>Ga0126305_10001214_pt1 | contig 11444 bp, 8 predicted proteins | sample Plot26_FD_92536 | JGI IMG/M metagenome (GOLD analysis project Ga0126305, IMG submission 92536) | Serpentine soil microbial communities from UC McLaughlin Reserve, CA, USA - Plot26 | ecosystem: Environmental > Terrestrial > Soil > Grasslands | place: USA: UC McLaughlin Reserve, Lake County... | reverse complement strand
GGCTGCGACCGAACAGCATCGCCCCGACGATCAGGACCATCGAGAGCGCGACCTGCACGACGACCAGGCCGCGACGGACGGCGAAGCGCTCGGCTGAATCGCTCTGCGATCGTCCGCCCGCCTGCATCGCCTTGCCGGGGCTGGTGCCTGTCGCCTTGAGTGCCGGGGTCAGACCGAAGAACAGGCACGCGAGGATCGCGACGCCGGTGATGAATGCAAACACGCGCCAGTCGGGAGACAGATCGACGAACAATCGATTGTTCTGGGTGCTGAGAAACATCACCAGCGTCTTGCTCAGCCACTGCGCGAGCACGATGCCGCCGAGCGCGCCGAGGCCGGCGATGAGCACGCTCTCCGACAGCATCTGGCGCACGAGGCGCTTGCGCGATGCGCCGATCGCCAGGCGAACCGCGATCTCGCGCTCGCGTGCGGTCGCGCGAGCAAGCATCAGGTTGGCGAGGTTCGCGCATGTGATCAGCAGCACGAGCCCGGTCGCGCCGAGCAGGATCCAGAGCTGGGTGGCGTAGGCACTGCGCAGACCCGAGACGCCGGTGCCGGCCGATTTTGCCGTGAGCTTGAAAGCCAGGTAATTCTTCGCGGTTTCGGCGTTGTAACGTGGCGGCAGTGTTGCGGTGAAGACCCCTGGAGAGATTCCTCTCAACTGCGCATCGGCACGGTCGAGGGTCCAGCCGGGCGTCAGGCGGGCCATGATGTCGAGGAACCAGTAGTCGGGCTTGCCGAGCGCACTTCCCGCGCCGCGGATCATGGGCTCTGCGCAGACCGGGATCGCCACATCGAAGGAACGTCCGACTTCAGGTCCAAAGAATTCCGGTGGGGTGACGCCGAGAACTTCGAACGAGCGGCCGTCGAGGGATATCACCTGCCCAATCACAGACGGATTACCGCCATATCGGGACTGCCAGAATCCGTGGGTGAGCACGGCACCCGGAGCGCCGCATCCCGCCTTGTCGTCCGCTTCGGTGATCACGCGCCCGATCTGCGCCTTCACCCCGAGACCGGCGAAGAACCCGCCGGTGACGTAGAGTCCCTGAGCGGGACGATACTCACCGTCGGTCGCCAGGTTCCACGTTGTGATTCCCCAGGCGAACACATGCGAGAAGCCCTGCTGCTGCGCGCGGATCGCCTGGAGAAGCGGATCCGAGAAGAACGGCCGGCGGCTCATGAACCGTCCCGTGCGGCCGGTGTCGTTCGTGTCGATGGCGATCGACACCAGCTCCTGCGGCCGTTCGACCGGCAGAGTGCGCAGGCGGACCGAGTTGACCAGTTGGAAGATCGCGGCGTTCGCGCCGGTTCCGAGCGCGAGCGTCAGAATGGCGACAATGGAGAATGTCGGGTTCCGCCGGAGTAGTCGGAAGCCGTACCGAAGGTCCTGGCCGATGGTTTCGGTGAAGCGCAATGTATTCATCTGGTAGATTTCCTCGCGGATCAACGTGGGGTTACCAAGCTTGAGGTGGGCGGCGCGCGTTGCCGCGTCCGGACTCATACCCCGCGCGATGTTGTCTTCGATTTCGAGATCGAGGTGATTGCGCAGTTCCTCGGCGCGTCGTTGGTCCCACTGCGCGCGCCTGAAGAAGCGGGTCCAGCCCATCGGATCACTCGGCCGGACGCAGGATCCGGTTCACCGCGCGGACGATTTCGTCCCAGCGGTTGGTCTGCTCGGCCAGCTGAGATCGCCCCTTAGGCGTGAGCCTGTAATACCTGGCACGGCGGTTGTTCTCGGATGTGCCCCAGAACGAAGAAATCCAGTCGCGATCCTCGAGACGATGGAGCGCGGGGTACAGCGATCCGTGCTCCACCTGCAGGACATCTTCTGAACGGTGCTCGATGGCATTCGCGATGGTGTGACCGTGCGCCGGCCCGATCGCGAGCGTCTTCAGGATGAGCAGATCGAGGGTGCCCTGGAGCATCTCTCCCTGTATTGGCTGACTACCTCGTTTCGGCATTCGTTCCACAAGATAATCTACCGGAGCGACCGTTGTCCAGCCCATGAATGCCAGTGTTTACTCGGCATTACCTCGACTAGATTGTCTCGGCACCTCAGGGTGAGAGCGGCCGGATTTGCCGATATCCTTCGGGGGGGCCCCCACGAGATGCTACAATGCCTGCCGCGAACGCCGCTTCAGGCGCTTCGCTTCTGTTCGTCGAGGTTCTCATGGCTGCAGTGCAGGGTACGATCAAGCGGTTAGTCGGTGACAAGGGTTTCGGTTTCGTGGCGGCGCAGGACGGGAGCGAGTACTTCTTCCATCGCTCAGCCTGCAACGGTATCCGGTTCGACGATCTCCAGGAAGGTCAGTCGGTCACGTTTGAGAAGGGTCAGGGTCCCAAGGGTCCGCGCGCCGAAAACGTCACCCCCGCCTGAAACACCCGCGGCACGAGCCGCTGCTCCCCCATTACGGGCGCGATGGTCCGACGGTCGGCGACGACCTGACGCGCTCAAGTACGCTTAAAAAGGTGCCGGGTTGCCCCGGCACCTTTTCGCGTTGGCACCTTGCTAAGGCGTCAGCACCACCTTCAGGCAATCATCCTGTTTCTGGTTGAACAGATTGAATCCCTCTGGCGCCTCGTCCAGGCGCATCCGGTGGGTAATCACGAAGCTCGGATCGATCTCCCCGTTCTCGATACGCTTCAACAGCGGACGCATGTAACGCTGTACGTGGCACTGCCCCGATCGCAACGTCAACGAGCGGTTCACGATTGCCCCCATCGGAAACTTGTCCAGGAAACCGCCGTAAACGCCGATCACCGAGACGGTTCCGCCACTTCGACACGACAGGATCGCCTGGCGCAACGCAACCGGACGGTCGGTCTCCATCATCATCGTCGTTTTGACCCGGTCGTAAGCGCCCATGACGCCCGGTGAGTGCCCTTCCATTCCGACCGCATCGATGCAGTGGTCGGGCCCGCGACCGCCGGTCATCTCGCGCAACGCTTCGTAGATGTCGACTTCCTCATAGTTGATCGTCTCGGCACCGGCGCGATCGCGGGCGATGCGCATGCGGTACGGGAACCGGTCGATGGCGATGACCCGTTCCGCACCCAGCATGTAGGCGCTGCGGATGGCGAACTGGCCGACAGGGCCGCAGCCCCACACCGCGACCGTGTCCCCCGGCTCGATGTTGCACATCTCGGCGCCCATGTAGCCGGTCGGAAAGATGTCGGAGAGGAACAGCACCTGTTCGTCAGTCAAATTGTCCGGGACCTTGATCGGCCCGACATCGGCGAATGGAACCCGGGCGTATTCAGCCTGTCCACCGGCGTAGCCGCCGAGCATGTGCGAATACCCGAAGATCCCGCATGGGGAGTAGCCGTACATTTTCTCGGCCATCCATGCGTTCGGGTTGGAGTTCTCGCAGAGCGAGTACATCTCGCGTTCGCACTGGGCGCAGTGCCCGCACGCGATCGGGAACGGTACGACGACCCGGTCGCCGACCTGGAGATTCTTGACCGCACTCCCGAGCTCGACGACTTCCCCCATGAACTCGTGGCCAAGCACATCGCCGCGCTTCATCGTCGGAATGAAGCCGTTATAGAGATGCAGATCGGATCCGCAAATCGCGGTGCTGGTGATGCGCACGATCGCATCGCGCGCATTGAGGATTTTGGGATCCGGAACGTCCTGCACCTGGACCGATTTCGTACCGTGCCAGCAGTTTGCCCTCATGAATTCACTCCCGCGAGAGACCGGACCTGTTGCGGATCGGCGGCCGGCTGGGCGGCCCGCCAGAGCCCGTAACCGTCCGACAGCGGAATCTCTCCTGTTTCCATCAACTGTTTGAACCGGTGCAGATCTTCATGGATGCTCTGGTCCGGCTCTTCACCGAAGAGCCACGCCATTGTGCGGCCGAGGTGGCCGGCCGGCGGAATGTATTCGAGCTGCACCCGGACTTCCGTACCGCGCGCGCCCGGTGCGGCTTTGAACTGGACTATTCCGCTGTTCTGAACCTGCGAGTCTTCGGTCGATCGCCAGGCCACGCGCTCCCCTTCGCGATCGTCGACCATCTCAGCCTCCCACTCGACCGTCATGCCCGCGGGAGCGCTGACGCGCCATCGTGACCGGTTGCCCTCGAACACCTCCACCGACTGTACGTGTTTCATAAAGCGGGGAAAGTTTTCGAAGTTCTTCCAGAACCGGTAAACCTCATCCACCGGACGGTTGATGGTGGTGGTGCGCTCCACACGCACGATGCCGGTCGGCAGCGACCCGAAGTCATCCTCGCGCGCGGACAGCTGCCGCGCGCAAACAACGTCGAGCGCGGTAACGCCCAGGACGGCAGCGATCGCGATTCCTACGCGCCCCTGCTCGTTGTGATCCGATCCAAGCCCGGAGGCGAGATACGACAGGTCGAGCGCGTCACCGCCGACGCGCGACCACAGCCATGCGGCGCGGTCGGGTTGCATCAGAATGGCGATCCCGTTACCCACTTCGCGCGCCCCGAATGATCGGAGCGTTGTCTCACTCGCGTCGGGCATTCCAATGGCTCGCGCGAGCTGACGCGGCGCGACCAGCTCCGTCACCCCCAGCGCGATACTGAACCAGCCGAGACCGATCGCGAGTTGCTCCGCCGACCGGCCGTCCCTTGTCTCGTAATGCATGTCGACTCCCATGGAAACTTGTCTGGTGTGCAAGCTGCGCACCCATCATCAAGCTGGTCCGCCACGCGTATCACGACAGCTCCGCTCGTCCGGGCGGCATGGTCGTGCTGCTGACCCCCGCCCTGTTGTGATCAGGGTGCGGGGTCGGCGCCATGAAGAGCTGTCTGCGGTTTGTTGATGGTCAGTCGCGCAACAGAATCGCCGGCGCGGTGCCGGCCGCGACTCTAGCCGGAAGGATTGTCGCGGCGGCAGCAACGCTCAACATCAAAGCCGCCGACGCTCCGAGTACCAGCGGGTCCGCTGCCGGAACCGCGAAGAGCAACGCGGTCGCCGATCGAGCGCCCGCTACCGCAGCCGCGGCCCCGATCAGGATGCCGCCGGTCGTGATGATTCCCGCCTCGCGCAGAATCATCGTCTGCACGGCGCCAGGTGCGGCGCCGATCGCGATTCGAATGGCGATCTCGCGCCGGCGCTGCGTCACCATGTGCGCGAACGCCGCATACAGCCCGACTGATGCAATCCCCACGGCGAGCGCGCTGAAGATCGTCAGCAGCGTCGTGCCAACCTGCCAAGGCCGCAGCTGACGCTCGAATAGATCGGCGTACGGCCTGACCCGAACATAAGGAATGTCGACCTGGCCGCTGGTGACCACTCTACGCACCGCTTGCGGCAAACCGGCAGCGGCGCCGGATGTGCGGACGAGCAGCCCGTTGATCCGTGGCCCCTCAGGTAAACCTGGCGGCGGACCCGGCACTTGCGCGAACGGAACGTAGTACTGCATCAGCGCCGCCTCTGATCCGGTCGGCACGACCGAACGTTGACGCACGTCGTGGGCAATCCCGATGACTTCACGGCACGGAACCTTCGCGGAGGGAACCGGCGGGCCATCCGCGGTAAACGGATCGAAGTCGGGATCGAATCCAATCCTGATGCATTTGCCGACCGCGCTTTCCCTCGGCCACACGGCCGCCGCCATGGTCTCGTTGACGACGACGACCTGCGTTCCGCGCTCGTCGGCGGCTGTGAACCAGCGGCCGGCGGAAACCGTGATGCCAAGGATCTCGCGCAGCTCCTGCGTCGACGCAATCAGGAACGGCAGCTGCTGATCGACGTTCGGCTCGGGCCTTCCGGGGATGCTGATCGGCGGAACGTGGAAGCCCGCGAAAGGGAGAGACTGGAACTGGCTCGCGCCGACGACGCCCGGGAGCGCCCGGACCTTCGCCAGTGCCATGCTGAAGATCTCATCCTGCCCGGCGATTGCGCCGGGTCCGCGCTCGAAGTCGACGACCAGCACGCCCGCGGTCCGAATGCCGAAGTCCTGCGCCAGGAGGTTCCAGAGGCTCCGCCCGATCATTCCAGCGCCGGCGAGCAACACTACCGACGCGGTAGTCTGCACGAGCAGCAGCATTACTTGGAGCCGCCTGTTCCGCGCAGTGGACTGGCCATGGACGTCTTCGCTGCGGAACCGCAGCGGAAGCGACGAGATCCCTGCGCCGGCACCAACGATCGCGCCGGCAGCCGCCGCCATTGCCGCAGCGAGCAGCGTTCGCGTGGTTACACCGGTCACTTCGATCAGGCCCGGCAGCAGGACCTGCCGAACGCTCTCGTCGAACCAGAAGGACAGGACGGTCGAGATCCCCCCTGCACACGTTGCGAATACCAGCGACTCGAGAGCGACCTCCGTGATCAAGCGTGCGCGTGACGCGCCAAGTGCCGCGCGCACGGCGAACTCGCGGCGCCGTCGCGCAGCGCGAACCATGAGCAATGTGCCGACGTTCGACAGCCCCAGCAGAAGCACCAGCGTCGACACTCCCATCAGCCAGAACGCGATCCGCCGTTCCTGTGCACCGACCTCGCCGCCAAGCAGGGGTATCAGTGCGATCGGTTGTCGGAGCGCCGCGGTCGCCTGTGCAGCGGCAGCGGCGACGGGCTCGGCCGCGCGCAGCCGCGCGAGCACCGACACGATGTTGCGCGGCTCGGTGTCCCACCCCGGCGATCCCCTCATCGCAACGGTCATGGGAAGCCACAGGTCGACGGAAGCCGCCGCGTGCCCACCGAAGCCGCGCGGCATCACTCCGGCCACTTCGAAGTCAATGCCGCGAACCCGGAAATGCCGCCCAAGAGCGTGTCGGTCCGCTCCGAAGGCGCGAGTCCAGAAGGCGTGGCTCAGAACGGCAATCGGCCGAGTGTCGTCGCCTTCCACCATTCCCGGCCCCAGAAAGGGCGCGGCTCCCAGCAGTCCAAAATAGCCGCCGGATACCAGCATGGTGTCGGCTCGGACCTGGCTGCCGTCGATCGTGACGCTCGCAGGCGAAGACTGCCAGGCCGCGGCTCCTTCGAGCGCGGGAACCTCCAGCGACAGCCGCCTGAACTTCGGATACGACGTTGTCAGCATTCGCTGCGGCGGGGCGTCACTCACCTGGTGATCGAATCCAACCGCAAACAGCCTTCCCGGATCGGTGAGGTGGCCCGGTGGGCTGAGGAGTGCACGATCGACCAGCCCGACCATTGCCACGTTCATCCCGGCCGCGGCGGCGAGCGTGACCACCGCGACGACGAAGAGCCGTGGTGACGATCTGAGTCCACGAACGAGGGTGAGCAGGCTGCAGCGGATCGGTTCGATCATGATGTGCAAATATTCGCGCGCGAGAGACCGACAGTTCCAAAACTTCTTCACGCGAGCCCAAGCTGCCGCGCCCTCAGGGCTGCCTGGGTGCGATCGCGCACATCCAGCTTGGTCAGGATGCTGGTGACGTGATTCTTTACCGTGCCCTCAGCCAGAAATAGCCGGTCGGCAATTTCCTTGTTCGACGCACCGCTGCCGAGAATGGCGAGGATCTCGCGCTCGCGCGGAGACAGCGGCATCACCAGCGCCTCGGCACGCGTACCGCCCGATTCCATCAGCCGCGCAAATGCCTCGACGACACGGCCGGTGATCGTACTCTGGAGAAAGGATTCGCCGCGAGCCGCCGCGGTGATGGCGGAGACCAGCGTGTCCGACGACACATCCTTGAGCAAGTATCCCGCGGCCCCCGCCCTCAACGCGCCGAACAGGCTCGCGTCATCATCGAAGGTCGTCAGTGCGAGCACCGAAATATCCGGGCGACGCTCACGGAGTTTTGCTGTCGCCTGGATCCCGTCCATCACCGGCATCTGCAAGTCCATCAGCACCACCGCGGGGTGCACGCGCTCGATCATGGCCAGCAGTTCCTCACCGTTGGCCGCCTCGCCGACGACGTCGACCTCGACACGAGTCGACAGCAGCGTACGCAGTCCTTCCCTGAAGAGCGCCTGATCGTCGGCGATCACGATGCGAACCGGGGTCACGCGGGCAGCTCCAGTTCGAGTGTGAAGCCTTTGCCCGGTGCCGTCCGGTAAGACGCTTTTCCCCCGAGCTGCTCCGCGCGCTCCTTGATTCCGGTCAAACCGAATCCTCCCTCCGGCGCGCTGCTGCCACGGCCGTCGTCCTTGACTCGAAGCGTGACCCGGTCGGGAGCGTCGAACGCGAGCTGGAACTCGACCTCTGTTGCCGCGGCGTGGCGACGGACGTTCGTCAATGCCTCCAGCGCGGTGCGATGCAGCGCGAGTGCTGCGGCGGCCGACACCGCTCGCGGCGTGCCGGTCGTCCTCAACCTCGCCTTGAACGTTTCATCACGCACCGCATCGACCAGCGACGCGAGCTGTTCGGCGATGCCTTCGACCCGCGCGTCTTCGCGAAGCGCCTTCACTGACTGGCGAACGGCGGTCAAGCCATCCTTTGCGAGCGCCTGGGCCCGATCGACGGCGAGCAGTCCGCGATCCGGTTCGGTGCGCACCAGTGCCCTGGCGGCTTCGAGCTGGACGTGAATGACCGTCAGGTAATGTCCGAGCGTGTCGTGAATCTCCCGAGCCAGGCGGTTGCGTTCGTTGGCAGCCGCGAGGTCCGCCACCTCCGCGGAAAGTGCCTCGACCCGGTGGCGTGCTTCGCGCTCGCGCGCAGCCACGCCGACGTAGACGACGACAAACACGACCGCAGCGGTGGCGGATGACAGATTGCGGGCACGGGCGGTCCATGATGGCGCCCAGGCCAGGGTGCCACCGACGCCCGCGATCACGAGCAGGCAGATGAGCGCTGCCCAGACACGCGGCAGCAACGCGACCGCCTGAGCCGCCAGCGGCAGCAGAATCAGCGGCAGCAATCCACCCGGGGCGAGATTGTTGATGCGCATGCCGATGCCGAACTCGATCAACAGGTAGGCGAGCGAGAGTGGAACGCGCGCGATGCGCTGCGCGAAGGCGAAGCCCCAGATCCCGAGCGCCAGATAGATCACGCTCAGCGCGATCAGCAGCCACAGCGGCGGCGGGCTTGCCGTCCAACCCCGCGGTGTCAGCGCAATCAGCGTGAAGTAGTTCACGGCCACGATGGCGACAAACGTCCGGTATCCGGAGATGTCGCCCACGTAAGAAGGAGGATGGAGGTTGTTCACGCCACGGCAGTATTGCAACCGGCAAGGCCGATGACAAGACATGGTGACCAGAACGTGACGTCCGGCACATGCGCCGGCCAGTTCCCGACGCTACGATCGCGCCCATGGCAGCGCAGGGATTACGCGCGGCGGCACTGATCACACTGCTCGTCACCGGCAATGCCGCACTCGCTCTGGCCCAGGAAACCCCGCTGGAGCTGGCGCGCCTCAGCGGCCCGATCACTCTGGACGGAAAACCGGACGAACCTGCATGGGAGCAGGTCCGGCCATTCCCGCTCACGATGTATACACCGGTCTTTCGCGGGCAACCGACCCAACGTACCGAGATCCGGGTCGCGTACGACAGCGAGAATCTCTACGTCGCCGGACGTTTCTACGACACCAGCCCGTCCGGGATCCGCATCAACTCGCTCTATCGCGATCGATGGAACGGCGACGACGCACTGGCCATCTATGTCGACGCGTTCAACGACAACCAGAATGCAAAGTGGTTCGGCACCACGCCCGCGGGGATGCGATTCGACGTGCTCGTATCCGATGACGGCGCAACACTGAACGACAACTGGGATACGTTCTGGAGCTCGTACACGACCGTCACCTCAGAGGGATGGTTCGCCGAGGTGCGCATCCCGTTCTCCAGTCTCGGTTTCCAGACAGCGCCGGACGGCCGCGCCGTGATGGGGCTTACCGTCACCCGTCTCGTGTCACGCCTGGACGAGCGCGTCACGTTCCCTGAGATCGATCCGAAGTTCCCGTTCAGAAAGCCGTCGGTTGCACGGGATGTGGTGCTCCATGACGTTCACAGCCGGACGCCGTTGTACGTCACGCCCTACGTGCTCGGTGGTGCATCGCGCGATTACCGCTCGTCGACCGATGCCGGGCTGCGGCGCGATCGCGACACCGACAAGGACATCGGTGTGGATGTTCGCTACCCACTCTCGGGCAAGCTCACGCTCGACCTGACCGCAAATACGGATTTCGCGCAGGTCGAGGCCGACGGGCAGCAAATCGCGCTGGACCGGTTCCCGCTTTTCTACCCGGAGCGACGGCGCTTCTTCCAGGAAGGCAGCAGTATCTTCGACTTCGTCGGCACCGCCGGGATGCGCCTGTTCCACTCCCGCCGCATCGGCCTGAGCGAGGACGGCGCCCCGGTCACGATCCTGGGCGGTGCCAGACTCGTCGGCAAGGCAGGCGATTGGGACGTGGGCCTTCTCGAGATGCAGACTGGCAAGGAAGGAACCACACCCGGAGAAAACTTTGGCGTCGTCCGGCTGCGACGGCCGATATTGAATTCCTGGTCCACTGCAGGTCTGCTCATGACGTCCTACCACGGCGCAGGACGAAGCAATCTCGCGCTGGGTCTGGATTCGTCGGTCCGTGTGAGCGGCGATGAGTACCTTGGCCTCAAGTGGTCCGGAACCATGGACGAAAATGAGCCTGACGGACTCGGGTTCGTCGACCGCAGCGTGCTCGATGCCAAGTGGGAGCGGCGTACGCAGCGCGGTCTCTCCTACACGGGACATTTCACACGGGCCGGATCGGGATACCGGCCGGAGCTCGGCTTCATGCCGCGCAGGGATTTCACCTCGGCGAATGCCGTCGCCAACTGGTACTTCTTCACCGACAAGAACAAGTACTTCAAGCGGGTGTATCCGGGGGCGCTCGCCTTCAACACGTTTCGCAACTCGGATCGCGCGCTCGAGTCCGGCCAGTACGCGGTGTGGGTACAGTGGGACACGAAAGCGGGAGGCGGAGGCTGGATCGAGCCGAAAGTCTTCCATGAGAATGTGCTGGTTCCGTTCCGGATCGGCAATACGGTCACCATCCCTGCCGGCAGTTATCAGTTCGCCGATCTGCAGTTCGTGAACACCATGCCTTCAGGCATCCGGCTGCGGACCGATCTCGATGTCCGGTCCGGTACCTATTTCGATGGCCGCCGGACGCAGCTCGTTGTAGCGCCGACGTGGAACGTGAATCGTCATCTCGAGCTCGGCGGAGACTACCAGCTGAACCTGTTGCGGTTCTCATCGCGCGACCAGTCGGCGAACATTCACCTGCTCCGCCTGCGGGTGCGAACGGCTCTCGACGCAAGAGCGTCCGGCAATGCCTTCGTGCAATACAACTCGACGACCAACCGGATCGATCTCAACGTCCGCCTTCGCTACGCCATCGCCGAGGGGACCGATCTGTGGCTCGTTTACAACGAAGGACTCGACACAGATCGCGATGCATCGCACCCGGAGCGGTTCAACCCGCTCTCGCTGTCGCGGGCGGTAGTTCTCAAATACAGCCACACGTTCGGGTTCTAGACGGTGACGCGTGCATGGGTACCGCGGGGGCTGGGTGCCTGGGTGCCGGGGTGCC
>Ga0126305_10001213_pt1 | contig 11446 bp, 8 predicted proteins | sample Plot26_FD_92536 | JGI IMG/M metagenome (GOLD analysis project Ga0126305, IMG submission 92536) | Serpentine soil microbial communities from UC McLaughlin Reserve, CA, USA - Plot26 | ecosystem: Environmental > Terrestrial > Soil > Grasslands | place: USA: UC McLaughlin Reserve, Lake County... | reverse complement strand
CTCGGCGAGTTCGAACAGATCGTCCTTCTCGCGATCATGCATCTCCAGGGGGACGTCTACGGCGTGCCGATCGTCGACGAGATCGAGCGGCGAACGGGCCGCACCGTGGCTCGCGCCGCGGTTTACGTGACCCTCAGGCGTCTCGAGGAAAAAGGCCTGTCGTCATCGCCGATGGGAGAGCCGACGCAGGAACGGGGCGGCAAGGCACGGCGCTGCGTGAAGGTGACCGCCACCGCTGTACGCGCGCTTCGTGAGTCGAGGCAGCTCACCAACCGGATGTGGAGCGGCCTCGAGGCCAAAGTGAAAGAGGCGAAGTGATCGCGCTCTCTGCACAACACGGCTGCCCGCGGGCAGATTGAAGGCTGTCCGCGGGCAGACTAATAGGACGCAAATGGCGGATTTGCTCGGAAATCCGCGGGATTCACAATTGCAGAGTCACCGGCATGGTCAGCGGGCGGCTCGTTTTCACTGTCTTCGTAGTCCTCCAGGTCGCTGACGGCCTGATGACCTACGGAGCCGTGTCGATCTTCGGTGTCGTCGCTGAAGGCAATCCCGTCCTGCAAACGTGGATGCATCTCGCCGGGCCGGGGCCGGCACTCTTCGGCGCCAAACTCCTGGCCTGTGGCTGTGGCGCTGTTCTCCACCTTGCCGGTGCACGGAAGACCCTCGGTGCACTCAGCGCCCTCTATGTGTTCGGCGCGATCGGTCCATGGCTGCACACACTCTCTTTGAATCCATCATCGTTGATCGTTCATCCTTGATCGGTTCTATTCAAAAATTATCGAGAGAAGCCGTCCGCTGAGCAGCTCGGTGACGTAGAGAATCCCACTCTTCTCATCGAGCAGCATCGACGTGGGGCGCTGAAAGCAATCTGCCACGACGATCGGGGTGGAGGCGGGAGTATCGAAACGCAGGACGACTCCTGGTCCGGCGAAGAACGGCTGTGGGCCGGACGAATGCTGCAAGACCAGGTAGTCGGAGTCCACTGATCCCTCGATCTGGAGAACCTTGATCGCAGTTTTCAGCCGGGTGATGAACGGGGTCTGGCCGCCCGTCACGGGATCGATCTGCACCACGGTCGATGTGTTGGGCGCGAACGGCACACCGCGGAACAGAGTCACCAGCAGCTGCCCGTTCACGTATTCGATGCCCGTCGGCACCGGTTCGATCACCGGACCGCCAACCGCTGGGAAAATTGGATTGGGAATCGTCCCGAAGGTGGCGAGCGGCGCATGGGTGCCGGTTGGAATATCGACCTGCCAGAGTAGATTGCGTCCGCCGTCGGTCACGTAGAGCTGATCGCCGGCGAGTGCGATGCCAAACGGGTTCGATCCGCGCACGATCGCGGGGAAGCCAGGCAGCGGGTCCGGGATCGTGTCCGGGAAGTTCGTGACCAGGGAGATCTCGAGCGTGTCCCCGCCGCCGTTGGACTGGATCACGCGCGCGCCGGCGGCGAGTGTCTGCTGGTCCGCTGCGGACATGATGAAGCCGGCCGTCCGCTTCTCGACATTCGCGCTGAACGTGAACTCGAGGACGGAACTGTAGATCGGAGACGACACTGCCGGATTCGCATACTGCCGCGTCGCCACCGGCGCCGGCACGACGCTGTCACCGATGCTCATGAGAACGTAAAGACTGCGGCCGCGCATGACGATCCCCGCTGGGCCGGTCGGGTCTCCCACGTCGCTGGTTCCTGAAGGCAGACGGTCGATCAACGTCCGGCGATTACCGTCCGGAGAAATGATGGAAATGCGACCGCTATTGGGAACGGCGCTGCCGGTTTCCGAGACGATCAGATTACCGAGGTTGGACAGGGCCAGCCCCATTGGCCGCCGCAGTTCCGACGCAACGGTGTCGGCAGGGCAGACCTGCGCGTCGGCGTTCCCGCCGACCCCCAATAACAGCAACGCCGGCAGCAGCGCGGTCCGGACAATGTGTGGACTGGACGGGATTTTGAGAAACCAGCAACTGTTCAGACTCATGGAGATCTCCCTGCGGGTAGGTTCCGATCTGTGGACGTGCCGTATACTTTGAACCCGTGCACGGTAGGCCCGTTTTGCAGGACCGGTCACGAACGTCACCTGAAAATTGGGTGAAAAGTGCATGAAAGTGGCTGAGGACCGCCTCACGCTGTTCGCCGAGTACGCGCTGGACCGGGCGCGCGGCTGCCTGCTGTGCGGTGAATCACCGGTCCACCTCCGCCCCCAGGCTTACCAGCTGTTGTCATACCTGGTGGAACGCCCAGGCGTCCTCATCCTCAAGGACGAGATCATCGAGCGGATCTGGGAAGGACGAGCTGTCACCGACGACTCGCTCGTGCAGTGTCTTCGGGACGTCCGGCAGGCACTCGGTGAGGGCGGCAGCCGGTATATCCGCACGGTACGGGGGCGGGGATATATCTTCGACCCGCTTCCGGATCCACCTCCGCTCGCCGTCCAATCGGTGCAGATCGAAGCGGCTGCTCCTCTGTCACTGCGACATCGCTCCGGCTGGACCATCGCCATTGGTGTCGTGCTGGCCGCATTTCTGGCTGCGGCCGCCGGCGGCGCCTACCGGGGCCTGGATATTCCGCCGGCGGTGAGTCCGGACATCGAATCGCTTGCCGTCCTGCCGTTCGTGAACGAAACAGGCGATAACGAAACGGAGTACCTTGCCGATGGCTGCACCGATGCGCTGATCAACACGCTCACGCAGGACGCACACGTGTCGGTGAAGGCACGGAGCACGGTCTTTCGGTTCAAGGGCAAGAAGATGACTCCGCAGGCGATCGCAAAGGACCTGGGAGTGCAGGCGGTTGTCGATCCCCGCCTCCGCCGTATCGGCGACTCGCTGGTGGCTTCGGTAGCGCTGGTCGATGCGCGGACGGGTAATCAGCTGTGGGGGCAGCAGTACAACCACAGGCTCGCAGACCTCCAGTCGATGCAGCGAGAGATTGCCGCCGATCTCTCGAAGAGGCTGCAGGTGAAACGCGAGAGCGGACAGATCGGTGCGTTGAAGCCGGGATACACGACCAACAGCGACGCCTACCTGCTCTACCTGCGCGGCCGGTATCACTTCCTGAAGACCACCGAATCGGAAATTCAAACGGCGCTCGCCCTGTTTCAGAAGGCAGCTGAACTGGATCCACATTCGGCGCTTCCATATCGGGGTCTCGCCGAAGCGAACCGCGCATTATCCATCGTGGGACAGATGCCATCGAACGTCGCTTTCCCGCGGGCGCGTGTGGCAGCGATGCGGGCCCTTGACCTCGATTCGACATTGGCGGAAGCGCACATCTCGCTGGGCTGGATCGGCTTCTCTTACGATTGGGACTGGGCCACCGCCGAGCAGGAGCTTCAGGCCGCCATTGCGCTGAGCCCCGGCAACGCCGAGGCTCACCGCGCGTACGCGCATATGCTCTCAAACCAGGGGCGGCACGAGGAGGCTCTTTTCGAGGCAGCCCGCGCGCGCGAGCTCGATCCCCGCAACCCGCTCTCCAACGCGCTCGAAGGGCAGTTCCTGTTCTACGCGGGCAGGCTGGACGATGCGGAGAACCGCCTTCGGAAGACGCTCGAGATCGAGCCGGACTACTGGGTGCCGTATCAGGGGCTCGGGCGCGTTTACGTCCTTCGCGGAATGTACCCCGAGGCGATCGCGGCGTTCCGGAAGGCTCGGCAGCTGTCCGATTCGGCGACCGAGCCGATGACCCAGCTTGGTTACGCACTGGCCAGATCAGGGGACAGAAAAGGTGCTCTGGCGATTTTCAACGAGCTGCAGGTTCGCGCAAAGGAGCATTACGTTCCGGCATACAGCTTCGCGATGATCAGCAACGGACTTGGCGACAGGGACGCGGCCCTCCGGGCCCTCGAGCGGTCCGGCACCGAACGAGAGGTCCAGCTGACCTTCATCAAGATCGACACCCGCTGGGACAGCTTGCGTCCAGACCCGCGTTTTATCGCACTGCTCAAGCTCGTCAATCTGGCGCAATAGCCGGTGCGGTTCGTTGTTAAGATCAGGGTATGGCCCTCGACGAACGCGCTTTCTTCAACGAGAAACCTGAAACCCGCACGGGCAAGTATCAGTGCCCGAAGTGCAAGCGAACCGGTGAGTACTCGGTCCGCTGGGTCCGCCGCTTCAAGAAGGACCGTCCTCCCGCAGGCGCCGACGACGCCGACAAGGCGAAGTTTGCGAAGCTTCGCGACTACCTCCTACGGGTCGATGACGAGGTCACCTGCAAGACCTGCGGCCGCAGGTTCGAGATTCCTTCGCAGCACTCCCTGATGTTCGTCGACCAGCTCGCCGGGCTGCCCGACGCTGACAGTCTTGAACGCGAGATCGCAGAAGCGTCAGGGGAGCCGGAGGCCCCCGTCGAAACCAAGCCGGCGATACCGGCACGATTCACCCGGAAGTCGACCGGCTGGAAGTAGGCCTGCCGGTATAGTCAGATGGCGCGTCTCCTGCGTAAACTCTGTCCATGGGGGACGACATCACACGGATCTCGGACCGGCACCCGCTCCGCGCACTGTTTCAGCACCTGGTGCGGGGCAACTTCCGGCGTGGCGCGCAGCTGGATGACGCTGAAGTCGCCGACTACGTGAGTGGCCTGCTCACGGAGTTCACACACGTTGAAAACCTTTACCGCATTCGAAACGCGCGCGGGCAGCGGATCTCGGACGTCGCCGAGATGCTGGTCGAATCGAACCCGCTGCTCGAAGCGCAGTCGTTCGATCGGGAGCGGGCGGTCCGCAAGCACGTCGGCGACTACACGTTGTTCATTACCGGCCTCTTTCCTGAGGCCGTGGGGGCCATGCCGAGGCTGCGCCCGCTCTCGACCGACCGGTTCGTCGACTATGTCAAGGCCGGCAAGGAGTCCTACCGCGTCGTCGCGGCGTTCAACCTGTTCGAATACAAAGAGGAGGCACCCCTCTTCGGACGCCTCTCGTTCCATTTCGAGCAGTGCGTCCACGGCCTGAACCTGGTCAAGCAGGACCTCGAACGGATGCAGGGCACCTACTATAAAAAGCTGCGCTCCGACGTCGGCGGTTGTTAGCTCAGCTATAAATGCGGCGCGCCGGCGCGCCTCGGCCCCACCTTTATTTGAGGCGACCCGTGTAAAACCCTCGAAAGGGTTTACAAAGGTCCCTCACATGACTCCCGCCGCAACCCGCGTGACCGATCCACGTGTGCAGGTGTTTAAACGGCCTCGGTTTACCCCTGTCGCAGGTGACTGGGACGCGCTCCGGACAGAGCGCATCGTCAGCCTCATGCGGGCCACGCTTGCCACGCTCGGTTTGTGGACGCTGGCGCAGGACCCCCTTGAATCGCCGCTGCATGTCGAGATCGTGCGAACCCTGCTCTACGGATATGGCTCCCTCGCTGCTGGCCTCATGGCCGTCCTGTTCAGCGTGTCTTCGATTCCGCCCAGACTGCCAGTCGCACTGCATGCTGTCGACGTATTCGTTGCTGCCGCACTGACGCTGTTCTCCCAAAGCGCAAACAGTCCACTGCTCGTATTCGCGATGTATCCAGTTTGCGGGGCCGCGTTCCGGTGGGGACTGTACGAGGTGCTGCTCACAGTCCTCTTCCTCGATGCGCTGCTCTTGACACAGGGAGCGGTTATGGCCCTGAAGCTGGTGCCCGCGCTCGGCGTCGGGATCGAAGCGAGCACGCTCGCCGCGCGGGCCGTCTCCATCCCGATCATTGGCGGGATGATCGGCTACCTTGCCGAAAGTGAAAAGCAGCATCGTCTGGCGGCGGTAGACCTCGACACTGTGCTCCGGACCGCACGTGTCAGTGGGGCGCTCGATCAGACGCTCGCGCTCGTCCTGGGCTCGTTAGGTAAGACGTTCGGCGCCCCGATCTTGCTGCTCGCATTGACCGACAAACGGACAGGGCGCGTCTTTCTCTGGCGAACCGATGCGATCGGTGACGCGGCGCCGGTAACCGGGCAGGTGGAACTCTCCCCATCGGCGCAAGAAAACTACTTCTTCAAACTGCCGGGCGCGGTAACCGATGTCGTTCGCCGCCAGTTCTGGGTGCGGCGAGGAAAGCATCGCATCCGTGCCTTCGATGAGGATGGCCGACCGGTGAGACAACTCGGGGCCTTTGAAATCCCGGCCGCGTTCCTTGCCCAGAATCCATTCGAGCGCATGGTCTCCGTTCGCCTGGGATTCGACAATTCCTGGACCGGGCGTCTCTTCATACTCGATCCACGCAGGCATTTGAGCTGGAAACACGCGGCGCGGCTCGCGGGTCGAATCGCCACCGAGCTTGGGCCGGCGACGCACGGCCTGTACCGCATCCACCACCTGCGTACCAGGGCGCAGGCTTTGGAACGCAGCCGCATCGGCCGCGAATTGCACGACGGCGTCACCCAGTCGTTGCTGGGCGCGGAGATGCTGATCGCCGTTCTCAGACGGCGCATGTTGCAGGAGGCGCCGAGCCTGGACGTCGAGCTGCGTCGGATCCAAGACATCGTCCGTGAAGAGATCGTCACTCTTCGCGAGTTGATCGACGGCACACGTGCGGGCGAGACAGTCTCAGGCGATCCGGTGTCAGACCTGGACGAACTGGTCGCGCGGTTCGGAAGACACACCGGCATCGTCGCCAAACTCATTTCAAGTGGAGGCGCAGTGCCGATGCCAGTGCGCGTCCAGCGTGAAGTCGCGCGAATCGTTCACGAAGCCCTCGTGAACGTGAGAAAACACAGCCTCGCACGCCGGGTCCTCGTGCGGTCCGTCGTTTCGCACCAGCATTGGTCCATTTCAATCGAGGATGACGGGCGTGGGTTCGCCTTCGAAGGCCGCAAAACTCACGCACAGCTGGATGAGCTGCATATCGGCCCACACACCCTGGGGGAACGCGCGCGATTGATTGGCGCAGAACTGACCGTCGAATCGAAGCCAGGATCAGGCTCGCGGGTAGAAATCGATATTGCTTTACACCGGAAGTCATGAACGTTCACTCCTTGCCACGCGTGCGTATCGGCATCGTCGATGACCATCCCATTTTCCGGGACGGCTTGAGGCGGCTGCTCGAGATAGAGCCGGACATGTCGGTCGTCGGTGAGGCTGCCGACGCAGCACAGGCCTCAGCTCTTGCCATCGATCAGAAGCCGGACATTCTTCTACTCGACCTCGCGATGCAGAAGGTGTCTGGACTCGAGGCGCTCCGCACAATGCCGGAGCTCTCGCGATCCATCCAGATCGTGGTGCTTACGGCGTCTATCGAGAAGGAGGAGATGGTCAGGGCCCTTATGCTCGGAGCGCGCGGCGTGGTGTTGAAAGAGTCTGCAACGGCCGTACTCATCGAAGCGATTCGAACGGTGGTCGCGGGCGGATACTGGATCGGGCGAGAGCCTGTGCCGGATATCGTGGCGGCGCTCCACGATCTTCAGGCTGGTATCAATAAGCGCCCGACGCAGGATTTCGGCCTGACCCACCGCGAACTCGAAATCATCGCGCTCATTGTCGACGCCGCAGGGAACAAAGAGATTGCGGATCGACTCGCGATCAGCGGCAAGACCGTCAAGAATCACCTCACCCACATCTTCGACAAGCTCGGTGTATCCGGCCGTCTCGAGCTTGCGATGTTCGCGATCAACCACGGACTGCATCCACCCAAGTAGTCCACTCTGGGCTACGTCTGGGTCTTCCGCAGCTAGCCGACTCGGGACTAAAGACCCATGTCGGGCGGACATAAGGCCCATTGTTGTCCGTCTGTGTCCTAAGTAGTTTCTCTACCTTCGTAAATTTCGCGAGATGGCCGCCGTCCGTTCGCGGCAGCTATGGTCAAAGGCAGGGGGAAGGGAAACGTTATGCAACTCAGAACGATTCGGAAACGCACCGCTGTGCTCGTCGTCGCGCTCGCGCTCTCGACAATGGGTACGACCCGAGATAACGCGGTCCAGGCCGCCGGGACTCTCCAGGCGGGGGGGGCCAGGATCCAGACGGACAAGTTCGACTACCACCCGGGAGAATCGGTCCAGATTGCCGGGAGCGGCTTTGCACCCGGTGAGGTGGTCATTCTGGAAGTGAAGCATGTGAGCGGCGCCAACGGTGGTGCGGGGCATGAACCGTTCTTGACGTCGGCGAACGGCGCCGGTCAGATCACTGACCAGTGGTTCGTCGATCCCGATGATTCGGCGCACGCGATCTTTACCCTCCACGCCGCGGGTCAGACCTCAGGGCGCGAAGCGAGAACCGCGTTCACCGACGACGCGATCACCGTCCTCGACGACAACGGGTCCGACGACTATCCTGGGCAAAAAGACTTGAACTTCTTTACCTTCGACTACGGTGTTCCTGGCGCCACATCGATGAGCATCGCCTGGGGCTGGGATGACACGGCGTGGTCCGGCGGCAACACCGGAGATGCCTGCACGCTTTTTGACACGAACCAGGACGGCAAAGCCAACTACTCCTTCTGCGTGAGTGTGGGCGGTACTCCGGCTGCGTTCCTGGCTCCGGCACGGCTGTATCAGTGCAGCGATGGTCGTTCGGACCGCTGCACGCAGAGCACCCCGATTACAACGTTCACGTCATCGGCAACTGCCATGATCGTCGCCAACAGCGATCCGTTCAAGCTGGTTGCGAGTCATGCATCAGGGAACAAATGCAGCGCGAAGCCCGGGTGTGTGACCGACGACACGGTGGCGATTGCGAATATCGTTCTCGCGGATGTCGGCGCTTCCGCGGCCAAGTTGATCAATGTCTGTTCGTATCCCTCACAGGTGCCGAACTCCGATCCTTCTGAATGCGTCATTCAGCCCAATAACGGGTTTTTGACGATCAAGAAGCACGCCCCAGCGGGAACCAGCACGACATTCACGTATAACCTGGGTACCAACCAGACATTCGAGGGTGGAGCCACCTCCAAGCAGGTATCGACCAGCGATGGCGAAGGAGTGGTTCAGTTCCTTTCCATGCGCCCGAGGACTTCTGGCGATGCGAACGCGTATGACCTGAACGAGGTGATTCCTGCGACCTGGAACCTCTCTGCCGTGTCCTGTGCCGTGCAGACCGCGCCGCCGACTGCCACCGGATCCGCGTCGGCCACCCTGCCGGTTACCGGTTCGGCTAACGCAGGCGTACAGAACTTCGAGATCGTGTCTGGCCTCGAGACGATCTGCGAATTTACGAACGGCCGCGTGAATCCGACCCTAACGCTGACGAAGAACGTAGTCCAGGCTTACAACTCTGACCCGGCAGTCTTCAACGTAAGCGCGTTCACACTCAAAGCGAATACGACAGTCTTCACGTCAGGCGTCTCGCAGTCGATTGCCGCCGGAACCTATCCGCTGACAGAGACTCCGAATGGGGCGGTCGGCGGGACATACTCGACGTCGGGGTGGTCATGCACCGGGAACGCCACGGCGCTGAGCAACGACAGCTTGACCATAGCGGCGGGGGAGACAGTGAGCTGCCAGATCACGAATACAGCCCTTCCCGGTAAGCTGGTCGTCCAGAAACTGGTCATCAACGACAGTGGTGGGACCAGGATCGCCACGAATTTCAGCTTCCAGCTGGCCCTAGGCAACCAGACCGTAGGCAACGCGACGGCCTTCCTCCAGGATGGCGCGAACCAACTCGGAGGCAAGAACGAGGTGGCGGTCGATCGCGGCGTCTATAATGTCACCGAGCCGACGGTGCCCTCCGACTACACGGTCAGCAACAACACTTGCAGCAGTGTCTCTGTCAACAATGGTGCAACCGCCACGTGCACCATCACGAACAACGACAACCAGGCCACACTGATCGTCAAAAAGGTCGTCGTCAATGACAGCGGCGGGACTACGCCGGCGACCGGCTTCAGCTTTACCCTCAACGGCGTGTCGAGCGCCTTCCTCAATGATGGCCAGTTCGCCGATGGCCTGCATGGTAAGAACAGCGTCGCACTGGACGCTGGCACTTACACCGTAACCGAACCGACAATCCCGGCCGGGTACAGTCAGACGCCATTGTTCACCGGCGACTGCACGGGCGTTACGCTTGCCGCAGGAGAGACCAAGACCTGCACCATCACTAACAATGATGCGAAGGCGAGTCCTGCGGCGACCAGTGATCAAAGTGCTGTCCTGCACGACAGCCTCGAGATCACGGGCATCCGAACGGGTGCCTCGAATGCAGCCGCTGCGCAGGTCGTGTTCTCCCTGCATACCGCCGCCGGCTGCTCAGCGGGCAGCCAAGTAGCAGGGACAGTGCCGGAATCGCGTTCCATCTCCATGGTCGGCACCACGGGAACAGCATTTACGTTTGCAGGTGTGCTCGTAAACCCTGCGCCAGGGGCAGCGCAACCGCCCAGCGCATCCGCCACCTACTGGTGGAAAACGGTCTACAGTGGTGACCTGTTCAACGAAGGTCGTACCGACTGTGTCGAGACGACCGCGCTGACGTTCACACCGAAGTAAGACGACGATTGACGGCCCCGCCCGGGTAATTACCTGGGCGGGGCACGATGCTCAGCCCAACACGTCATTTCATCGCTTCTTACCGCTTCCCCCGCCGGAGGAACCGGTTGTCACCGCCGCGCTCGACACGGAGAGATTTCCCGCCGCGTCATACGCCTTCACGCTGTATGTAGCCGTCGATGCGCTCAGGACTTCGGTCCAACTCAGCGCCGTCACGGTAGCGACCAACACGCCGTTCCTGTACACACGGTAGCCGACGACGCCGACGTTATCGGTGGCCGCCCACCACGATACTTGCACCTGTTTCTGCCGTTGCAGCACCGCGGCTGTGATCCCGGCCGGCGCCGTCGGCGCAATCACGTCCGGCGCCGTCGGAACAGGTGAGGGAGGTGGAAGGGTCGAGCCGGCCGTGGGCACCACGTCGTAGGTCAGCGATACACTACCGCCTTGAGCTGCCTGTGCGGCGTCCACTGCGTCCACCCGAACTGCATAACTGCCGATCGTTGCCGTGAGCGGTGCGCGCAATGCAAATGACACGGTGCCCTGCTGGCTTGGAGCGAGCGTCACTGTTGGCGCGGAAAATGTACCGAACCACCCCGACAGCACTCCCGCCTGCATCTCGAAAGTTCTGGCGGCACACGACGGGCTGTCGACGTTCTGCACCGCGACGGCGAAACCGACCGTCGCGCCGGACTCGCCCGATTGCTTAACCGGCGTGGCGCTGACCTGCGGGCCAGTGGTGACGCAGGGTGCTGTCACTGCATAGGTGGCGTCGGCGAACGCTGCATGCATGGGAACGGCACCAGTGGAGTTGACGGTTACGGTATAAGGGGCCGGTGCGGCATTCTCCGGGGATGTCACGAGCAATGTGAACTGGCCGGCTGCGCCGGGACTGAGATCGAGCAGGGCCGGAGTCAAGGCCGCGGTCCACCCGGCGGGTAACTTCGCAACGAGGTTAAAGCCGACCGCTCCGCAATCGCCGGTGTCACTGTTTGTCACGCTGCCGACGTATGACCTCGGGCTGCCGGCGGTCGCCGCCTGCTGTGCAGGTGACAGTTG
>Ga0126305_10001212_pt1 | contig 11449 bp, 19 predicted proteins | sample Plot26_FD_92536 | JGI IMG/M metagenome (GOLD analysis project Ga0126305, IMG submission 92536) | Serpentine soil microbial communities from UC McLaughlin Reserve, CA, USA - Plot26 | ecosystem: Environmental > Terrestrial > Soil > Grasslands | place: USA: UC McLaughlin Reserve, Lake County... | reverse complement strand
CAAAATCGCTTCTGCGGGTCCATTGGCGCCTCCTGTTGCTGACGTTAGACACCAGCAAGGGTGCCGCAGGACCCGCCTTTCGTGCAACTCACCCCTCATCCACGGTTGCCTGGGGTGCTACCCGAGTTACGAGGGCAGCCTAATAACCCTTATTCACCCGAGGAGTGCCTCGAAGATGAGTTCTTCGAACCAACACGACTCCAGAGCGGACAGGGAGCAGATGGCATGACGGACCAAGATATCGAGAGGTTTGCGTTGGTGTTGAAGGAGTGCGAGCGCATCAGGGCGTTGATAGCGAGGGAGGAGGCCGCGTACTCCAACGTCGAGGACGACCACGGGATACCGATAGTCGCTGAGCCGCCAGAGCAACGGCCGACCCGGGCTCACGAGGGCCACCGACGCCTGAGCTGACACGCCCTGGGAGCTTCTAGCGCACTCGACGAGGGCTATTCACCCGAGTGGGTGGAAGGCTAATTCTGCGAACTTCACATGTACGGAGTTCTGAGAAGTTCGTCCCTTGAACTAGGCCGCCCTTTAGCGGGGCAACGTTTCACTTGAGCAGCTGCCCCTGCCACTTGCCGAAGACCTCAGCCAGGTCGTGGCGGCCGAGAGATTCGAGGCGAGCCCGTTGGTCGTCGATGTAGTGGAGGTAGAGCGGTCTGATCCCGTACTCGAGAAGCGATAAGACCGCGCCGTCGTTGTCCGGCGGCACCGTCCGCCAAGCGAGGGCAGCGGCCACCAACGAAGCCCCCGGCGGGGCCGTGTCGGCGGCCAAGTAGTGCTCGGCGGCGTCGTTGGCTCCTACTCGGCCCGTCTCTGCGGTGTAGAGGAGGCGGACGGGGAAGGGCACCAACTTGGTCAGCCGACCGACACCCCGCGCGCGAGGCGGGGGCCCTATAGCTGATCCAGCCAGGTGCTCGAGGGCGAACAGGGCTCCGGTCACGAGGAGTTCGTTTCGAGCCGGCGGCAAGAGGCCGCCGCGGACGTCCTCGCCCAGCAGGAGAAGACCGTGTTCGAGGAGGTCGAGCCGATCGAGCGCGGGAAGCGGCCGCCTGAGACCCGCCAGTGAAGAAGGTATTCCCCAGAACACCGAAAGCTGGCCGTGCAGGGCCGAACCCTTCGCCCTTAGCCCCCAAGCTACCGCCTTCACCCTCGCAGAGTCGGCCTTACCCAGCGGATCGGTGAGGATGAGCGCGAGGTCGACGTCGCTAACGAGCGGGCTGAACCCCCCATGAGCCAGGCTACCCAGTGCATAGGCGGCGAGTAGGCGTTTACCTAGGACCCGTCTGTAGGCGGCGACCGCATCGGCGAGGACGGCGTGCCCCCGCTCCACCCCCTGAGTGAGGACGCGCACGTGCGGTTCGTTTGCCATGTAGTTTAGCCCCCGTCTGAGGCGTTGGCCTCATCTCGCTATAGATCCATTTCAGGTTCTCGTACTGCGGGCTGTTTACCGCAATCCTCGCACTTATCCGAGCAGCTGGCTTGGGATCCTACACCCTGGGGTTCGCGAAGCATTCACGCCCTGCGAGTTCGTCGCCGCCTACGAGGACTTCGTAGGCGGCGAGTCTCTATACCTGGACGCCGAGACGGGCATCAAAGGGAAGGCGTACCGGTTCGGCACACGCGTGCTGCTCGTCTACGAAGAATCGAAGACGGGCTCGATCGTCCTCATTCAGCCGACCTCGTAGAAGGCTTATTCTGCTAACTTCGTCTTGACGGCGTTCTGAGAAGTTCGGTCGGGACCAGGCCCGATGTCTTCGCTACGGTTACGGTGCTCCTAGTCATCCGCCCTCTTCGCCGCCTGCTCTATCTGCTCACGTATTCCGTTACCTAGAGCTCGTGCATGTGCCTCCAGTTCGCTGAGGGTATTCAGTACTATTCGCACCTGCCCCTCGCTAAGGGGTTTGCTCAGTGTCCCGCTGATCCCCACAGCCAGCTTCAAGAGCCTCTCTCTGTGTTGCTCGACGTTGGGCGGTCGTAGATCCATTCCCTAGCCACTCCTCAGTTTCTTCTTGCCTTATTCACCCAGCGTCGTGGACGTGGCGTTCTCGGAAGTTCAACTTCGCTTTAGGGAGTTCTGCGAAGCCTCGGGTTCAGAGGGGACTGCTGCCAAGCCGCAGTGCTCGCGGGCGGCGCGCTGTAAACCCTCATCTGGGGCGGCGTGTGGATCGCTCAGGGTTGGGGCACTCTCTACGGTCTGCTTATCTGCCCTCAGGGTGACGGAAGAGCCCGGTTCTTCTTCGGCTATGGCTTCTACCGGAACGAGGTGGTGCTTCTTGCCTAAGCCCATAAACCCGCTCGTAGCGATCTCCATGAACCGAAAGGTCCCCTCGTCTTCTGTGTAGATGTTCTCCACGTGACCGATGAGGCGGCCTCCAGAGTCGAAGACGACTCTCTGGCGGAGGTCGCGTTGGGGGGGACGCGGGTGCTGGGTGAAGTCCAGCCGGGCGAGCTTCATGGGGTTCTCTCCCTTCGATTCTTCGGCGGTAAGAAGGGAGCGCTCCTCACCGCGCTTTACTACAGTGCGGTATAAGGAGCCATCAGACCGTCCGTGCGGCCGGTTTTCCGCTACCGTTTGTACCCCAGAAGGGAGCGGAGGGTGGGACCCATCACCTAAATACCCATGGTATCGATCTTGCCGAAGTACTTCAAGCGGGAGGCTATTCGCCGGAGTGCGTGGAAGGGATGGTCTGCGAACTTCCGCTTTACGGAGTTCTAACAAACTCGCCTCCAGAATTACCACCTGGCATACAAAGATAGTCCATTTAGGGGATGTTACGTTCCTCACAAACATGCTACGCTGCCACCACCACGGCGCGTCTGCTCTATGAGCTTACACCAGGAGGTATCTAGCGTGGCTTCTACTGATCTTTCACCCAGCCTGCGCGCGAGGAGACAGCAGACGGCTAGGGTGGCAACGATCGCCCTATTAGGCGTCGCGTATTTCGCTGTCATCATCGTGGTGTTGCATTTTCTTCGTCCCGGCCTAAACCCTATAACGCGTCCAACGAGCGAGTACGCAGTCGGGCGATACGGGTTCCTTATGACCTCGGCCTTTTTCAGTATGAGTTTGGGTTCTTTCGCTCTGGTAATCGGACTCTATCGGGGAGTATCTAAGCGGGCGAGATCTGGGATTGGTCTTGTGCTATTGGGAATATGGGCAGTAGGTGTCCTGATTGCGATGAGCTTCCCGATCGACCCGGAAGGTGCTGCGCAAACAATCTCCGGAACGATCCATCGCATAAATGGTCCTTTGGCATTCCTTAGCCTGACCGCTGGCACGATCCTGGTGTCACGGCGCTTCAAGCAAGATGGTCTATGGCGTCCGATACATCGCACCGCTGTGATTCTGTCGCTGGTGATGCTGGCGGCGTTTATTGCGAATTTTGTGAACATCGCCACAGCATCAGGGTTTGCAGGCTTCTGCCAGAGGATATTCCTAGTTGCGTTTGTGATGTGGTTCTTTCTAACGGCGGCGCGCCTGCGCTCCATATCTAGTGGGTCTGTTCCATCTCGATAATAACGGCACTCTCAGCCTGCCCTTTTGCACCGGAGTGCGTGGAAGGTGAATACTGCGAAGTTGACACATATAGGTCTCAGACACTGCGCCCTAGCTGGAAGAGCCTTCGGGCAACCAGGACCAACCATATCGCCAAGAACGGGATCACAGAAAGGGTGAAGAGGAAAAGTCCTATCCCACCCGGCACGTAGAGACCCCAGTTGAGGATAGCCGCCACAATTCCCGTATAAGCGGTTACTCTGCCGAAGATGTTGCTTCGCAGCATCACGATTGAGACCATCAGGTAATAGATGCTGAAGAGGTTGATACCCACATGGAAAGCAGTGCCGTGGAAGGTGGCGAGTATCGCCTCCCCCGCCGCCAGAATCATCGTACTTTGGGCGTCCGTTGTAGCGACCGCGTATTGGTGGCTTAGGTAGAGCATCTCCAGGGCCGGACGCGCCACGATGATGGCCACGGCCTCCACGAGCGCGAGGACAGTAGCGATAGCCATGAGTGACTCGTTGACCCGCCTTAGGGCGACGTAGAGGGCGAGAGTCGTCGCGATCCCAACAGCGGCGTTGACGACGAACAAGAGCTCGAAAGCCAGGAGCCCGGCGAGCTTGTTGTCTTGAAAGAGGTTGAACCAGCCTAGTGCGGTCTCAGGTTGTCCCCATACGATGAAGATAATCAGCTGGATCGGGATGATCGCCGCAGAGAACAGGGCGGCCGCACCACCCATCTTGTAAAGTCCTCTCAAGCGAGGATCCGCAGTAGTTTCGGCACGAGAGGTGCTCATAGCGATGCCCCTTTCGACTCCCCTGTCGCTCTCAAGGCGAGGCAGGACGAGATGCTTCCACCTCATCGACGATCTGATGCGCCCACGTGGATGCTCGTTCGAGTTCCCCATCGCGCAACGGTCCTTCGGTGCCCTTAACGAAGAAGCTCTCCGGTTCTGCAAGCAGCGAGACACCCTTCGCACGGAGCTTCCCGGCCATCACCTTGGCGGCGGAGCCGGTCATAAAGCGGGGCAGCCGGAAGCGGGTATCGAAGCAAGCGCCCGCAAGGCCGCGAAGCGCTTCGGATGAGACTTCTTCGAAGAAGGACTGGATAGCCGGAGTTGGTCTCCATACCCGCGTGGGGCACCCCAAGATAAACAGGTCCACTCCCTGCAACTCTAGGGGCTGTGCTGGGTCCAACCGGAGTGCCCGTGCCTCTCCGAATTCACCCAAAGCGTTAGCGATAGCCTGGGCGATGGGTTCTGTGTCTCCGTACTGTGAATCGTGGAGAACCAGTGCATTCATCATCTCCTCCTTCCAGCTGCAAGTATGATTCCACCCACAGAAGAGCTACACATCTAGAAGAGGCTCTTCATCCTAATGCCTAGAAGGTAAATTCTCAGAAGTCCATATCCGGCATGTTGCATAATCCCCCCAATACAGGGGCGAAGAATAGCCTATTGCTCAACTCTGTGGCTTACTCCCAGGACAAGGTATTGAGCGGTGAACAGAGATTCACTGCGGTGAGAATCTCCGTACACGGTGCTGACATAGAATCTTGCGCAAACGGCGAAGGGGTGGGTCGCGAAAAGTAAGTAGCCGATCCTCTTACCTGCACACACTCTCGGAAAATCCGCACCAGTATCGGAGACCATGCAGCCCGCCCACATCTCGCTGCGGCTGCGCCTCGGCTTCGGCTAGAAAGGGGGAGCGTCCGCAGTAGCTGCCGTCGTGTTCTACGGCATGAGCGAAAGAGGATCTAGAGTTCTTACTGTTGTACCCAATCTCGCATTCAACTTTCCTCGGTGTTCTCGCTCCGTAGGTCATCCGGCATATGCCCCCCAGCCCTGAAAAGCTTTCGAATAATGGCCATGTGGCGGATGTGCATGGTCCGATCCGTTGCTAGCCTTCTTGCATCCGACAAAATGCCAGGATCTAAGAGGCGCGGAGTATGAAAAGAAATGCCAGGACTGATCCCAAGGTGAACCGCCCGAGGAAAGGGTGACGAGACGATGCGCTCTTCGGAAGCACTCGACCGGAGGAGGCCGATCAACTCCCCAAAGATAGGGGTGATGGCTGCTCTAAGAGAAGTAACGGAGTCCATCGCGCAGAATCCACTGGGGCGTTTTGTGCGAACAGACTTGGAATACGTCAGGGGTGTATCCGAAGCCGGAGGGGTGCCCTTGGTGATCCCACCGTCAATCAGCCTTCGGGCGGCAATGGCGCTCCTCGACGGATTGGACGGCCTGCTGTTGAGTGGTGGCCCCGATCTCGATCCAGGGTACTACAGCGAGGAACCGATACCCGAACTCGGGACAACCATCCCCAAGTGGGACGCGCTGGAGATGGCGCTGCTTAGGCTCGCTCTCAAGCAGGGAATGCCTATCTTTGGCATTTGCCGGGGGATGCAGATCCTCAACGTGGCGCTAGGCGGCTCGCTCTACCAGGATGTGCCCTCCCAGCTTGGCGCTGATGTCCTCAACCACTGGCAGGTGACGCCCAAGCGCCAAACCACCCACGAAGTTGAGATTCTGGACGACTCTTACCTGGCGAAGATCACGGATCGCCAACCCGTCGAGGTCAACTCGTACCATCATCAAGGGATCAAAGGCCTGGGCGACGGCCTCACAGTGGCCGCTCGCTCTTCTGACGGGGTAATAGAGGCGCTCGAGTCACACGACGTCTCCGACCGCTGGCTGGTGGGCGTCCAGTGGCATCCCGAGGGGATGCGTGACATCGGCTCCGGGCACCGAAACCTTTTTGAGGCTCATGTCTGTGCCGCCGAGCGCCACGCTTTAGGCAGAGCCGCAGCTTAGCGTGCCTAAGTCGACCGCATCTCTCGGTGAATACGAGGCGCCCAAGACGCTCGAAGGGTTCTCGATCAAGCTGCGTAATGAAATCAATCTAGAGTCATTGAGCGTCGACTTAACGAGTTAGGTAAGGGAGACGATGCAGTCAGCGCACGTCTTCTTGTGGTTGCGCCTCAAGACCGCTTCGAAGAAAGACGAAGCCCCCGGCTGATCCGAGGAGCACGAGCCAGGTGGTTGCCCGCGTGTGGCCGGAGGCACGCACTCCCTCATCAACAGTACGAAATGGCAACTACTTGAAGTTCCGCTTCTCCGCCACGCTGGATGAGGGACCAGAGATCTAGGTGGCACTGGCCTAGCTATCGTGCTTTGTTAGCATATGGGCTAAAAGGAGGATCCACTCATGCAGCAGAGCGGAGAGAACCAGGAAGTCAGACCTCCGGTACCCCCGTTCGACGAGGAGACCGCGAGGCAGAAGGTGAAGATGGCCCAGGACGCGTGGAACACGCGCGACCCCGAGAAGGTGTCGCTCGCCTACACAGAGGACTCCAAGTGGCGAAACCGTGATGAGTTCTTCGAGGGTCGCGAGGAGATCGTCGCGTTCCTGAGGCGCAAGTGGGCAAGGGAGCTTGACTACAGGCTCGAGAAGAACCTCTGGTGCTTCACTGATAACCGCATCGCGGTCAGGTTCGAGTACGAGAGCCACGATGCAGAGGGACAATGGTGGAGATCTCATGGGAATGAATTGTGGGAGTTCGACGAGAGCGGCTTGATGAGGCGCCGTGATGCCTCGATCAACGACTACAAAATAGACGAGTCCGAGCGGCGGATCTTTTAGCGAATGGTTCCGGGTCATCTGCTAGACTTCGTCTGACACAGCGGGAAGCAAAGGGGCACAGCTGTGGTGGATCATCTCGTGTTTCTCGCCGATCGGGAAGACGCTTCGCAGCAAGAGGTCGAGGATCTCCTCTCGCCTATCCGTGCTCTCGACGCCTCAACGACGGGCCGCATCGTCGTCGACCACGAGTTCCGGGTTCGTGGAGAGGTCTGACTACGAGAACATAACGCCACAAGGGCTGAAGAGCAGGCTCGATGCGGGAGAACGTCCCGTGCTGCTCGATGTGCGCGAGCCGTGGGAGTTCGAGCTTACGCACTACCAGTAGGGGCACAAGGATAACGTTCCATGTCCTGCTCCCAGGACCGGAGGAGCCGGGGATTACGACGCTGGAGGTCACACTCTAGCTGGTGCCTCTAGGGGTCAGGCCCGCGAGGAGGCGATGGACGAGGTCTAGTACCGTAACGGTTCCGGAGCGGTTCCGCTATAGTAGAGAGGGCCGCCACCTCTTAACCTCTTCCACCGGGCGACCCTCTTATGACGTTCTGGTCCCCTACGGGGTATGCCCCGTTGCAATCAGGCACTTGTCGTCAGCACCCTCGGAGATGACTCCGCCATAACCTGGCCCAGCCTCGGCAGAAGTCCCCTCCCCATACGTACCGCCCGTTGCGGCCTTCCCGCCCTGGCATGATGCCTCTTGCAAAGGCACGTCCGCACTCGCTGTCGAGGCCCCAATGCTGAGAAACACTGCCGTGAGCGCGAGCGTAGCTACTCTTCTAATCATCTTCCGCCTAGTTGTGCCTGTCGCACCGCCCATTATCAGATCGGACTGCGGAAGCTGCAACAGTCGCCCCCGTTCGGTGGGGCGGCCAGCGGTGCCCCTGCGAACTTCGCCTCTACGGAGCTCTGAGAAGTTCGCGATGGCTCGGTCCCATGCCGATAACACCGCCAGCAAGTGTTATGGCCCCTCTGGCGCAGGCCCTCTGGACCGCGGTAATGGGCTATTCACCTATGTCCTAGGGAATCAAGCGGCCCCGACCACTGGCTCTTTCTTCTCACAACTGCTGTCCACATAGTCGTTCTTGTCAGCGGCGTAGCTGTCCTTGCCTTTGCCGCAATAGAGCTTGTCCCGCTGCCCATCATTGCTATTGCATGATCTTCTCTGACAAGGAGTAATGGAAGAAAGAAAATCGTTGCCATCCCCGCCATACATGACATCCGCTCCTTTACCTCCGAGCAAGTAGTCGTTGCCGTCGCCGCCGTAGAGGATATCGTTGCCGAGGCCTCCCTCGAGATCGCCATCGGAGCTGCCAAGGCCACGTACCTTGTCATCGCCATGCTTCCCACTCAGCAAGTCGGGTTTGTCGGTGCCTAAGAGCAGACCACCCTTGTGGCAGCCGGGTAGGTCGTTGGTGGTATAGGCCCCAAAGTCATGCGTCTTAGCAACCCCCAAGTCCTCCCTCTTAGCAAGGTGTCTCGCCTTCTTAAGAGCCTTCTTCATATCTTCCTCGCTACCAGTTTTCGTCCGGGTAACCCCACCACGGCTATAGTCGACCACGTAGAGGTGGTAGGTCCTCGTCCCCTCGCATCGGGCTTCTTCCTTGGAGGCCGTTGGTTTGGGTGAGCTTCGCTGCTCCTTCTCCTTGGGAGCTTCAGAACGCGTCTCCGAGCAGCCAACCACGATGAGAAGAAAGGCGCACCCGATCAGCAATACCCCCACCACAGCTATGCAGCGTCCTTGGCGAACCACGACGCCCTCCCCTTCGCTGCATGCATCCCCTGCTACTAGCACCTCCAAAGCATGCCACACAACGAACCCTGGCGCATCTCTACGGAGGCGTATTCACCGGAGTGCGTGGAAGTCGCAATTCTCGGAAGTTGAACTTCCGCTTTACGGCGTTCTGAGAAGTTCGTGTCCAAGATCCTGCATACCTCCACTCCGGTACCGTAGGACCGGGGCTCCGCAGGACTCCGGTCTTTCCGTTACCATGCTTCGCGGGGGAACCCGTCCGGGAGAGGAGGTGAGGGATGGGCCGCACGGTGCTAATCGTGGCGTTGGTAATCGTGGTGGTGTTGCTCCTACTGTGGCGGTTGCTCTAAAAACCCTAGACCGGCCGGGGCTATCGTGCTCCGTCCTTTATAATGCCCTCCAGGCCGCGTGTCTTCTCTCATTCTCTTGGAGCGCGGCCTTCCGCTTGGAAGTCTGCTGCTAAAGCCAGCGACGGATCAACAGGTACATTCCCCAAACGATCGCCAGGACACCTATTACCGAGAGTATCGCAATCACCCAAAAGAGCATAAGGACTCCAGCCACGCAACCGACTACACACAGTGGGTAGGAGCCATCAGACCGACTACTGGTGCGGACGGTTCTCCGCTCCCTCTCTTTAAGGGGAGAACGGACGGGCGGGACCCATCGCCCGTGTTGGCTGTAGAGCCTTCGCGATTTTACCAGACGTCGCGGTTCGCGACGGGGGTAATGGCGGCGATGGGCGGTTTCCTGTTGCTCTACACGGTGGTGTGGCTGCTTTCTTTCCTCGGGGTGAATTTCGCATTCCTGTATGCTCCAACACCGTTGGGCATCGGGATAAGCGTCTTGATCGTCATCTTGGGCGCGCTGAACCTCACTCTGGATTTCGCTTTCATGGAGGAGTCAGCGGCGGTTGGGGCACCGAGGTACATGCAGTGGTACGGGGCGTTTGGGCTGATGCTTTCGCTGATCTAGATCTACGTTTCGGTTCTGCGTTTGCTCGCGCTCCTTCGGGTCAGACAATAGGAGACCCAGAGCCGAAAGCCCAACGTCCTCCTCGTGGAAAGGTAAGATCATAGCTTATCGAGAATGGTGCCAAGCTGGTACTTCATGCCAAGCGGATGGTCTTCCAGCTAGCTGAGTTCCCGGTGAGCAATGGGGAGTTCGCTGTCGTTCTAATGCGAATCGACAGCAATCCCCCAATTTCACAGAGCACCTGAGCTAGGGTTCCACGCACTGCTAATTGAGGGCGCTACTTGGCGGGTGGAGGTGAGCAGAGCTTGAAAATCGTCCTCGCAGTATTCCAGTAGGAAGTGAAGTTCTCGGAAGTTCGTATAGCCCCGGTCGACACCTATGGGCGTGGCAGACTCAGATCGGCCTTCCTCTCATGCCTCGAGGCTCTGGGCGGGGACAAAGAGCATCGCAATCCCCCACGGGTCGCGGACTAGAAAGCCGCCGACCTCTTCGCTCCTCGTACAGGATGAGCAGATCTTCTTCGCCTACCCCCATCGCTGCCACCCCATCCTCTCGGTGATGCAGCCTCAAGCCGATAGCGTCCTCGTAGAAGGCGATCGAGCGGTCCAAGTCGGAGAGGGTCAGGTAGACTGCCCGGAGGCGTAGCGTGGCAGGCAGCTTCGGCGGCGCTGCGGGAGTAGGGCCTTGGTGCTGGCTCATGCGGATACCCACTGCAGAAGCTCGTCGCGATGGGCTTCGAACACCTGCCGCAGCGAGCGCGGTGCGCGACCGGTAAAGTTCTCGACCGCGCCGGAAGTCTCACCGAGGTAGCCCTCGCGGATCGCCCTCCCGTAGGAGGCAATCTCGCGGGCCACCGGTTCGGGCACGCCTGCTGCGGTGAGGCCCTGGATGAACGCCTCGTCGTCGACGGCTACTGCCTCGACCGGCCTGCCAGATACCTCGCTCAGCAACGCCGCCACATCGTACTGACTAAGAGATTCCGGCCCGGTGATGTCGTAGGCTCTGCCCTCGTGGCCTTCGGTGGTAAGGACCTCGGCGGCCGCCGCGGCGCAATCCACGCGCGAGACGTAGGCAGTTTTCCCGTCCCCATTGTTGTGGATGAGCTGGCCCGTGGCGATCGCCTGCGCGCCGGCAGGAACTTGGTACTCAGCGTAGAAGGCGTGGCGCAGCGCGGTCCATCCGAGGCCACTCTCGCGCAGTGCCCATTCAGTGTCCCGGTGACTTGGGGTGATGACGGCCGGGTTCTCCTCAACCGGGTTGAGGTAGGAAGTGTAGGCTACGTGACGCACGCCTGCATCCCTGGCCGCCTCGATGGCGGCGCGGTGCTGGGCCGCGCGACGGCCAAGGTCGTCGGCGCTGATCAACAGAAGGATCACTCCGCCCGCGAACGCCTCGGCGAGCGTCTCCGGCCGGTCGAAGTCGGCCTGCCGGACCCTCACCCCGCGCTCGGCTAAGTCGGAGAGCGCCTCGGGCCGGCGTGTCGTGAGGATGACCTCAGAGGCCGGCATGCGATCCAAGACCAGTTCGGCGGTCAAACGACCGAGTTGGCCAGATGCTCCGGTGATGACGATGCTCATAGAGCCT
>Ga0126305_10001211_pt1 | contig 11450 bp, 13 predicted proteins | sample Plot26_FD_92536 | JGI IMG/M metagenome (GOLD analysis project Ga0126305, IMG submission 92536) | Serpentine soil microbial communities from UC McLaughlin Reserve, CA, USA - Plot26 | ecosystem: Environmental > Terrestrial > Soil > Grasslands | place: USA: UC McLaughlin Reserve, Lake County... | reverse complement strand
GGCAGCTCGTCGAGGAAGAGCACGCCGCGATGCGCGAGCGTGGCCTCACCCGGCCTCGGGCCCGAGCCACCGCCGACGATGGCGGCCACCGACGCGCTGTGATGGGGTGACCGAAACGGGCGCGTGTCGATCAGCGGCCGCTCGCGCGACAGGAGACCGACCACGGAGTGGATGCGTGTGACCTCGAGCGCCTCGTCCCTCGTCATCGCCGGCAGCACTCCCGGTAAGCGGCGCGCGAGCATCGACTTGCCGATGCCAGGGGGCCCGGCGAGCAGGAGGTTGTGGCCGCCCGCAGCAGCCAGCTCGAGCGCTCTCCGCGCGCGTTCCTGCCCTCGCACGTCCGTCAGGTCCGGCACCTCGGGTCTTCGAGAGCCGTTGGACGGCGCCTCGAGCGGGGGCGGCTGATGCTCGCCACGCAGGTATCCGACGACCTCGGCCAGGTGGCGCGCCGCGATCGGCTCCACCCCTGCCAGCGCAGCCTCGGCCGCCGACTCGGCCGCACAGAGCAAGTGCCCGAGCCCTGCCTTGCGCGCACCCTCGGCGGCGGCGAGCACCCCTGTCACCGGTCGCAGCCGCCCGTCGAGTGCCAGCTCTCCGATCGCCGCATGACCGGAGAGCCGGTCCGGTGGGAACTGCCGCGACGCGGCGAGGATCGCGAGCGCGATCGGCAGGTCGAATCCCGAGCCCTCCTTTCGCAGCGCCGCGGGTGCGAGATTCACCGTGATCCTGCGCGTCGGCCACTCGAGCTCGGCGGACGCAATCCCGCTCCGAACCCGATGCTTGGCCTCCTGGCAAGCCCGGTCTGCGAGCCCTACGATCGCGAGCCCGGGAACCCCGTTCTGGAGGTGGGCCTCCACCTCCACCTTGCGCGCCTCGAGCCCTACCAGGGCATGGGTAACCGTCCGTCCGAGCACATCCGCCGACGCTACGGGTCAAACACGCACGCGACTGTGCCGATTACGCGCCGAAAGAGGCGCTAGCGGGCGATCAGGATGTCCTCGAAGAACTCTCCGGCCCGCCGGCCGGTCCTGCGGTTCACGTGCCGCCGGAGCCGGTCCTCGAGCCGTAGGCCCGCCAGATCGAGGATACGGGGGAAAAGCTCGCGCCGGTCGTGGACGACGACGACCACCGGTGCACGGGCGCGCAGCGACTTCCGAGCGTGCTCCAGCACGGACGCGACCCCCTCGACGTACTCCGTGAGCGCCGGGGCACTCGTGCCGCGAGCCGCCGCGCCGACCTCGACCGCGCGCTTGTCCTCGAGGCCCAGAAGCTCGTAGGCGTACCGATGCTGCTCGTGGTAATCGATCAGCCCCGGGTACGGCGGCGAGGTCAGGACCGCGTCGAACCGACCGCCGTAGACAACCTCCCGAGCGTCCCCGTGGAGCACCTCCGCGTCCCGCCCGTGCCCACGCACGCGCGAGAACTCCTTGATCCGGGCAAGCGTGTCGATCGTGTACCGGCGGAGAAAGTGCTCGGCCCGGTCGACCGGCCGGCAGATCCGCTTGTGCTTGTGGCACCAGTAGGGGTCGGCCTGCGGCGCGCGCGGGAAGTCCAGGTCGAAATGCGTGGTGCGGCGCGCCGACCGGGCGGCGCGAGCCAGCACGACCCGAAGGACGTCCCGGTGCTCGTAATCGCCGATCAGCTCCCGGAACGCGAGCAGCTCGCCGGCTGCCCGCGGCGCGTACCACTCGGCGGCATACCCGGAGGCAGCGGGCACGTCCCCGTCGAATGCCCCGACCCGACGAACCACGTCCCGGAGCTCGGACTCGAGCGCGAAGAAGTCGTAGCGCTGCGTCTTGACCTCCATGAGGAGGCAGTTGAACGCCGCGATGTCGACACCTACCGCGTCCCGACCGCTCTCGAGCGATTGCACGAGCGTCGTCCCCGATCCGGCGAACGGATCCAGCACCCGCCCGCGCTCGGGGACGTACCGCCCGAGCAGCGCCTCGACGAGCTGCGGGATGAACTTGCCGAGGTACGGATGGAGACGATGGACGTGCTTCGTCCGCTCCCGCTCGGGCAGCTCACGCTCCGACCAGGAGAGCTCGAGGTCGATCTCGGCGTAGAGGGCGTCCTGCGTCGGGGCCACGAGGAACCCCCTTCGCCGGTCGGCGGGTGAGTCCTAGAACGCGTTCGCGATGCGCTGGACGCCGCGCGGCGTCACCGCCAGCACGTCGAAGCGCACCTCCCACTCCGCCGATTCGGGATGCGCCGCAAGCCACGCCTCGGCCGCGCGCCGCAGGCGCTCCTGTTTCGACCGCCTCACCATCTCGCCCGGCTCGCCGTACCGCGACCCCAGCTTCGCCTTCACCTCGCAGAACACCACTCGCCGACCGCGACGCAGGACGAGGTCGACCTCCACCCGCCCGGGCCGCGAGTTCGCCTCCAGGACGCGGTAGCCGCGAACGAGATAGAAGAGGCGCGCCCGCCGCTCGGCCCGCGCGCCCGTCCGGTTCATTCCTCCTCGAGCCTCGCCGCCAACTCCTCGGGCGACAGGTAACACAGCGCCTGGAACGACCGCCGGTGGATCGACGACGGGCCCCGCTCCCGCACGACCGCCGAGTGCCGCGGTGTGATGTACCCGACGTGCGACGAGAACCCGTAGGCGGGGAACAGCGCGTCCATTCGCCGCATTGCTCGATCCCGAACCACCTTGGCGATGATCGACGCCGCGGCGATCGCCGCAGACCGTTCGTCGCCGTCAACGACCGCGGTATGGGCCGGCGCCGAGGGCCCAAGCCGGAACCCATCGACCAGGCAGGCCTCCGCGGGCGGCGCCAGCTCGCGCAGGCACGAGCGCATCCCCTCGAGGTTCGAGCGATGCAGCCCGTTCCGGTCGATCTCGGACGACGAGACGACCCGCACCGCGAACGCCTTCGCGCACGCCACGACGCCGTGGAAAAGCTCCTCGCGCTCGTCCGGCGTGAGCTGCTTCGAGTCGTTCAGTCCTGCGAGCGGCCGGCAGCGGTGATCGCGCAGGAGCTCGTAGTCGAAGAGGACGCCGGCGACCACGAGCGGCCCGGCCAGCGACCCACGGCCTGCTTCGTCCACGCCCGCGACGAACCGCCGCCCGAAGCGGCGGTCGAACTCGAGGAGGCGCCTACCCCTCTTCGGTGCTTTCCGGCGCGGGCTCTCCGGCGGGCTGCTCGACCTCGGGCTCCGAGACCTCTTCCGGCTCGGAATCTTCAGCGGGAGGCTGCTCGGCGGGAACTGCTGCGGCACCGGCCGAGGATAGCCGCACCCCATCACGGCGCTCGCGGACGCGCGCCTTCTTGCCCACTTTCCCGCGCAAGTAGTAGAGCTTCGCGCGGTTCACGTCGCCGATCGCCATCACCTCGATCCGCTCGATCTTCGGCGAGTGGAGCGGGAACGTCCGCTCGACACCGACGCCGAAGGACTGCTTTCGCACGGTGAACGTCTCACGGGAGCCGGAGCCCTGCCGCTTGAGGACGATGCCCTCGAAGACCTGGATGCGGCGGCGCTGTCCCTCGATGACCTGGAAGTGGACGCGCACGGTGTCCCCGGCCTTGAATTCCGGCCGGTCGGGGCGCAGCTGTTTGCGCTCGAGTGTCTCGATGGCTCTCGACATGGCAAAGGGTCAGGCGGCGGCCCGACCGCGGGATGCTAGCGCAAGCCGATTCGTCTCGGCGGGAAATAGATCGCGAAAACCTTGCCGATCAGGTTGTCCCGCGCGAGCGGACCCCAGACGCGGGAATCGCACGACTGCGCCCGGTTGTCCCCCATCACGAAGTACTGGCCCGGTGGAATCTTCTCCGGCGGCCTGGTGTCGACGTCGCGCCGGTCCTCCTTCACGTAAAGCTCCTCGAGGCGCTTGCGGTTGATGTAGACGAAGCCGTTCCGCATCTCCCAGGTCTCCCCGGGGAGCCCGACGATCCGCTTGACGAACGTCCCGCCCGCGCCGCAGTCCTTCCGGGCTCGCTCTGGTGTCGTGAAGACGACGATGTCGCCCCGCTCCGGATCGGTGAAGTGGTAGATGAAGCGGTTCGCCAGCACACGGTCGGAGAAGCGGGAGGTGCAGCCGAGCCCGGAGCCGGCGCAGTGGAGCGTGGGCTCCATGGACGACGACGGGATCCTGTACGGATTCACGACCCACTGCTTGATCGCCAGCACGATCGCGACCGCACCGACGATCGTGACCACCCAGTCGATCGCGACTCTCCACGGCCGCGGCAGGCGGTGCGTCAGACGATCGACGGGGTTTCTCATGGTCGGTCCGCAGTGCGGGCGCGGCTCTGCTCACGGCGCCAGTCCGCGATTCGGGCATGGTCCCCCGACAGCAGCACGTCGGGCACCGTCCAGGCCCGGAACTCCGCGGGCCGAGTGTAGTGCGGGTACTCGAGCCCTCCCTCGAGGCCCGCGGAGAAGCTCTCTTCGGACCCCGAGCCCTCGCTCAGCGCGCCGGGAAGCCGCCGGGCCACGGCGTCGGCAACGACCATCGCCGGAAGCTCGCCGCCGGAGAGGACGTAGGGCCCGATCGAGAGAGCGTCGCTCGCGAGGTGTTGCAGGATGCGCTCGTCGAAGCCCTCGAACCGGGCCGAGAGCAGGGTCAGGTGCTCCTCGCCCGCGAGCTCGTCGACGCCCCCCTGGTCGAGCTGCCGGCCCTGCGGGGTCAGCGCGACCACCCGGTGTTCGGGAAGGCCTCCGTAGACGCCCTCGAGCGCCGCGGCGACGACGTCCACCCGCAGGACCATGCCCGGGCCGCCGCCGTACGGCTCGTCGTCGACATCGCCGCCCGAAGCCCAGTCCCGGTAGTTGAAGAGGCGCAGGTCGAGCTCCCCTCCGAGGACGGAGGCGACTGGGCGTTGTTCGGAGACAGCAGCGAAGACATGGGGTACGAGCGTGAAGACGTCGAGGCGCAGGGCTTGAGCAGGTTAGTTATCGGGCGGCGCAAAACCGGGCGCCACCAGGATTCGACGCCCGTCGAGGTCGACCTGTCGGACACAGGCCTCGACGAGCGGGAGCAGGATAGCCGTGTCGAGCTCCAGCGCGTCATTGGCAGGGCCTGGAACGACGTCGGTGACGACACCGAGTTTCCGGCCCCCCTCCTCCTCCACCTCGAGGCCGACGAGCTCGAAGACGTAGTACTCGCCGGGCGCCGCGGTCGGGAGGTCGGCCCGAGGAATCTCGAGCCGTGTCCCGCGCGGAACCGGCCGGTCGAGCCGGATCACGAGGCGGCCGCCCGAGTGCTTGCGCTCCTCGACCCGGACCTCCTCGCCGCCCGCGCGCAGGACGGCGCCCGGCTCGAAGCGCTTCGGGTCCTCGCTCGCCTGCTCGACCACGATCGAGCCGTCCAGGCCGTGCGGCTTGCCGACACGGCCGACCTGAACGAATTCCTCGTCGCTAATCGGCGATCTCGAGGACCAGACGCCGCCGTTGGCGCGCGCCGCCCGCCCGGACAACCGCCCGCAGCGCCCGCGCGATTCGTCCCTGGCGGCCGATCACCTTGCCGACGTCGTCCTTCGCGACATGGAGCCGGAGGACGAGCGCGTCCTCGCTGTCCACCTCCTCGACCCTGACGGCGTCGGGGTCGTCCACCAGCTGGCGCGCGAGATACGCCAGCAGCTCAGCCAATGTTCTTGGCCTTGAGCAGGCGCGACACCGTGCTCGACGGCTGGGCTCCCTTGCCGAGCCACTCGCGAACCCTCTCCTCGTCGAACTCGATCGTCGACGGGTCGGTCTGCGGGTTGTAGCGCCCGACGATCTCGATGAACCTGCCGTCCCGCGGCGAGCGCTGGTCGGCCACCACGACGCGGTAGATCGGGTTCTTCTTCGACCCGACCCGCGTCAATCTCATGCGAACTGCCATTTCACCTCCTAGGCATGGGGGAACCCCTGGTTCCCCATTGACCCCGTCCTTGGGGACGGGATCGTTTTTCGATGGTGGACAGAGGGGGCCGAGCGCCTGCCTCGCCCACCGTTCAGGTCTAGCTTCATCGGCGTTGTGCCTTCATCAGCTCAGGTGGGAGCCCGGGCATCTTGCCCTTCCCCATCTGCTTCATCATCTTCTGCATCTGCTTCCGAGCCGAGAGCAGCTTGTTCACCTGCTGGATGTTGGTGCCGCTGCCTGCGGCGATCCGCTTCCGCCGCGACCCGTCGATCAGGTGCGGCATCCGGCGCTCCTGCGGCGTCATCGAGAGCACGATCGCCTCCACCCGCGAGAGCTCGCCCTCGTCCACGTCGAGCCCCTTCAACTGGTTCCCGAGGCCCGGAATCATCCCGAGGACGCCCTTGAGCGGGCCCATCTTCCGCAGCATCCGGTAACTCGTCAGGAAGTCGTCGAAGCTGAACTCGCCGGCGCGCATGCGTGCCTCCATCGCGGCCTGGTCCTCCTCCGACGCAGCCTCCTCGGCCCGCTCGATCAGGGTCAGGACGTCGCCCATCCCGAGGATCCGCGAGGCCATGCGGTCGGGGTAGAAGTACTCGAGCTGGTCGAGCTTCTCGCCGACCGAGGCGAGCTTCACCGGCTTTCCGGTCACGGCCTTCACGGAAAGCGCGGCGCCGCCGCGCGCGTCGCCGTCGAGCTTGGTGAGCACGACGCCGTCGAACGCGACCCTCTCCTGGAAAGCCTCGGCGACGGAGACGGCCTCCTGGCCGGTCATGGCGTCGAGCACGAGCAGGACGTTCGTCGGCTTGACGGCGTCCTTGATCCTGCCGAGCTCCGCCATCAGGTCCTCGTCGATCTGGAGACGACCGGCGGTGTCGACGATCACGACGTCCCGGCCCTGAGCGCTTGCCTGTTGGATCCCCACCGTCGCCGCCTGAACGGGATCGCTTCCCGTGAAGACCGGGATCTGGATCTGGCGTCCGAGCTGCTGGAGCTGATCGACGGCGGCCGGCCGCTGAAGATCCGCGGCGACGAGCGCCGGCGCGCGGTCCTCCTTGCGGAGCAGCAGCGCCAGCTTGGCGGCGGCGGTCGTCTTGCCCGAGCCCTGGAGGCCGGCGAGCAGGATCACAGTCGGACCCTTGCTCGCGAAGACGAGCTTCGAGTCCCCGGTGCCCATCAGCGTCGCCAGCTCCTCGTGGACGATCTTCACGACCTGCTGGCCGGGAGTGAGGCTGCGGGCGACGTCCTGGCCGAGCGCGCGCTCCTTGACGCGCGCCACGAAGTCCTTGACGACGCGGAAGTTGACGTCGGCCTCGAGCAGAGCCAGACGGATCTCACGCATCGAGCGCGAAATCACCTCTTCGTCGAGCTTTCCGCGGCTCCGAAGCGGGCCGAGGGCGGCATTGAGCTTGTCGCCGAGGGTGTCGAACATCGGCCGAACAGTGTAGAGACGCAGCGTTTGCAGGCCTAAAGTGGACGAAATGGCTGCCCGCAAGACCGTCACAGTCGTCTTCTGCGACATCGCGAACTACACGCCGCTCGGTGAGACGCTCGACCCCGAGGTACTCAGGAATGTGATGGAGCAGTACTTCTACGCCGTTCGCCGCGAGCTCGAGCGGCACGGCGGCACCGTCGAGAAGTTCATCGGCGACGCGGCCATGGCCGTCTTCGGTATCCCCGTCGTCCGGGACGACGACGCACTGCGCGCCGTCCGGGCTGCGATCGACATGCGGACCGCGCTCGGCGGCCTGAACCGGGAGTTGGAGGAGACCCACGGCGTGCGCCTGGCGATTCGGACCGGCATCAACACCGGGGAGGTCGTCGCAGGCGATCCCAGTGACCGGCAGTCCTTCGCGACGGGAACCGCGGTGGCGACGGCGCAGCGCCTCGAGGCCGCGGCCCGGTCCGGGGAGATCCTCCTCGGCGACTCGACGTACCGGCTCGTCTCAAACGCCGTGGTCGTCGAGCCGATGGATCCGTTGACGCTGAAGGGCAAGGCCCAGCCCGTCGCGGCGTGGCGCCTGCTCGCCGTCGTCGAGGGCGCGCCACCCTTCCCGCGCCGGCTCGATGTCCCGATGGTCGGCCGCGAGAGCCAGCTCGCTGCGCTCGAGGGTGAGCTTGAGGCCGCCATGCGCGAGCGACGCTGCCGGCTCGCCACAATCGTCGGCCCCGCCGGGATCGGCAAGTCCCGGCTCGGTAATGAACTGTTCTCGCTGACCCGCGCGCGTGCGACGACAGTGGTTGGGCGCTGCCTCGCGTACGGAGACGGGATCACCTACTGGCCGCTGCGCGGGATCGTCCTCTCGGCGACCGGCAGCCTCAAGCGCAGCGGGATCGCGGAGTTCCTCGCGGGGGCAGAGGACGCGGACCGCGTCGCCGAGCGTCTCGCGAGCGCCGTCGGCACCGAGGAGGTGGCGCCAGGCGGCGAGGAGACCTTCTGGGCGGTCCGTCGGTTCCTAGAGCATCTGGCGCACGACGGGCCGGTCATCGTCGCGATCGACGAGCTCCAGTGGGCCGAACCGACCTTCCTCGATCTCCTCGAATACCTCGTCGGCTGGACAGCGGACGCGCCGATCCTCCTCGTCGGGCTCGCCCGCCCAGAGCTGCTCGAGGAACGCCCGACCTGGACGACGACGAGCGCACGCCTGATCGTGCTAGGCCCGCTTTCGAGCGCCGAGTCCACGCAGCTGGTCGGTGCGCTCGGCGGCCAGGCGCTCGACGCGGAGGAGCGAAGGCGCATCCTCGAGAGCGCCGAGGGCAACCCACTGTTCGTCGAGCAGATGCTCGCTCTCGCCGTCGAAGAAGACTCTCGGGAACAGATCCCGCCGTCGATCCAGGCGCTGCTCGCCGCGCGCCTCGACCGGCTGAGCGCCTCCGAGCGGGACGTCATGGAACGCGCCGCCGTCATCGGGCGGGAGTTCACAGCCGGCGCCGTCGCGTGGCTCGCCGGCGAGGAACCCGTCTCCTCAACCCTCCTCGCTCTCGTCCGCCGGGATCTGATCGAGCCGGAGCGTTCGCTAATTCCGGGCGACGACGGCTTCCGGTTCCGCCACATCCTCATCCGTGATGCCGCGTACATGGGCGTCTCCAAGGAGAGCCGGGGGCAACTGCACGAGCGCTACGGCGATTGGCTGGAGCGAGCGGCTCCCGACCTTGACGAGATCGTCGGCTATCACCTGGAGCAGGCCTTCCGGTACCGGCAGGAGCTGGGCCAGGCGGACACGGCGGTTGCAGTCCGCGCAGGTGAACGCCTCGGCCGTGCGGGTCGACGGGCAGTCGCGCGCGGCGATCTGCCCGCGGCGGTGACCCTGCTTAGCCGTGCGGCCGCGCTCTTACCGGACTCGCACGGGGAGCGCCGCGAGCTTCTGCTGCTACTCGGCACGCCGCTCATCAGGACCGGTGATTTCGCGCGCGCCGAGAACGTCCTCAACGACGCACTCGATGCGGCACGGGCGGCGGACGACAAGCGGCTCGAGCTTCGGACGCTGATCGAGCGAGAGCTGTTTCGCTCCTTCACGCGCGAAGAGGAGTCCGTCGATGACATCGTCGCCGTCACCGACCACGCCATCCCGCTGCTCGAGGAGCTAGGTGACGACCTCGGCCTGGCCAAGGCCTGGTGGCTGAAAAGCGAGGTTCACGTTCACGCGTGTCGCTGGCGAGCACGGGCGGAGAACCTCGAACGTGCGCTTGAGTATGCCCGGGCAGCCGGGGAGCGGAGCGAGCAGTCGACGCTTGCGTCACAGCTTGCCGTCGCGTTGTACTGCGGTCCGACGCCTGTGGACGAGGCGATCGAGCGGTGTGAAAGCCTGCTTGCCGAGCTGCCGGAGGACCGATCGCTGCGGGCGTCGGTGACGGCGTCCATTGCAGGCCTCCGAGCTATGCAAGGCGAGTTCGATGAAGCGCGACGGCTCCAGAGCGTCGCCCGCGCCCTCTACGAAGAGCTCGGCCACCGCTTCCGGATCGCAACGAGATCCTTGATCCCAGCCGAGATCGAGACGCTCGCAGGACGGTCGGACGAGGCGACGGCGATCCTCCAGTGGGCGTTCGGCGAGCTTGAGGAGATGGGGGCGTCGAGCGTGATGTCGACGGTGGCCGCGTTCCTTGCCGACGCGTTGGCCACGGAAGGCGCAGTCGCCGACGCCATCCGTTTCTCCGAGATTAGCGAGCAGCATGCCGCCGGCCTCGACGTGGCGACACAGGTGATGTGGCGCGTTGCGCGCGCAAACGCGACGGGTGAGATTGCGCTCGCGCGCGAGGCGGTCGCGCTCGCCGCGCCGACTGACTACGTCGACATCAGAGCGCGGGCGCTTCTGGCCGTCGGCAACACCGAAGGAGCCGCCCGGGAATACGAGCGAAAAGGCAACACCGCAGGAATGAGACGCGTTGTAGCCACCTCGTTGCGATCGTCGTAGGATCAGGCCACACGACGAGGGAGGTGTGCACATGGACGAGTACCCGTCCCGGGAGGAGCAGCACAGGATCACCGACGCGGACTTCGCGCAAGGCTGGCGTTACCGCTTGAGAGAGGCCATCGACGCGGCCCTCGCGGAGTACCCCGATGGCACCGAGGCGCAGATCGAAGAAATCTGGGTGAAGAAGCGAGGCGACCGTTCGTTCCACGATCACAAGGTCACGCTCAGAACCTAAATCTGTAACGGAAGGAGCACGGATGGCAGACATCGCCAAGGTCATCACGGTCATCGGCCAGTCGCCGGAGAGCTTCGCCAAGGCCGCCGACGCGGCGGTTCAGGAGGCGGCGAATACCGTGCGCGGAATCCATGGAGTCGACGTGATCTCCATGAGTGCGCTCGTGGACAACGACCGGATCAGCATGTACCGAACGACCGTGAACATCGCCTTCGCGGTGGAACGCTAGGAAAGCAGCGCGTTCGCGTAGTCGCGGGCGTCGAACGGCCGCAGGTCGTCGAGCCCTTCTCCGACGCCCACGAGCTTGACCGGGAGGCCGAGCTCGTGGGCGATCGCGAGCGCGACACCGCCTTTCGCCGAGCCGTCCAGCTTGGTCAGGGCGACACCCGTCACGTCCACGGCCGCGCCGAAGAGCCGCGCCTGCTGGAGGCCGTTCTGGCCCGTGGTGGCATCGACGACGAGCAGTGTCTCGTGCGGCGCGCCCGCTAGACGCCGCTCGATCACCCTGCGGACCTTCGCGAGCTCCTCCATCAGGTTCGTCTGGGTGTGCAGCCGTCCGGCGGTGTCGACGATTACGACGTCGCGGCCGCGTGCCGTCGCGGCCTCGATCGCATCGTAGGCGACCGCGGCCGGGTCTCCCCCGCGCTCGGACCCGACGAAGTCCGCGCCCGCGCGCCCCGCCCAGATCTCCAGCTGCTCCTCGGCCGCGGCGCGGAAGGTGTCTGCGGCGGCCAGGAGGACGGAATGGTCGTGCTCGCGGAGCTTCTGCGCCAGCTTGCCGATCGTCGTCGTCTTCCCGGTCCCGTTGACGCCGACGACGAGGATCACCGTCGGTTCGGCGCTCAGGTCGAGGCGCGGCGGGCCGCCCAGGAGCTCGGCGGCCTCGTCGCTGAGCGCGGCGCCCAGCTCGCCGGCGACCTCGCGCGCCTCGAGCCGCTGGACGAGCTCGGCCGTCGTC
>Ga0126305_10001210_pt1 | contig 11451 bp, 9 predicted proteins | sample Plot26_FD_92536 | JGI IMG/M metagenome (GOLD analysis project Ga0126305, IMG submission 92536) | Serpentine soil microbial communities from UC McLaughlin Reserve, CA, USA - Plot26 | ecosystem: Environmental > Terrestrial > Soil > Grasslands | place: USA: UC McLaughlin Reserve, Lake County... | reverse complement strand
GGCATTCGCCTCCGTGGCGGCATCGTGCGCGAAGGAGAGGGATATGGCGGTCTCGCCCCGGCCCACGGCCTTGATCGGCCCGGTGCCGGAGCGGGCGTAGGCGTTCACGTTCCGGTGCAGGGCCTTGAGGTAATCGAAGGCCTTGTCCTCGCCCATGAGCTGCACGAGCGTCGCGATGATGATGTAGGCGGTGCCCGAGGAGCTCGGGTTCGCGACCTGGATCTCGCCCTTGTACTCGGGCTTGAGCAGATCGGCCCAGCATGCCGGCTCGGCGAGCTTCTTCCTGGCCAGGAGTTCCCTGTTGAAGCCGAAGCCAACCGCGCCGGAATAGACCCCGACCGAGCGCCTTCCCGACGCTTCGTGCTGCCGCAGCGCCCACTCCTGGAGCTCGCTCGCACGCGGCGACTCGTAGACCTCGCTCAGGCCCTCCTCGGCCATGATCAGGTGCGGGTCACCGGTGCCGCCGAACCAGATGTCGCCCTTCGGGTTCTGCGCCTCGGCGCGGACCTGCGCGAGGGTCTCGCCCGAGCCCTTCTGGGTCATATTGACCTTGGTCCCAGTCGATCGCTCGTAGGCGACCGCAGCGGCCTGGCACCATTCCACCTGCACCGAGCAGTAGACGTTCAGGGAGCCTTGAGCCGACGCGAGCGAGGCTCCGCCCACGACCAGGATGGCCGCCAAACCGCCGATCGTAAATGCGCGCAATGTCCGCTCCCTCTCGCGTTCCCCGGCCAACATGCCTCGAAAGAGTGCCGTTCCGGCTCGACGATGCCCTGACCCGATCGGGGCCGCCCGGCAGCGCGGAGCCGGCAAGCTCGGTCCCGCTCCCCCGGGTAGCGCGGGCCTTCGCGGCGGCACCCGCGGAAGCGGGCATCGCCGTCACCGAGGCAGGCTGTTGATCTCCGCCTCCCAGCGAGCCAGGAGGCGCTTGCGCTCGGCGCTGGATCCGTACTTGCGGAAGTCATAGTCGATGAATCGGGCGGAGCTGATGCCCGGCGATCCGGAGGGTTCCGGGACCGCACGGTTGGCGGCCGTGTGCATCTGCCCGATCTTCGCCCCGGTCGCCTGCCCCACGGGGCCGAGCGCCCAGTCCGCGAAGCGGCGGGCCCCGGCCAAGTTCGGCGCGCCCTTGATGATCGACATGGCGTCGATGCCGAGCGCGGTGCCCTCGCAGGGCGCCGCGATCTCGGCCGGGAAGCCGGCATTCCTCTCGACGATGACATCCTGCATGAAGCCGATCGACATTCCGCTCTCGCCGCGTGCCACCGCCTTCGCCGGCCCGACGCCGGAGCGCGCGTAGCTGTTCACATTGGCGTGGAGCTTCTTGAGATAATCGAAGGCCGGCTCCTCGCCCATGAGCTGCACCAGCGTCGCGATCACCGCGTAGCCGGTCCCCGACGAGTTGGGGTTCGCGATCTGGACCTCGCCGCGATACTCGGGCTTGATCAGGTCCGCCCAGCAGCGCGGGGCAGCGAGCTTCTTCCTTGCCAGGATCTCCGGATTGTACCCGAAGCCGAGCGCGATGCCGTAGGTGCCTGTGGCGTGGCCCTTCGACTCCGCGTGGATTTTCCGTGCCCACGGGTGAAGCTCGCCCAGCACGGACGGCTCATGGGGGATCGTCAGCCCCTCCTCGGCAGCGATGAGATGCCCGTCGGCAAGGCCGTTCCACCATACGTCGCCTTTCGGATTGCTGGCCTCCGCCCGGACCTGGGCGAGGATCTCGCCCGCGCTCTTCTGGAGAATACGGACCTTCGTGCCGGTCTCCCGCTCGAAGGCGGTGCCGGCGGCCTGGCACCAGTCCACGACCACCGGGCAGTACAGCGTCACGGTCCCCTGAGCGCCGGCCGCGGCCGGAGCGATGAGGAGGCCCGCGAGGGCGAGCAGAGCAAGTCGGTTCATGCGTGTTTCCCCCTTTTCTTGTAGACAGCATGCGTGCGTTTGAAGACACGTATCGATGGGAACTAGAGAGTAGCTTTCCTGTGGGTCATCGGGGCAGTCCTGCTGGCCCTCGCGGCGCTGACCGACTCATTGGTGCGCTTTCATCAATCCGACCTCGCTTCGCCCCTGTGGAAGCTGCCGTGTTGGTCGGGCCGCGGTATGGGCTGCGGTGCTCCTAGGGATGCTGTTCGTGGAACCGTCGGTACGGGGCCGGTGGGCTAGGAGTCGCTCATTTACCGCTGCTCTACGCAGCTTTATCGCTCCTCCTCGACCCGCAACGGCACGCGGGCGCGCGCCGGAAAGGTAGCAAGCCAACGAGAATAACTGCAGCAGCAATACTTCCGCAAGCGCAGCCCCGCTCCAGTTGACAACACCAAACCCCGGTGGACCAATCGCTCTCCGAGACGTGCCGCCGAACCGCAAGCCTCAAGGGGGAAGGCCGTGGCTGCTTTGCTGAATAGCCTTTTTGTAGGCCTGCTCCTCGTTTTCTCCACCTCCGCGGTTCGTGCCAAGAGCTATCCCGTCCGGACCATACGCCTCGTCGTCCCGTGGCCGGCAGGAGGGATCGTCGACGCACTTGGAAGGATTATCGGCAAGAAGATGTCCGACAACCTCGGCCAGCCTGTTGTCGTCGAGAACCGGGTGGGCGCGGCGAGCGCCATCGGCGCCGACAACGTCGCGAAGGCAGCTCCGGACGGGTACACGCTCCTAGTTGCCACGAGCGGGCACGCGATCAACGTAGGGCTTTCGAAGAACCTTCCTTACGACGCACTGAACGACTTCACCGCGATCCGTCTGATCGCCACCGCTCCGTCGGTTCTCGTGGTCCACCCCGAACTCCCCGTAAAAACGACCGGTCAGCTTATCGCTCTCGCGAAGGACAGGCCCGGGAAGTTGACCTACGCTTCTGCGGGCAACGGAAGTTTCGCCCATATTCTTGCAGAGCTGTTTAAGCAGGCAGCCAGCATTGAGGTCCTTCACGTACCCTATCGAGGGCAGCCACAAGCTGTGACCGATCTGCTCGCCGGCCGCGTCGACATGCTCTTTGCCACGATGACGGTCGCGGTCCCGCAAATTGAGGCGGGCAAGCTCACGGCGCTCGGGGTCACCGCAAAGGATCGTGTCAGCGCTTTGCCCACGACCCCCACGCTAGGTGAGGCGGGTATACCGGGCTTCGAAGGCGGGCAGTGGCTCGGAATCCTTGGCCCAAAGGGGATGAGTGACGAGCTAATCCAGACACTCGGGAAAGAGATCGACAAGGTCCTGAAGGACCCTGAGGTTAGAGCGGCTATAGAGGTCCAAGGGATGTACATCCTCAACGAGGAGGCTGCGACGTTCCGAACGATGCTCGACAATGACATCAAGCGATGGGTGAAGCTGATCGCTGAGACGGGTATCGCGGCCAACTGACCTCGTCGAGTCGCGACTCTAATGTCCCTAGCCCAGGCTCGCCCCAACATCCTGCTGATCCAGTGCGATCAGATGACCGCATTCGCATTGCGGTCCTACGGCGGCACTTCGGCCAAGACGCCGAACATTGACGCTTTGGGGGCGGACGGCACAGTCTTCTCCAATGCGTACTCCAACTTTCCGATCTGCGTTCCGTCGCGAGCATCGATGCTCACCGGTCAGTTGGCGTCTCGGATCGAGGTGTGGGACAACGGCGCCGAACTCTGCGCGTCTATCCCCACGGTCGCCCATTATCTTGCCGCCGCCGGGTACCAGACGATCCTGTGCGGGAAGATGCACTTCATCGGCCCCGACCAGCTGCATGGCTTCGGCGAACGATTGACGACGGACATCTACCCGGCGGATTTTTCGTGGACACCTGACTGGGAACGGCCCGGACCACCTGAAGCCGGCTCGAAGATCACGTTGCGGGGCGTGGTGGAGGCGGGCGTGTGTCAACGCAGTCTCCAGATTGACTACGACGAGGAGGTGCAGCATCAAGCCGTCCGCAAGCTATACGACCTTGCGCGCGCGCCCGAGGGCCACCCGTTCTTCCTCACGGTATCATTCACGCACCCGCACAATCCCTTCACCACCACCCGAGAATATTGGGATCGCTACGACGGCGAAGATCTCGAGCCACCCCGCGTAGGGCCCATTCCGCTGGATCAGAAGGATCCTCACAGCCGTCGTCTACATTATCTCACCCATGCGGACGAGCACGACGTCTCCGACGAACAGACGCGCGCAGCCCGGCGCGCGTACTACGGGATGATTAGCTACCTTGATGACAAAGTCGGGGAGCTCAGGCGCATCCTCGACGAGACCGGATTGGCGGAACATACCGTTGTTGTGATGACCTCTGACCACGGCGAGATGCTCGGCGAGAGGGGCATGTGGTACAAGATGTGTCTGTTCGAGCCCTCGGTCCGCGTCCCGCTGATCGTGTTCCGCCCAGGAGCCGGAGACGTCGGCGAGGTTCGGCACAACGTGTCGCTTCTCGACCTTCTGCCGACCCTCGTGGACCTCGCGTTAGGGAACACTGAAGCGGAGCGGTCCGAGGGCTTGGAAGGTCACAGCCTAGTCGCCCTCATGTCGGGTAAGCCTGCCAGCTGGCCCGATGTGGTCTTTGCCGAGTACACGGCAGATGGCGCGATCAGCCCCTGTTTCATGGTTCGTGACGGAGACCTCAAGCTGATTTGGTCGGAGCCGGATGGTGCTCAGCTGTTCGACTTGGCCGACGATCCGTACGAAGAACGCTATCGCGCCGACGACCCTGAGCTCGCATCTGAGAAAGACCGACTTGTGGCCCTTGCGCGAAGCCATTGGGACTCTGAGGACCTGAGACGGCGAATTCTCCAGAGCCAGCGGCAACGTCTGTTTCTGAACGCAGTCTCGGCCGCGGCGGCGCCACCATCATGGGATTTCCACCCGGCGGTCGACGCTTCGAAGCAGTACGTTCGAAGCGGAATGAGCCCTGCTATTGCAAAAGGCAAGGCGCGCTTCCCACCCAAGGCTCCAGTCCCTCCAGACCACCCGCGGGACGTCGAGCCTCCTGCAAGCGGAGTCGCCGACAAACTTTTGCGATGACGATGATCCGTTGTCATTCGCGACCACCGACGGGAAGCCGCGCCCCGCTGTCGCGAGATCGCCCAGAACGACCTTTTAGGAATGTCCGTTCCTGGGGCCATGCTGACCCTCAACGAAGGTCCGCTATGGGCGGCGCAAACCGGACGACCGCATCTGGCCGTGTGTGGACGGCTCTCCGTTGGCAAGGGGTTTTTGGGGCTGCTGCGATCGGCTGGTTGGTGCGGCCATGTGTTCGGCCTTCCATGCGGCTCTCACAGGTGCCGCGGGCCATGATGCCTTTCGCGCGGATCCGGTCCCGACCAAAAGCACGCACTCGAGGTGCACCGGCCAAAGTGGGTTCTCCCGATCCGGCGGTTTCAACCGGCTTCGTGCATCAGCTCCTATCCGCCCTTCCCAACATCGTCGGCGCCGCTCCGCGGCTGCCTGATCTCTAGGCCAGCGTCACCACTGGCTCACGGTACCGCTCACCGCTCGTCATCAGCGCCCAGACCATGCGCGCGGTCTTGTTCGCCAACGCGACCGCCGCCACCTTGGTGGCGCGCCTGGCGAGCAGCTGGAGAAGCCATGCCCGCTTGGTGCCGTGGCGCTGCGCGTGGCGGATCACCGCCATCGCGCCGACGACCAGCATCTGCCGCAGATAGCGGTTACCCGCTCGCGAGATCCCGCCGAGCCGCTCTTTGCCGCCGCTCGAGTTCTGCTTCGGCACGAGGCCGATCCATGCGGCGAGATCACGCCCTGTCTTGAACACGGTTGGATCGGCGACGCTCGCAACGAACGCGCTGGCGAGCAGCGGACCAACGCCAGGGATCGCCATCAGTCGGCGCCCGACCTCCGTCTCACGGGCGCTCTCCCGGATGCGCCGATCGTTCTCCAGAACCTGCGTCTTCACGACGGCGAGTTGGGCCGCCAGCATCGCGAGGCACACCCGCGCGTCAGCGGGGATGCGCTGGTCCTCGTGGTCGTCGACGATGGCAAGCAACCGCTCCAGACCCATGCGACCGACCGGCGCGACCACGCCGAACTCCGCCATATGGGCCCGCATGGCATTCGAGAGCTGAGTGCGCTGCCGGTTGAGCATCAACCGCACCCGGTGCAGCATCATTACGCTCTGCTGGTCAGGCGTCTTGACCGGAACGAAGCGCATGGTAGGCCGCGTCACGGCCTCGCAGATTGCCTCCGCATCGGCTGCATCGTTCTTGCCCCGCTTGACGTAGGGCTTCACGTATTGCGCCGGCATCAGCCACACGTCGTGTCCAAGTGCGATCAGTTCGCGAGCCCAGTAATGCGAGGTGTTGCAGGCTTCCATGCCAATTAGGCAGCGCGGCAGAGCCTCGAAGTATCTCAAAACGCGGCCTCGAGAGAGCTTCCGCCGCACGACCACGGTCCCGGTCGCATCGATCCCGTGGACCTGGAATACCGACTTCGCGATGTCCAACCCGACTGTCGCAACTCGTTCCATGATGGCTCTTCCTCCGGCTCAGCCTGCAATCACTACCGCAGGGGGGAGGAGAGCCGTCCACGACATCAAAAGCAGACTGTCTGCTTTCGCGCTGGAGCCGGCCAAAGCGGACGTTCACCGCGGAACGGTTTGGCAGCCACTGACAATCAACAGAAGTCGGTCATCGCTGCTAGGACGGTGGAGAGCGGGAGCTGGCACTACGGGCCGGCGCAGGGTGAGTGGCTCGTCAGGTGATCTCGTTCCGGACGATTGCCGCGCCCTGGGCCAGCGCCTTCAATTTCCTGAAAGCCAGTTCGCGCGAGAGGTACTTCATCCCACAATCTGGCGCCGGGACCAGCCGCTCCGGCGAGAGATACTTCAGCCCCTCACGGATGCGCGCCGCAATGACTTCGGGTGTTTCAGCGCTCTTGTCCCCGAGGTCGAGCACCCCGAGCAGGATAGTTTTGCCCGCGAGGTCATTCAGTACGCCAAGATCGAGCTTCGGCTGCGCGGCCTCAATCGAGATTTGTGCCGCATTGCACTCAGCTAGCTCCGCGAGGAACGAGTACCCGGTTGGCTTCGTTTCGCCTGGCACCACGGCTGCGTAGCCGAAGCACAAGTGCACAATCGTCGGCACCTTGATGCCCTGCAAGGCGCGGTTGATGCCCTTCACGGCGTAGCGCCGCGCTGCCTCCGGATCATTACGCACCCACGGCTCGTCAAGCTGGATGATGTCCGCACCGGCCGCAACGAGGTCGTGCGCCTCCTCGTTGACGGCTGCGGCGAGGTCCATGACGAGTTCCTCGACGTTGTCGTAGAATTCGTTCTTGGCTTGTTGGCTCATGGTGAACGGGCCAGGCAGCGTCATTTTCGCGACGCGCGACGTATGACGCCGCAGGAATTCCATGTCGCGCTTCTCGACCGGTCGCGTCCGCCGGATCTTGGAAACTACCCGGGGTACCTCCGTGACCCGGCCGCCGCGTGCCACGACCTTTCCCGGGTTCTCGAGGTCGATCCCCTCGAGCGCCGTCGCGAAGCGGTTCGAGTAGCTCTCCCGCCGGATCTCGCCGTCTGACACGATGTCGACCCCGGCGGCTTCCATGTCCCGGATCGCGAGCACGGTGGCGTCGTCCTGCGCCTGTTCGAGAAACCTGTCCTCCACGCGCCAGATTTCCTGCATGCGCGTGCGCGGCACGGTTTTCGACAGCATCTCGCGGTTCACGAGCCAGTCCGGCTGCGGGTAGCTCCCTACTACGGTCGTCGGCAGAATCGGCAGCGTCATGGTTGATCTCATCTCGTTGGTGCACCGTAGGCGCGGCTTGCCGCGCGCCGGCGGGATTAGGCGGGGGCTCCCGCGGGAACGGTTTGAAGATGTGAGCGGGACCGCTTGGGACTACGGCATGCGGTCTGCCACACCAGCGTGCGCTTCTCTACCGAGCGCGCTAGGACGTCGAACAGGACGGAGAGCGCGAGGATCATTAGGATCGCGGCGAACACGCGCGGGCTGTCAAGGATGGTGCGGTAGCGGGTCACAAGGTAGCCGATGCCAGCTGCCGAGGTCAGCATCTCCGCGACGACGACACCGATGATCGTGAGCGCACCGCCGAGACGCAGGCCCGTGAGCACCGTCGGGATCGACGCGGGGATGATTACGCGGGCGATCTGCTGGGACAGGGTAGCACCCATGCTGCGTGCCGCGAGGACATATTGCGGATCGATGGTCCGGATTCCGGCAGCCGTCGACAGCATGACCGGGAAGAAGCCATAGATCGCCGCGAAGGCGATCTTCGACTCGGAACCGATGCCGAGCCAGGCGGTGAAGATCGGATAGAGGATGACGATAGGCACGGCGTAAAGGCTTGAGAAGATGGGAAGGAGCAGGTTGCGCAGAAGCGCGACTCCGCCCACGACCGCCCCGACGAGAATGCCGAGGCCGCAGGCGAACACCATCGCAATGGCGACCTCGTAGATCGTGACCCCAAGCGCCTCAATATAGTCGTAGCGGTCCGTGTAGAGGACGGTCAGCGTCTTCGACAAGGCAGGGAGGAATAGCTCCGGGATGATCTTCGTGCGGGGCATGAGCTCCCAGAACGCCAGCAGCCCGACGAGAATGAGCCATCGCGCTGTCGAGGGTGCGGGCCAGCGCATGGTCACCCCTCCAGCCCCGGCTGCGACGTCTTGCGGATTTGCTGCCAGATCCGATCGCGAAGCCGGCCGAAGGTGTCGGTCGCCATCATCTCGTAGGTGCGCGGCCGCGGGAGCGTTACCTGGATGCGGTCGATGATCCGCCCCGGACGCGCTGACATGACCAGCACCTCGTCGGCAAGGTAGACGGCTTCCGTGAGGCTATGGGTGATGAACACCACGGTCTTGCGCGTCGCGGACCAGATCCGAAGGAGCTCGTGTCCCATGGTCATCCGGGTCTGCTCGTCGAGCGCCGCGAAGGGCTCGTCCATGAGGAGCACGGGTGGATCCTGCACCAGGCCTCGTGCGATCGAGACGCGCTGCTTCATGCCGCCCGACAGCTCGTGCGGGTAGCGCGCACCGAAACCTTCGAGTCCGACCAGCCTGAGCATCGCCTCCGAGCGTGACCGGCGCTCATCCTTGGAGACGCCGCGCAGCACAAGGGGAAACTCAACGTTGTCGGCGGCGCTGAGCCATGGGAACAGGCTTGCCTCCTGGAACACGACGCCGACGCGCCCCGGATCGGGCTCCTGGATCGGACGACCGTTGCAGAGGATCGTCCCCTCGGTCTGGTGCCGCAGACCGGCAAGCATCATGAGGAGCGAGGTCTTGCCGCAGCCACTCGGGCCGACGATCACCACGAAGCGGCCGGCCACCACCTCCATCGAGATGTCTTCCAGCGCCGCGACCCCTCCCTCCGCCCCGGAGTAGACGTGGCTGAGCCCGGCGACTTCGATTGCCGTCGCCTCCGGTCGTTCCTTCAGCCGCGTCACGTTCGCCATGTGCTGCATCGACCTTCGAGGTAGCGGACCGTCTCGTTGAAGGCGATCGCGACGACGGCGAGGAGGATCACGCCGGCGAAGAGCTGGCGCATCTGGAAGTTCTCGCCCCAGTTCGCGATGAGATGGCCGATGCCGGTACGGGAGGCGTACATCTCCGCGATCATCACCCCCGTGAAATTGAAAATCATCGAGATGCGGAGAGTCTCGAGCAGCACTGGCATCATGCTCGGCACGTAGACGCGCGTGAAGATCTGCCCGCGTGTCGCGCCGTACGAGCGCGCGACGAGGACGTGGTCGGCCTTGACGGATTCGACCGCCGCGGCGGCGCTCATGATCACCACGAAGGTGGTCGAGAACGCCGCATAAGCGACCTTCTGTCCGAAGCCGATCCCGAACATCAGGATGAACATCGGCAGGAAAATCGATTTCGGGATGCTGAAGACGTAAAATAGGATCGGCCGGAAGATGTCGCCGACGTACTCGTTCTCGGCGATCAGCACGCCGATCGCGGCCCCGAGCGGTACCGCGATCAGGAATGCGACGATGACCTCCGCGGCCGTGACCCAGATGGCTTCGTGCACCTGCGGCCGCCCGAGCAGCTGCGCCAGCATGGTCAGCACGTCCGAGAGGGGCGGCAGAAGGCGCGGGTTCGCAAAGCCGAAGCGCGGCAGGCACTCCCAGGCCGCGACGACGAGCGCCAGCAGGAACACTCGCGTGAGGACGATCTGCAACCGCGTCACGTGAGCTGCCTGCTGGAAAGCCGGGTGTTCGCTCGCCCGTAGGTCACGCCTTGGTCGGCACGGGCTTGAACTGAGTCGTGTAAGCGTCCGCCGGCGGGGCGAGGTCCGTCATGCCGATGAGCCTTGCCATATCGAGCGCCCGCTCCATCCACTCGGGCCGGAATTCACCCGTCGTGGACAGCTTGGCGATGTTGCCGTCGAGCTCCGCCTCGGCGATCTCGTTTGCGATCTCGTCGATCTCGGCGATCAGCTTCACGGCCGTCGCGCGGTTCTCCGGGGCGCGCAGGAAGGCCACGCCCCCGAAGAGCGCATTAAGCGTCTTCTGCACGGCGTCGGCTTTCTCCTTGATCATTTTCTCGGGCGAGATCCAGCTTCCGGTTGAATGCTCGGGCACCTCGGCGCCGAAGTCGATGAGCGGACGCGCCTCCTTGTTGCGCATCACCTGGTAGGTGAGGGGCGAGTACAGGACCGTCGCGTCTATGTTGCCAGAGAGGAGGTTCGGGACGAGCCCTCCGCCGCCCAGCGGCACGCGGGTGAAGTTCACCTACCGCTCGGCGATGGTCCAGCGCGCCAGGATGTCGGAGCCCGACCCTGCGGAGGTGATGCCGACCTTCTTGCCTTCGAGGTCCGCAACCTTGGTGATCTTCGAGTCGGGCTTCACCACGAGGTACCAGCCGTAGTAGCCGAGGCCGCCGTTCGCGACGCACTTGGCCCCGACGCCCTTCTTCAATCCCGCCGCGACGCTGGACGACGAGTTGTAGATCATGTCGGCCGCGCCCGCCGCGAGGGCCTCGAAGCCCTCGGCGCCGCCGCGATAGATTGTCAGCTCCGCGTTGATGCCTTCCTTCTCGAACAGCTTCTGCCGCAGAGCCGTCTCGGCGATGATGGTCGGGAAATATGTTTTGGTTGGGAGGCCGATGCGCACCGTGGTGCGGCTCTGCGCGATCACGACAGACGGCATGCACAAAACAGCTGCACCGCCCGCCAGAAGGGACCTGCGATCCAGCACGCCGCCGACTGCACTTGCTTTCATCCCATCCTCCCGTGACGGCCTCGTTTCCGGCAGGCTACGTTCTCGCGTGCTTGCGTGGCAACACAAGACTTCCCGTTCGCACGTGCGACGTCGTCACTGGCGCCGCTCAGCGCGGCCCGCCTCCTCCGCGGGGTTTGCACCGCGAATGCTGCCCTTTAGACGGCCCTGTCAGAGGAGCCCCACCTCTCGCAAAAATCGAAATGCGCCAGGGTGCAGCATGTCCGGACGAGCAACTGCGGCGACGGTGTTGGCGGCCGTGGTCTCGCGCGCCTGTGCAAGCTTCTGGCCGAGCACTCC
>Ga0126305_10001208_pt1 | contig 11460 bp, 7 predicted proteins | sample Plot26_FD_92536 | JGI IMG/M metagenome (GOLD analysis project Ga0126305, IMG submission 92536) | Serpentine soil microbial communities from UC McLaughlin Reserve, CA, USA - Plot26 | ecosystem: Environmental > Terrestrial > Soil > Grasslands | place: USA: UC McLaughlin Reserve, Lake County... | reverse complement strand
GGATTGGTAAACAAGTTTTTCCAGGTGGCCGTGGGCTCTAAAGCGGTTTCACTAGTTCCACCATAAACTTTCCCTGTAGGTGCTTTTGCTTTAAACAGATTACTGATCCATGCAATAGCTTTTGTATAATCTGGCTGAACCTTTTCAATGTCCTGGTCAGGGTAATCTACTTTCCACATATACACATCAGCCAGCATAGCGGCAATAGCACCCTCGCCTATAGTCCATACTGAAGGTGTTTGCGCTTTTGCCGTTAAACTATATGCTTTTTCAAGATCTTTTATAATAACAGAATCAAGAATTTTACGTACTGACTCCCTGGGTCTTTCCGGGTTATCGGATAAACTTTCAAATGGCGCTGTCCAGATAGGTGCAGCCCCCCAGTTACGTATTATATAGAAGTAAGACATTGCACGCACGGCATAGCTTTCGGCCAGGTCCTGGTCTACCACGCTCTGGGTAACCCTGTTATCAAGTTGTGCAACCGCTGGAATATACTTGATATTGTTATTGGCCATACTTATAACATTGTACAAACCCGCCCAACTTGAAAACTCATTATCCGGTGTCAACTTATTAAAGTGGAGTTCATCAATTGTATTTGTTGTATAACTAATAAATCTTTCAAAATTATCAGATCTGTATTCTCCCCAAAAGTGATACCTGTCCTTGTATTGAGCGTCTCCCACCATTTGTTGTTGAAATGCACCATACATGCCAGCCATAGCAGCATCTACGTCGTATTTGGTTTTATAGAATTGCTGCACGCTTGTTTCTGCCAGAGGTTTTAAATCAAGGTGCTTTTTACAGCTACCTGCCAGAAGCAGAACTAAAGCCGATGATAAAATATTGATCGTTCTTTTCATTCTAATGAGTTTAAAAATTTACATTGATACCAAGGCCGACTTCTCTTCTTTTTGGATACTTACCGCTATCGTCTCCCGGAGTCAATACATTCCCCGAGCTAAATTCAGGATCGTAGCCGGAATAGTTTGTCCATGTGAGGAGGTTAGTACCAAACACGTAAGCTGTCAGTGACTTCATGAAGATTTTTTTGGCAATTTTTGGATCAAGGCTGTACGCAAGTCTGGCACTGGATAACCTGATGAATGAACCGTCTTCAATATAGAGGCTGTTGCCATTAGTTTTTAAACTTCCACGGTTTGTTCTTTCAGGATAGTACGGGTATTTGGCAATATCTCCCTGCTGTCTCCAGGAGTTATAAACCATATCCGGGCTGCCTGCGCCGGTATTGGAAGGATAGTTATGATTATATTTTAGTGTATTGTATATCTGGCTTCCAAAAGATGCATTGAATAAGAAAGAAAGAGAAAAACGTTGGTAGGTAACGTTGTTTATTATGCCCAGGTAAAAATCGGGTTGTGCATTACCAATTATATGGCGGTCTGCATCGTTAATTAAACTGTCGTTGTTCATGTTTAACCATTCTGCATCGCCACCCCTGAACTTACCTCCGGGATCATACAAGCTATGAACATAGCCACTGTAAGGCTGGCCGTTAATTGTATAATCAGGCTTACCGTTTGTGTATTGTGGCTTTCCGTTCCTGTCTAATACCACGGTCAATTTTTGCCAGTCGTCCGTGTAAGCATTGGATTCGTCCCACTGGTAAACACCCAGGTTGGTCCAGCCAAAGAAATTTCCAATCCGACCGCCTTGTTCAACATACCATTTGTTACCCGCCGTAAATGGAACGCCTTTATCTAATTCTTTGATAGTTCCTCTTTCAAAACTTATATTACCAGTCACGTTCCAGATAAACCGTTTTTTAGTTAAAGGAGTGGCACTTACCACAAACTCGAGGCCCCGGTTTTGAACACTACCCACATTCACCGTCGTTTTTGGATACCCGGTTTCAGCGGGGATATCTCTTGCATACAGGAGCTCGATGGTTGTTTTATCATACACGTCGGCTGTAAACTGCAGACGACCCTTTAAAAAGCTCAGGTCAATCCCTGCATTTTTTTGTTGTACAGTTTCCCAGTGTATTTCTGGGTTACCAAAAACCAGCTTCCACCTGTTATCATCTTTTTTATATCCTATTACGGCACCACCTACACCATTGTAGCTTAAGGGGAAACTAACTTTTGTAAATCCTTCAAAATCGCCAATATTGTCATTACCCAGCTGACCGAAACTAAATCTCAGTTTTGCATCATTTAAGAAACCTCTTGACCAATCCATAAATTTTTCATCGGAAAAACGCCAGGCTGCTGAAGCCGAATAAAAATTACCCCATTTTGTATCCGGAGCAATAAATCTTGAAGAGCCGTCCCTGCGGAAGCTGCCCGAAATTATGTACCTGCCTTTATAGCTATAATTTAACCGGCCAAACAAACTGGCAGTGGTATTAGCTGTTGCAGAAGAATAGCTTGCAAGAGGCGTAATATAGGCAGGAGAGGTTACAAAAATTTCTTCATTGACTATGTTGGCATATTCAGAATGTTCCTCATCGTAACGTCTTCTGTCAGCACTAAACCCAGCCAATGCCTGGAAAGAATGATCGCCATTAATTGTTTTATTAAAGTTCAAAAAGGATTGATATTCCCACTGGAAATCTTTATTTATTTCATTTTCGCCACTATTCACATCCTTGTTGGCAGAAACAAAACGAGGTGAGAATTCAAGGGCCTGCTCATTTTTCAATATAGCATTGAACATGTTTGTCCATTTCAGGTCTTTGTAAACCTGGAACAACAGCTGGTTATTAAATTGTGCAATATAGCTTTGCGCCAGGTGTTTTTCATATAGTGCATTGGCTACAGGATTTCTTTTGGAACCGATATAACTGGTAAGTGATCCGTCGGGGTAATAGATCCTGGAAAATGCAGGGCGGTCAAATGCCACATTCACCGTACGACCTACCGGGATTGTATTTCCATTTTGCCAGCTAAAAGACATGTTCGTACTATATGTAAGTCTTTTACTTGCCTCGTATTCCATATTAATTCTTGCCTGCACCCTTTTAAACCAGCTGTTTAGAATAATAGATTTATCATCCAGGAAGCTGATGCCTGCATAAAAGGTCAATCCTTTTTGGCCGCCACCAATACCAATATTGGCCTGCGTTTTATGACCAAGATTTCCTAATAAAAGTTCCTGTAAGTCATTATCGGAATTAAAGCCGGGATTCAGTGAGTCTGTATTTCCTCCCGTTGAACCGCTTGGATTTGCACTCTGTATTCTTCTAAAAGCACGAACTTCAGCCGAATTATTTTGCGGAAGTTTATGTGCCAGCTTTCCATAAACATGTGAGTAACTGGCATCAATGCGGGGCCGGCCCGCTTTACCTTTTTTGGTAGTAATAAGAATGACACCGTTGGCGCCTCTTACACCGTATATTGAAGCGGAAGCCGCATCTTTTAAAACTTCCACCCTTTCAATATCCATAGGGTTGATAGTGGCTCCATTTGGGTTAATAACACCGTCAACTAAATAAAGCGGACCATTACCCGCATTTAATGAAGAAGCTCCACGTACCTGTATAGTGCCTTCTGCTCCGGGCGCACCACCACCATCATTGATGATCAATACCCCTGCTGCCTGGCCTTGTAAGGCATCAAAAAGGTTTACCGGTTGCCTCTCTTCAATTTGTTTTGAATTAATGGAAGAAATAGCAGCAGTTAGATCACGCTTCTTCGCAGTTTGACCATATCCAATTACAACTATTTCCTCAAGGTCGTTGTTCTTTTCGGACAGTGTAATATTGATAGCCTGTTGACTTCCTACAGTTTGTTCTTTTGGAAGAAAGCCTACATAACTAAATATAAGCACTGATGCCTGTGACGGCACGGTAATCGAAAACTGGCCACTACTATCTGTAGTAGTTCCGGACAAACCACCTTTTACATTCACGCTGGCGCCCGAAATAGTTGCTCCTTTGCTGTCCTTAACCGTCCCTCCAACCCGGATAGGCGTTTGTGCAAAGAGACTGGTAAAAGAAAGAATAAATAAAAGTGAGAAAAAAGTTTGCCGGCGTTTTCCCCCCCATGCCGGTAAAGGACTGAGACATTTTTTTTCCATATAGCAATCAAATTTAATAGTGCAACTGGCCGGCGGATGCAACCAGAAAAAACTACAGCTAGATTTAAATTGTGTCTCGCAAGTAACTTATATTTCAGAAGATACAATTTGCTCAAATTATCATTGTACTAAGCTATTTTGACATCATCAAATAGAAATGAACTTAGTACGATGAATAAATAGCTTACTCCTCACACTGAATCTAACGTTACACTGATGTACAATACAAGCCGCGTATTTTATTGTCATTGTTTTTTTTGGCCCTGATATCTACCGATGAACTTCCAACCAAAAGCTCAAATTGTCCTGGTTCTACTACCAGGTTCATTTCCTTATCCGCCATATTTCATTCTTTCACCCAGAAGCAGGCATCTCATCTTTTAGTACACGGCCGTAACCATAAAGAGTGGCCATCTGCAGGTTTTTGCGTCGAGTGTCATTTGCGAAACAAGATCGGCAACCCGTTTTTCAACAAGCAGTTCGGGTTCTTCAAAAACATCTTTAGTACCATTCTTGTTGAAATCAATCCAACCTTTCTGGTATATATTTTTTTTCTGCGCCATAACAAAACCGGCGCTTAAGCAAAAAGCAATCGATAGAAATTTTTTCATGTTATGTTCTTAGCTGTATTACTGCTATCAGGTTCCGTTGTGTCACTCACTTGTACTGTTGAAATTCTATTCCACCGGTTCTATAAAATTTTCTTCTTCTACAAACATTTGCTTGCCTGTAAGACTAACTTTTCCCGGCTTTCACCATTCACTATTGACTCCTGAGAATTCCTAATTCCAATCCTCTCAATTCTGCCAGTCCACGCAAGCGGCCAATAGCAGAATAACCAGGGTTGGTTTTTTTATTCAGATCATCCAGCATCTGGTGGCCATGGTCGGGGCGCATGGGAATACTTGTATTGCGGGTATTCATTACCTCTACAATTTCTTTTACTACACTGTACATATCTACATCACCTTCCAGGTGGTTGTCTTCATAAAAATCGCCAAAGGCATTTCGCCTGGTACTTCGTAAATGAATAAAATTGATGCGATCGCTAAACTGCTTTACCATGGCCGGTAGGTTGTTATCAGCACGAACTCCGAATGAACCCGTACAAAAGCACAAGCCATTGCTTAATGAAGGAAGGGCTTCAATCAAGGCTTCAAAATCCGCTGCTGTACTAACAACTCTTGGTAAGCCTAAGATGGGGTAAGGAGGATCGTCGGGGTGTATCACCATTTTTACACCTGCGTTTTCAGCAACCGGAATTATTTTTTGTAAAAAATAAATAAGATTCTTTCTCAGTTGAGCGGCATCTATCCCTTCATAAGTATCAAGGGCCTGCTGAAATTGTTGCAACGTAAAACTTTCTTCACTTCCCGGCAAACCTGCAATGATGTTTCGTTGTAATTGTAATTTCTCTTCATCGCTCATTTTTTCAAACCGGTCTTTTGCCCTTGCCAGGTCTTCCTCAGAATATTCTTTTTCTGCGCCTTTTCTTTTTAATAGGAAAACGTCAAAGGCAACAAAAGCAGCCTTTTCAAAACGAAGCGCTTTAGAGCCATCTGTCACGGTATAACTTAAGTCGGTTCTTGTCCAGTCCAACACCGGCATAAAATTGTACGTAACAATATAGATACCGCATTGAGCAAGGTTAGCCAGGGTTTGCTGATAATTTTCAATGCATTGTTCAAAGCCTCTTCTTTGTGTCTTAATAGCTTCGTGAACAGGAACACTTTCTACTACCGACCAAACCATCCCTGCATCTTTAATAACTTCCTGTCTTTTTCTTATTTCTTCCACACTCCACACATCCCCATTTGCAATATGATGAAGAGCGGTTACAATTCCACTGCAGCCAGCCTGCCGTATATCTGCTAAACTAACGGGGTCGTTAGGCCCAAACCATCGCATGGTTTGTTGCATACTAAACTTATTTTCCAATTGCATGTTGTTTTGAAAGTAATCTTGTATTGATAAATGAGATCAGGACAGTTATAATAAATTGAAACGGTAAATTGACCTTTTTATCAATCTCAGCGAAAAGCAGGCAAAGTTTTTTTTACGGAATCGATGCCGAAACCGTTTTCGCACCTGTCTTATATTTGAATATTTTTAACAGCATCAATGGACCCGATTAATTTAAAAAAGCTGGCTGAAATTCTTAACGTCTCGGTATCCACTGTTTCAAAAGCATTCAGAGACAGTTATGATATCAGTCCGGAAACAAAAAGCCGGATCCTGTCCCTTGCAAAGGAATTGAACTACCAGCCCAATCCGTATGCCAGTGGACTGCGAACGCAAAAAAGTAAAACCATTGCTGTAATTATTCCTGAGATCGCCAATAATTTTTTTACGCAGGCTATTGATGGAATTGAATCTATTGCGCAGGAAAAAAACTACCATGTACTGATCTACTTTACTCATGAAGATTACACAAAGGAAGTGGCTTTTGTGCAGCATTTACAACACGGCCGGGTTGACGGTGTACTTATTTCTTTATCAGGCGATGCAAAAGACCGGTCGCACCTGGATTTATTAGGGCATAGAGATATCCCGCTTGTGTTCTTTGACCGCGTAGATGATCATGCCAAAACCACCAGGGTTACCACCAATGATTTTGAAAGCGGTTACATGGCAACGCAACACCTGGTGGAACAAGGCTGCAAAAAAATAGCACACCTGTTTTTCTCAAAAGACCTTTCAATTGCTAATCATAGAATGGAGGGTTACCTGCAGTCTTTACATGATCATCGTTTGCCTGTAAACGAAAAACTGATTGTTCAATGCACAGCCAACCATGTAACAAATTATGGACTCATAAAAAATTTGCTTAAGCAAAAACACAGGCCTGATGGCATCTTTTCCTCTTTTGAAAAATTAGCGCTCCTTAGTTTTGAAGCCTGTGAAGAACTGGCATTGAATATTCCACGCGACATAAAAATTATCAGCTTCTCTAATATCGAAACAGCCGCTTTATTAAATCCATCTCTTTCCACCATCACACAGCCGGCTTTTGAAATGGGCAAGGAAGCAGCTTCTATTCTTTTTAATGCGTTGGAAAATAATTCGGTTTCCATTGCTGATCAAAAAGTTGTTCTAAACTCTACATTGGTTAAAAGAAAGTCAACCTCCAGGGAATAGTATAAAATGCAAATTCTGAGTTGTCAAAATTGCTTAGCACATTACAAACACTTATGGGTAAAGACAAGGATAATAGTTAATTGGAATTCCTGACAATTGCCTTTTATCATATAGGTTACAATTAGCATCTTCCAAAAAACCAAGGGAGCTAAACCTCATTTGTGAACTGCCAATTTATTGTTCAAATCAATAAAAAAACAACAATAGGAATTAATCAAAATACGGTTTCTTTGCTTATCCTATGTCTTTATTTATTACATCGCTGGCCTCGGGAAGCAACGGTAACTGCTATTATATTGGGAATGAAAAAGAAGCTATTCTGGTAGATGCCGGCATATCGTGCCGGGAGGTAGAAAAACGCATGAAACGCCTTGGGCTTTCTATGGCAAAACTAAAAGCCGTTTTTATTTCACATGAGCATTCAGATCATATAAGGGGTATACACTCTCTGGTAAAAAAGCATTATCTCCCTGTATACATAACAATGCCTACTCTTAAAAGGGGAGGGCTTTATTTAGAGAATCATTCAGTAAAATCTTTTATGGCCTATAGCCCGGTGAGCATTGGGAACCTTTCCATCACCGCCTTTCCAAAATTTCACGATGCTTCAGACCCTTATAGTTTTACCGTGGCCTGTAATGGCCTTAAAGTAGGCGTCTTTACCGATATAGGTTTGCCCTGCGAGCACGTGATCCGCAATTTTAGTGAGTGCCATGCTGCCTTCCTTGAAACCAATTATGATGAAGATATGTTGGACAAAGGCAACTATCCCTACCACCTGAAAAAAAGAATCCAGGGAGAGAAAGGCCACTTATCAAACAAGCAAGCTTTAGAACTTTTTAATAAACACAGGTCGTCTAATATGACCCATCTCTTCTTATCCCACCTTTCAAAAAACAATAACTGCCCCGAGCTTGTCAGCAAATTGTTTACTGCAAACGCCGGAGACATAAAAGTCATAGTGGCTTCCCGGTATAAAGAGACCGCCGTTTATCAGATCCAGGCTATTGAAAACAGCATTGCAGGGATACATTATCGTCCTGTTGCAGAAGCCCAATTAGCGTTCTCCTTTTAGCGTAATGCGCAACTATTGTCGTTTCTTATTACATAACTCAACACGCCTGTATCGATACAGCACATAAAATGTTCGAAAACGAACACGTTCGTAACCTGAGTTCTCTCTTATCTTCTGAAAATCAATATTTCATAAACTGGCATAGTAGTTAAGGCAAAAATGGTTCGATTGGTTAAAGCATCACCCTCAACTGCTATTATGCTCAAAACTTATATCAAGCTGGCTTTCCGAAGCCTCGTAAAAAACAAGGTCTTTTCTTTTATTAATGTTTTTGGCCTTGCCATTGGATTAACCTGTTGCCTGTTGATTTCAATGTACCTGTTCAAAGAGTTTAGTTATGATGCTCACCAAAAGCTGGGCAACCGGCTTTATCAACTGGGCACTTCCAGTATAAAAGATGGGGAGGAGAACCGGTCCGGGCATACGCCGGCTCCTATGGTTCCTGCGATGCAAATGGAATTTCCTGAAATAGAAACTACTACGCGGCTAGTCGACGCCTTCGAGGATGATAAAACACTTTTACAGTACCAGACAGGTGGTGAAGTAAAGTCATTTTATGAAACAAAGGGATTCTTTGCTGATTCTACTTTTTTTCGGTTGTTTACCTATTCTTTCATAGACGGAAACCCCGCCAGCGCATTGAATGAACCCAATTCGGTAGTACTCTCTAATGAAATTGCAAAAAAAATATTCGGAACAGAACCTGCTTTAAATAAAACGCTTCATATTAACAGCAACACAAATGGTGCTTTTGATTTTAAGGTAACCGGCGTATTTACTCCGTCCAAAACACCTTCACACATAGATGCACGCTTTGTAATGTCGATGAAAGGCGGAGCAGTGGGTCAGTGGGTGGCCAGCATGAGCAATATGGTGGATAACAACATGTTCTTTTCATATCTGCTTCTCAAGCCCGGAACAGACCCAAAAGCTTTGGAAGCAAAATTTGATGGGTTTATTCAAAAGCATGCAGGGGACGACTTAAAGGCCTCGGGCCGTAACCGTAAACAATACCTCACGCCTGTGAGGGATATACATTTATATGCAACTGAGGGAAATGTCACACCCGGGGGAAGTCTTAGTTATTTGTACATCCTCATGTCAATAGCCATTGTTACCTTACTAATTGCCTGCGTTAATTTTATGAATCTTTCTACAGCCCGGTCCTCGAAAAGAGCTATAGAGATTGGAGTGAGAAAAGTATTAGGTGCGGAAAAAACCTCGCTGGTAAGGCAGTTTCTATGGGAAGCCGTCCTGCTTTCCTTTATATCCTTTATCATCTCCCTCCTATTCACTTTGTTATTGCTGCCAATGTTCCAGCAGGTGTCAGGTAAGGAGTTTTCTTTTTCTCCTAACCAATATGCCTGGTTATTTGTTGGTTTTTTGGTTGTTACCCTGGTTGCTGGTTTGGTTGCCGGCATTTATCCTGCTTTTTATTTATCGGCATTTAAACCAGTGAAAGTGCTCAAAGGAAAATTCTCCAATTCATTGGCTGCTATTTCCTTCAGGAAAGTATTGGTGGTCTTCCAGTTTGTGATTTCGGTGGCGCTGATCGTTGCATCTATTACCATTGGTAACCAGATGCGTTACCTACGTAATAAAGATCTGGGCTTTCAAAAAGATCAGCAGGTTGTTGTTCCGTTGCGTACCACCACAGCCAAAGACATTTATACTTCATTTAAAACAGAGCTTTCTTCCAACCCGTCTGTTTCTTCAGCAGGCGCCTCCATTTTCTACCCCGGCATTACCAATACTACCGACTGGCTCTTGTATAAACAAGGGAATACCGCCGACCAAAATAAAGACGTATATATGAATTGGGTGGATGATAGTTATTTACAAACGCTTGGCGTTAAGCCAATAGCGGGCAGACTCTTTTCAAAAGAATTTCCTGCTGATACCGCTGACCGGATCATTTTAAACGAGCAGGCCGTCAGGGATTTTGGTTTTTCTTCACCACAAGATGCTATAGGAAAAAACATTGTAGCTGACCGCGGTCCTCGGCAGTTGTTTTTTAATATCGTTGGTGTGGTCAAAGACTTTCATTTCAAGGATCTTCATTCGTCTATAGAATCCTACGGCTTCCTGTTAAACAGGCGCCCTAGTTATAATTACGTCATTGCGCATGCAAAAGCTAATAACATCAAAGCTACGTTAAGCAGCATGGCGGCCATGTGGTCTAAGTTGAATCCAAATGAGCCTTTTGAGTACAGTTTTCTTGACCAGGACTTTCAGAAAAATTATATGGCCGAAGAAAGGCTGGCTGCAATTATCCGGTACTTCACCATTATTGCCATATTTATTTCCTGCCTTGGTTTGTTTGGACTGACCACTTTCAGCGTGGAACAACGCACAAAGGAAATTGGTATTCGCAAAGTGTTAGGCGCCAGTACAGCAGGCCTTGTATCGCTGTTGTCAAAAGATTTTTTAAAGCTGGTAGTAATTTCTTTCCTGGTGGCTTCACCCCTTGCCTGGTATTTTATCAATAAGTGGCTGGAAGACTTTGCCTACAAAGCACCATTCACCATCTGGATTATAGTAGGGGGTTGCACCATTGCATTTTTGATTGCTTTTTTCACTATCAGCATACAGGCCATAAAAGTAGCCCTTAGCAATCCCGTGAAAAATTTAAGGACGGAATAATTATTCTCACGACCTGGGTTCTACAATTGAAGCGGTGCTTTTTCATTTTGTGCCACCCAGGTAAAAAAAATCATTGCTTTGGCAACAGCTCCTGTGTAGAACAACTAACGACTTAAGTTTATTTGCATAGACAGACGCGATGGTTAAAAACTGTTCCTCAATGTACCTCACCACCAGGTCACTCAACATTAAGTGCCAAAACTTATAACAATACAATTATAAACTTCATTCAGTTACAAAAAGAAGTGCAGGATATTGAAGTATTCTTCAATGTCAATCAAATTAAGATTTAACTTTAGTTACATTAAATATTTCAGGTGGCGTACTCCCGAACCTATTACAAAAACGAAGGGCCGTACTATAGTGTTGCGAGGCAAATATGGGCTACTGTTTGCTTACTATTTCTATGTTATTTTACATCAAACGCACAAACCTGCCCCACCAATATTGATTTTGAGAACGGAACTTTTAGCGGGTGGACTTGTCATATTGGTTCCGTTGCAGCCGTAAATGGTCAAAACGTAATTTCAGTTTATGAATCCGGGCCGATAGACAACCGC
>Ga0126305_10001207_pt1 | contig 11461 bp, 8 predicted proteins | sample Plot26_FD_92536 | JGI IMG/M metagenome (GOLD analysis project Ga0126305, IMG submission 92536) | Serpentine soil microbial communities from UC McLaughlin Reserve, CA, USA - Plot26 | ecosystem: Environmental > Terrestrial > Soil > Grasslands | place: USA: UC McLaughlin Reserve, Lake County... | reverse complement strand
TGATACAAGCATAATGGCAGATATCCAACCTAGTGCCCATAAACCTCCAAAGATCCAGCCCAGGTAACTGCTTTTTGATCTTACACCAATGATTCTTCTGATCAGCCAAACAATAAAACCAATTAAAGGAACACCTAAAAACAGGATTAATGTGCCCCATGCAAATAAGGGCTGGGAGTTATTTGTCCATAAATAATCATTAACCGGCCACCAGGCGACACCTCCGAAAATTATCGCCATCAAAGCAACAAACAATCCAAATGCAATGGCGCCGGCAATAAATAAAAAGAAAACCTTGAATAACACTGCTATCGCGTGACCAATACCACTGCCAATAGGTCTTGCCACCTGCTTCACTTCTGTAGCAAATGTTTTTCCTCTTGTCTCTGAAAACTCTTTCGCCTTTGTGGAAAGATTTTGTGCAGCAGATTTTATGTCCTCACCCATTTCTTTAGCTCTTTCCTGGACATTTTGCTTAATTGCATTCACGTCCACTTTTTCACCGCGCATTTCCATTTTATCATAAGAACTTCTTGCTACGGGCAGTACGATCCATAAAATGATATATCCAATAATAAATGTGCTGGTCAATGAACCGAACAAAATGTTAGGAAAGAAAATAAAATTACCCCTCGCTCCAACACCGTTAAGCGCATTCACAAGAATGTTTAATAAGATTGGCGCAAGAAATAATAACCGAATACCTGCAACACTTTTATTAAAATAAGCGGCGAGACCGCTACATACGCCGCCAAGTATCCGGCCTTCGGGATTGCGGAATAACCTTTTGCCCGTATATCCTTCTACCTCTTTAGCCGGTAACACGATCCACATAATCACATAAGCCAAAAAACCAAAAAACCATGTGCCGAGTATAATTATAGCAAATAATACCCTTACAATTGTGGGGTCAACATTTAGATACGCTGCGATACCACTGCAAACACCACCGATAAATTTGTCATTTGTATCCCTGTATAATCTCCGTTTCTCTTTAGGCGCAGCTTGTGCTTGTGATGACTGCTGGTTTGGGCCTGCAGAAGAGGCGGAAGAAGTATAGGATTGTTCCTTTATTTCTTCACCCTCAAAATCTTCCGGGCGCCCCATTGAATTCGCGATCTCATTTACATCAGCATCTGTAATGCTATCAGCACCTTTGCGAACTTTTTCACTCATCAACTCAGCAATGCGGCTTTCAATATCATTGATGATCTCATCACGACCTTCTTCATTCGCAAAGTATCGGCGAAGACTTTCAATATACTCCTGTAATTTCTCGTAGGCAGAATCTTCTATCGGTACAACTCTGCCGCTCAGGTTTATGTTAATAATCTTTTTCATTGCAAAATATTTGTGGTTGAAGTTATAAGTTGGTTGGTTGGTGGTTTGATGTTAGTGCATTTACTCCATTGGCAAGCTCCTGCCAGGTTTGCTGAAGCTCTTTATAAAATGCTTCTCCTTTTTCGGTGAGGGAAAAATATTTCCGGGGAGGCCCCGAATTACTTTCCACCCAGCGGTAAGTAAGCATCTCTGCGTTTTTTAGCCTGGTAAGCAAGGGATACAAGGTGCCTTCTAAGATGTGGAGGTTGGCTGCTTTCATCTCTTCAACGATATCACTTGGATAAGCTTCACCGCGACGAATGATGGAAAGGATACAGAATTCCAGGATACCCTTCCTCATCTGGCTCTGTGTGTTTTCAATATTCATAAATCGTCTTTTTCGTATTTATATAGGTTCGTTAAAACAATTAATGATCATAGCTTACTACTCTTGTAATTTTCCATTCGCCGTTTTTCTTTTGCCATATATGGACGAACTTAAAAGTGCCGCAATCTTGCTTGTCATTTTCAAGGTGACAAAAAATATGTACCCCGATCTCCATTGCACCATAGCCCGGCACCGGGTAAACTTCAAGACTTCCATTTACCAGGTCTCTCCTTAGTCCATTATTATTTTTTGCTACTTCTTTCATGAAGCTGATCGTATGTTCATAATTTGTAAGGCCCCCTTTATCATGATAGAATTCAAGGTCTTCAGCAAATAATGATTTAAATCTCTCTACATCTCTGGCATTAAAAGCATTGAAGACGACGCTATCCATGTGGGCAATCTCTTTGTATAAAGAATCCCGGGCAGATTGTGCATTTGCCAGTTCAAACATTCCTGTCAGCACTATCGATAAAACAATGTATTTAAGGACTAATTTCATCTCTCCTTTTTGATTGGTCAACCAAAGATAGGGTGATGTTTGGTACTATACAAAACATAGTACTCGTTTTTTTAAGGTTGTGACAGATTATTTAAACAATTTTTAAGCTTAATTACCTTATTTTCATAGTTCTATAACAAAAAAATACTTTTCAAAAAAAAATTTCTGACTTTGATAATCGGGCCATTATGATGATGAAAGACCAAAAAATCACGTCATTTAAATCAATCTACATTCGCGGTGTATTGATCGGGCTTCCTTTTTTAGCGCTTTTTTCTTCGTGTTCCGATAAATACGCGGCCTATAAAAACCTATACCAGTTTAAGAGCGAAGACAAAAAACCGGATTACTCAAATTTGAATTATTGGGCAGCGCACCCCTTAAAATGGGATCCGTCAGACAGCATCCCTAAGCCACTTAGAAAAGAAAAAAGAGATAGTCTTGTTGATGTTTTCTTTCTGCATCCTACCATATACACGATGGAATTAAAAGACAGCAGTTTGAATGCAGATATCGATGATGCCTATCTAAATGCAAAAACTGATTACTCCAGCATTTTATACCAGGCAAGTGTTTTTAATCAACACGCAAGAATTTACGCACCGCGTTTTCGTGAGGCACATATCAGCGCTTATTTCCCAAAAGATACCTTGGCTGCATTAAAAGCCTTTGATCTTGCCTACGAAGATGTAAAAAGTGCTTTTGAATATTATTTAAAAAATTATAATCACGGGAGGGCGATTATTATTACCGCACATAGCCAGGGCTCCACTCATGCATTACGACTACTAAAAGATTATTTTGACAACAAATCATTACAAAAACAACTGGTAGCAGCATATGTAGTCGGAATGACAATACCCGGGAATTCTTTTTCATCGTTGCAAATGTGCGAAGACTCTCTTCAAACGGGTTGCCTTTGTGGTTGGAGGACCTTCAGGGAAGGATATAAAGCGCCTTATGTAGAAACTGAAAAGGAATTCTCATTAGTAACCAATCCCATTACATGGAAAACAGATAGCGAATATGCTCACAAAAAAATGAATGCTGGAAGTGTGTTATATAAATTCAACAAAGTTTATAAACGAACCACTGATGCGCAGATCTATGAAGGTGTGATTTGGATAAAGCGGCCAAAATTTCCATGGAGTTTTTTATACTCCACGAAAAATTATCATGTTGGGGATATTAACTTATACTATATGAATATCAGGGAGAATGCGGGGCAGCGTATTAAGAGTTATTTTCACAATCAAATGGCGAAATGAAGCGAGTGCTCCAGATACTTCAATCAAGATTTGCAACGGGTTTTTGCTTACTTTTTTCGATTGCTAACAGGATTGTTTTCACAACCCTTTACTCTACCATTGGCAGGGATACGAAGGTTCAGTTAACATATGCTGAAAATCTTTTAGCCGGAAAAGGAATGGGGGTAACAAAGTATTTTACTACGAATCTTAATGACCCCGTTTTCGATACCCACTGGTTTTTCCCGCCAGGTTTTTCGCTTTCAATTATTCCTTTTATCAAATTGTTTAATGGCCATGAATATTCCGTCGTTCTTGCATTTGATATTTCGGCCGCCATATTATTTATAATCGCAGTTAGAGTGTTAGCGAAAAAAGCGGGTTTACCTGCATCAATAAATAATATCGTGACAATTATCGCAGGCTGTTCGCAATACCCTTTCTTCATGTCATCTTCTTCAACCGACGGGATCTCTTTATCCTTTGCGTTATTTGCCCTGGCAGGATTGATCGGAATTGTAAATGGAAAAAATCAGCTCACGTTATTTCAGGTTGTTATGTATGGTTTTTTATTTTTTCTTCCTGGCTTTTTTCGATACATGTATTTACCAATATCTGTGTTATTACCTCTATTGATATTAGTCGCAGGGATTTTCACCAAAAACCGGCAGTTAAAAATTGCTGGTAGTAAGCTGATGGCTGTCTCAGTTCTTTTTTTAGTGCTGTTATTTGCTTTTACCGCATCTTATAGTGGGAACGCTGTCCATATTTATAATTCAGGCCGTGGTGTTTTTTTTGACCAGGTTATTCGCTGGTATCCTTTTTTACCGGCCTCTTTTATTAATCTTGATTTCGCTGCCCAACAGGTAGAAAAAGTTTCGGATGTCGCGTATAGCCGGGTGATCTCTTCTTTAGAGATCATTAATGCGATCTTTTTTCTTTTCCTTTTTATTTTATTGACGCGCTATCTCATCAGTTATAACAGAAGAATATTTTTAGTGCAACACTCTGTTTTCATAATTACAGGTTCCCTTATTTCGATTATAATCATCATCATGCTGGCCTATCTTTCTCTTACATATAAAGCACAAGATTGGGGAGCTTACAAATGGACGTATAGTTATGATATTCGATATTTTGCTTTTATCTACATCTTTATACCGATCCTTTTTGTCACAGTGTTGTATTATTACCCGGCCTATTTCAAAAGATTTCTGCCCCGGTGTTTTGTTTTGGTAGCTATATTTTGTTTTATCATTGAAATCTTACATGGCGTTTATTATAATTCAAAAATCTTATTGAACCATAATAGCTTGAGTGTAATTCGTGACCGGGACAAAGACTACAGAAGCTTTCCCCTCGTTGTACGGAATGTAAGAAATAAATACCCTGGTCGGGAAATTCTTGTTTGTGCTCCTGACCAGTTTTATTTGCACACAGCATCTCAAATGGGTTATAAGGCGATATTTGATTATATAAACCTGAATCAAACCGAACTAGCCCCCGCCGCTAAAAGCATTTTATTGGTCCCTGTACATCAGCAGGACGCATGGATCATGAAAGAATATATTGAAAAGAAAAATCCAGCCATAGTTGCTACAATTGCCGGAACAAATTTCTATATAGAAGAATTAATTTCTCAATAGAAATGTAGTTTATTTTTGATTCTCATGATACGAATCAACAAATTTCTTTCTTCTAAAGCGGCCGCCGGCCTGTGCATTGCTATTGCAATAATTAGCCGGACCATTAATGTTCTTTTTGTTTCCTATGCTGGTCGCGATAAAATGTTTCTTGTTTTACAAAGTAAAAGCTGGCTTGAAGGAAAGGGCTTGAGCATTCCTCAATATTTTTTGCAAAACCCGGATGTACCTATTTATGATTTTACCCCGCACTGGCCGCCGGGATATCCTATTCTGTTGGCACCCTTCTTAAAAATATTTAATTACGATATATATTGGGCTACGTCTACTTTGGATATTATCCTTTGTATCTGTTTAATTTTTATAGTTAGAAAAATTTGTATCCAAATAGGAGTGCCAACAGCCGGGGTGAATATCATGACGCTTGTCACGGGGTGTTTTGAATATACTTTTATCAATGAATCATTACCGACCGATACTGTTTCTCTTGTCTTGTTCTTAACAGGATTAAGTCTAACGATAAGACTTCTTTTCATTGAATCGTTTTCAATAAAAATTGCAGTGGCTGCTTCTTTGTTTTTGTTTCTTCCCTCTGTTTTCAGGTATAACTATCCCGCAATTTCTATAGGAATCATTGTTCTTATTTTATTAATCGGTATCAGAAAAAAAGATGCGTTATTAAGGAAAAAAGGCTTTGCTCTACTGCTTTTTTCCTCGATCCTAACGCTGGGGTTTTTTATTCTAATGAAACTGAAAACCGGTCATGCCGGCTATGCTACACCCACTGAAAGAGGGTTTTATCCCGAGAATATCATCCATTGGTTTCCGGTTATACCTTCTTCCTTTATAAACCTTGCTTTTCTTACCAGCCAGGGGGTACATCTTACGAGCCTTTCGTTTGACGATCTTATGATCATTCTCGAAATAATAAATGTGATATGCATGGCCCTGCTTGTTTTCTTTTTGTTAAGTCTTTTCTTTAAGACTGGATTCATTAAAACACTCACGCCTTTTAAAGTCTTTCTTATTTTAGGATCTACAGCTTCGGCTATATTGTTTGGCATCCTGGGTTATCTTTCGTTGACCTATGCAGTACAAAAGGGGTTTTTACATGATTGGAATTACATTTACGAACCCCGTTATTTTGCGTTCGCAAATATTTTTCTGCAGATCGCATTTATCGGGTGGATATTTTTATACCACCGAACTCAAAAAAACTATTTGCAAAAGTTCCTGATTTGGAGCTTGTCACTTTTGCTATTTATTGAAGTTTCTCATAACATATATTTTAACACAAAGGTTGCTCTTAATTTTAAAAAATATAAGTCGGCAGTTTATCGTGAACAAGATTATTCATATTTTTTCTCTCTGATAGATTCGCTGGAAACGAAATTCCCCGCTGAAAGGATATGGGTAGCAGGGCCCGGCGATCATTTTTATTACTATACGGCAACTTATTTAGGTCATAAAGGAATCGCAGATGCTGCAAGTTTGAAGAATGGCTTTCCTAAAGTTCAGGAAAAAACTATTTTTATAATCGTACTTTATGGCAATGAGATCCAATCTTATCGGGATATTTTAACCAAAAGCAATGCGCAATTATGTGGCAAAGCCGGGTTTACAAGTTTTTATTTGGTCGAATTAACACCTCGTAACAGATGAAAGCAAGCTCTAATATCACTAATGTTTTTCGCAGACATCCGAAAACCTTATCGATTATTTGCCTCTGCATTTCCGTTCTGTCAAGGGCCGCAAATGTATTGTACTTCTCTTATGATGGTGGTGACAAGATCACTACTTCTTTAATGAGTCGCAGTTTGTTGCGCGGAGAAGGGTTAAGCATACCGCAATATTTTGTTTCCGATCCAGATCTTGTAATTCATAACACGACCCCCTTTTGGCCACCTGGTTATCCTTTGGTCCTGGCTGGCTTTCTGAAAATATTCAATTATGACATGTATTGGGCAGCTACAGCTATCGACCTGATAGCTGCAATAGCCCTGATTTTTATTGTAAGAAAATTTTGCACCATTATTGGCTTTACACAAACTGCAGTAAACTTTGCAACACTCACCGCCGGGTGTTTTAATTATTACTTTATTAATGCATCACAGCCAACCGATCTGGTGACCGTAACACTTCTTTTTCTAGGATACTATTTCATCATAAAAGCCCTTATAAATAATTCAGTAAAAATATCTTCGTTGGTTACCGCTTCTTTTTTTCTTGCTCTGCCAACTTTTTTTCGCTACTCATACCATTTATCAATCTTCATCTTGCTTGTTTGCGTCTTAATTACAGGGTACGCTTTAAAAAATAAAGTACTAATAAAAAAAGGAAAAATTTTGTTTTTAAGCGCCCTGCTGTTTTTTGTTTTCTTTGCACTTACCCAATTATATATCAGCGGATCGATTCTATATACCGTACCAACTCAAAAGGGTGCTTTTTTTAATAATTTATGGCCCTTGACGCCATTTATACCCTCCTCGTTTATTTCCCTCAACTTTCTATATACAAAGGTATTCTCCGGCTTTTTGAGGCTTCATTCGTTTGAAAAGCTTAATGAGATCGTTAACCTTTTTGGAATGATGATCATTGCGGGATTATTTATGTTTCTGCTATTAAAACATAAGGCTTTTAAAACTATTACTCCATTCAAATGGTTTGTCCTAACAGGCGTATTTATTTCGGCGGGAATACTTTTTCTGTTGATATATGCAAGTTTTACAAATAAAGAACAAATCTATCATGGAGTGCCATTGAACTATTTACAGGAACCAAGATATTTTGGCTTTATCAGTATTTTAATACAAATAGCTTTTATTGGCTGGTGTTTCTCGGGTAAAAAATTGCCTTTCAAGCATCCTGTTCTTATTATTATAAAATATGTTCTGGCTTTCCTGATTTTTGTTGAATTGATTCATAGCATATATTTTAATGCAAGACTTCCTTATACATATAAACGGTACAAACAAGAGCATTATTGGCAAACAAGGTTCACGTTTATTGAAGCGACAATCATTTCCATTATAAATAAGAATCCAGGCAAAGATATTCTTGTTGCTTCTTTTACACATCCTGTGGCGCCGCGTGTAGCTGCTTATTATGGACAAAAAGAGCTTGTAGATATTCAAACACTTAATTTATTTCTTCCCCCCGTAAATAAACCGTCATTGCTGATCGTGCATCTTTCCGACGATGAACTTTTGTTTTTTAAACCCTTTTTTACGAAAGCACATCCTGTTCTTTATTCAAAAAACGATTATGACAATATTTATCTTGTAAAATTAAAGCCCTGAGTATTTTTTAGTCGCGATATACATAATTTCTTCTGTCCCAGGCTCCATGATCGCATATTTTCTCACATCATTGATAACCGCTTCATCCAACGCATCAATGACATTTTTGTAAACCGAGCCTGATGATGGCTTTATCAGCAGCATTAATCCTTTCCTTCCATCCGCAAATTTGCCGCTGGCATCAATATCTTTTTGCTTTTGACGAATTATTTTTCCAATGCCTTCGTAGGTGGAATAATTTGTTTCAAAAATTTTGTTTGCTTTCACGGCTTCTTTAAAATCTCCATTGTAGTAGTACACTCGATTATTATCATCCAATAACAAACTTAATGCAAGGCTGTTGGACAATGGTTGTGTGTGGATGCTCTCATCTTTCGGCATAAACAGATCGGTAGCTTTTGGCGTAGACATGGTGGTTGTAAAAACAAAAAATGTGATCAGCAAAAAACCCAGATCTACCATTGGCGTCATATCAATCCTGATGATCTGTTTTTTGTTATAAGAAAAAAATTTTGCCTTCCGCACATTGGCGGTATTTTCAGTTTGTGCCATAAATACCGTTTTGTTTTAGATGCTGTGAATCAACGTTTCCATAATACCCATCATGGATCTTACTGATGCAGGTCATTGGCATGGCGTGGTTCTTGTTCTACATTTATCTCACTAATTATCAATTTTTATGAAAACGATAATTGTTCCAACCGATTTTTCGCCAATAGCCAAAAATGCAATGAATTTTGCGGCTGATATGGCAATAAATATTAATGCCAGCTTGATGCTCCTACATGTTTACCAGGTGCCGGTTTCCATGACGGATGTTCCTGTTGTAATGGTGTCCGCAGAAGAATTAAGGAAAAGCAGTGAAGCAAAATTGCAGGAGATAAAAGAGGCAGTAATGCATATTACATCCGGAAAAATTAAAATTTATACAGAAGCAAGATTAGGAGATGTTGCAGATGAGCTGGAAGACGTTTGTCAACACATTCAACCATTTGCTGTAATAATGGGAACACGGGGAACAAGTGGTGTTGAGAGGGTCTTGTTTGGTAGTACTACACTTACAGCAATTCGTCATCTTAAATGGCCTGTGATCGTTGTGCCTCCTGGAAAAGAATATGGTACAGGAATTAACAAGATAGGATTCGCATGTGATTTCGACAAAGTGATTGAAAGCACCCCAATACAATTTATCAAAAACATGCTAAAAGAATTTGGCGCTGAATTGCATGTGTTGAATGTTGACCACGAGGGCAGGCACTTTAAACCCGAAACACCGGAAGAATCAGTAATGCTGCATACATTATTAGAAGATCTGAATCCTAATTATCATTTTATTGAGAATGTTGACATCGAAGATGGGATCAATGCGTTTGTTGAAGAGAATCATATTGATCTCCTGATCACGATACCCAAGAAACATACATTTCTGGATAACTTATTCAAAAAAAGCAGTACCAAACAACTCGTGACACAGTCTCATGTTCCTGTAATGTGTGTGCACGAATAAAGAGCTAAGAGATTAAAAGAGAAAAAGAGTTTCAACAATTCATAAAATATAAATGAGGAAAAAAGATATTGAATGATCTCTTTTCCTCATTTTCTCTTTTAATCTCTTAGCCTAAAACTCTGCATTCCCCGGAGTTCGTGGAAAAGCGATCACATCACGAATATTGCTCATGCCTGTTACAAACTGAACCATCCGCTCAAAACCTAAACCGAAACCGGCATGTGGCACAGTGCCATACCTTCTTGTATCCAAATACCACCACATCTCTTCAACGGGAATATGCATTTCTTTCATTCGTTGTTCCAGTTTTTCCTGTCGTTCTTCTCTTTGTGATCCCCCAACGATCTCCCCGATCCCGGGTGCAAGAATATCCATCGCTGCTACTGTTTTTCCATCATCATTCTGCCGCATATAAAATGCCTTGATGGCTGCAGGATAGTTATAAAGTATAACCGGTTTCTTAAAATGTTTTTCAACCAAATAGCGTTCATGCTCACTTTGCAGGTCCATGCCCCAACCTGTAATAGGAAATTGAAATTTCTTTTTCTTATTATAAGGGCTCTCCTTTAATATGTCTATTGCTTCCGTATAAGTAACACGTTCGAAACTATTATTGAGAATAAATTCCAGTTTTTCGATCAAACCCATTTCAGTTCTCTTTTCTTGTGGCAATTGTTTTTCCTCATCAGCCAATCGTTGTGCAAGAAATTCGAGGTCTTCCCGGTTATTTTCCATTACATGCTTAATAATGTATTTAATGAATTCTTCAGCCAGGTTCATGTTATCTTCAAGGTCATAAAATGCCATTTCAGGTTCTATCATCCAGAATTCTGCAAGATGTCTGGGTGTATTGCTGTTCTCCGCACGAAATGTCGGACCGAAAGTATAGATCTCGCCAAATGCAGTTGCAGCCAGTTCGCCTTCAAGTTGTCCGCTTACCGTAAGGTTCGTTGCTCTTCCAAAAAAATCTTCCTTGAAATTGATGCTGCCATCTTCATTTCTCGGCGTCTTATTTTTTCCTTCATCAAACGGCAACGTTGTTACCCGGAACATTTCACCTGCACCTTCTGCATCACTGCCAGTAACGATCGGCGTATGCATGTACACAAAGCCCTTATCATTATAAAATTTATGGACAGCGAATGCCAATGAATGGCGAATACGAAATACTGAACCGAATGTATTGGTCCGAAAACGCAGATGTGCGATCTCCCTTAAAAATTCCAGTGAATGTTTCTTTGGCTGCAAAGGATATTTCTCAGCATCACAATCACCAAGTATCTCGATCGATACAGCATTAAGATCCATTTTTTGTCCTTTACCCAATGACGCAACTACATTCCCTGTCACTTTTAAAGATGCGGATGTCGTAATTCGTTTCAATTGATCGTCATCAAATTTTCCTAAGGCAACTACTACTTGTAAATTATTATTAGTGCTGCCATCATTCAACGCTATAAACTGGTTATTTCTAAAAGTGCGAACCCATCCCATTACGGTTGCTTCCTGTCCCTGTGGTTCCTGATTAAGTAATTCCTTTATTCTTGTTCTTTTA
>Ga0126305_10001200_pt1 | contig 11494 bp, 14 predicted proteins | sample Plot26_FD_92536 | JGI IMG/M metagenome (GOLD analysis project Ga0126305, IMG submission 92536) | Serpentine soil microbial communities from UC McLaughlin Reserve, CA, USA - Plot26 | ecosystem: Environmental > Terrestrial > Soil > Grasslands | place: USA: UC McLaughlin Reserve, Lake County... | reverse complement strand
GAAAGGCCGCACATGAGGCGCCGTGGGCGGCGCGGGCAACCCCGCGCGCGAGCCGAAGAACCCGGCCAGCAACGCGGCCAAGCCGGGTGCGCCCGGCAGGACCTCCTCCGGTTCCGGCCCGCCTTCGAGCCTGAGCGACGGCAGCCAGGCGGCGACGTCGAGGTCGGCGTTGCCGACGCATGCGTGGTTCCAGTCGACCAGGACGGCGCCGCGCTCGGCTATGCAGAGGTTGTCGCTGCGGACGTCGAGGTGCAGGAGAGCGTCGCCCTCGATCGGCGCAGTTTCGGTCGCCTCGCGCAGGGTCGGGAGCGCGTAGTCGAGCCACTCGCCGGAGCAGATGCCGAGCGAGAGGAACGGCGCCGCGTCGGCCTCGATCTCGGCCCAGCCGGTGACGAGGCGGTCGTGGTGGACGCCGATCGGCGGGACGACGTCCGGCGGCTCGGTGGCTGCGACCGCCGCGAGCGTTTCCCGTACCGCGGCGATCATCGAGTCGTCCCACGGCGGCGGCCAGTGCGCCGAACATAGGTCCTCGAGGACGATCACAGGCGGGTCGTCGTCGTCGAGCGCCAGGACCGCCGGCAGGAACGGGCCCTCGAGCGCACCGAGGACTCGCTGCTCGTCGTGGATGAACTCGGCGGTTACCGGCTCGGTCGCCGCCTTCACGAACGCCGTCCGGCCGTCGGCGAGCTCCGCGATCGCGTGGTACGCGACGGTGTAGCCGGAGCTGGCCACGCGGGTGAGCGTCCTGACCTCGGTACCGAGCAGCCGGGAGAGCCGCTCGATCACGCCGGCTCGACCGCCGGTCTGCGCCGAGCGAGCACGAGGCTGACCGCAATCGCGGCGCCGCCTACGACCTGCACCACGGTCATGGTCTCCGAGAGCAGGACGACCGCGAAGACCGCGGCGAGGAACGGCTGCAGGTTGGCGACGAGCGTCGCGCGGGAGGGCCCCACGCGGTCGATCGCGGTGAACCAGAGCACGTTGGTCACCACGAGCGGGCCGACGACGGCGAACGCGAACGCCGCCCAGACGAGCGGGGGAAGGTCCCAGTTCTGGTCGAGCAGCTGCGGGAGCGCCGTGAGCAGCGCCGGCACGGCGCCGGCGAGCAGCGCGATCGCACTGATCCGGTAGGGCGAGTAGTGGCGGAGCAGCGGCACGATTGCGACCGAGTAGAGGCCCCAGGTTGCGGCCGCGACGAACGCGAGCATGTTGCCGAGCAGGTCGGCAGCGAAGCCCGCCTCGCCTCCGACCGCGACGAGCGCCACCCCGACGAACGAGACCCCGCTTGCGAACCAGAGCCGGCGTGACAGCCGCTCGATGCCGAAGACGAACGCGAAGAGCGCGGTCACGATCGGCAGCGTCCCGAAGATCAGGCCCGTCGTGGACGCGCTAGTGAGGTCGATTGCGTACACGAACGACAGCTGGTTCAAGTAGATGCCGACGAAGGCCGCGCCGAGGAGCAGCACCAGGTGGCGCCGCTCCAGCCGGAACGAGTGCTCGCGTCCGTACGTGAGCAGCGCGAACAGCAGCCCGGCGAGCGTGAAGCGGATGCTGCTGTAGGCCAGCGGCTTGAACCCGTTCTCGAAGGCGTACTTCGTGATAGTGAAGTTGAACGCCCAGATCGTGACCGTGACGAGCAGCATTGCCTCGGCTGCTGACGGTCGCCGCATCACTTGTACGCTGCCCGAATGGGGCGTGATCCGACCATCGAGGCGATCGACGAGGTCGTTGGGCCCGCGACTCCTCACTTCGCCTACCAGCTCCGCGCTCGTGTGAAGGAGCTGATCGACGATCTGCCGCCCGACCACCCGGCGCGCCGGTACGGCGAGGAGAAGATCGACTACCTCGACCGGCTGGGACACGCGTCGTCCAAGGCCGAGGAGGGCGAACGGGAGCCTCGCGAGCTGCCGGGCTGGGACACGATCCCGAGCTCGGCGCCGGCGGACAGCCCACTGCCCCGCCCGTGAGCTTCGACGGTAAGTCGGTCCTCGTGACCGGCGGCTCTCGCGGGATCGGCCGCGAGACTGCGCTGCGCTTCGCGGAGGAAGGCGCCGCGAAGGTGGCGATCGGCTACCTCAGGAACGACCGCGCAGCCGAGAAGACGGCCGAGGAGCTCCGCGCTCGCGACGCCGAGCCTGTGCTCGTGCGCGGGAACGTGGCGTCGGAGCGGGTGGCACGAGAGGTCGCCGAGCTCGGCCCGCTCGACGTCCTCGTCCACAACGCGGCGACCGGGGTCATCCGACCCGCGCTCGAGACCGAGGACAAGCACTGGGACTGGACCCTGGCCGCGAACGCGCGGGCGCTCCTGTCGCTGACCCGGGTGGCGGCGCCCTCGATGCCAGAGGGATCGTCGATCGTCGCGATCTCGAGCCTCGGCGCCCAGCGCGTGCTCGAGAACTACGTCCTCGTTGGCACGTCCAAGGCGGCGCTGGAGGCTGTCGTGCGCTACCTCGGCGTCGAGCTCGCGCCGCGCGGGATCCGCGCCAACGCCGTTTCGGGCGGGATCGTCGAGACCGGCGCGCTCGAGCACTTCCCCAACCGGGAGGAGATGCTGAACGCCGGCCGGCAGCGCACGCCGGCAGGCCGGATGGTCGAGGCAGGCGACATCGCGGATGCCGTTCTCTTCCTCGCCTCGCCGCGAGCCTCGATGATCGTCGGCCAGACGCTCGTCGTCGACGGCGGCTTCTCGTTGCCGGCGTAGCGCTACTTGTGGGTCGCGTACCACTCGAGGAACCGCTGCTCGAGGTCGTACGCCTGGTTCTCGTGGGGGCTGCTCCGCATCATGTTGATCGGGTCGCGCATGATGAAGCGCTTCGCGATCGTGAGCGCGCTGAGCCCGAAGTAGCTCGTGAGGAAGTGGGTCCGCCCGGTCGTCGCGTACTGCGTCACGTGGACGAGCTCATTGATGTAGTCCTGAATCTGAGCTCGCCGTCCACGAAGACCGGCATGGAACGCCCGCCGAGCGTACTTCGCGCTGCACGCGCGTCGCAACCGGCGAAACCGGAAACCGTGGTCGTCCGTTAAGGGAACGATGGGAATCGCAGTCAGCCTGTTACTGATCGCGCTTGGCGCGATCCTCGCCTGGGCCGTGAACGCCGAGCCCTCCGGCCTGGACCTGGACGCGGTCGGGATCATCCTCATCGTCGTCGGCCTGGTCGGCTTCGTCCTCAGCCTGCTCTGGTGGCAGAGCTGGTGGGGCGGCGGCGCGTTCCGCCGTCGAGCGGCCTACGTCGAGGATCCGCGCTACGACAACCCGCCGCGGCAACCCGCGGGCAGGCGGCGCGTCGTCGAGGAAGAGGAGCTGCCGACCGGGGGACCGCCTCCGGGCCCACCTCCCCCGTAGAGCTCGCGGCTTTCAAGCGCCGTTTCGGCCCGGGATCAGCCGCCCGAAGGTGTCGGCCGCGATGTATCCGGCGATCTTCGGGTTCTCCTGCAAGCGCCTCATCGAGTAGGCGTACCAGTGCTTCCCGTACGGCACGTAGATCCGCAGGCGATGGCCCTCGTCCACGAGCGAGCTCGCGAGGCGCCGCCGAACGCCGAGCAGCATCTGGAACTCGTACTGCTCCGGCTCGAGGCCGCGCTCGTCGACAGCGCGCTTCCCCTCGGTGATCAGCCACTCGTCGTGGGTCGCGATACCCACGTAGGAGCCTCCTTCGAGCAGCTCCTCGAGGGCGGCGACGTAGTTCTCGCGCACCTCGTCGAACTCCTGGAAGGCGACCTCGGGCGGCTCGACGTAGATGCCCTTGCAGATCCGGACGTTCGGCGTCAGGTCGGCGAGCGACTCGATGTCGTCCAGCGTTCTGCGCAGCCGCGCCTGGAGGACGATGCCGACGTTGTCGAGACCCTCCTCCCGCAGGTCGCGATAGAGCCGAAGCGTGTCGTCAGTCGTGCTCGAGTCCTCCATGTCGATGCGGACGAAATTGCCGACCTCCTCCGCGTGGTTGACGACGTTCTCGAGATTGCGGCGGCAGAGGCCGTAGCCGAGCTTGAGCCCGAGCGCGGTGAGCTTGACGCTGACGTTCGAGTCGAGGTCCTCGCGCTCGATCGTCTCGAAGACGTAGCGGTACTCGCGCATGATCGCCATCGCCTCGTCGACGCTCGTGATCTCCTCGCCGAGGACGTCGATCGTCGCCATCTTCCCGGTCTCGTTCAGCTGCGAGACGACGCGGCAGGCGTCGGCAAGCTCGGTGCCGGCGATGTAACGCGAGGAGATCCTGCGGACGACGCCTTTCGGCACGGCCGGCAGGACGTTCACGATCGCGCGGTCGAGCAGAGCCACGAGCGCGAGGAAGTCTAGGGCGTTTCGCGCATGAACCCTTGGCGCGCCGCGCTGACGAGCGCGACCGCCTCGGGGAAGAGCACGCGCATCGCGTCGCGGAGCGCGATCGCCTGCTCGTCGGGCCCACCCTGGGCCTGGACCCGCTGGAGCGCGGCGGCGGTCAGTGCCACCGCGGTGTTCAGCGTCAGCGTCGCAAACTGCTCCCGCTGCGCCTCCTGTACGGACTCGGCCTGTCGCGCGGCGAACTCCTGCAGCCCCTTCATCAGATCGTCGGGATCGCCCCCGAACGGGAAGCCGAAGCCTTCGCTCACGCCCTCAGCTTAGCTGGCGCTTGTAGTTCGCCTCGACGTCGGCCGTGAACTCCTGGACTGCCCCAGCCCCGCTCTTCATCGCGGCGGCGAACGGCGAGCCGGGGCCGGAGCCGAGCGCCTCCTCGAGCTTCCGAACGGCGGCGCCGACCCGCTCCAAGTGTGCGGTCGACGCGATCCGAGGCAGCCTGCCGATGGTCCGCTCGAGCTCGTCGACGGCGGCGATCGCCTCGTCGAGGCCCGGCGGGTTCTCCGTCAGCCGCAGGCCGACCAGGCGCGAGCGAAGCTCGTCGAGCTCGCCGCCGCCGGCACTGTCCTCGGCCAGCTCCGCGAGCGCGACCAGCGATGCGGCGTCGCGTACGGCGGCCCGCTCGACGACGGGCTCGCCGTCGGTGTCTAACAGCAGCCAGGTCGTCTCGTCGTCACCGCGCCTGTAGGCGCACAGGTAGACCCGGCCCATAGACGACTCGGCCGGGATCACAGCGGTCACGACCTCCTCGCGCTCCGCGTGCCCGGCCGCGCGCGCGGCGATCCCCTCGAGCTGCTCCCCGAGCTCCATCGGCGCAGGTTAGATAGCGCTGTGGCAACCACCGCACGCGAGCTGTTCGCACCGCTCGGCCCGACCTACGACCGCTACGCCGCCCTCCTCTCGTTCGGACAGGACCCGCGCTGGCGCCGCTTCCTCGTCTCGCAGGTGGACGCCGGCGCCGGCGACCGGGTGCTCGACGTGGCGACCGGTACGGCGGCCGTCGCGATCGAGCTCGTTCGGCGGGACGGCTGCTCGGTCGTCGGCCTCGACCAGAGCGTGGAGATGCTCGCCGAGGGTCGCGCGCGCGTGAAGCAGGCCGGGCTCTCAGGACGGATCGAGCTCGTCGAGGGTCGCGCCGAGGCCCTTCCATTCGAGGACGCATCCTTCGACGCGCTCACGTTCACCTATCTGCTGCGGTACGTCGACGACCCGGCCGCGACGCTTCGCGGGCTCGCGAGGGTCGTGCGGCCGGGCGGGACGATCGCGTCGCTCGAGTTCGGGGTGCCACCGCGTCTACTGCCCCGCGCCGCCTGGGAGCTGTACGTGCGCGTCGGTCTCCCGCTGGCCGGCCGCGTCGTCTCGCCCGGTTGGCACGAGGTCGGACGCTTTCTCGGCCCGAGCATCCGCGGCTTCTACGAGCGGCTGCCGCTGGACGGCCTCCTCGGCCTGTGGAACGCCGCGGGGATCGAGGAGGTCCGCCACCGCCGGCTCAGCCTCGGCGGCGGGATCGTCGTCTGGGGTCGCCGTGCGGGCTGAGGCTCGACCGGCGTTCTACGCGCTCGAGCGCGGCGGCTGGCGCGACTACGTGACCTTGCTGCACCTCCCGTACACGGCCTGGCATCTGAGCTACGCCGTGATCGGCTGCGCGCTCGCGCCGATCCTCCTCACGGATCGACTGCTCGCGACCGTGGCCGCCTTCTTCCTCGCGCTCGGGATCGGCGCACACGCGCTCGACGAGCTCCGCGGGCGGCCGCTGGGAACCAGCATCCCGGGCAGCGTGCTCGTCGCGCTCGCGGTCGTCTCGCTGCTGGGCGCGGTCGCGATCGGGATCGCCGCCGCGATCGCGTGGACGTCGTGGCTGCTCGCCTTCGTGGCCGTCGGCGCCTTCGTCGTGCCCGCCTACAACCTCGAGCTCTTCGGCGGCCGTTTCCACTCGGACGTCTGGTTCGGGCTCGCGTGGGGCGCCTTCCCCGTGCTGACCGGCTACCTCGTCACGGCCGAGCGCATCCGCGCCGAGGCAGTGCTCGGCGCGGTCGCCGCGCTCTTCCTCAGCCTCGCTCAACGCCACCTCTCAACGCAGGTGCGGACCGTGCGCCGCCGCGTCGATCGGGTCGACGGGACGATCGCCTACCGGGACGGCTCCACGGACGAGCTCTCCGCAGCGACCCTGCTCGGCACGCCGGAACGCGCGCTGCGAGCGCTCACGATCGCGACAATTGCCTTCGCGGCGGCGCTTGTCGCCACGCACGTCTGAGTAGCATCCTCCGGCGATGGAACTCGCAATCGCCGGCGGCATCCTCCTGGCCGCGACGGTCTTCGCATTCTTCGGCTGGATCGCGCTCCGTAAGGGAACGGCACGCGCGCGCGACGTCGACCGCTCGCTCGCGGAAGCCCGCGCGCAGCTCGACGAGCTCGTCGCGCGCGAGGTCGAGCAGAGGACGACCGAGCTCGACCAGGTGCTGAGCCTTGCCCGCGCCGACTCGCTCTCGCAGCTCGCCGAGGAGGAGCGACGGATCGCTGCCGAGCGCCGTTCGGTGGTCGTGGAGCACGAGCGTGAGGCCGGCGTCAGGCTCGCCGAAGCGCTGGCGAACGTCCAGCGCCAGGTCGAGCAGCGCATCCGCGACTGGCGCCACGACCTCGACCGGACGCAGGCGACGCTGAGCGCGCAGGTGACGCGCCTCGGCGAGAAGCAGCGCGATCTCGTCGCCAAGCTCGACGCCCGCCTCGCGGCCGAAAGCCAGCGCCTCGCCGTCGCGACGGAGGAGCAGAAGGCCGAGGTCGCCCGCCTACGCGCCCAGTTGGAGGAGACGCTCTTCGACTCGGTCTCGTCGGTCACCGGCGAGCTCGACTCGTACAGCGCCGAGCGCCGCCGCGCGCTCCGCGAGATCGCCGACACGCTCGACCAGCGAGAGCGGGCACTGGGCGAGCGCATCTCCCGTGAGGAGACCGAAGCCGCCGGCCGCATCCAGACCGCGTTCGCCGACGTCGAGCGCCGCCAGACGGAGAAGCTCGCCCGCGTGGTCGATCGCGCCGCCGAGCGCTTCGCGGAGGCCTCGGCGGTGCAGTTCGAGGCCACAGTCAAGACCGCCCGCGAGGATGCCGCGCGCCGGCTCGGACGAGAGCTCGACCGCGCCGTGGAGCAGTTCGCGCGCGAGGCGGAAAGCGTGCTCGCCGAACGGCTCGCCCACGCCGGCGACGCCGGAGCCGCTCGTCTCGAGAAGAAGCTCGCGGGCATCACCGAGGCCCTCGAGCGCCAGCGCGACGAGTTCCTCGGTGCCCTCGAACGCCGTCTCCTCGACGTCGAGCAGGACGTCAAACAGCGTCTCGAGGGGCTGTCCTCGGAGGGGGAGGCGGAGCGCGAAGTCCTCGAGCGCCGCCTCGCCGACCTCAGCCGCCGGGTCGAGGAGACCGCGGCAGCACTCGAAGATCGGCTGACGCGGCATTCGCGCTAAGGCTGTTAGCGTCCGCGCGTAAGCGCGAAAAAGGGGGACCCATTGCGCACGATCGTCCGCGCGACGCTCGTCGTCGCCGCAGCTCTTGCGTGTCCCGGGATCGCGCTCGCCGGAGTCCAAGCCGGCCAGCCGTTCCCGACGAACCTCGATACTGTTCCGGACGCAACCCAAGCGACCGGCCTTCGCGTCGACCTGCCGACGCCCGACTGTGCCGTGCGGCCGAGCGACTGCGCGGACGCCAAGATCCTCAACCAGCTCGACGGCTTCAACATCCAGCCGCGGATCTCGATCCCGTTCAACGCGCCGATCGACGTCTCCTCGATCTCGAAGTCGACGCTGTTCCTCGTCGGGCCCGGCGGTCACGTCGTAGGCCCCAACCAACTCGTCTGGGAGCCGGGCGCGAACACGCTCCACTTCGAGAGCGACGAGCAGCTCGACGAGGCGACGACATATCTTCTCGTGCTGACGCGGGGCGCGCGCGGCGCCGACGGCTCGCGGCTGGCGAAGAACGACTTCCGCCACAACCTCAACTACGGCCAGACCAAGGATCCGGCGGCGAAGGCGTACCGCAAGGCGCTGCTCGACGCGCTGCCGATGGCGATGGCCGGCGGAGTCAACCCGGGCGACATCGCCGCGGCGAGCCTCTTCACGACGGAGTCGATCCGTGGCATCTCGCTCAAGATCCGGGCGCAGCTGCCGGGAGGCGACGCGAACTTCGTCCTCGGTACGTCCGGTGAACGCACTGTCTTCCCGCTTTCCACGGTGACCTCGATCGCCTGGAGTCGGCAGGTGTCGACGGCGCCGGGCTTCACGACGGGCTCCATCGTGCTTCCACTCCTGGGCGGCGTCAGCGCAGTCGGCTTCGGGACGTATCCCTCGCCCGACTACGAGAACGCCGGCAAGGTGATCCCGCAAGTCGGCACGGGGACCGGCGCCCCGGCGGTCCAGCAAACGAACCAGGTGCAGTTCTCGATCTTCCTGCCGGCCGGCGCCAGGCCCGCGGGCGGTTGGCCCGTCGCCATCTTCGGGCACGCGTTCACCGACTGGAAGAACGGTGCTCCTCCGGCCGTCGCCGGAACCCTGGCGCGTAACGGGATCGCGATGGTCGCGATCAACGTCGTGGGCCACGGCGGCGGCGCCCTGGGCACCTACACCGTCACGCGGAGCTCCGGGCCGCCCGTGACGCTGCCGAACGGCGGCCGCGGAATCGACCAGGACGGCAACGGCTCCATCGACTCGACGGAGGGCGTCAACGCAGCGCCGCCGAACACTCTCGTCGGCAATCGCGACGGCCTCCGTCAGACAACGATCGACCTGATGCAGCTCGTGAAAGTGCTCAAGGGCGGGGTCGACGTCGACGGAGACGGCGCCGACGATCTCAGCTCCTCGCGCATCTACTACGCGGGCCAGTCGTTCGGCGGGATCTACGGAACACAGCTGCTCGGGCTCGAGCCCGACATCCGTGCCGGCGTAGCCAACGTGCCCGGCGGCCCGATCAGCGAGATCGCGCGGCTCTCCCCGAGCTTCCGCATCCTCGTCGGGCTCTCGCTGCTCGGACGTACGCCGCCGCTCTACAACGCGATCCCCAACGCCGGCTTCGACAACTTCCACGAGAACATCCCGCTTCGGAACCGGACCCCGGTCAAGGCTTCCGCGGACGAGGCCGCGATCCAGCAGGTCATCGACCGAACCGAGTGGGCGCAGCAGCCGGCGAACCCAGCCGCGTACGCACCGCACGTCACGGCGCCGGTGATCTACCAGTTCGCGCGCGGCGACCAGACGGTGGCGAACCCGACCACGTCGGCGATCCTGCGCGCCTGCGGCTGCGCGAACCGGGCGACGCTATATCGCCACGACCTCGTCGTCGCGGCTAATCCGACGCTTGCCCGCAATCCGCACACGTTCCTGACGAACCTCGGCGGGCCTGTGACCGCGCCGATCGCCCTGGCCGCCCAGCAGCAGATGGCGACGTTCTTCACGAGCGACGGGGCCGTCACTATCGACCCGGACGGGGCGGGGCCCTTCTTCGAGACCCCAACCTCGATGGTTCCCGAGGACCTTGGTTTCATTCCGTAGACCGGCAACGGGCCGGGCGGCCTACGTGAGATAGGCCGTCCGGCCCATGTGCACAGAGCGCGGTTCGGCGCAAACTTCGAGTGGGAAGGGATCGTCTACGCAAAGACGAACCACACGCCCATGACTGCGGAGATGACCGAGCTAGCCGAACATTGGCAGACCGAACGCGACAAGGTCGCGAGCTGGCGGCTGCACGTCCTGATCGAGGCCGGGTACCCGCTTCCGCTCGCGGAGCGCATCGCTCAGAGCGAGGCTGATCTCCACCGCGCGGTCGAGCTCGTCGGGCAGGGCTGCTCGTACAAGACCGCAGCCGAGATCCTGGTCTAGGCCACCTCCGATCGCGTCCGATCGCGATCCACGATCGCGAGCTACGCTCATCTCCATGAAGGTCGAGGCGCTGCAGTACGGCGACCGCAAGGTCTTCACCGTCTCTGCCTTCAACCGAGGCGTCTCGGACTGGCTTTCGCGGCTGCCCACGATCTGGGTCGAGGGCGAGGTGACCGAGCTCAAGCGCCAGGACCGCTGGCAGACCGTCTTCTTCACGCTCAAGGATCCCGCGGACGGGGCTTGTCTTCGCGTCACGATGGGCCGCGGTCGCTTCGACGCGCTGAAGCTCGGGCTGGAGAACGGGCGGCGCGTCCACGTCTTCGGCCGGCCCGAGCTCTTCGAGGCGAAGGGGGACTTCAGCCTGCGTGCGCTCTCGATCGAGCATTTCGGGCTGGGCGATCACCTTGCCGCGCTGGAGCGCCTGAAGGCGAAGCTCGCCGCCGAAGGCGTCTTCGCGCGGAAGCGCGCGCTGCCGCGCTTCCCGCGCCTCGTCGGCGTGGTGACGGGAAACGACGCCGCGGCGAAGCGAGACATCCTCATCGCGATCCAGACGCGCTACCCGCCGGCACGTGTGCGCGTCGCGGAGACCTACGTGCAGGGGCCGTACGCCGCCGGCGCGATCGTCGACACGATGAACGAGCTCTGCAAGGCCGAAGAACTCGACGTGATCGTGGTCGCGCGCGGCGGGGGCAGCTTCGAGGATCTGCTGCCCTTCAGCGACGAGCGGCTCGTGCGGGCGGTCGCCTCGTGCCGCGTGCCGGTGGTGTCGGCGGTCGGCCACGAGCAGGACACGCCGCTCTGCGACCTCGCTGCCGACGTCCGCGCGTCGACGCCGAGCGTGGCTGCGCGGCTCGTCGTCCCCGACGCCGACGAGCTCCTCGAGCGCCTCAACCGGGCACGCGCCGGTCTCACGCGCGGCACCCGCCGCACCGTCGAGCGCGACCGCGAACGGTTGGAGCGCACCCGTGAACGCCTCGGCCGCGCGCCGATTCTCGCGCTCGAGCGCCGTAGCGCCCGTCTGGAGCACGCCGCCGCCCGCCTGCGCACGCTCGCCCCGCAAGCGACGCTCGAGCGCGGGTACGCGATCGTCCGCGCCGGCGGCACGATCGTGCGCGCGGGGCACCAGGTCGCCGCCGGCACGCGGGTCGACGTCGAGCTGGCCGAAGGAGGCTTCGGAGGGCGGGTGGAGGACGTCACGTGACGTTCGAGAGCGCGCAAAAAGAGCTGGAGGAAATCGTCCAGCGCCTCGAGACCGGACAGGCGCCGCTCGACGAGACGATCAAGCTCTGGGAGCGCGGCGAGG
>Ga0126305_10001199_pt1 | contig 11497 bp, 9 predicted proteins | sample Plot26_FD_92536 | JGI IMG/M metagenome (GOLD analysis project Ga0126305, IMG submission 92536) | Serpentine soil microbial communities from UC McLaughlin Reserve, CA, USA - Plot26 | ecosystem: Environmental > Terrestrial > Soil > Grasslands | place: USA: UC McLaughlin Reserve, Lake County... | reverse complement strand
GGCTCCGCTTCGGACCTGGCGCGTGGAGTGCGCGGGCACCGAGCGTGTCGGGACGAGCGTCCCGTTCGTCGGCCGCGACGATGACATGGCGCTTCTGGAGCTCGTCTATCGACGAGCGACGCGTGACCGGGTTCCAGAGCTGGTCACGATCACCGGCGACGCAGGCGTCGGAAAGACGCGCCTTGCGAGCGAGCTGACCGAGCGGCTTGCCTCCGCCAGTCCCGCGCCCGAGACGCTCCTGGGACGAAACCCGCCGTACGGCCGCGGGATCGCATTCTGGGCGCTGGGCGAGATCCTCCGCGCCGCGGCCGGGGCGGGCGCCGATGACTCGGTCGCGAGCGTGCACGACGCGCTCGGCGACCGGCTCACCAAGCTCGGGGCGGACGACGCCGACGAGCTCGCTCACTGGCTGGCGACGGCGCTGGGCGGCGAGGCCACCGATGGCGACGTCGAGGACGAGCTGAAGCGCGCGTGGCGCCGGCTGGTCGCGCTGCTGGCCGGACAGCGGCCACTGGTGATCGGCATCGACGATGCGCACTGGGCGGATGACGGCTTGCTCGATCTGGTGGAGGAGGTGGTGTTCCGGCTTGACGACGTCCCGCTGATGGTGCTCTGCACGAGCCGCCCGGAGTTGTTGGAACGCAGGCCAGATTTCGGTCGGTCGGCCCGCAACGTCACCCAGATCGAGCTTCGCCCGCTGACCGCCGAGGCCGCCGACGAGCTGGCCGCCGCGTTGCTGCCCGCCGGGGACCGCGCGCTCGCCGGACGCGTCGCGCAGGCCTCCGGCGGCAACCCGTTCTTCGCCGAGGAGGTCGCCCAGGCGATCGTGGAGGGTCGCGGCGGCACCACCGATCAGCTTCCCGACACGGTGCAGGCGGCGATCGCCGCGCGGCTCGACCTGCTGCCGCCGGCGGAGAAGCGCGCGCTTCAGCACGCATCGGTCCTCGGGCCGAACTTCCTCGAGGAGGCGCTCGACGACCTGCTCGGCCAGCCGTCGGCTCCGGCTCTAACCGCCCTCGCACAGAAGGCGCTGGTGCAGGAGCGGATGGCGATCGGCCCCGGGAGGTTCGGTTTTCGCCATCACCTGATTCGCGACGTCGCGTATGCCTCGCTTCCGCGCGCCGAGCGCGCGATGCTTCACGAGCGCGCCGCAGAGGGGATCCTGAAGCGGGCTGGGGAGCGGTATCCGGAGCTCGCCGAGCTCGTCGCCTATCACCGGGTCCAGGCCGCCGATCTCGCCCCGACGCCCGACCACGCGGAGGCCGCCCGCCTCGCGAGCCTCGAGGCTGCGACGGTTGCGGCGCGCCGGGGCGCGTCGGGGCGAGCCCAGGAGCTGTTCGAGCAGGCGGCCAAGCTGGCAAGCGATCCCGAGGACAACGCCGATGCCCTGCGGTTCGCGGCCGAGCTGGCCCTGCACCGGTGGCGCGGCGACGACACGTTGCGCCTGCTTCGTGAATCGGCCGCGGTCTCCGAAGAGGTGGGCGCGACCCGCCAGGCCGCGACCACCTATGCACGGGTCGTTGAGGTCGTTGCGCGGATGGGTGGACTGACGGGCCTGCTGCCGAGGGAGGAGATCGAGGCGATGCTGGCCCGGGGGCAGGAGCTCGTGCCAGACGACGACGTCGTGACTCGGGCGCGCCTGGTTCTCGATGAGGCCTGGATCGCCTGGCGCTACGGCGAGGACGAGAGGATGGCCGAGCCTACGCGCGCCGGGCTGGAGCTGGCGCGCCAGACGGACGACGTGGCCGTCCGTTCCAGTGCGCTCGACGCCGCGACCGCGGTCGCGTGGGGTGAGGGGCGATACCGCGACGCGGTCCAGACCACCCGCGAGCGGATCGACCTGCTGGACCGAGCTCACGGCGGGGGGCTCCAGCTCGGGCCGGAACGCAGCGATTCCCTTCACATGATGATCGAGTCGCTCGTGGCCACAGGCGAGTACCGGAAGGCCGCCGAATATGCAACGCAGGCGCGCGATCTGGACCTCTCGGTTGGCGCGGTGTATTCCGGGTGGTCGCGGGGGCTGTTGCCGGCGTTCTTCCTGGGGAACTGGGACAGCGCGACCGAGATGGCCCACGCACTCCGCGAGGCATGGGCGGCGGCCGATCGCCCGACGATCGCCGCCATGGCCGCCGCCCTTGCCTGCGCCGGGGCGATCTACGGCTACCGCGGGGACGAGCCCGCTGCCGCGGATTGGTTCAAGTTCGCCGAGAGCGTGGCGCCCTCGATCAGCGGACAGGTGTCCGGAGTGCTCCTGCTCGAGTCCGAGGTCGATCTCCACAGAGGGTGCTTGCGCCAGGCCGCAGAGCGGGTCGCCGAGGTGCCGGCCACCAACTTCTGGTGGCGCGCTGTCTACGCGGCGACTCGGGCCGAAGCGCTGGTTCGCGCGGGCGACGCGCGCGGGCGGGAGGCGATCGGCGAAGCGGAGGCCACGATCGGTGACCATCGGTACGCGCGTGGGGTCCTGCTGCGCGCGCGGGGCCTGCACGACGATGAGGAGGGGCCGATTCACGAGTCCCTGGCGCTCTTCAACGAGATCGAGTGCCCCTACCAGGCGGCGCGCACCGGCTGGCTGCTGGGCGGCGCCGAGCGTGCCGAGGCCGAGCGTGGATTCGCCGCCCTCGGGGCGACGCTCCCGTCCTAGGCCCCTCGCTCCTCCGCGTCGCGCAGGCGTGAGGCCAGGCTCTCCAGGAGCGGCCAGGCAACCTCCGGGTGCTCCTGCACGAACGAGCGGAATTCCCACGCAGCCATCCCGCGGCAGCGTAGGTCGGTCGACGCGGTGACCGTCGCCGAGCGCGGCCCCTCGTCGATCAAGGCGATCTCGCCGAAGTGGTCCCCCGGGCCCAGGGTGCGCACGATCTCGCCCCTGAGGCTCACGGACGCGTTGCCGTCCTCGATGATGAAGAACCCGATGCCGCTTCGGCCCTCCGTCGTGATCTGCTGGCCCTCGTCGAAGCGGCTCTCCCGCATCACCTTCGCCAGTCGCCCGAGCTCCCGATCGCCCACGCCGGCGAACAAGGACACGCCCTTGAGACTCTGGACGACATCGGCCATCGGGCCGATGATATCCCGCGTGTGAGCTTGGCTCAGGCTGCTCGGACGGCGCGCTCGTCAGGCGCCTGGCGCAGCAGCAGCGCGGGCTGTCGCGGAGGGACCAGCCCGTCGTCGGAGTTGGGGCGAAAGGTCGAGCAAGGCTCGTCCAGGTCGAGCGCGCAAAGCATCTGGCAGTGGAAGAAGCAGTCGACGCAGCTCGGCCGGCCCTTCCGCCGCTTGCTCACCAGACGCCGCCCGAGGCCGATCGCCTCCGCCATCTCCATCGCCGGTCCGTTTGCCCCAACTACTACTCCCATGAACGCTCCGTGATCGCCGTTGCCGTGTCCAACTGGATCGATCATGTCACCGGCTCGTGAACGCCGCAGGACGCATTTGCGCAAATCCCCGCCTTTTTACGAGTCGGGCGATTAGCGGATTTCCGGCCTTTGCGGAAACACGCGACGCCGCCGGTAAAATTGGCCGCCGATGGCAGACCGACGGACAGCACGGCTGAGCTCGTCCCCGCCGCTCTTCGACAACCGGTTCCTCGATTTCTTCTCGAGGATCCATCCCTCGATCCCGGCGGTCATCTTCCTCCCAGTGGTGGGCGGTGGCATCTGGCTGGGCGCCGATGGTGGCTACGGCGCGCTCTCGCTCGTCGGCTTCGTCGCGCTCGGGCTCCTGATCTGGACGCTCACCGAGTACTGGCTTCACCGGCTCGTCTTCCACTGGGAGCCCGACCATCCGATCGGCAGCCGCCTCCACTTCATCATCCACGGCGTCCACCACGACCATCCGAACGATCGCCTTCGACTCGTGATGCCACCCGCAGTGAGCATCCCGCTCGCGGCGCTCTTCCTCTTCGTCTACACCCTCATCTTCGGAACCCCGGCGGCCTACCCGGTCTTCTCGGGATTCATCCTCGGCTACCTCGCCTACGACTACACGCACTACCACGTGCACCATCACACGCCGCGGACCAAGTTGGGCAAGCGCATTCGCGAGCAGCACATGCGCCACCACTTCCAGGACCACCGCTATGGCTACGGCGTCTCCTCCCCCCTGTGGGACGTGGTGTTCCGAACGCTTCCCCGCAAGCGGCGTTACTGACACACTTACCCGAGATCACGCGGAGCGGGTAACTGTCACACTCCCGCACCCACTCGTAATCTCGCCCCGCCTAGCCGAAAGGATTTTCCATGGCACCAGTGTCCAGCGCGGTCGATCAGGCGGCCACGCTCCTGAAGAAGAGGATCGACGAGCTCGAGAGTGAGCTCGCCAAGCTCCAGCGAGCGCTAGCCAGCCTCACGGATGGCCGTCAGGGCCGCCGCGGACCGGGCCGCCCGCGCGGATCTCGCGCAGGGACGACCCGCACCCGACGGCGTCGGCGGCGTGGCGGAACCCGCGCCGACCAGGCCGTGAAGCTCATCAAGGAGAACCCGGGCATCACGGCATCCGAGATCGCCAAGAAGATGAATATCCAGCCGAACTACATGTACCGAGTGCTTGGCGACCTCCAAAAGGAAGGCAAGGTCAAGAAGTCAGGCCGGTCGTACGCGGCGGCGTAGTCACCGCCGGCGACAGTGTGGAGCCGCGGCGGTCGTGTGGTGCCGGCGGGTTATGGCAAGTGGGGCAGGGGTCTTCGACTTTACGGTCGCTATGTGCACGTAAAGTCGAAGACCCCCACCGCGAGGGTTCGAGTGTTGCTGGGCACGGGCGAATGTCACGGAACGGTTTGGGAACTGTGACCGCTGCCCCCTCTTGCCCGAGCAATTCCGGCCTGCGCGGAGTGATCCGGGGCTAACAAACCCCGTCCGCGTCACCGCCCCGCCTGGGCTAAATCAGCCCCAACCCCTTCACCGCGTCGCGCTCGGCCTTCAGCTCGTCGACCGATGCGTCGATTCGCTCGCGGGAGAAGTCGTCGATGTCGAGGCCATCGACGATCTTCCACTCGCCACCCGAGCACGTACACGGAAAGCCGGAGATGAGGCCCTCCTCGACGCCGTAGGAGCCGTCGGAGGGAGCGGACATCGAGACCCAGTCGTCGTCGGGCGTCCCGAGCACCCAGTCGTGCATGTGGTCGATGGCGGCGTTGGCCGCTGACGCGGCGCTGGAGGCGCCGCGAGTCTCGATCACCTCGGCGCCGCGCTTTTGGACCCGGGGGATGAACTCGTCCTTGATCCAGGCCCCGTCGTCGACGGCATCCCAGGCGCTCTGACCCGACACCTTCGCGTGCACCAGGTCCGGGTACTGAGTCGTCGAGTGATTGCCCCAGATCGTGACGTTCGTGATCTCGGTCACCGGAACGCCGAGCTTGGCCGCAAGCTGGGCGATCGCCCGGTTGTGGTCCAGGCGGGTCATGGCGGTGAAGCGCTCCGAGGGGACGTCGGGGGCGTTCGACATCGCGATCAGGCTGTTCGTGTTCGCCGGGTTGCCGACCACGAGCACCTTGACGTCGTCGGCCGCGTGGTCGTTGATCGCCTGACCCTGAGGCTTGAAGATTCCGCCATTGGCCTCCAGCAGGTCGGAGCGCTCCATGCCCTTCGTGCGCGGGCGGGCGCCGATCAGCAGGGCGACGTTGCAGCCATCGAAGGCATCGTTTGCCTGATCGTGGATGCTGACGCCGGCGAGCAGTGGGAGCGCGCAGTCCTCCAGCTCCATCGCCGTGCCCTCGGCGGCCTGCAGAGCGTCGGGGATCTCGAGCAGGCTCAGGTTCACGGGCGTGTCGGGGCCGAGCAGCTGGCCACTGGCGATCCGGAACAGGACCGCATAGCCGATCTGACCGGCGGCGCCGGTGACGGTGACCTTCACGGGGGTATCGCTCACTTCGCAGCCTCCTGGTGGGTTGAGTCGCTGGTCGCTAAGTCCGTGTCATCCATCGCCCGCTTGAGGTTCTCGTCGATCGCCCCGAGGAACTCCTGCGTGGTCAGGAACTCCTGGTCGTCGCCGACGAGGAGGGCGAGGTCCTTGGTCATCTTCCCGCTCTCGACCGTCTCGACGCACACGCGCTCGAGCGTCTCGGCGAACTCCGCCACCTCGGGGGTGTCGTCCATCCGCGCACGGGCCGCCAACGCGCGGGTCCAAGCGAAGATCGACGCGATCGGGTTGGTCGACGTGGGCTTGCCCTGCTGGTGCTGGCGGAAGTGGCGCGTGACGGTGCCGTGCGCGGCCTCGGCCTCCACGGTCTCGCCGTCGGCCGTCATGAGGACGCTCGTCATCAGCCCCAGGGAGCCGAAGCCCTGGGCGACCGTGTCGGACTGCACGTCGCCGTCGTAGTTCTTGCACGCCCAGACGTACCCGCCCTCCCACTTCAGCGCCGCCGCGACCATGTCGTCGATCAGCCGGTGCTCGTAGGTCAAGTCCGCCGCGTCGAAATCGCCCTTGAACTCCGAGTCGAAGACCTCCTGGAACAGATCCTTGAAGCGCCCGTCGTAGGTCTTCAGGATCGTGTTCTTGGTGGACATGTAGACGGGATATCCGCGGTCGAGCCCATAGCGGAACGAGGCGCGAGCGAAGTCCCTGATCGACGCGTCCAGGTTGTACATCGCCATCGCGACCCCTCCGCCCTCGGGGAAGTCGAAGACCTCGAGCTCCATGGGATCCCCGCCGTCGTTCGGCTGGAAGCTGAGCGTCAGCTTTCCCTCGCCCGGGATCGTCGTGTCGGTGGCCCGGTACTGATCGCCGAACGCGTGACGGCCGATGATGATCGGCTTGGTCCACCCCGGCACGAGCCTCGGGATGTTCGAGATCACGATCGGCTCCCTGAAGATCACCCCGCCGAGGATGTTGCGGATCGTCCCGTTGGGGGAGCGAAACATCCGCTTCAGCCCGAACTCCTCGACCCGCGCCTCGTCCGGAGTGATCGTGGCGCACTTCACGCCGACGCCGTGCTCTTTGATCGCATTCGCCGCGTCGACCGTGATCTGGTCGTCGGTCGCATCGCGGCTCTCAATGCCCAGGTCGAAGTAGACGAGCTCGACGTCCAGATAGGGCAGGATCAGCTGCTCCTTGATGAACGCCCAGATGATCCGGGTCATCTCGTCGCCGTCGAGCTCGACGATTGGGTTTTCGACCTTGATCTTCGCCATGTGCAGCGTCAGGTACCCGGCGCGCGGCGATGCTATCGGTGGGCTGCCGGGGACGTAGGGGTTAGCCGCGAGGTCACACCCGAGAACGGCGCAAAGATCGGATCTGCCAGGAAAGTGGTGGTAGAAATGTCGGTGCGCAATCGAGGTTCGGGCATCGGCCCGGGAAGGAGAGGGGCACGTGAAGCTCTACATGATCCGCCGCCGCACGGCCTGGCAGTCGCCGGAGGAGCTCGAGAAAGCGGGGGCTCGCTCCAAGGAGGTCGCGGAGGACGAGTTCCCCGACGACATCCGGTGGATTCGCAGCTACGTCATCGAGGAGGACGGGGGCACGCTCGGCACCGTCTGCATCTACGAGGCGTCGAGCGAGGACGCGGTGCGACAGCACGCCGACAAGGTCGGGATGCCGGCCGACGAGGTGCGCCCCATCGCCGACACCGTGATCGTCAGGCCCGATCCGCAGGCGGCCGCGACCGCATGACGCCAGGCCCGGCCTCCGTGCATTCGGGTCGGGGGAGCGGATTCGCCGCGTAAGATTGCCCCGATGGCCGTCACGGAGCCACGTCCAACGTCCGCGACCCACGGGGTCTTCAACCAGTCCGGGGCGCTCACGCCATACAACCCCTTCGAAGCCGATCGCGTGCTGGCCGAGGCGCTGCGGCGGGAAGGCGCCGACTGGGCGGAGGACGACGCGCGGGAGCTCGGAACCATCTGCGGCCGTCCCGACGTGGTCGCCAAGGGAGCGCAGGCCAACGAGAACCCGCCCCGACTTCGCACACACGATCGATTCGGCAACCGGATCGACGAGGTCGAGTTCCACCCGGCCTGGCATGACTTGATGCGCGTGGGGGTCGGGCATGGACTCCATGCCTCCCCGTGGCGTGAGCCGCAAGCGGGAGCCCACGTCGCCCGCGCCGCAAAGTTCATCCTCCTCTCGCAGGTCGAGGCCGGGGTCGGCTGCCCGATCTCGATGACCTACTCGGTCATCCCGGCGCTGCGCATGCAGCCCGAGCTGGCGGCCGAGTGGGAGGAGCGCTTCCTCTCCCTCTCCTACGACGGTGAGCGGCTCGTGCCGGCCCCCGACAAGAAGGGCGCCCTGTGCGGGATGGCGATGACCGAGAAGCAGGGCGGCTCCGACGTCCGGGCGAACACCACGGTGGCCCGGCCGGTGAACGGCGGCGGCCCGGGAGCGGAGTACGAGATCACGGGCCACAAGTGGTTCTGCTCGGCGCCGATGTGCGACGCGTTCCTGGTCCTCGCCCAGGCGGACGGCGGGCTCTCGTGCTTCCTGCTCCCGCGCTTCACGCCCGACGGCGAGCGAAACGCCTTCCACATCCAGCGACTCAAGGACAAACTCGGCAACCGCTCCAACGCCTCGAGTGAGGTCGAGTTCCGAGATGCCTGGGCGCGCCTGGTAGGCGAGGAGGGACGCGGCGTGCCGACCATCATCGAGATGGTCAACCACACTCGCCTGGACTGCGCGATCGGCGCCAGCTCGGGATACCGCTGGGGCACGGCGATGGCGATCCACCACTCCGCCCACCGTGCGGCATTCGGCAAGCTCCTCGTCGACCAACCGCTGATGCGAAACGTCCTCGCGGACCTCGCCGTGGAGTCCGAGGCGGCAACGATCGCCGCGATGCGGCTGGCCCGCGCGTTCGACGAGTCGCACGCCGGCGACGAGGGGGCGCGCGAGTTCCGTCGCCTCGCGACTCCGGTGCTGAAGTACTGGATGTGCAAGCGCGCTCCGGCCCACGCCGTCGAGGCCCTGGAGTGCTTCGGGGGCAACGGCTACGTCGAGGAGTCCGGGATGCCCCGCCTGTACCGCGAGAGCCCGCTGGCCTCCATCTGGGAGGGATCGGGCAACGTGCAGTGCCTCGACGTCCTGCGGGCGATGGCCCGCAACCCCGCCGCGGTCGAGGCCTTCTTCGCCGAGGTCGAGGAGGCCGCCGGCACCGAGCCGCGCCTGGACGCTGCTGCCGGCGAGCTTCGCGACGAGCTATCGGATCTGGACGCGATCGAGGCACGGGCCCGGCGCGTGGTCGAGCGGATGGCGCTCGCGCTGCAGGCATCGCTGCTCCTCCGCTACGGCGACTCCGCGGTCGCCGACGCCTTCTGCGCCTCGCGCCTTCAGGGCGACTCGGGTCTGGCGTTCGGCACCCTGCCGGCCGGCACCGACTTCGGCCGCATCATCGAGCGCCACTCGCCCGAGGCGTAGCCCCTACAGCCAGCGCTCGTCCAGGCGGCGGACGAGGGATTCGGTAAGTCTGACGGCGTCGGCGACCGTTCCGTAGTCGACGTTCTCCGGGGTGTCGGTCGGCCAGTGGTAGTTCGCCGGCTGCTTAAGGTCGGTGCAGGAGCAGAGCGACGCGCACTCATAGCCGGCGGCGAGCGGATAGATGCCGTCGGTCGCGTTTCGCAGGCGAAGGTTCGGGAACAGCCGGATGCCGAGATCGGAGGCGAGCTCGTCGAGCACGGCCAGCGAGCGAGCGGGGTACTCGCGCATCCGGATCATGCCCTCGCCCCGCAGGACGAGCAGGTGCGGCGAGCCGACGGTGTCGATCGAAAGGAAGAAGGTGCTCTCGGGCGGAAGCTCGGCGAAGTGACGGCGGGTGAAGGCATGCATGCCCTCGCACAGTGCCTCCTCGGATGTCGAGACCAGCATCACCCGCACGCTCTCCGTGGGTCGCTCCGCCAGCGCACGAGCGATCGCGACCAGCACCGCCACGCCGGTCGCGTTGTCGTTGGCGCCGGGGACTGTCTCGCGCCAGCCGATATCGGCCAGCGCCGCCGCCGATGCCGCCGAGAGCGCCGTTCCCGCCTTGACCAGCCCGCGCTTCCCGGTGGCGGCGCCCCCCGCGATGAGCGCCGGGATCGCCACGACGGGCGCGAACAGAGCCGGACTCGTGTCGACCCGCTCGATCAGCCAGGGGGCCCGGCCGAAGACGAGGTCCGGGATCGCCGGGTGGTAGACGAGGCCGGCGTGCGCCGCGTCGTGATGGGCGACGAGGACCACCGTGCGCTCGGCATCGGCGGGCCCCACCTCCGTGACCACCGTGGTCGCGGTTCGTTGTGGCAGGAGCTTCCGAAAGCGCCGCTCGCCCGGCGGCAGGTCGTCGAAGGCGACCGCGCCCACGGCCGCCGCGAGGGCACCGCCGAGCACGCGCCGGCCGCGGAGAGCGGCGAGCCCGGCAACGACGCCCGCGCCCGCCGCGATGCCCAAGGGCCACCAGAAGGTGCCGTGAACTCGCTCGAGCTCGATCTCGCCCCTGGCGCCGAGATCTCGTAGCTTCGCGAGCAGCCACTCCGCGGCGCGTCGCTCGCCCACCGAGGCGGTCGGACGGTGGATGGAGCTCAACGTCTCGACGGTGTCCCGCAGCCACGTCTCGTCCAGGTGCGGCGACGCTTCGGTGGATGGCTGCGTGGCCCGGCCCGGCATGAGGCCGGGGAACCTAGCGACTGGGCTCCTAAGATGGCTTCATGCCCGCACGCGGCGCAGTAACGCTCTTTCACGTCCGGGGCATCCGGATCGGGATCGACTACTCCTGGTTCTTCGTCCTTTTCCTGATCATCTTCTGGCTGTCGGGCTTCTACCGCTCCGTCCTGGACCTGCCCAGCGGAGCCTTCGCCCCGTACGCGCTCGCCGTCGCGAGCGCACTGGCGTTCTTCGCCTCGATCCTGCTGCACGAGCTCGGCCATGCGTTCGTCGCGCTGCGGCGCGGAATCGGGATCTCGGACATCACGCTCTGGATGTTCGGAGGGGTTGCGCGGATGACGAAGGACTCCGACTCCCCCGGGACCGAGTTCAAGATCGCGATCGCGGGACCGCTGGTGACGCTGGCCATCTCGGTCGTGTGCATCGCGGTCGGAATCGCGGCCGCCGGAAGCGAGGAGTTCTGGAAGGCGATGCGGGTCGAGGACCAGGCCAATACATCGGGGATCCTCGCGCTGATCGCATGGCTCGCCAGCATCAACGTCCTGGTCCTGTTCTTCAACCTGATCCCCGCGTTTCCGCTGGATGGCGGGCGCGTCGCACGTGCGATCGCGTGGAAGGTCACCGGCGACCGCACTCGCGCGACGCGCGGCGCGGCCCGCCTCGGCCAGGGCTTCTCCTACGTCTTCATCGCCGTCGGGCTCTTCTTCTTCCTGCGCGGTGACGTGATCGACGGCATCTGGTTGGCGCTGGTCGGGTTCATTCTGCTTCAGTCCGCGCGCGGTGCGGTGATGCAGACCGAGTTCACGAGCCGCATCGAGGGAATTCGGGTCGCAGACGTCATGGACGCCGAGCCAGTCGCGATTCCCGAGGACGCGAGCGTCGAACGCGCCCTGGATGAGTTCTTCCTGCGCTACCGGTGGCCGTGGTTCCCGGTGGTCGATCCGGC
>Ga0126305_10001198_pt1 | contig 11501 bp, 8 predicted proteins | sample Plot26_FD_92536 | JGI IMG/M metagenome (GOLD analysis project Ga0126305, IMG submission 92536) | Serpentine soil microbial communities from UC McLaughlin Reserve, CA, USA - Plot26 | ecosystem: Environmental > Terrestrial > Soil > Grasslands | place: USA: UC McLaughlin Reserve, Lake County... | reverse complement strand
CCTTCCACAGAGCCACCACGGTGGAGGGCTCCGCCCCCGGCGGCCGGCTGCGCTGCACCATGCCGTGCGCCGAAAGGGTGAGCACCGCCGTCCCGGGATCGTCGGCCAGCACGCTGGCGTACCGCGCCGTCCACCGGGAGGCCAGCTGCGGGCCGTCGAGCAGGATCGTGACGACCAGAGTGGGGCCGACGTCCCGGATCAGCTCGGCGACCTCGTCGAGCCGGGCGAGGTCCTCGCAGACGACGGCGACGATCGTCAGCCCCTGGCTCAGCTCGAGGAACTGCAACGACCGGCGGGGGACGGCCATGGCCTCCCACCAGCGCACAGAGGGGTGCAGCGCGCCGGCCAGGTGGTAGTTGTTGATCTGGCTGTCGTCGAGGAACCACCGGTGGTGCTTGTTCTGCCGGTAGTGGGCCCAGCCCCCACCGATGTGCACGCCGAGGTGGACCCAGTTGGCCGGCGGCTGGTCGGTCGCCGTCGTCGTCTCCCGCGCCCCCGCGAGCAGCACGCCCACGCCGTACCGCCCGAGCAGCGACTCCACGGCCCCCAGCTCGCCGACGGGGACGCAGCTCTCCGGGAAGACGACGGCGTCGACGCGGTCGACCTCGTCGAGGGCACCGCGGAGGATCCGTTCGACCAGGCCCAGGTCGAACTGCTCGGCGGGGGCGAACTCGAAGGTGCCGAACGGCTCGTCCTGGGTCCGCTGCACCGACCCGGGCAGCGGACGGAAGTCGCGCTGGCGCACCCGGAGCGGCCAGGGCATGAGCAGGACGTTGGACCGCTGCTGCGCCACCCCGGACCGACGCGCCGGCACCTTGCGCCAGGCGACGTCCACCTCGGGGCCGCGCAGGCACGCGTAGCGGGACAGCGACCGGAACGAGATCCCGCCCGGCGGCGTGCGCACCTTCGGCAGCACCCGCAGCCGGTGGGTGGGCACGCGGGACAGCGACCCGGTGCGTGCCAGCAGCTCGCCGGCCCGGCCCCGGTAGCGGTAGCCCGCCGTCCGCACCGGGTCGACGGCGCCGGCGATGCCCGCGCAGGTCTCGTCGCTGAGGGCCAGCAGCGTCAGCAGCGCCTCGCAGACCGACCATGCCCGCCCGTCGGCGATGTCCTCGAGGGTCGCGTCGGCCCCGTCCAGCAGCGCCTGCCACGCCCCGGCGACCAGGGCGGGTGGCGGACCGTCCGGCGCCTCCGCCCAGGCGGCCCACTGCTCGGCGGCGCCGCAGACCGAGGAGTTCCAGCGCTCGCTGCCGTTCGGCGGCCATGCGCGGCCGGGCGGCGGGGAGACGGCGAACCGGTAGGCGTGCGTGCGGCGGAGCACCGTGCCGACGCCGGCGAAGACGTCCGGCGGCCACTGGAGGTCCTGGTCGTGCAGGTCATGGTCGGTCACCTCCGCCCACAGCGAGGCGACCGTCGGACCGGCGCTGCCGACCGCCTCGCGCGCGCCATCCATCGGCGATGAGTCCTTCCGCCCGGAGAGGGAACGGAACGTACATCGATCGGGTCGCCGTCGGGAGCGCTACGGAACCGCGCTCTCGGCTTCCGCGAGTGCCTCGTCGACCGTGTAGCGGCTGCCCGCCTCGACGTCGCCGTCCCACCCGCTGCGCTCGCTCGGGCGGACCCGGTCCATCGCCCGCTCCAGCCGCGCGCCGTCGGCGCGGTCGATGGGCAGCTCCGCCCGGCGACGCATCTCCTGGGAGGCCCCGAGCAGGTGGGCCGCTCGCCGGGCGTCGTCCTCCGCGGCGAAGACCATCGCGTAGAGCTCGATCGCGGTGATCGTCAGCTCGACGTCGCCGAGCGCGACGGTCGACCGCGCGCAGGCACTGAGCGTCCGGTGGGCCTCCGCCGTCCGGTCGTCCTGGGCGAGGACCCCCACCATGTTCATGCGGTCGGCAGCCACGCCCCAGACGTCGCCGAGCTCCTCGTCGATCAGGAGGGCCTCGTCCAGCCGGGCCATCGCGTCGTCGCAGCGACCCTCGTCCAGGTCGACGAGGGCCAGGTTGGTCAACGGGGCCGGTAGCCGCTCCCGGTCCCCGGCAGCGCGGGCGAGCTCGATGCTCTCCTCCAGCACGGCCCGTGCCGACTCCCGTTCGCCCAGCGCTCGGTAGGCGGCGCCCAGACTGCTCAGCTCCTTCGCGATCCGGCTCGGATCGCCCTCTCGCCGCCAGTAGTCCAGGCACCGGAGCAGCGCGTCGCGGGCGGGCTCGGCGTCGCCGTGCTGCAGGAGCAGGACCGCCAGGCCGTGCAGCGATGTCATCAGGTCCGGCCCCTCCCGGCCGGCGGCTCCCTCGACCGCCCGCGACAGCCAGCGTCGCGCCTCGGCCTGGTAGCGGTAGCCCGACGCGTACCAGAACCAGCTCATCTCCGTGGCCAGCCGGAGCCCGATCGCGGTGCGGTCCGACGACGCGCCGCCGTCCGCGGTGGTCTCGGCGAACGCCCAGGCCAGCGCGGCCCGGATGTTGTCCAGCTCCGCCTCCATGCGGTCCCGGGCGGTGACGTAGCTGCCGCGCAGCTGGGGCGCCACCTGCTCGACGAGCGACGCGTAGTGCTCCGCGTGCCGCTGCAGGACCGCCTCGAGCTCGCCGGCCTCGTCGAGCCAGCGCCGTGCGAACGCCGCGATGGTGCGCAGCAGGTGGACCCGCGGCTCGCCGTCGGGACCGGCGCGGACGCTGACCAGGCTGCCGTCGGCGAGCTCACCGACCGCGTCGAGAGCATCGACGTCGTCCCCGGCGACCGCGGCCGCCGCCTCCAGGCCGAACTCCCCGGCGAAGGCCCCCAGCCGGCGGAGGAAGGACTGGAGGTCCGCCGGGAGCAGCTCGTAGCTCCAGGTGACCGCGTTGCGGAGCGTCTGCTGCCGGGTGGGCCGCTCGGGCTGGCGCACCGCCAGCAGCTCCAGGTCGCCGGTGAGCCGGGCACGCAGTGCGGCGGCGCCCAGCAGCTTCACCCGCGCCGCGGCGAGTTCGACGGCCAGGGGCAGCCCGTCGAGGAGACGGCAGATCTCGGCGACGTCGTCGGCGTTGCCGTCGTCGAGGCGGAAGTCCGGCCGGACCAGCTGGGCCCGCTCCACGAACAGCTGCACGGCACCGGACCGGCGCAGCTCCTCGGTCCCGCGGGCGTCCACCGGGGGGAGGGTCAGCGGCGGGACGGCGTGCTCGACCTCGCCGTAGAGGTGCAGCGGCCGGCGCGACGTGGCCACGATCGTCAGCCGCGGCGCCATGAGCAGTTCGTGCACCACCTTCGACGCGGCGTCCAGCTGCTCGAGGTTGTCGAGCACGAGCAGCACCTGCCGCCGGGACAGGTGGTCGACGAGGGCCTCGGGAGCCCGCTCCTCGCCGGTGACGCCGAGGCCGTCGGCGATCGCGGTCCACATCACGTCGGCGCTCGTCACCGACTCGAGCGGCACGAAGAAGACGCCGTCAGGGAACTCGTGCATCAGCGCATCGGCGACCGAGACGGCCAGGCGCGTCTTGCCCGAGCCGCCGGGGCCGGTGAGCGTCACCAGTCGCGTGCCCCCGCCGACGAGCAGCTCGCGGAGCTCCCGCAGCTCACCGTCGCGGCCGACCGTGGAGGTCGGGAGCGCGGGCAGCCGGGTGCGCCCACCGAGGCTCCGCACCGGCGGGAAGTCCCGATCGAGCCCGTCGGCGGTCAGCTGGTGGAGGCGCACCGGTGCGGGCAGGTCCTTGAGCCGGTGCCAGCCGAGGTCGAGCGTCGACGCCCCCGGTGGGAGGTGCCCGCTCGCGACGCGCTCGGTCGCCTCGGTCAGCACGACCTGGCCGCCGTGCGCGGCGGCGGCCACCCGCGCGGCCAGGTGCACGTCGAGCCCCACGTAGCCGTCCTCGTGCCGCACCGGCTCACCCGTGTGCAGGCCCATCCGCACCCGCACCCGCTCGCCGCCCGGCCAGTCGTGCGCGGCCAGGGCGCGCTGGCCGTCCAGCGCGGCGCGAACGGCGTCGGCGGCCGAGGTGAACACGACGAAGAAGCTGTCGCCCTCCGTGCCCATCTCGTGGCCGTGCCACTGCGCGAAGGCAGCCCGGAGCAGCGAGCGCTGCGCCGAGAGCGCATCGGCCCAGTCCTCGCCCAGGCGTCTCAGCAGCGTCGTCGAGCCCTCGATGTCGCTGAACAAGAGGGTCAGCGTCCCCGTGGGCAACGGGTCCACGCCGGGAGGGTAGCCGCGGGCGCGCCGGAGTCAGCGATCGATCGACGCCGCGACGTCGGCCAGGTCCGCGTTGACCGGCAGGGTCAGGAACCGTGCCCGCAGGTCGTCGTCCTGGATGCGCGCCGACTGCTCGACGAGGTAGGCCGCCGCCCGGCGGGCCACCTCCGCGGCGCGGTCGTCCCCGGCGGCCACGAGGACGCGGTGGACGTCGACGAGCACCCGGCCCGGCTGCACCACGCCAGGGGCCACCGGGCGGTCGAGCTCGGGCAGGATCTGCTCGGCCACCTCCACGGCTGCGGGGAGGTCCCCGGAGTCGAGCAGCGCGACCGACAGGACCGACAGGCTCTCCAGCCGGTCGGCCGGGATGTCGAGCTCGGCGCACCGGGCGGCCGCGGCGCGCAGGAGGCGGACGGCGGCCGGGTCGCCGGCGGCGTAGCGGGCCATGCCGGCGACGAGGTCGGCGCGCGCACCGGCGTGCGGGACGTCCGATCCGGAGGCCTCCTCCTGCGCCTGCCGGGCGTGCGCCACGGCCGCCTCGACGTCGCCCTCCGCCAGGTCCACCACCGCCAGGGAGGCCAGCATGTGGGCGGTGAAGTAGGGCAGCGCGTGCTGCCGGCTCTGCTCCAGCCCGCGGTCGAGGTACTCCCGCGCCCCGGTCAGGTCGCCGATCAGCCGGTGGCTGTCCCCGAGGCTGTGCATCGACGCCGCGATCCCCTCGGCGTCGTCGATCTCCTCCGTCAGGCGCAGCGCCTCGCGGCCACCCTCGAGGGCGTCGTCCAGGCGGCCGCTCTCCATGGCGATCCGCGCCAGGTTGGTGAGCATGACGCCCTCGCGGTAGCGGTGGCCGCTGGACCGGAACTCGGCGAGCGCCTGCTCCGAGGCCACCCGCGCCTCGGCCAGCCGGCCCATGTTCATCAGCAGGGCGCCGACCTGTCCGGTGACCATGGCCTCGCCCTCGCGGTCGTGGACGAGCCGGTGCTCCGCACGGGCCTCCTCGAGCAGCCGGAGGCCCTCGTCGTTCTCGCCCTGGTTCGTGGCGACGACGCCGAGCAGCCGCTGTGCCTCCCCCGCCCGCCGGTGCTCGCCGATCGCGGCCGCTTCGGCCAGCGACCGGCGCAGCAGCTCCTTCGCCGCGGCGTGCTCGTTGAGGTAGGCCAGGCTGCGGCCGCCCTGCATGAGCGCGTCGGCCTCGAGGTCGGCGCGACCCGCCTGCCGGGCCAGACCGGCCGCCTCCTCGGCGACGGCCGGGACGGCCTGGTACTCCCCGCGGAAGAACAGCCACCGCCCCTCGGCGAGGCGGACGCGTGCACGCTGGGTGGGACCGAGGTCGGTGGCCGCGGCCAGTTCGTCGAGGACGACCCGCTGCTCCTCGCGCCGGCCCAGCCGGTCGAGCACGGTCTCGCGGGCGAGCAGCACGTCGCACCAGAGGGCCCGGTCCCCGGCGCGCACGAGCGCCGCCGCCCGGTCGAGGAGCCGCAGCGCGTCGTCCGAGGCGAAGGTGCTCGCTGCGTGCTGACCGGCCCGCAGGTACCAGCGGGCGGCGGCCGCCGGAGAGCCGGCCTCCTCGTGGTGGTGGGCGAGCGTCGCGGCGTGCTCGTCGGGCCGCTGGCTCCGCTCGATGACCTCCTCCAGCCACTGGGAGGCCAAGGCGTGGTGCGCCCGGCGGACGGTGCGCAGCACGCCCTCGTAGGCGACGTCGCGCATGAGCGCGTGCCGGAAGGAGAACTCGTGACTGCCGGAGAAGGAGGACTGCGGGCGCTCGAAGATCAGGTCGCGGTCGGCGAGGCGGTCGAGCGCGGCGTCCCGGGCGTCGGGCGGGATGGACGGGGCCAGCCGCGCCACTGCCTGGTCCCAGAACACCCGGCCGACGACGGCCGCGCCGCCCACGACACCGCGCTCTGGGACCTCCAGGGAGTCCAGCCGCGCCTGCAGGAGGCCGCGGAGGGTGGCCGGCACGCGGACCTTGCGCACGGCCTGCGCGGTCACCCGCCAGCGGTCGGCGGTCGTGTCCACGACCCCCTCCTCGACGAGCCACTTGACCAGTTCCTCGACGTAGAACGGGTTCCCGTCGGCGGTGTCCGCGATCAGGTCCACGAGGTTGACCGGGACCTTGTCGACGCGCTGCAGGATCTCGGCGACGAGCGCGCGGTCCTCGCGCTCCGGCAAGGGGTCCAGCCGCAGCTCCTGGTGCACGGGCGGGGTGCGACCCCAGTCGGGCCGCTGCTCCATCAGCGACGGGCGCGCGGTGCAGACGACGAGCAGTGGGCCCGAGCCGGGTGCCTGCGCGAGCGCCTCCAGCGAGTCGAGACTGGCCGAGTCGGCCCAGTGCAGGTCCTCCAGGAGGACGACCACGGGCGCACGTTCGGCGAGCCGGTTCAGCAGGGCCAGCACCAGCGCGCTCCCCCGGCGACGCAGCGCCTCGGGGTCGGTGGTCCCCACGGCCGCGAGCCCCTCCGCCCCGAGCGCGAAGCCGAGCCAGGCGGCCACGGTCTCCGCCGCGCCGGGGACGACGTGCTGCGGGCCGACCAGGTCGGACCACCCCTTCCGCCAGCGGCGGAGGACGAGGTCGGGGTCGTCCGTCGCGCGGATGCGGAGCCGTTCGGCGAAGACGCTGCGCAGCAGGCCGTTGGGAACGTTGGTGGAGGGTGATGCCCGACCGCGGAGCAACCAGACCTCGGTGGGGAGCCGGGCCAGCCAGTTCTCGACGTCGTGCACGATGCGCGACTTCCCGACCCCCGCCTCACCGAGCACCGTCACGATCCGGCGGCTCTGCTCGCCTGCCACCTCGATGAAGGCCTCCTGCAGCTGCCGCATCTCGTCACCCCGGCCGATGGTGCGGGTGGGGACGCCCTCGATGCCGCGGCTCTCCGGCCAGAAGCCCTCCCGGTCCGCGCCCACCACGAGGTACGCGTCGAAGGGGCCGGTGATGCCCTTGAGCGTCAGACCGGGCACGCGGCGCAGGCCGAAGGTGCCGCGCACCTGGCCGGCCGTGTCGGCGGACAGCAGGACCGTCCCGGGTGCGGCCGCTGCCTGCAGCCGGGCCGCGCGGTTCGCGGTGTCGCCGACGACGAGGAACTCACCCTCGGTCCGCTCCGCCAACCCGGTGACCACGACCTCGCCGGTGTCGATGCCGATCCGCATCTGCAGCCGGACGCCGAGCGACGCCTCGACCTGCTCGCTCAGCTGCTCCAGGGCCTTCAGCATCGCCAGCGCCGCCCGCACCGCCCGCGCACCGTCGTCCTCCCGGGAGCGGTGCAGGCCGAACACCGCCATGACCGCGTCGCCGATGAACTTCTCCACGACGCCGCCTTCGGACTCGACGGCCCCGCGGAGAGCGGCGAAGTAACGGCTCATGACCTGCTGCAGGTCCTCGGGGTCCAGCCGCGCGGCCAACACCGTCGAGTCGACCATGTCGGCGAAGAGCACGGTGACCTGCTTGCGCTGCTCCCCGACGGAGGCGGCCAGCAGCCGGTCCCGCTTCTCGGTCAACGGCCCCAGGGCGGTGTCGACGACGGCGTCGCCCAGGACCGCACGCTGGCCCTCGAGCGCGGTGATCGCCTGTTCGACGGCGCCGAGCTCGTCGGATTCGGGTGTCAGCGCCGCAGACATCCGCCACTCCTCCGCCGTCGTGACGGGGCGACGGTACCGCCGTGATCCACTCGATGACGGCGAAGGGATGGCGCCCGCCGAGGTCCGGCGGCCACGATGAACGGCATGGGCGTCGGTCGGCGGTGGGCCGCGGCGGTCCTGGTGGTCGCGGGGCTCTGCGCGTGCGCTGACGACCAGGAACCTTCCGTGAGTTCCCCGCCGTCGTCGATGCCGTCCACCACGCCGCCGGCGACCAGCGCCGCCGCGTCCGTGCCCCCGGAGCCGGGGACGACGGTGACGACCGGTGAGAGCGAGTTCGGCGTGATGCTGTTCGACCCGTCCGGGCAGGCGATGTACCTGTTCGACAAGGAGACGGCGGGCGCGCCCGACTGCTACGGCGACTGCGCGACCGACTGGCCGCCGGTGCTCACCGACGGAGCCCCGCAGGCGACCGGGAACGTTCGTACGGACCTGCTCGGCACCGTCCCGCGCGACGACGGCTCGACGCAGCTGACCTACGCCGGCCATCCGCTCTACTTCTACGCGCACGAGGGCCCGGGTGAGGTGCTCTGCCACGACGTCGTCGAGTACGGCGGAACGTGGCTGGTGGTCACGCCGGTGGGGTCTCCCGCCGCCTGATCGACAGGCCGCGAAACATCCGCACGAGCGCGCGGAACCGCCTAGTCTCCGATCGCCGGGTGCGGGACTCTTCCGTGCATGCCGTCGATGTTGGTCAAGCTGGATCAGGCTCACCTCGAGGAACTCGTCGGCCGCGCTGAGAGCGGCACGGTCGCGACCTTCACCGGTGATGCCGTCACCCAGCTCAGGGCGGATGCACAGGGTGCTGTGATCACCGGCCCTCAGCTGGACGCTTTCGTGCTGCGGTGCATCGGCACCGCCGTGGAGTTGCAGGCCCACCAGGAGCGGGGCGGAGCCCTGCTGGCCGAGTACCCGGACGGGACGGTGCGCGAGCTGTCCCTCGACCTGGGGCACGACGGCACGACGATGCCCCGCAGCACCATGGTCACCCGCGCGACCACGCGTCGACGCCGGGGCCGGCGCGTCTCCTCGGCGGTCGAGCCATGAACCCCTTCCCGACCGGCCTCGGGGTCGGAGAAGCCGTCGCCCTGCGACGGGAGAACACCCGCTCCGTCCTGGCGCTCATCGTCATCGGTGTGCTCAGCGTCCTCGCCCTGACAATCGCCGTGTTCGTGCTGGTCCAGCGCGGACACGTCCAGGACCTGATGACCGGCGTCTTCACCCCCGTCATAGGCATCGCCGGCACGGTCCTGGGCTTCTACTTCGGCTCGCAGGAGGGCAAGCAGTAAACCTCACCGGTCCTGCTGTTCGGCACGCTCACCAAAGCGTGGCCCCCCAGTCACCATGGCGGTGCACAGCGCCCAGAGCGTCGTCGTGCAGGGCTGCGCGGAGGGGGTGCGCGCGCTGATGTCACATCCGGGTCGCGGCCGGTGTCTCCATGTCGACAGCACCCACACCCTGGAGGAGACATGGCGAGCAGCACCCGGGTCCCGCCGGCCGAGATCACCGGCATGTACGGCGCCCTGCTGAAGACGATGGCCCGCAAGATGGTCGGGCAGGTCCCCGAGAGCATCGGCGTGATGTGGCACTACCCCGCCGTCCTCAAGGACATGATGGGCTTCGGGCGGAAGGTCGACTCCTGGAACCGGCTCGACCCCAACCTGGCATCCTTCGCGACCATGGCCGCCGCCGGCGCCGTCGGCTGCAGCTTCTGCCTCGACCTCCACTACTTCATGTCGCACAACCGCGGGCTCGACGAGGCCAAGGCGCGGGAGGTGCCGCGGTGGCGCGAGTCCGCCGTCTTCACTCCCCTGGAGCGGCGGGTCATGGAGTACGCCGAGGCGATGAGCCAGACGCCGCCGGCCGTGACCGACGAGCTGTCGGCCGCGCTGCTGGACGAGCTCGGCGCGCCCGCTCTGCTCGAGCTGACCGCCAGGATCGGCGCGATGAACATGACCGCGCGGGGCAACGTCGCGCTCGGCATCCGGTCGGCGGAGTTCTCGGCCTCCTGCGGCCTGCCCCCGCTCGCGGCTCGTCCTACGGACGTCGCCTCGGCATGACCGACGATCCGTTCGCCGACCCCTTTCCCGCGCACCGCAGCCTGCTGTTCACCGTCGCCTACGAGATGCTCGGCTCGGCCGCCGATGCCGACGACGTGGTCCAGGAGACCTGGCTGCGGTGGGCGGACGTGGACGCGTCGACGGTGCGCGATCCGCGGGCCTACCTGGTGCGGATCGCCACCCGCCAGGCGCTCAACCGGCTGCGCACCGTGTCCCGCCGCCGCGAGGACTACGTCGGCGAGTGGCTTCCGGAGCCGTTGCTGACCAGTCCCGACGTGGCCGAGGACGTGGAGCTCGCCGAAAGCGTCTCGATCGCGATGCTGACGGTGCTGGAGACCCTCGGGCCGACCGAGCGCGCCGTCCTGGTGCTGCACGAGGTGTTCGACGTGCCGTACGACGAGATCGCCGAGGCGGTGGGGAGGTCGACCGCGGCCGTCCGGCAGATCGCGCACCGGGCGCGCGAGCACGTGGCCGCGCGGCGTCCGCGGATGGTGGTGAGCCGCACGGAGCAGCAGCAGGTCGTGGACCGGTTCCTCGCCGCGGTCACCGCGGGCGATGTGCAGGGTCTGATGGACGTGCTCGCGCCCGACGTGGTGGTGGTGGCGGACAGCGGGGGCCTGGCGCCGGCCGCCCGGCGCCCTGTCATGGGTCGGGAGCGAGTGGCGAACGCACTCTCCCGCTTCGCGGCGTTCGCGCCCGGGGTGGAGATCACCACACCGCTGGTCAACGGTGCAGTCGCTGCCCGCATCGACCCCGGCGGCGAGTTCGACACCGCGATCACCTTCGTCGTCGAGGACGGCCGGATCACCCGCATCTATGCGATGCGCAACCCGCACAAGCTGGGGCGGCTCGACGTGGTGGCCGAGCTCCGACGATGATCCGCCCGGAACTGGCACGTCAGAGCGGACCTCGTCCGACGTCCGCCCGGGCCGAGACACCGGGAGCGAGGAATGGCGATCATCCTCGGCGTCTTCGACCTGCTTGCGTACGCGCTGCCAGGGTCCCTCTACCTGGCGGTCTTCGGCTACGTGTCTCACCGAGCCGGCTGGATCGATGTCCCGAGCCTCCTTCAGGTTCCCTCACTGCTGCTGCTCATCGCCGTGGCGATCGCGGCGTTCCTGGCGGGGCAGGCCTCCTATCCCCTCGGGAGCCTGATCGATCGGATCAACCCGTACGGCTCGGTCGATCTGCCGGGAGAGGCCAAGGCGGAGTTCCTCCGACGCAACGCCGGCGCGGCCTCGCGACGGTTCCTGCAGGTGGACCCGTTCACGCTGCTGGCCGCGCTCGAGGCGGACGACAGCGAGGCTGCCGCCGAGGTATCTCGGCTGAGAGCCACCGGCCTGATGCTCAGCCGCTCGGTTCCGGCACTCGCCCTGGGCGTCGTCACAGCCCTCGTCGAGTTGTTCACCGGCGGACTGCCGCTCTTCGCAGGACTGACCGCCCTCGTTCTCGCCCTCGTCGCGGTGGGATGCCTGCACCAGGCTGCGACATTCTTCCGGTGGGCGATCATCAGGACGTACGAGCTGTCCTACTGGAACGACAAGCTCGAGGGACGCTTCCCCGACGAGCAGCAGCGAGGAGGAGAGGGCTGACGAGCCCGGTGACCCGGCTGTGGGCCGGGCTTCGGCCGCGCCACCGCCTTCGACACCTGGACGTGT
>Ga0126305_10001195_pt1 | contig 11508 bp, 11 predicted proteins | sample Plot26_FD_92536 | JGI IMG/M metagenome (GOLD analysis project Ga0126305, IMG submission 92536) | Serpentine soil microbial communities from UC McLaughlin Reserve, CA, USA - Plot26 | ecosystem: Environmental > Terrestrial > Soil > Grasslands | place: USA: UC McLaughlin Reserve, Lake County... | reverse complement strand
GCTCGGCCCCGTGCGCGAGCGCTTCGCGCTCACCCTGCTTGACTGTCCCCCGTCCCTGGGGCCGGTCACCGTCAACGCGCTGGTCGCCGCCGATCGCGTCGTCGTACCGGTGCAGGCCGAATACCTGGCGTTGGAGGGCCTCGTGCAGTTCCTCGAGACGCTCGACCTGATCAGGCGTGAGATGAACCCGGGCCTCGTTCTGACCGGCGTGGTGATCACCATGCACGACGAGCGAACAAGGCTCGCGCAGGACGTCGAGCGCGAGCTCCGCGATCATTTCTCCGACCTCGTTCTCCGCACAGTGATCCCGCGCAACATCCGAGTCGCCGAGGCGCCGAGCTTCGGCATTCCGGTCATCCAGCACGCGCCAGGCTCGCAGGGCTCGATGGCATACCACGAGCTCGCCACGGAGCTGGCGGAGCGGGAGCGGGCCGATCGCGTGTCGGTCGAGCGTGGGACCGCGGTCAGCGATGAGGCTCAGCCTCGAGTGGAGGCTGAGCCATGACCCGCCGTGGCATGGGCCGGGGGCTCGCGGCCATCATCCCCGAGGCATCGGTGGAGGATCCCGAGCTTCGCGACCTGCCGCTCGACCTGATTCGCCCGAACCCCGACCAGCCTCGCACCCGCTTCGATCCGGCGTCCATTAGGAGCCTCGCGGCCTCGATCGCGGACGCGGGCATCGTTCAGCCCCTGATCGTGCGTCCCCTCGCGGACGGCCGTTACGAGCTGATCGCGGGGGAGCGTCGCTGGCGCGCCGCACGCGAGGCCGGCGTCCAGACGGTTCCGGCGATCGTGCGGGACGAGGCGGAGGCGGACCGCCTCCAGACGGCGCTGATCGAGAACATGGCCCGCGAGGACCTGAATCCCATCGACGAGGCCCGCGCGTGCGCGGCGCTGGTGGAGGACCTCGGTCTGTCGAAGGAGGAGCTGGCGCGACGGCTCGACCGCAGCCGCTCCGCGATCTCCAACCTGATCCGGCTCCTCGACCTGCCGGACGAGGCTCTAGAGCTCGTCGCGTCGGGCGAGCTCAGCGAGGGCCACGGCCGCGCGATCCTGGGCGCGAGGGGAAACGACGCGCGCCGCGCGCTCGCCCGCGAGGCCGCCGCCCGCGGTTGGTCCGTGCGCGAGACCGAGCGCCGCGCAAAGGACGCGGGCGAGAGGCCTCGCCCGAAGCTCGTGCCGCATCCTGATCAGGAGGCGGCGCTCATCCGCGCCGAGGAGAGCCTCGAGCAGGCGCTCGGAACGGGAGTCCGCGTCCGTGCCGCGCGCCGCGGCATCCGCGCCGAGCTGCGCTTCGACGACCTGGACGAGCTCCACGCGTTCGCCCGGTCGACGCGCCGGTCCTGACAGCGCGTCAGGGCGCCAGTCGCTGAATCGACCAGCCCTCGCCCTGGCGAGCGTAGAGAAACCGGTCGTGCAGGCGCGCGGCCTGGCCCTGCCAGAACTCGATCCGCTCGGGCCGCAGGAGGTAGCCGCCCCAAAACTCGGGTCGCGGTGCCTCATCGCCCTCGAACCGCTCCTCCACTTCGCGCACGCGCTTGTCGAGAGCTTCCCGATCCGGTAGGGGCTCGCTCTGCGGCGACGCCCAAGCACCGATGCGCGCGGCCGGCGGACGGGTAGCGAAGTACTCGTCGTCGTCTGACGGCGGCAGCCTCTCGACCGAGCCCCGGATGCGCACCTGCCGATCCAACTCGCGCCAGTACAGGACGAGTGCCGCCCGCGGGACCGCCTCGAGCTGGCGCGCCTTGGCGGATCCCAGGTTCGTGAAGAAGCGAAACCCATCGGTGCCGAACCCTTTGAGTAGCACCATCCGGGCGTCGGGCGAGCCGTCCGCGTCGACCGTGGCCAGCGTCATGGCATCGGCCAGCGGCACCTCCTTGACAGCGCGCTCGTACCAATCGGTGAACTGGGCGATCGGATCATCCGCCAGCTCCGACCGCTGAAGCGGCGGCATGTCGGGACGGCGGGGCATGAGGTGGGGCCAGGCTAATCGCCCCAGCAGCGCCGAGCGCGATCGAGTGGAGACTTCACCGCAAATAATCCGGTCAATCGTCCACTCGATGGGCACCGCCCCGGGCTACACGACCTCTTTCTAGAATGGGTGCCGTCGGGGCGATTAGCTCAGTCGGTCAGAGCGCCTCTCTGATAAGGAGGAGGTCCCTGGTTCGAGTCCAGGATCGCCCATCCGTCCGTGGCTGGGCGAGTCCTGGACTCTCACACCGCTCGCCCTCCGGGCTCACTGGAGTCCAGGATCGCCCATCGCATCCGGCGACGGCCGATTCTGTCCTCTCACACCGCTCGCCCTCCGGGCTCACTGGAGTCCAGGATCGCCTTGGGCCCGCCGGGGCGCCACCCGCCGCATCGCCTCCAGCGACTCGTCCAACCAGTTGCGGAAGAAGCGGCGGCCGATCGCCAGGTCGAACACTCGGTACTGGAGCTTGAACGGCTCCATACCGAAGGTTGCGTCGACGAACGTGCCGTCCTGGGCCTCCGTGAGCGTCCAGTGGACGAAGGTTCCCGTGTTGATGCATCGGATCAGGAGGTCCTTGCAGTCCTCCATGGAGTCGACTCGCAGCTCCATGTCGTCCTTGCCGGCGGGCGTTTGAACGACTTCCCGGTAGGTACATCCCGGCTCGAGCCCCTCGCACTCGACGGCGAGGACACGAGGCCACCACTCCGGATGGCGCTCGGCATCCGCGATGAGATCCCAGACGACCTCGATGGGCGCCTCGATGTAGGCCTGCTGGCGAGCCTCCGACATTGCTCCCCGATTATCGTCGCTTCAGAGCGGGCTGGCCGGATCGGCCCTCGGGTCGGGCACGGACCCGCACCTATAATTGGCCGCAGGCCAGCGACGGTTCCGGAGACGACCTTTGCAACAGATGCAGATCTACGGCGTGAGCTTCGACATGGTCGGCAAGCAGCCGATCGTGTTGTTGAAGACCGTGGACGGAAATCGCTTCCTGCCAATCTGGATCGGGCATCCCGAGGCGGCCGCGATTCTGATGAAGCTCCAGGGGGCCTCGACGCCCCGGCCGATGACCCACGACCTGCTGTCGGATCTGCTCGAGCAACTCGACGCGAAATGCGAGCGGGTCTCGGTCACCGAGCTGCGGGACAACACCTTCTACGCGTCGATCACCGTCTCGGTGAACGGCTCCGAGATGGAGATCGACTCCCGCCCCTCGGATGCCATCGCCCTCGCCGTTCGGACCTCGGCTCCCATCTTCGCCGCCGACGACGTCATCGACGAGTCGTCGATCGAGTTCGAGCACGAGGTCGAGGACACCGAGGAGGTCGTCGAGAAGTTCAAGGACTTCCTCGACCAGGTCACACCCGAGGACTTCGCCAAGGGCGAGGACTCCTGACCTCCTCGGCGCCGCTCCCTTTAGCCGACCATCTCGAGCATCGGGTGCGTGAGCCCGTGCTCGCGGCAGATCTCGGGGACCGTCTCGAACTGGAAGTAATGGCCGTACCGCTCTCCTAGCGCCGCGATCGCAGCGGGGTCCGGTCCCTGTCCGGCCAGCGCCGCCGCGAGCTCGTCGAAGAAGTGCTCGAAGCCGCCCGGCGAGATGATCTCGAGGATGCGACACGGCTCATCGCCGGCGTTCCAGAACGTGTGCCACTGGTCGCGCGGCTTGAAGACGAAGTCGCCGGCATCGGCGTAGACGACGTCGTCGCCGAGGATCGCCCCCATCCGCCCCTCGATGACGTAGCTGTACTCGTCTTCGCGTGTGTGCTTGTGAAGCGGAGCGGCGAGGGCCCGAGGCGGCATCGGGTGCTCGACGAGCGAGAAGCCGCCGCCGGTCTCCTCGGTCCAGGCCATCATTCGCGCGCCGATCGAGCCGAGATCGACGAGCTTGCCGTCGGACGGGCCGATCTTGCGAGGCCCCTGCGAGGCATCGAACCTGGTCAGCGACTGGGTGTCCGTGGTCATCCTTGATGCTCCCTTCATTTGGTTGCACACTACTGTGCCGCGAAACTACCACAGATCCTCCGCGTGTGTCAATATTGGTTGAACAGATATGTCCACTGAAGTCACGTCACCCGAGACCCGCCGCTATCGGAAGCGTCTGCGAGCCGAACAGGAGCTCCGTACGCGCCAGGCGATCACGGACGCTGCGGTGAGGCTCCATGGCACGGTGGGGCCCGCGCGCACGACGGTAAGCGCGGTCGCCGACGAGGCAGGCGTCCAGCGCGCGACCGTCTACCGCCACTTCCCCGACGAGGCGAGCCTGTTCCAGGCCTGCTCGAGCCATTACGCCTCCATGCATCCGCCGCCGGACCCGTCGCGGTGGGCGGAAGTTCGCGATCCCGGGCAACGGCTCCGTCGCGCGCTGAGCGATCTGTACCGCTGGTGGGAGGAGACCGAGGACATGATGTCGCTGGTGCTCCGAGACGCCCCGCTGGTCGAGGGCATGTCCGCACCGATCGAGGCGGGGCGCGCGTATCTCGACGGAGTGCGGCGCACCCTCCTGCGCGGCCGCCCGGAGCGAGGGAAGGCGCGTAGGCGCGTCTCCGCGGCGATCGGCCACGCGGTCGCCTTCGCTACGTGGCGGTCGCTGGTCCGCGAGCAGGGGGTGACTAACGCCGAAGCGGTTGAGCTGATGGCGGGGATGGTCGAGCGGGTGAGCGGCGGAAAATCCACCGTATAGGTGGATAAGTCGCCGCTCGCACCAGAACGCCCGCCCTACGTGCGAGAAGGCCCGACGACCGCGCGCCGCTCGAGCGCAAGCTCGACGATTCGCGTGACCAGCTCCTCGAACCCGATGCCGGCGGCGTCGGCGGCCATGGGGAAGAGGCTCGTGTCGGTGAGGCCTGGGATCGCATTCGCCTCCAGCACCTCGGGCCGTCCCTCCGGGTCGAGCATCAGGTCGACCCGCGCGAAGCCCGTGCAGCCCAGCGTCTCGTACGTGCGCGACGCGACCTCGCGGACGCCGACCGTGGTGGCCTCGGGTAGGTCTGCCGGGCACACGTACTCGGTCCTTCCGATCTCGTAGCGGGCCTCGTAGTTGAAGCGGTCCTCCTCCTTTGGGCGGGCCTCGACGATGGGGAGTGGCTCGCCGTCGAGCAGGGACACCGCGAGCTCGCGCCCGGCGACGTGCCGCTCCAGTAGGACGCGGTCGTCATAGCTGAAGGCCGCCACGAGGGCTTCCGGCACGTCATCGCGCGAGCCCGCGAATCGGACCCCCAGGGAGGACCCCTGCGCGGCGGGCTTGACGACGAGCGGATACCCCAGGCGGGACTCGATCTCCTGGAGGGCATCGGCGGCGCCGAGCTCGCGAAAAGCGGTGGAGTTGAAGGCCACCCAGTCCGGGGTCGGGATGCCCGCCTCGCGGAGCAGGTGCTTGGCGAGCACCTTGTCCATGCACCGGATGCACGCGGCGACGCCGGGCCCTGTGTAGGGGATGCCCAGGATCTCCAGGAGCTCCTGAGGGGTGCCGTCCTCACCACCCGGGCCGTGGAGGGCGATGAACGCGACCTCGGGCCGCCCGTCCTTGAGCGACCGGACCAGATCGGAGTCGGCGTCGATGGGAACGACCTCGTGCCCGAGCGATGCGAGCGCGTCCTCGACCCGGGCCGCCGAGCGCAGCGACACCTGCCGCTCGAGCGAGCTGCCCCCCTTCAGCACCGCCACTCGCATTCGCTGGTTACGCCTCCCTGCGTGGCGGGCGAAGCGGGACCACGTCCCCAGGCTCCGTGGGCTCCGGTACGGGCGGCAGCCGATGCTCGGAGGTGATGGTCTCGTACAGCTCGACCTGCTGGCCCACCACCGCTCCGATCCGGCGAATGCCCTCCCGGATCTCCTCCGCGCTCGATCCGGAGAAGTTCAGGCGCATCGAGCTGGTGCCCTGACGGCCGTCGACGTAGGCGGCCGCGCCCGGGACGAACGCCACGTTCTCGCGGAGTGCCTTGGCGAGCAGATCGGATGTGTCGATGTAGTCGGGCAGCGTCGCCCACACGAACAGGCCGCCGCGTGGCCGGGTCCAGGTGGCCTGGGGAGGGAAGTGGCGCTCGAGCGCCTCGAGCATCGCGTCCCGTCGCGAGCGGTAGATCTCGCAGAGGCTGTCCACGTATTCGCGCCAGCGGCCTTCGGCGAAGTACTCGAGGGCGAAGTACTGGGTGAGCGTGGAGGTGCAGAGGTCGGTGGCCTGCTTGCCGAGCGCGATCTTCTCCATGATGGGTGGCGGCGCAACGGTCCAGCCGAGCCGGATGCCCGGCGAGAGGATCTTGGAGAGTGTCCCGACGTAGATGACGTAGTCGCCGCCGTCGAGTTGGTAGAGGGGTGGTTGGGGATCGCCCTCGTAGCGCAGCAGCCCGTAGGGGTTGTCCTCGACCACGAGGACCTCCCGCCTTCGCGCAAGCTCGACCAGCAGCCGCCGGCGCTCCAGCGAGAGCGTCACCCCGGCGGGGTTCTGGAAGCTCGGGACCGAATAGATGAACTTGGGCTTCCGCCCCTCGGCGTCGAGCCGGTCGATCAGCGCCTCGAGCTCCTCGATCCGCATGCCGTCGGAGTCCATCGGAATCTGATGCGTCTCGGCCTCGTAGGAGCAGAACACGGGGACCGCGCCCGGATACGTGGGTGCCTCGCAGATGACGACGTCGCCGGGGTCGATCAGCGTCTTGGCGATCAGGTCCAGCGCCTGCTGGCCGCCGGTGGTGATGATGATGTCCTCCGGGTCGGGGGACATCCCCTCGGCCTCCATCACCCGGCGGACCGCTGCCTTCGTCTCTTCGAACCCCTCGGTGGGCCCGTACTGAAGGGCCTCCGCCGCGGACTCCTGAGCGATCCTCGTCATCTGCGCGGCGAAGGTCGCGGGCGGGAACGTGGAGGTGTCGGGCAGCCCGCCCGCGAGCGAGATGACCTCGGGCCTGGCAGTGATCGCCATCAGGTCGCGCATGGCGGATGAGCGCATCACCCGGGTTCGCTGGGCGAAGAGATCCGCGTAGCGCTCGAGGTCCCGGGCCGTCTGGTGGGACCGCCGATGGGCAGGCGGGGGAGTGGGTTGCGCTGGCCGATCCTGGGGCTCGGGCATCGGTGAAGTGTGCCGGAAGACGGCGACGGCTATTGGCGAACCGGCGCGCATCGGGCGGTTCAGGGCTAGATTGGCGCGCGTGAGGGTTCGGGTAGGGGCCGGGTTCCTGCTGGTCTGCGTCGCCGTCCTGGCGCTCGCGACCGCGGCGTGGGCCGCGAAGCACTCGCTCTACGGCGGTCCGGCCCCGCGACCAGGCCCCGCGATCCTGTATCGCAAGCCCGCCGAGTCCCCCCAGCTGGAGAACCGCGGCATCTGGCACGCCAAACCGATCCTGGTGTCCGGCTCGAGCGCATACCGCCACGGCGAGTTCCTCTATCAGGACTTCCTCTACGACGATCACGGTGCGAGGGGCGCGGCGCGCGATCCAAACGATCCCCGCACCTCGGAGGACCCCAGCCTCGACGCGTTCTCCCTGCCCAACGGCACGTATACGTATCCCAGTGACCCGGCCTATGCCGGGAACGCCGCCGACCTGGTCGAGCTCCGGGCGAAGCCGCTCCGCCACGCGACGGCGTTCCGGATCACGCTCAACACGATGAAGAAGCCCTCGCTTGTCGCGACGACGATCGCGATCGGAAGCTCCAAGCAGCCGCGGGAGTTCCCCCACGGCGCCAACGCGATGGCGCCCGCCAAGCTCTTCCTCACCGTCCACGGACACCACGCGGACCTTCTGCGCGCGCGGGGGGCGAAGGCGGTGGATCCGTCGCCGAAGCTGTCCGTCAGCAAGCACCGGCGCCAGATCCAGGTGAGGGTCCCGCACCGCGCCTGGGATCCCGGTAAGCGCCGCGTTCGCCTGGCGGCCGGCGTCGGCCTCTGGGACCGATCGTCACACGAGTATCTGATCCCGAGCGCGGCGTCGAGCTCGACCCAGCCCGGGGGCGCCGCCGGCCTGCGGGACCCGACCGCCTTCTTCAACGTCGCCTTCCGCTTCGATGAGCCGTGGCAGCATCCCTACCCGCCCGGCCCGGTGTTCACGGATCCGGCCTGGTGGCGCGACCGCGACCAGGGCAACGAGCTCGCCAACGGCAACCTCGCCCCGTTCCACGCCAAGGTCGACTTCGGGAAGCTCGAGCGGGGAGCGACCGACAACATGCACGGCAAGCCGACCGGCGTGCCGACCAGCGGGCCCATGAACCGGATCCTGGCCAGCCACGTCGAGACCAAGCAGGGGGTCGACTATTCGAAGACCTGCGGGTCACCCACCGACTGCCAGGGTGAGCTGCGCGGCAGGCTGCAGCCATACGCGATCTACGTCCCCAGCAAGCCGGAGCCGCGAAACGGCTACGGGTTGACCCTCCTGCTCCACTCGCTGGGCGCGAGCTACAACCAGTTCGGAGATACCCGCAACCAGTCCCAGCTCAGCGATCGGGGAGGGGGGTCGATCGTCATCACGCCGGAAGGGCGGGGGCCGGACGGCTGGTACTACGGGCACGCCGGCGCGGACACCTTCGAGGTCTGGGCCGACGTCGCCAAGCGGTACCGGTTGGATCCGTCGTGGACCGCGATCTCCGGCTACTCGATGGGTGGCTACGGGACCTACAAGTTCGCGACGCAATACCCGGACCTCTTTGCTCGCACCAATCCCGTCGTCGGCCCCCCGGGACTCGGGATCTGGGTTCCGCCGGCGCCGCCCGAACCCGGCGGCGACGCGAGCAACACCAACCGCATGCTGGCGTCGGTCCGCCACGTCCCGTTCCTGATCTGGAACGGCACCGCGGACGAGCTCGTGCCGGTCGCCGGAGCCGTCGAACAGGCGCGAACCTTCGACGATCTGGGCTATCGCTACGCCTTCGACCTGTTCACGACATCCGACCACTTCCAGCTCGCGGTGAACGACCAATACGCGCCGGCGGCGAAGTTCCTGGGCTCCCACCGGGTCAAGAGCAACCCGGCCCGCGTGTCATACGTCGTGAACCCGACCATGGACTTCCGCCGGGCCGGAACGGTCGCGGACCATGCCTACTGGCTCTCGGGCCTCGAGCTCCGCGATGATGGTGGCGACGCGCCCCTGGGCGAGGTGGATGCCCGCTCGGAGGGATTCGGCGTGGGCGACCCGCCGGTCGGTGAGACACAGCACACCGCGGGCGTCCTGACGGGCGGCAACAACGCCGCGATGCCGTACGTGGAGCAGTCCAGGGAGTGGGGCGAAGCGCCGAAGGCCCCCCACAGGAACGTCCTCCACCTCGACGCTCAGAACCTCTCACGCATCGTGGTGCACCCCAAGCGGGCAAAGCTCGGCTGCGACGCGAAGCTCCGCGTCACGACCGACGGCCCGCTCGAGGTCAGGCTGGCCGGGTGCCAGCGCACCGCCCGTTTCGGTTGACGCGGGGCGGCGCCCCGTCATGAGCTCGGCCAGGGTGTGGAGCGATCGCGATGCTCTAGCCTCTCTCCGCTTATGAGCCTCTTCCTTGCCATCTGCCAGGGGGTCGGGCTCGCGATCGCCGCCGGGACCTTCGCCGGCGCCTCCGGGCGCCGTGATGCGATCGGCGTGCTGCTCGCGATTGCCGCGGCCGCCGGTGGCGCGGTCCTTTTCGCGCTGTCGATGTCCAACCGGGACCATCCGGCCATCATCGGCATACCGCTCGGGATCATCCTCGCCGTTGTTGCATACGGCATCGTCAGCGCGGTGGTGGCCGGAGCTCAAGCGCGAGTGCGCGGCGCGTCCTCGATCGGCTTGATCGTCGCCGGCACGGCCCTCGTCCTCGCCGTTGTGACGGCGTTTGTGTGGGAGCCGTTCGGGCTGCTGCTTCTCCTGGGCCTTCTATGGCTGGCCTCGGCCCGGCAGCGTCGCGCGCAGCAAAAGTACGAGGGGCTGCGATCGCTCAGGTGAGCGCGCCCCCTCGATCGTCACACTCCAGCCAGGTGCCAACGTCGCGAAAGCTCTGCCTGATCGTCGTGGACTCGCTGCGCACGGACATGCTGCTCCGCGCCGCCGCCGAGGATCTGGCGCCCAACTTCGCCGCGCTGTTGAAGCAGGGCACGCTCATCGGCGACTGCGTCTCGGCCTTTCCCTCGGTGACGCCGGTCGCCTGCTCGGAGATCGCCACAGGCGCCGGACCCGAGCATCACCACATCAGCGGCATGAACTGGTACCACCGCGCTGAGCGGCGCTACGTGGAATACGGATCGTCGTGGGAGGCGACGCGGGCATTCGGCCTGTTTCGCACCCTCTACGACACGGTCTACAACATGAACATGGCCCACCTCTCACACGAGGTGGCGACCGTATTCGAGCGACTCGGGGACGCCGGCGTGCGAACCGCGTGCACCCCCTTCCTCATCTATCGCGGCCGTCGCCGCCACGAGCTGGGGCTCGAGGGCCTGGCGCGGCGGGTGGCCGTGGCGGCGGACTTCCGGCACGCCGTCTGGGGTCCTGACGAGCTCTTCTACGGCGAGCTCTATGCGTCGCGAAAGCTCCCGTGCAGGCCGACCCCGAGGCCGGGCACGCGCGACGCCTATTCCGCCTGCGTTGGCCGGGAGCTGATCGCCGACGACGGCTACGACTTCCTGCTGTTCTCGCTTCCGGACAACGACCACCACACCCACACTCACGGGGTCGACGCGATGCGCGACTCCATCGCCCACGCCGACCACAGCTTCGGTGAGCTCGTCGACGCCGGCGGCGGCATGGACGCCTTCCTCGACTCCCACGCCGTCATCCTGATGGCCGATCACGCGCAGACGGACGTGGACAGCGAGCTGCCAGTGGCCGCCGCGCTCGGCGCGGACTGGCACGTGTTGTCGCCGAACAGCGAGCGGCCGGAGCTGGCCGAGCTCGCGGTCAGCCCAACAGCGCGCGCGGCGGCCGTGTACGCGCTGGGGGAGGGACCGCGGCGCGACCGGATCCTGGTCAGCGTTCGCGAGAGGCTTCGCGAGCTCGAGGGCGTGGACTTCGTGGCGCGCCTCGACACTGGGAACGGAGGAGCTCCCGAGGCGGTCGTTGAGCGAGATGGCGGCGAGCTGCGCTTCCAGCCTGGATCGCAGGAATCCGACCGGCGCGGGGGCCGCTGGGACCTGGACGGCGACCTCTCGGTCCTGGAGCTGGAGCGGCGCGACGGCCGTGTTACGAGCGAGGACTACCCGGACGGACTCGAGCGGCTTTGGTCCGCCCTCCGTGCGCCGCACGCAGGCGACGTCATGGTGTCGCTCCGCACCGGTTACGAGTGCGTCGACTGGGGAGGAACGAGCCACGTCGGCGGCGGAAGTCATGGCGCCCTTCTCGCGGGGGACTCATTGGGCCCGCTCGTGCTGTGTGGCCTCGAGCCCGGCGTCGCTGACACGCGCGAGCGGTGGACACTCAGGGACGTCGCGGGGTTGGTCACCGATCACTTCGGGATCGGTGACGGCCCGGAGTTGCGGGTAGCCGGGATGGCGGAGGCGACGAGATGACACCGCAGGGACAGAGCGGTCAGGCCGTCGAGCCGGGACCGCCCGCCCGCAAAGGCGCGCGGGCGCGCGACGCCAGCGCGCG
>Ga0126305_10001194_pt1 | contig 11526 bp, 13 predicted proteins | sample Plot26_FD_92536 | JGI IMG/M metagenome (GOLD analysis project Ga0126305, IMG submission 92536) | Serpentine soil microbial communities from UC McLaughlin Reserve, CA, USA - Plot26 | ecosystem: Environmental > Terrestrial > Soil > Grasslands | place: USA: UC McLaughlin Reserve, Lake County... | reverse complement strand
CTCGACCTCGTGCTCGAACTCGATCGCCGACTCCTCGATCACCTCCTCGGCCGCGAAGATCGGAGCCGCGACCCGAACCGCGAGCGCCAGGGCGTCCGAGGGACGGGAGTCGATCTCGACCTCGGAGCCGTTGACGGAGACGGTGATCGAGGCGTAGAACGTGTTGTCGCGCAATTCGGTCACCGAGACCCGCTCGCATTTCGCGTCGAGGTTCTCGAGCATGTCCGAGAGCAGGTCGTGCGTCATCGGCCGCGGCGTCGAAGCGCCTTGGAGCTTCATCAGGATCGCCGCCGCCTCCGGATGGCCGATCCAGATCGGCAGGAAGCGGTTTCCGTCCACGGTCTTAAGCAACACGATCGGCTGCTTGCCGACCATGTCAAAGCTGACGCCATAGATCTGCATCTGCTGCAAGTGGGCTCCAGACCGGTGGTTGGAAGGCGAAAGTATAGGTCCGGCCTTTACCCGCTCCCGAGCCGATCTATCGATCCTGCCGTCGATCCAGGTCGCGCACGTAGCGTTCTGCACGACCCAGCACGTCGAGCAAGTCGGGGGCGGCGGCCTGCAGAGATCGCACCGCCTCCCCTGCCGACTGCGACGTCAGCTCCCTGAGCAAAGAGGCGGCAGCCTCCTCTACGCGGTCAGAGGCCGGGTCATCCACCGCTCCGAGAAGCTCTCCGGGTGCGACCCCCAGCAGGTGAGCAATCCCGCAAAGATTCCGGAGACTCGGCTCGTTGTGCCCCTGCATCCAGTTCGTCACAGTTTGCTTGGACACTCCCAGCTCGTACGCCAGATGGCGCTGACTGACGCGCCGGTCGGCCAGGATTGCTTTCAACCGCTCTGGAAAGCGCGATAGCACCTCGTCGTCACGCGGTCTCTTAGGCATTGCTGTCCTACTTTATTTGTACGCTGCTCCCTTGCTTGTTAAAGAGGATTTTGGGGGAGGATCTAAAGCCTGTCCCTCCTTGGAAGAGAGTGGATGATGCCCGCACCGACCCCAGAGGCGCTGATCGATGCAGTGAACGAGCGGGACGAAGAGGTGGGAGTCGTCCAGCGGGGGGACGCGCTGAGGCAGGGCCGGAACTTCCGCACCGCCCACGTCTTCGTTCTCGACAGGAACGGCTGCCTACTGCTTCAGCGTCTTGCCCCGCAGAGGGACCGACATCCCGGCAAATGGGGTTCCTCGGTCGCCGCCTACCTCTTCGCAGGAGAGTCATATCGTCAAGGAGCGGCGAGGCGGATGCACGAGGAGCTTGGGCTTGACGTCCCCATCACCCGTCTGGGGAAAATCGAGATGAGGGATACCCAGTCCCTCAAGTTCGTCTCCGTTTTCCTCGCCTGTGCCGATTCGGCAGAGCGGAGGGAGCCGGATCACATCTCGGAGATTGAGTTTTGGCCGATCGAGGCGATCGAGGCACGGTTGCAGGAGAGGCCAGGAGAATTCACCCCGACCTTCGCACAGCTCTTCAGCGCGTTCGGTGGGACGTTGCGGTGAGCGCCGCTGCGCAGGGCCTAGATCTAGAGCATCAATACGACCGCGCCCTTGACGAGTACCGATTCCAGGTAGACCTCAACTGGCGGCGATCCGAGTACTTCTTCGTGCTCAACGTCGGGCTGCTCATCGCCGCGGCGACCTTGTTCTCCGCCGATGACGTCCCGAGGGCACTCGTTGCCCTTCTTTTCGCGATCGGGGCGCTGCTGGCAGGGCTGTCGGTGCTCGCGAACGAAGCTCAACACAACTACTACCGCTCCGCACGCGATCTCAAGCAAGAGCTGGAGCGGCGAATGGAACTCGAAGATCTGGCGATCGTCACCACTCAGGGCATGGGCTCCAGGCTCCGGCAACTCGGCCGCGTGCGGACGTTCATGAAGATCATGCTGATCGCAATCGCTTTGGTCGATTTGGGCGGAGCGGCCTTCGTCATCGACGAGGTGCGGGCGACGTCTGAACCCAGGACCGAGCGTCTGGCGGTGCTGATCCGGGTAGCTCCGATCAAGCCGAGAGGGACCTGGTCGGCGTTGGTCGTCAGCCGGGCCGGAGAGCCGGCAGGAATCAGACGCCTGAGCGCGGGAGCGCAGCCGCTGCTGTTCAAGCTTCAACCCGGCGCGTACACGGTCGCGCTCGGCGGTCGTCGCGTCTGCGAAAGAAGGGTCGAGGTCAGACGGAGGCCCTTGCAGCTACTGACCGTCCGCTGCTGATCCGTCCCCCTCGATGGGCGATCCTGGATTCGAACCAGGGACCTCGTCCTTATCAGAGACGCGCTCTAACCAACTGAGCTAATCGCCCGGGGACGGCGATGATAGCGGCGGTGGGATCAGCGGTCGGCGGTGGGTGAGTCAGCTCTCGCGCTTGCGCAGGCGCCTGGCGAGGGCGTGCGCGTCGCGGACGTCGTCGAAGCGCAGCTCGGCGACGATCCCCTCCCCTTTGGCGCGCGTGGTGACTTCGTGGCCGATCGCCTCCTCGAGTGCGTCGGCGACATCCCGGAGCGCGGCCTGGGCGTCGGGATCTTTGGGTGCCCGCGATGGCTTGGCCTTTGGCTGGCCAGCCAGCCGAACCCTGTCCTCGGTTTCCCGAACCGACCAGCCGCCGCGCGCGGCATCGCGGGCCAGGCGGCGACGCGTATCGTGACCGGGAGCGGCGAGCAGGGCCTTGCCGTGACCCTCGCTGAGGTCGCCGCCCTCCAGCAGGTCCAGCGCCTCATCGGGAAGCTCGAGCAGGCGGATCAGGTTGGAGACGGCAGGGCGGCTGCGGCCGACGCGGCGGGCGAGCTCCTCTTTCGTCAGTCCCAGCTCACGCACGAGAGCGTCGCAGGCGCGGGCCTCCTCGACCGGGTTGAGGTCCTCCCGAACCATGTTCTCGATCAGCGCCGCCTGCAACCGCTCGGCCTCGGCCTGGTCGCGGACGACCGCCGGCACCTTCTCGACCCCGGCCAACTGCGCCGCCCGCCAACGCCGCTCCCCCGCAACCAGCTCGTAGCTGCCGTCGGGGAGGGGGCGGACGAGGAGGGGCTGGACGACGCCGCTGGCCGCGATCGAGACCGCCAGCGCTTGCAGCGCTTCCTCGTCGAAATGGGTCCGCGGCTGCGAGGGGTTCGGCTTGATCAGCTCGACCGGAAGCTCCCGCAGCTCCCCGGCACCGGTGTCCTCGGCTTCGGGAAGGATCGCGGCGAGGCCGCGGCCGATCCCCCGGCGCCCGCTAGCCACGGCTCGTCAGCTCCTTCGCCAGAGCCCGGTAGGCGACAGCACCGCGGGAAGTGGGCGCGTGCTCGGTCACGGGAAGACCATAGCTCGGCGACTCGGCGACTCGGACGCTGCGGGGGATCACCGTCTCGAAGACCATTTCGTGGAAATGGTCGCGCAGCTCGGCCTCCACGTCCTGGGCGAGGCGGGTGCGCTCGTCGTGCATGGTGATGAGCAGACCCGAAACCTCTAGCTGAGGGTTGAGCTCACGCCTGATCAAACCCAGGGTTTCGAGGAATTGGACCAAGCCCTCGAGCGCCAGGTACTCCGCCTGCACCGGCACGATCACCCGGTCCGCGGCAGTAAGAGCATTGACGCTGACCGGACCGAGCGCCGGCGGGCAGTCGAGAAGAGCGACGGCGAAGCGCTCGCGCAGGGGGCCGAGGCGTTCCCGCAGTCGCGTCTCCGAGCCCGGGATCCGCGGCAGCTCCACCGCCGCCCCCGCCAGGTCGCGGCTGGCCGGCACCAGCCAGAGGTTGTCCGGGCCGGCCGGACGCGCGGCCTCGGCCACCGAGGTATCGCCGGTGAGACAGTCGTAAGAGGAAGGGTGCAGGTCCCGTTCTCCGCCCAGAGCCACCGTCGCATTGCACTGGGGGTCGAGGTCGACGAGAAGCGTCTGCTGGCCGTCGGCCGCCGCGCAAGAGGCGAGGTTGACCGCGGTCGTCGTCTTTCCGACACCGCCCTTCTGGTTCGCCACGGCATAGACCTTGCCCATCGGGGGTGAGACTAGATGGTGGATTCCCGGCGCGTTTTCAGGAGGTCGGATAGCCTCCCGCCCGTGTCCGAGACTTTCGATTGGCCCGACGATCCCGCCGAGCGCGCGCAAGAGCTGGTCGAGGGTGTGCTCGACGAGCTTGACCTCGACGGCGACGTCGTGGTCGAGGAGAACGACGAGCGGATCCTGCTCACCATTGAGGGGGGCGAGGACTACGGGCTCCTGATCGGCAAACGGGGCCAGACGATCGACGCTCTGCAGCTGCTCTGCTACCAGGCCGCCTTCCGGGGCATGCGGGAGCGCAAGCGCGTGGTCGTCGATGCCGCCGGCTACCGGGAGCGCCGACGAGAGACGCTCGAGGGCCGGGCGGACCGGGCCGCCGAGCAGGCCCTGAGCAACAGCCGCGTGGTCGAGATGGACCCGATGAGCGCCCAGGAACGCCGCGTCGTTCACGAGCGGTTGAAGGAGCGGCCGGGGATCGAGACCTACAGCGAGGGCGACGAGCCCAACCGCTGCGTGATCGTCGCTCCCCTGATCCCGGAGTGAGCTTCGATCCGGCCGGGGGGCTGGACCCGGGCGCGCGCGAAAAGCTGGAGGTGGTGCTGTCGCTGCTGGCGGAGGAGCGCGCTTCGGTCAGCTCGGTGGTGGACGAGCGGGCCTGGCAGGTGCACGTCGTCGACAGCCTCACGGGCCTCGAGGTCGCGGAGCTGCGCCGAGCAGACCGGATTGCGGACATCGGGGCGGGGGCTGGTTTTCCGGGGTTGGTGCTGGCCGTCGCCCTCCCCCAGGCGCGAGTCGACCTAATCGAGTCGATCGGCCGCAAGTGCGAGTTCATGCGCCGCGCGATCGAAACGGCCGGGATCGACAACGCGTCGGTGCTGGAGACCCGTTCGGAGGATTGGGCTGCCGGCGAAGGGCGGGAGGCCTACACGGCGGTCTCGGCCCGCGCGGTGGGCCGGCTTTCTACCCTGGCTGAGCTCGCGTCGCCGCTGCTGCGTCCCGGGGGCGTTCTGGTTGCGTGGAAGGGGAGGCGCGATCCCGGGGAGGAAGCTCAGCTCGATAACGCCAGCGAGGCGCTGGGGATGGCTGCAGAGCAGGTCTTGGACGTCGGCAACCGCGCCGGCAGCGAACATCGGCACCTCCACGTAATCCGCAAGTCAGCCGCAACGCCCCCCAACCTTCCTCGCAACCCGGGGATAGCCAAGAAGCGCCCCAAGGGCTAGGAATTCAGCGCCGCTTCTTCTTTTTCCGCGGCGGGGGAGGTGGTGCTTTGGCCTCTTGCACCGCGAGAGCGCCCTCGGGCGTGGCGGTGGCCGGCGGCGGCACGAGCTTTTTGATCGCCAGCTGCTGGCCGATCGTCCAGATGTTGGTGGTGATCCAGTAGAGGATCAGGCCCGCGGGGAAGCTGGGGATGAAGAGGACGAAGACGAACGGGAGCAGGAACATGATCGCCCGCTGGCTTTTGTCAGCGGTGATCGACATCACCAGGCCCGACGCGAGCTGGGTCCCCACGTAGAGGACGAGGAGGATGATCAGTTCGCTGCCGCTCGCCTTGGCGGTGAGGTCGTCGATGAACCAGAAGGAGGCTTCGGCCCCGCACTTGCCGGCCTCGCAGCCGATGTCGGCGGGAAGCTCGTGTTTGAGCACGAAGAAGAGGGTGATGAAGACCGGAAGCTGCGCCAGCATCGGCAGGCAGGAAGCCAACGGGTTGACTTTGTTCTCTTTGTAGAAGCGCATCATTTCCTGCTGCATGCGCTGTTTGTCGTTTTTGTACTTCTCCTGCAGTTCCTTGATCTGCGGCTGCAGGGCCTGCAGCGCCCGCATGCCTTTCAGCTGTTTGTAGGTGAGCGGCAGCAGGATCGCCCGGGTGAGGACGGTGAGGGCGATGATCGACATCCCCCAGCTGAGGCCGACGTGGTCGTGGAAGAACTGAAGAACGCCGTTGGCGACGTTGATCAGCGGCTGGAGGAGGTTGGCGGTGAGCGGCGTCATGAGGAGGCTTCTTCGTGGTACTCGGCGGGGTGGACCGGGCCGGTGCGGAGCGTGAATCTATCGGGGACGGGGTCGAAGCCGCCGTGACTGAAGGGATTGCAGCGAAGAATCCGCCATCCAGCGAGAAGAAAGCCCCGGATCACGCCGAAGCGCTCGACTGCCGTCACGGCGTAGGCGGAACAGGTTGGCTCGTAGCGGCAGCGTCGCGGGAACGCCGGGGAGATCCAGCGCTGATAGCCCCGAATCGGGGCGAGCAGCAAGCGTTTCACGTGGAACGGTCCCCGGGCAGCGCCTCTTCGAGGTTGGCTGCGAGGCCCGTCATCCCCTCGCGCTCGATCAAATCCTTGATCTCAGCTCGAGCGACGATGACGAAGTCGTGTTGGGGGGGCAGCTTGTCCGCGAGGCTCCAAAAGGCCTCCCGCAAGAGGCGCTTCACCTTGTTGCGCTCCACCGCGCCCCCCACCTTGCGGTTGACCGAGACACCGAGCCTCACGTCCTCGCGCTCCTCGTCTTTGCGCGGAAAGGCGTAGAGGACCAGGTAACGGGTCGCGCGGGAGGAGCCGTCGCGGTAAACACGGTCGAACTCGCCGCTTCGGGAAAGCCGGCGTCGCTTCGACGCCATGAAATCAGGGGGTGAGGCGCTTGCGGCCCTTGCGCCTGCGGCGCTGAAGGATCGCGCGGCCCCCGCGGGTGCTCATGCGTGCACGGAAGCCGTGGGTCTTCGCCCGCTTCCTCTTCTTTGGCTGATAAGTGCGCTTCATGCCGGCGGAAGTATACGGACGCGCCTCCGAAATCTTTTCCACGGGATTTGCGAGGCGTCATGGCTGAGGGCTCGGGCACGCCGCTATGGTCGCCCGCCGGTGGCCGACGACTCCCCAAGACACGAGCTGGACGCGCTTTGGCGGGCAACGCTGGAGCGGCTGAAGGCCTCCGTTCCCGAGTCGACCTACCGCCTTTGGCTCGAGCCCTTGGAACCCCTGGGGGTGGAGGAGGAGACGCTCTTCTTGACCGCCCCGGAAGGAATCCGGGCCTGGGCGGAGCGGCGCTATACGTCGTTGATCGAGGAAGCTCTGGCCAAGCTCGGCGGAGAGCTGAAGTACGTCCGGTTCGGGGCTGCGGACTCTCTGGAGAGCGGCGGGGCAAGTGACCCCGAGCTGAATCCCAACTACACCTTCGAACGCTTCGTGATCGGGCCCGGGAACAGGCTTGCCCATGGCGCCGCCCTGGCGGTCGCCGAGGCGCCGTCCGAGGCCTATAACCCACTTTTCCTGCACGGACCCCCGGGTCTGGGAAAGACCCACCTGTTGGCCGCGATTGCCAACTACCTGCGGGACAACGCGCCCGGCCTCAGCGTCCGCTACACGACCGCCGAGTCGTTCACGAACGAGTTCGTGGCGGCGCTGAAGTCCTCTGGCAGCGATGGGTTCAAGGTCCGTTACCGCGACATCGACGTCCTCCTCATCGATGACGTCCAGTTCCTCCAGGGAAAGCCCGCCACCGAGGAGGAGTTCTTCCACACCTTCAATGCCCTCTATGAGTCAGGGAGCCAGCTGGTGCTCTCCGCAGACCGCATCCCCAGCGAGCTCTCGACGCTTGCCTCCCGCCTGCGGGATCGCTTCGAGTGGGGGCTGACGGTGGCCGTCGAGCCGCCCAACTTGGCGACCCGCTTGACGGTCCTGCGGCGTTTGGTCGAGGAGGCGGGGGTGGAGATCGTCGACTCCGAGGCTTTGAACGAGTTGGCCAATCGGATCGAGGCGAACGTCCGGCAGCTGCACGGGGCCCTGACCCGGGTGCTCGCCCACGCTTCGCTGATGGCGAGGCCCCTCAGCTCCGAGCTGATCGCCGAAGTAGTTCCCCGGACCCGCCCCACCCAGCCGACCTCGGTCGAGGAGATCCAGCAGCGAGTGGCCGAGCGGTTCGGCATATCCCGCGCTGAGCTGATTGGCTCCAGCCGCGCCGCCACTCCGCTGCGGGCCCGGCAGGTGGCGATCTTCCTCACTCGGGACCTGACCGATCTTTCCCTTCCTCAGATCGGCCGTCTCTACGGCGGGCGAGATCACACCACCGTCCTCAACTCGCTGCGGCGGGTGGAAGCCCGCCTCGATGAGGACGTCGACTTGGCCGAGAAGGTCCGGGAGTTACGCGGCGCTATCCACAACCCTGTGCCCGAGGAGCGCTGAGCGCCGCTGGCGCTGTAAGAATCCCCAGGTTCCCACAGCGGTTTCCACATCCTCGAAACCGCGCCAGGAAGCCAAAAGGTCCTTCTCTTCAACTTTTTCCACAAGACCTAACCCAACTCAAAGAAGGCAGTCATCAACTTGAAGCTCACGACCAAACGAGAAGATCTCGTCTCCAAGCTCTCGATCGTCTCCCGGGCTGTCTCCACCCGCGCCGCCACCCAGGCGCTCTCCGGTGTTCTCCTCACCGCCGCCGACGGCCGCGTCACCTTGGCCGCCACCGATCTCGACCTCGGATTGGAGACGACGCTCGAGGCAGACGTCGCCGACGGCGGCGCCATTCTCCTTCCCGGCCGCCTCTTCGCCGAGGTCGCCCGTTCGTTGCCGGACTCGAACGTGGAGATCGAATCGCGCGAGGCCGAGCACGACGTCGAGATTCGCAGCGGCGGCTCCAGCTTCCACCTTCGGGTGCTGCCCGCCGAGGACTTCCCCAACCTTCCCCAGCCCGCCGAGGATCCCGGGCTGAAGATCCCCGCCGCGGCGCTCGAAGAGAGCATCGACCTGGTGGCCCGCGCCGCCTCGCGGGACGACATGCGCCCGGTCCTGACCGGCGTCTTCGTCTCGGCGAGCGGGCGGGAGATGACGATGGTCGCCACCGACTCCTACCGGCTGGCGGTCAAACGCACCGAGCTGGAGGCGGACCTCGGGGGGGACCTCGAGGCGAACATCCCGGCACGGGCCCTGCGGGAGCTCGGCCGCATCCTCTCTGCCGAGGGCGCCGGAGCAACCTCGATTTCCCTGCTCCCGAACCAGGCGGTTTTCGAGGCAGGGTCGATTCTCCTCTCGACGAGGCTGATCGACGGCCAGTTCCCCAATTTTCGACAGCTCCTCCCGGAGTCCTTCGAGCACGATGTGCGGTTGCCGCGCTCGGACTTCCTCGACGTCGTCCGCCGCATCAGCCAGCTCGCCCAGCGCAACGCGCCGCTGCGGCTGTCGTTCAGCGCCGGCGAACTGACGGTGGCGGCGGAGACCCCGGACGTCGGCGACGCCCGGGAGACGATGCCGGCTGCCTTCGAGGGGGAGGACCTGGAGATCGGCTTCAATCCCGAGTTCCTCCGGGAGGGGGTCGAAAGCGTCTCCGGCGACGAGTTGCTGATGCGCTTGATCTCGCCGCTGCGCCCGGGCCTGCTGGAACCGGTCGAGGGGGGCGAGTTCCGCTACCTGGTGATGCCGATTCGGCTCAACGTCTAGCCGGCGGCGCGAGGAAGGATGAGCCGGTGCTCGTCACCGCGATCGAGGCCAAGCCACTGCGCAGCCTCGACCGCGTGCGGATCGAGCTGCCGGCCGGAATCACCAGCGTCATCGGGCCCAACGGGACCGGCAAGACGAACCTGATCGAGGCCCTCTACTTCGCCCTCACGGGACGTTCGTTTCGCACCGCCGACCGGCGGGACCTGATCCCCTTTGGCGGTTCCCTGGCGCGGGCGGAGGCGACGATCCGCGACGAAGACGGAATCGAACGCCAGCTGCTCGCGGCCGTCACCCGCACCGAAGGCCGTCGCCACCTGCTCGATGGGAATCCTGCCGAGCCGGCGGTGATCGCTCGCAGCCGTCCTCCGGTGGCCGTGTTCGCCCCCGATCGCCTGGTCCTGGTCAAGGGACCGCCGGCCGAGCGTCGGGCCCATCTCGACGGCTTCGTCGCCGCACGCTGGCCGGCGCGGGCCGAGCTGCGCAAGCGCTACGGTCAAGCGGTGGCGCAGCGCAACGCCCTGCTCTCGCGACTGGCGGCGGGATACGGCGCGCCGTCGGATTTGGACGTCTGGGATGCCGGCCTGGCGCAGACCGCGGCGCCGTTGATCGAGGCGCGGGCGGAGGCCGTGGCCGAGCTCGCCCCTTCGTTTGCGGCCGCCGCGGCCGAGCTCGGCCTCGACGATGGAGCGCTCGATTACGCCCCGCGGGCTCTCGGGTCGGTGGAGGAGATCCAGGCCGGCCTGGAGGAGCGGCGCGAGCAGGACATCCGCATGGGCCGCAGCTCCTGGGGCCCCCACCTGGACGAGTTGAAGCTGACCACCACCGGGCGGTCGCTGCGCAGGTTCGGATCGCAAGGACAGCAGCGCGCAGCTCTGCTTGCCCTGCTGTTCGCCGAGCGGGAGGTTCTGCTGAACGCGCGCCGGGTGATCCCGCTGTTGCTCCTCGACGACGTCATGAGCGAGCTCGATCCCGGCCGCCGCGAGCGCCTCGTCGGCCGCCTCCAAGACGGCGGCCAGATCCTGATCACCGCCGCCGACGAAGAGTCGGTTCCCGCAGCGGCAATGCAGTCGGTGGTGCGGATGCCGCCGCCGGCAGAGAGTGCCGCCGCGTGAGCCGCCGCCGCGCCCCTCGACCGGCCGCAGGCGCTTTCAAGGCGGCGCTGCGGCAGGTCACTCCGCAGACGCCCTTGGCATCGATCCAGGCGGCTTGGTCGCAGGCCGTTGGAGAGCAGCTGGCGGCGGCGGCGACCCCGGTCTCCGAACGCGACGGGACCCTGACCGTGGAGTGCGCGGATGCCGTTTGGGCGCAGGAGCTCGACCTGATGCAGGGGGCGCTGCTCGAGCGCCTGAGGGAGCAAGTGGGGGAGCAGGCGCCGCGCTCGCTGCGTTTCCGGGTCAACTCGGAGCGCTTCTGAGCATTCTTTCTTCACGATTTGCAGGGAAAACGACTCTGATGACACGCCGGTCCGCGGGCCTCAACTGGTATTCTTATGGCAACCCGCATTGCGCCCCGACCACCGTGGAACGAGCTCCATGCGTCGGGGCTTTGTGCGTCTCTGTGTCAAACCGGAAGGGACTCATTGCCTGACAAAAAAGCCAGCGGCGGTTCCTACGGCGCCAAGGACATCACCGTCCTCGAGGGGCTGGAGGCGGTTCGCAAGCGGCCCGGCATGTACATCGGCTCGACCGGCCCCCGCGGGCTGCACCACCTCGTCTACGAGGTGGTTGACAACTCGGTTGACGAGGCCCTTGCCGGTCACTGCGACTGCGTGCGCGTCGTCCTGCATCCGGACAACAGCTGCACCGTCGAGGACAACGGCCGCGGCATCCCGGTGGGGACGATGGAGAAAGAGGGTCGCCCCGCGGCCGAGGTCGTTCTCACCGTCCTCCACGCCGGCGGCAAGTTCGGGGACGGCGGCGGCTACAAGGTCTCGGGCGGTCTGCACGGCGTCGGCGTCTCCGTCGTCAACGCCCTCTCCGAGCGTCTGCACCTGGAGATCAGCACCGACGGCTACGTCTGGCGCCAGGACTACGAGCGCGGGAAGCCGCAGGGGGACCTCGCGAAAGGCGAGAAGACCGACGCCCACGGGACCAAGATCACCTTCCTGCCCGACCTCGAGATCTTCGAAGAGATCGGGTTCGACTTCGACGTCCT
>Ga0126305_10001193_pt1 | contig 11527 bp, 10 predicted proteins | sample Plot26_FD_92536 | JGI IMG/M metagenome (GOLD analysis project Ga0126305, IMG submission 92536) | Serpentine soil microbial communities from UC McLaughlin Reserve, CA, USA - Plot26 | ecosystem: Environmental > Terrestrial > Soil > Grasslands | place: USA: UC McLaughlin Reserve, Lake County... | reverse complement strand
GAGTGAGGCTATAATATTATTATCAACTCCTTTTGTAATTCGCTGACCACGTTCTTCATCTTCAATATCTTTCGTATTTCTGTTGGCGAGTGTAAAATAGTATCATGTTACAACAGTAATGCAATCTTTTTCCTGCTTCTCATTGATGGGTTATTAGATGTGAACGAGCCCAAAAAACTAATACAAACAGTAGACCACGAGCCAAAACCAGACAAGAGCACTCCATCCACCTGACAAACCATATTTTTAATTCTTAACACTGTTGCTGATTATTCTGACTCTCGTGCAATTTATTCAAAGGGTTATTGAGTAGGCTTAATGTCTTGCTTCTATGCACTGAAGTTTATGGAAATACATATAGAATCTCTTGCTTTGACATCATTAGTAGAAAGTATAGCCTATCCGATAGACATAGTATCTTACTAATAAAGATAGGAATGTGGATAATATGCCAAAATGTGATAAATCATTTAATTTTATCCGACTGAAATTACCCGTTTTTGAGGGAATTTCAGATGTAAGGGTGTTATATTACTGATATGGCATCAGTCAGAAGAGAAAATATTCATCAAACTAGGATTTTGGACAATCCTTCTAAAATTGCCAAGCAAATATTACATATAGCTGAAACCTCCTCCGGCTTATCCATTGTTTCAGTAATCGGAGGACTGCAGTTAACTTATGATAATTTCTTTGGTCCGTACAAAAATATCCTTGATAAATATAAAACAGGTGAGGTTAAGGGAATAAAGTGGGTTATTAATATAGAAAAGGAAAATGTGGAATTGGTAAAAATATTTCTGGGCCTAGGTATGCAAATAAAACATATTAAAAATCTTCCTCCAATTAATTTTTCAGTTGGAGATAAGGAAGTCAATGCTACTATAGAAAAAATGGAAGGAGGTATGATGGTTCGAAGTCTTATAACAAGTAATGAACCTATCTACATTTCACATTTTTATTCTGTTTTTGAACAACTATGGAATAAGGGAATTGATGCACAAGATAGAATACGCAGTGTAGAAGAAGGAAGAGCAGACGAGACAAACATAGAGGTTATTTCAAATCCAAAAAGGGGAATAGAGCATGCCTTAAAGATTTTGAAATCGGCAAAAAAAGAAATTCTGATAGTCTGTTCTACTTCCAATGCATTTCGACGCCAGCTTCAAATGGGAGGTTTGCAATTGCTGAAGGAAATAACAGAAAAAGATAATGCTAAAGTAAGAATATTAGTTCCTGCTGACACAGAGGCTAGGTCGACAATAAAAGAAATCAGGATATCATATCCTAGGATCGAAATTCGAAGCCTTGAGGAGGCTCTACAAACTTGCATTACAATAATTATGGTGGACAGAAAAGAATGTGTTATTGTAGAATCAAAGGATGACACAAGGCGAACTTCATATGATGCAGCAGGAATATCTACGTACTCTAACAGTAAAACAATTGTTTCTTCCTATGTTTCTATCTTTGAAAGCCTTTGGAACCAAACCGAAATGTATGAACAGCTAAAGAAATCGAATAAACAAATGGCCAGTTTATTCAAGCAAGTAGCTGCAGCTAATGAACGAATGAAGATTAATAGCAACATGCAAAAAGAGTTTATCAATGTTGCAGCACATGAATTGAGGGCTCCTATACAGCCCATATTAGGATTAGCTGAAGTTCTTCGTGATAAAAAACAACAACATGACAATAGAATACAAGAACAAATGGAAAGCAAAGAAGACCTCTTGAATGTTATAATAAGAAATGCAAAAAGGTTGCGACTACTGACAGAGAATATACTGGATATTACTAAAATTGAAAATAATTCTATGGAACTTAACAAAGAAGAATTCATCCTAAGCAGAATAGTACTTGAAACTTTCACGGATTTTGCAAACCAGCTTAGTAACGAGCAGAAAGAAAGCGTGAAATTGATATCGGCACTGGATGAAGGTGATGTTCCGGTAATAGCAGATATGCATAGAATTAATCAAGTCATAAGCAACCTCTTAAACAATGCTATTAAGTTTACACAACAAGGCCATATTACTATCTCTACAGAAAAAGAAAAATTTGGTAAAGAAGTTATAGTCAAAGTAAAAGACAGTGGTTCTGGTATAGACCCTGGTATAATGTCAAGATTATTTACCAAGTTTGCAACCAAATCTCATGTAGGGACAGGTCTCGGACTATTTATCTCAAAAAGCATAGTTGAAGCTCATGGAGGGAGAATGTGGGCTGAGAATAATTTAGTGGGTAAGGGAGCTACGTTTTGTTTCAGTGTGCCAATAACTCCATGAAAAGTAAGGACGAGGATCCACAGGGATAAAATTGTTCTTAATTGATGGGTGTTTAATGTTATTTACCATCTTCTCTCCTCTTCATTAGCATATAGCATTCTGAAATACCCGTAATCTTTTGTGTCTGTGTCAAATCGTATACTTCATAGTCACACAAGACACTTTATAATCTCAATATTCTGCTAAGAGAGGTGAAAAGTCAGCAGGTAGATCCCTAACCCCCTCAATCTGCGTGGCTCTTCAATACCAAATTTTCAATGACCTTAGCATTATTAGACGCTTGCTTACCATGATATATGGTGCAAACTGACAGTAAGGCAGAGACTTTATCTTCTTTAGCGTTAGCAATAAAACAGGCATTTTTGATTGCCCATATGAACGGATTGCTTTGGCTGCGCAGATACCCTGCCTCCATCATCTTTACAGCAATGATCCCATTCTCTTTTTTGTTCATAGTATTTGTCATAGGTGGAGGACAGTATATCCATCTAGCATTTGCAGGAAGCCTCATAGCTGCAGCGGCCAGCTATGGTTTGGCTACTGGTAACAACATCATAAACTGGAAAGTAGAATACAAACTGCAGGATATTTTTGTATCTTCTTCGGTTTCACCTTTTACCTACATGGCAGGCATCGCACTAGCGGAACTGCTATTTGGTTTGCCAGCCTTTATAGTCCTGGCGACACTGGTAGTTATATTTAGCAGTAACTTATTGTTTAGCACTTTGGTGGTCATAGTCACAATTATCCTTGTTTGGGCTTCCACATCTAGCATTGGATATTTTATATCGACCCGGTCTACGCATCCGAGATTTGTAGAATCTTTTATGGCGTTTCTCAGAATTGCAGTTGTTGTCCTGCCGCCAGTATTTTATCCATTAAGCATAGTGCCTACAGAAGAATTGCGTTATTTGGCATATGCAATTCCAACTACCCATGCATCGCTGATATTACAGCATACAATGGGTTTTCCTCAGGAACTGAGTGATGGCTGGTCTCCCGAGCTCGGTTTTGTAGTCATTATAGCATATATTGTAGGGTTCGCTTTGTTGGCAGAAACAAAGGCAATATGGCGAGAAAATTGAAACTGAATCATTAACCCTTTAGTTATACGATAGAAAGAAATGTACATATAGCAATGTTTGCCATTAGTAATTCTTTGATGTATTACACATTGCTTTTGCATTCTATGTAGTTGCTATTTAGTTGGCAAATGTAGTTATCTATATTGCGACCTTCTTGTTTTAATTTTCAATGGTTTGCCTCATATACCGCTTGGCTCTCACAGGTAAAAATGGTGCCCAGATCCATGATGGACACGAGCCGCCACAATACTATTGTCAAAAGTTTGCATGGCCTAGGCCCAAACACTACCAATCTCATGCTTTGCTATTTGTTAGATTTGATAATGCTAAACTATACAATGACCCATATATAACGCATAAGAAGCTGATGACCCGACAGACAAACATTAAACGAGCAAGCACTCATGGTGTGAGACCTCGTGTAACGAAAGATAGTACAATGGTTAGATTATTATGAATATCATTGGAGATATCTATTTATCTCAATCCCAAGTTAAATGATTCAAAAGGTATGGATGAATCTATTTATTTATTGACTATCTATTTAAGCAATTAAGCCCCTCTAATGTTAATGTCATCATCCTCCTCATCTAACAGGGCCATTAAATGTGAACAGTGTGGCATTACATTTGTAACACTGCAAGATAAAGAAGAACATATAAAATTAGAACACAAAGAAGGAAAAAGACCTACCGGCGTGAGCTAGCTAGGCCAATGAACTGTTATACCGGTTCTAGAAGGCCTCCTCTCTTTGTCTACAGAGATTGACGAAAATGACTTCGTTTGTTGATCGGTATTTTTTCATGAGATGGTTGTACTATTGTATCCAGTAATAGAGGATAGATGTATGTGATAAGTCTGGCTCAAGGGAGTCAGACAAAAGCTTACCAGGGAGAGATTTGACATGTATGCATTCCATCGTTCCCGTTTTGATTCCTCTATTACTTCACATTTCTTCCTAGAATAGGTCAAGTTCTTCATCTCGTCAAGTGACCATCTCAGTAATAATTCTTGGCTTAAACTATTGGAGCCTAAGACAATCCTGTTGCGTTAATGCAGCTAAGAGCTAATCCACATTGCGGAAGAGTGTATAAGGAAAAGGCCAGAGCTAAGAAAAAACTGTTGCAGTTCTGGCACTAGAGCATTGAAATCTACCATATACATGCACTATTTTTTAGGTACATCAGCCTTTAGTTGTAAAGAAATGGAATCAACATTATCATTGGCATGTTTATCAAACAGACATAGCCAATGTGTTGGCTCCCATACTATAGATTGCCAATGTAACCGTCATCTAAGGAAATAGTCAGAAGAGTTTGAAAGTTCTCCGCTCATTCGGCAATATCAAGTTGAATTTCCTGTCACGGCCTTCTTAACTGCCCTATACAATCATCACAGTATGACTTTCCTTTATAGAGATATTCTTCATCCTCAAGTATATGGTCGCATTCGACGCATTTAACGAACATGATTTATTCTACTCTCCCCCCGTCCATACTGATATCCATTGCTTATATCGCAAGCAGAATTTGAGCTATCTCCCCATGATTTATCGCAATATATGTCTGATTCTACTATTATTTGGAAAAGTGCCTTTGCAAGAATAATAGGTATAACAGTTTAAAAAATATGCTACAAGTAAGTAACCAAATACTATGACATCCATAGACATATTAGAAGATTTTAAAGATAATCCTATACCTTTAAGGCTTGCATGGCAAAAGCAATATCTGAAGTAAATTCCTACAGTTAACTAAAACATAATCGATTATAAGGTGAAGAGTTAAAGAATTAGAAATAGAAAAAGGATAAGAAAAACTGATTCCCTTACTTTTGCCTTGTCTACAGAGATTGCATATCCATTGTATGATCCATGCACAAAAAAAAGATTGGGGGATCGTTAGAGACGATCGGCTTACCTAATTTGATTACCTGCTGTTTGTTTGATTCGTTGCTGGCACCACGTGCTCCTCCATCGGCAAATCTAGTAGTTGCCTAGCATGCAAATCTAACATTTCAGCTATAATATCTACACCTATAGTATACTTTAGAGTATCTCTTTCATCCATAGTTTGTATCTGGTCAGCTATAGCAGCAAGCAGCGGATGTTGTGACCTTACCTGGTCTCTTAATTGATTCAAATCAACTGGCATTGTTTGATTTTGTGGAGATGTTTGAGCTATTGCAACTTTTGAAGGAATAGTCAAAAGACCTACGGTTAATGATGCTATTAACACCATCGCAATTCCAAGCATCATTTTGTTGTTGATCATATTCAAAGGGCATTAGGATACTTAGTATATCTAGGTTATGAGAATACAATGCTCAAATCGCATACAATATTATCTAATTTCTAAGGCAATATATCATGTATCCTGGTCCTGCTAACAACCATTACGTCTCTTCGTACCGTGTGAAATTGAATCCACTTCGGAGTTACCTTTATCAGTAATTATATATTTACCACTAGGTTCTTATTCAATCCAGCCTATATCTTCTAGAATGGATGTCAGAGTTGAAACATCTGAATGCGGTTCATAGCTACAACAAACACAGAACACTTTAATAAATAAAATATTAGAAGACTCTCTTCAGCATAATCATTGGAAATTAATAATCAAAATAATATGGCTGCTTTGATCATATCATCTAACAATAATCCAAGATTATCCAGTAATTCCATTAGCAACAAGCACAGAATAACAACCAATTCCACAATCCTCAGAAATAGGCTTTAGCGATTTACAATCTGCACTTCCTATACAATAAGGCTTCTTTTCTCTTCCCATATGGTCTAAAGATAGTATTGCCCACGAAGGACATTGTACTGGTGTAGTGGCCAGCTGCATACATAACTATAAAAAAGACCATATCTGTAACCGGTGCTTCCATCATCGTAAACTATTTTTGTTGTACTCATATATCTTTGGTAGGACAAAGAGTGCATTTATGATCTTGTCAGGTCCACCCATCACTACTTGGCTCTTATTATTAGAAATAACAACCGGAGACTACTATATGGAAGAATTAATCTAGTGTAATTGGCGGAACCTGGGGTGAAAATTAGGAAAATTATATAAAACTCGGGATAGGTTTGTTTTATCTGATATGAAGTCAAGCATACTATGAATAGCGATCATTTTTTAGATTACAACTATATTTCCATTTCCTATAGCAAATATCGCGTACAGAACCCATTGAAGAGTTTCAGTCTTTGTCCACAAGTCATCAGTATCAGGCCTTCTCATGGCCTTATCCTTTCTTTCTTCCAGGTCCTTAATCACTTTTTGACTGCTTTGGTTAAAAATAAGTCAAGATTAGTTCTGGAGATTGTTTAATGTTCAGTTCCTTTTCTAACTACTCTTACTACAAAATCTATATATTTTTCTAGTTCCTCTTCATCTAGTTCTACAGGTTCTTTAAGATCGTTTTCTAGTTCATATCTATCTCCAGTAACTTGCTTTACAGTCTTTTGAATTTCCTTCTCCATTTCAGCCTGCCCAATCAGGCCTAATAAGTTTGACTCCAAAGCATGCTTGTGTATAGACCTACGTAATTCATTATTCGCTGAAACAAGTATTGCTGAATTATAGATTCCTAACTGCATCAAATATGCTGCAGTAATTAAAATCGTAATTGTTGCAAGTCCAAAGGGAGGATAGGCAGCTAGTACTTGCGCCTGCGCCTGATTTGCAGCAAATATTAATAAAATGCCCCAGCCAGATATAATCATGTATGTCCTAATGTTTCTTTCGTAACTTATGATTTTGGATATTTTCCAAAACGCCGCTCCAAAAATCAATCCTCCAATAGGTTTACTTAAAGATAGGAACGCCGATAGTATTATAGAAACAGTTATTGGATCAATTACTAGATAAGAGATTAGCATCTTCGCCAAGAAAAACTGGTAAAAGTAAGTTATTAGGAAATAAACGAGTGGAAGAGATAGTATAAGCCAATACATTACTGCGTTAACAAGTTTCTCTCTGTAATAGTTCATCAAAATGGCAGTTGTAATCCATATACTGAAGAATGACATAAAGGAAGAAACTTTGAAAATATTATCTAATACTACATGTCTTCCACCGGATATGTCTCCCCCACCTCCGATATATGCACCAACAAGATATGGCCTCTCGCTCACCTTGATACTTGCAAAGGAGGCTGTCATGATCAAGTTGAATGCTATCACTACCATCGATAAAGAATATAGGAGGACTATCAAGTTTTTAGTTGACCTATACCAGGAGAAAAACATCAAAGATAACCATATTATCAGAGCCGCTGCTGTTCCATAACTTATACTAATTATGGCGATACTGAGCGCTGAATTATAGTAATTATTATAATACTGTTGGAATATCAGAAGTCCAATCAGACTTCCTAATACACATAGTGAAACCAATGAAACTGTATAGAAAAATCTAACTCTTAGTGTCTTATCTAATCGATCTAATTTAAGTGAATTCCGTATATACCTTATGAGATAAAGTTGTAAAAGTAGGCATAATGAACTGCTGATAGAAAATAATAATAACTTACTTTGTAGTGAAATGAAGTTCTTCTCAATGAGATCGTAAATCCTAACAAATGAAATATCGATTAACAAAATGACTATTAGAGCAACCATGAAGGGCAGAAATTTTTTCTGGGTAAGTGACTTTTGTGGTTTGCCCTGCATATTTTGTCTTATTATTAGTTAAACTTGAACATAATGTTTTTGTATAAAGGAATGTAGACTATGACTAAAGATTGAATCGGATAACCTGTCTTGTAGCGCTACCTGCTTTGCTTGTCTTATTATTTTCTTTTACATTATCGCCAGTTGCAGGCTCTGATTCAGTAAACATTTTTCCACCAGGAAGCAAGCCATACGGTTTAACGTATGAAGAACATATTAAGAACTTTTGGACGTGGATACTATCTATACCAGCCGATGAGAATCCTACTGACGATCCTACAGGAGAGAAGTGCGCTACTGGTCAGTTGAATACAAACTCATCTGTTTTTTATCTGAGCGGCAACGGGGGCGGTTTTTCTGATAGAACATGTAAAGTTCTATCTGGAAAGGGTCTTCTCATACCTGTAATGATTGTAGAATGGTCTGACAAAGAAGTTCCGAATGCATCAGTAGAGCAGTTACATGAATCTGCAAAAAAGGACCAGGACAGTGTCAATAGTTTGTATCTTAAGATAGGCAATAAAGAGTATCAGTATGAAGATCTTCTCAAGTATAGAACTCATACAGACGTTTTTGATGTTGTCTTTCCTGATAATGGAATGTTCGGGGTTATTGAAGGTGGTCCTTCTAAAGTTGTAGCCGATGGGTTTTACATAATAACTGAACCTCTTGCAAAAGGTAGTTACCCAATTCATTTTAAATCCAGCTTAATTTGTTTAGACCCAGATTGTGCAGAGCCTAATTTTGCCACAGACGTAAAGTATAACGTGACTGCAGAATAAGATATTGTGTCATTTGGTCATCCTTGGATACGAGATGCCAATATCTGCTCGTGCAAGGAAGGCCACCAACCAATAAAAAAGTAAACATAAGATCTGCAGATCTTTATAGAATAGAGAATGAAAAAATTGTAGAACACTGGGATGTGGTGGATCAATTAAATTTGATGCAACAAACAGGTGCAATCACCTTTACGCACCTAAATCAACAATAAAAAGGTAATATCATCTTAAACTTCTGATTGCCATTATTATCCTTCAGTATGAATTGGACTGGGAGACATTATTATTGATTCTAAGTTTATTATGTTCTCCAGCACTACATAGTGGGCAGTCCTTATTCTCACGTATATTAAGATCGAAGACAATACCACACCTCCTACAAACCTGTATATCTTGGCTCAAGACGGTCAGTTGTACTATTACTATCTAATAGTTATAACAGTTGGCTGATAGAGTATTAACCGGCTGCTATGAAAAGGTGGTATAGCATCAATAGAGGAATCAATGACGAGGATACTAAGACATTAGGACGTTATGAGAACCCTTTGAATCATTTAACCTTTATTGTCTGACCACAGGAGACTCAATGTTCCTTAAATAATTGAGACAATCACTATAGTCTAAAGTGGCTCGAGGAGGAGCAGGAAGAGGCAGCAAATCGAAATGTGAAAAATGTGGCCAAGTAATAAAGGGCGGACGTAGGAGACTAAATCGACATAAAAGGGACCATCATTCTTATTGACCCACTGTCATTATCCAAAAAGGAAGCCGCATTTGATTTCCGCAAACCATAGTTGAATCTAGGGTCAGCCTGCGGGATAGACTTAGACCATTGACGACAACCCAACCCCAGTATATAGTGGAAAATACTAAACCGATAATGCCGGAAGATACGAAGCACGCCAGGAAGATGGAAGACAGTTCATATATGTGCGGAAAATGTCAGGTTATAGAGTTGTTTAGATTGAATGGTCATTTGGCAACAGAGAAATAATCTAAAGATCGTTTTCTGTTATTTGGCTGCCACATGATTCACAAATAAAATGTCCCGCGTGGATCTCTACCATGATATTATCGCAACGGAAACAGTATATCTTTTGCTTAGGGTTTAGGAATGTCATATCTCGTCTTCCAATGTAATCTTTACTTGCTTGATATTATCTCCCTTATTGGGATAATAGCTAACACAGCAACGGTTACAATACCACTCTTCCTTTGTGGGTCTAGTAGTATCAGGTTGCAGTTACAGAGATTGCAGAATAGCTTTGCACTTGGAGGATAGGAAGAGTCGTTAATACTAATAGCAACAAAGTCCTTATTCGAAGACATTAGGCTTATATTGCAACTGAGTCATTCAATAAGCTTATTATCAAGTTCTATTGCAGACAACTATAGTAACGGATTGTCAGGTCTCTTAACTACAGAACGGTTAAAGAGCTTCAGTGACTCTGTACTCCTTGTCGCTATTACAATACTAGCATACAATCTTGTTCCTCCATCAGTTATCAACGGTCAGGTTAACCCAGATGAATTGAAGGATTTTTATTATAACTTGTATGGGCTGATAAGTAGTTTCATTGTAATATCCATTTACTGGATTTTCTCGATGTATTTTTTTGACTATTTAAAATATCCAAATGAGATCATAACATTAACCTCAATAACTTTTTTTGTTCTGATTCTTATTACTCCAATTACTACAGTTGGAGAATTACAATATAGGAGTTGGGAGGCAGTGGCGGCTTTGTCATTGTTACAAATTTTTAACTCGCTGATAATGATATTCTTGTGGTGGTATTTAGGATTGAACAAAAGTCTACAAAGTAAAGAACTCGATACTGGTACTAAGAAAAAAATGTACGTAAGATTGTCAATTATCCCATCTCTCTATGCCATTTTTATAGGACTGTCATTCATTAGTTTTAACGTAGCGGTCTTTTTCCCAGTTATTATGCTCCCCGCACTGATTTTAGTCGCGAAGGCACGTAGGTAAGTGACACAATCTCCTACAAGGTGATCAAATGTAACTAGTAATAAGCCAGACCAGACTCAATATCAAGGTTCAAAATATTAAGGAGATTGACTGAATGCTGAAGATGAAACTCAATATACAATTCATACTACAGACATCAGTTTTTTCTTAGCTCTGACTTTTTCTTTGTATTCTCTCCTAGCGGGACTAGCTCTTAGTCGCATTCCGCAGCATTCACAGACTGTTTTTTGAGTGATTAAATAGCAGTCGCATTTACTACAGTACTTTCCGCCAGCCATATAATGCGACCCACTTACTAGAGTACGAGTATATAATCTCAGACATATATTACGACAGACAATAGGGAACAGAGCTAGCTCAAATACTGCTTGCGATATAAGCACTGGATATCAGTATGAAGAGTGGGAGGTTTTGGCTACCAGACATCTGGAATCGCAGCTACCAACCTAACACCGACGGAGGAGGGGCAACTTTCTTATTCAGTCAGACTGAGATAGCTGCAATTGAATCTGATTTGTTGAAACACTTAAGTTTGACAAGGTTTCCCCAAATGTGTTTAGAATATTCCTAGTATTGTTCTCTAGTGTTACAGTCTGATTATTAGAAACAGAGATTAATTGCTGGCCCGATCTTAACAGGGAGATAATACTATCCTCTAATGCACTTTCAGCAGTTTGAAGTGGAATCATTGTGGAGTT
>Ga0126305_10001190_pt1 | contig 11532 bp, 7 predicted proteins | sample Plot26_FD_92536 | JGI IMG/M metagenome (GOLD analysis project Ga0126305, IMG submission 92536) | Serpentine soil microbial communities from UC McLaughlin Reserve, CA, USA - Plot26 | ecosystem: Environmental > Terrestrial > Soil > Grasslands | place: USA: UC McLaughlin Reserve, Lake County... | reverse complement strand
TGGATTATCAAGGAGGTCGACGCCCTGACCGATTTAGAGCACTCAGAGGAAGAGGATGGGGAAGACTCCGAGAACACCGAGAGTGATTCCGACTAGAGTGTGGAAGCTCGCCTGCGTGCCTCGCATAAGCTGGTAGCTCACGCACTTCACGCCGCGCCTCCCCTCACCCGTACCCACTTGATAGCTTCCAACCCCGCTTGCTCCCATGACTTGAGTGCCGCCCGGAAAGCGGCGGGGTCGTTGTCCAGACCTGCGGCCACCATCTGCTCGTCCCAGGTTTCCTGAGCGGAAAAATCGACGGCGTCTTTTTCCTCGACTGAGAGACTGGAGTAGTGTTTCCCGAGATGGCTGAGAGCATCCTTACACAGTTCGTGCGCCCATCCGGCGTCCCACTCGGCGGCCGCGCTCTTGGACAGGAGTTCGCGGGCCAAGCCTAAGAGCGCGTCCTCCACTTCCTCGGCCGGGTAGCGGTGGCCTCGGTCCTTTAGCTCTCTTCCAAACCGCGAGGTTTGGGCAGTCAGGCGGTGGGTGCTACTCATGCAGCACGACCTGAAAAACCGACGCCACTCCCGTTCGTCCTTGAACAGCTCCAGAAGCGCGGCCCTAGCCCTCACTAGGGCTCCTCCCCGGAGTCTTCGGCGAACAACTCGCGGACCTCCGCCAGTACCTCTTCATCCTCGGTAGAGGGGGGAGGGGGGTGTCCTATCCCCTCGAGATCGCGGTCAACCGCGCAACCGCTCGGCTCCGTCCCTAGGTCCTCCGGGGCGGGCAGGATCTCGGCGTCTTCGGGCATGGCCTCTCCCAATATCAGCCGCGCCGGTCGGCCCTTGCGATCTTCGAGGTTCTTGAGGTAGCCGCGTCCGATGGCGGTCCTCGCACGTCGGAGCGCTGCGGCCTTGTCTATGTTCAGTTCTTCGGAGAGCGCCTTGTTCGTCGCCCAGTCCTCGTCGCTGCGACGGACGGTCCTCTCGACCGCGTCCACCGTTTCGCGGATCGTTGGCGGGACGGTGGCCTCGACCCCCTCGGCGATGAGGCGCGCCACGAGCCTCCTCACGCGGGAGTAGTCTTCGAGGGTCGCCACTACCCGTCCCTCCGCGTCCCTCTCCCGCCTGGCCTGGTGGAGGACGGCGTGCGCTCTGATGAGGCTCAGGATCACCGAGAAGTCTCGCCGCAACCTGACCGCCACGTCGCCCATCTTCTCCGCCAGCACCGCAGCGTAAGGTAACGTGACGCGGTGCTCGGCCCCTTCGAGCCATTCCTGCAGGGCGTGCCAGCGCGTTCGGTCCGGCTCTTCGACTTGCTCCTCGGCCAGGGCTCGAAACACCCGGCGCGTCTGCTCGCGGGTATCGGCGACCGTGATGGAGAGGTAGCGCGTCTCGTTTTCGGCGTGGAGCCTGTCGCGGGTCGTGGTGGTAATGAAGCCGGTCGGTCCCTCCTTCCGAATCCTGCGCGGCCTCAAGCCCTCGGTGGACTTCTCGACGAACTCGTACTCCATGAAACCCTCGGAGAGCAGCGTGCGGATGACGTACTCCTGGAAGTCGCCGCCTATCCCGACGGCCTCGGAGAAGATGAGGTGGCGGTGGGAGAGGGGCTCCTCGGTGTAGAGCAGGGTGCGCTCGCTCATGGCCGTGAACTGGCAGAAAGCCGACTCGGGGAAGAAGCTCGCTACCAGCTTGACCAGGTGAGATTTGCCCCCCGAAGAAGGGCCCTTGACGGCCACGCTCACGACCTTCTCCAGGAACCGGCTAGTCATCGCGAGGAAAAGGAGCTTGGCATTGTCCGCCTCGCCCACGAGCCCGCAGCGTTCGAGGTTGGCTAAGAACTCCGCCAGGATGTCCGAGCTCTCTGCCAGCTCCCCGCAGTCAGCCCACGCCTCCCTCGCCCGCTCCTCGGCCTCGCTCTCGGCGATATCCAGCCACGCCCTCGCGTTCTCGCAAGCTTTCGTCAACCGCGCCTTAAATCCTTCGGCGTCTTGCTTGTGGAGCTCGGAGACATCCTTTACGCCTTCGAGCTCGACGCGGTAGAGGCGCTCCTGCAACTCCGGGGTGACGGCGAGTTTGCGCCAGCACGCCTCGCCCGCCGCGTCCTCGACGACGAAGTAGACGCGCTCGATGCCTTCGAGGTAGGCGGCCCACTCCGCCTTCCACCCGTTCGCCCCAGGGATGCCCAACGCAGGCACGCCATGGTACCAGGCCGTGTGGCAGTCGCTCTCGCCTTCGACGAGCAACACGTACCCCGCCTCGCGGGCCGCTGCTAGCCTCCACAAGCCGTAGGGGCGGTGACGGTCGCCCTTGCGCGTCTTCACCTTCGGCTTGCTGGTCAAGGAGACGCGGGAGCGGGTCAGTAGCACATTCTCGCCGCTTTCGTCCAGGTAGGGCATGCTCACGGCCGGCTCCCCGAGATGTCGGTACTCCTTTAGCCCTAGCTCTTTGAGGAACGCGACGGGCAACCTGACGTAGGCTGCGTAGTTCTCCAGGGTTGCCGGTTGACCGGTTGACGGTGTTTCGGAGGAGGTATAAGACCCCCCTCCCCTGTGTCCATCGCGGCGCTCGTAGAGGTCATCCATGGCTAACCCCCACGCGATCACGATGGCTTCCGTCTCGCAACCGGCATGGCACTTCACTAGTGCCCGGCCGTCGTCTCCCTCGGTGACGCTCACGCTCGGGTTTTTGTCCTCGCGGCCCTGGCCGTGATCCGGGCATGGGCAACTCACCAGCCATCCATCCCCGGCCTTGCGGGCATTACTGGCGCGGCCGAGGACGATCTCGACAGGCATCATCACGCGAGCTCCCTAGCGCCCCCCGAGCGTGCCACTAACACGACGCATCCAGACCTCACGGCCTCCAAGGTCACACAGGAGCCCCAAGCGCTGCACTCATGTTGGATGAGGTTCTTCGTCCTTGGCCCGTGGCAGTTAAAGGCTACCCAGACTTCGTCTTCGGGCTTGCTGTAGAATTCTTCCTGCGGGGCGTCCATTCGATCCTTTCGCCTCGTGTTCGCGGGCCGCTGTCGGGGCGGCCCGTTACTTCCCTACGATCCGGCGCGTCTCGAGCAGGAAAGCTTCCAACTCGTGCCGGTTCACGCGGATACTTCTCTCGCCGACGCGAACCGCTGGCAGCGATCCTTGCTGGATGAGGTCGTATGCCCTAGTTCTTGGGATTTTCAGTTCTCTGGCGACCTGCGGTACGGTCAACCACGTATCGCGATGCATCGCCTCCATACGTAGCCTCCTGCTCTGTACTCTTGCGTCTAGAAACGGTATGATAGGTTCATGAGCGTATCGACACAACGCTACAAGCCGTTTTTGAGCGTTTCATTTACGGCGAGGGAGAGGTGATTGCACAGAGCATGGGTGGAGTTGTGGGTGGCGTTTTTAAGCATCAGTTCCCGCAGTGGGTTAAGGGTCCAGCGCGTATTGAGGGAGACGAGATTGTGCTGGACGAGGAACGCGCCGAGCCCTACTACATACACGGTCCGGAGAATTTATTTACCGATTTGGCCTCGTTGGTGCCTTCTCGCCCGGACTTCAGATCACAAGATGCAGTGCGCTTCGTACGGCACCATGGGTTGTTGTGGCATGGACCGGAAGCGGTCGGTCGTGGAGATGTTCGGGAAGCCCTGAATGATTGGTGGCAGGCAGGGGCCAGATTGTCGATCCTCATTAGACTTTATCAGAGGCTTCTCGAGGGGGTAAGGACAGGCTCTGCTGAGCCGATCCGCAGTCTGGGGTACCGTTTCCCCCGGATAACTGGTTCCGAGCAGTGGGGAGACGATGAATACGGTTTGATGATGGCCAGTGGGATGCTGGCAGGGTTCATTAATGACCGACTGGCAAACTGTAGTCATGCCATCGCCGCTGGATGCGGGTTTCAGGGCGAGGACGGGGAGCCTCTAGCTGACCCAGGCGTATTCTTCTACGACGTCCAACCTCCAAATCTCGAATCCGCTGCTTACGCCCATCTTGCAGGGCTCATGGTCGTTCGTGCAGAGATCAAGGAATGCCCTGGCTGTGGACGACCGTTCACGCCGACGTCAGGCAAGCAGAAGTACCATAGTACGAGTTGCGGAAGCACCACCCGAGGGCGAAGATTTAGAGAAAAGCAATCCGACGAAGAGCCTAAGTGAGTAGAGCGTAGGCACCCTGCTTGTTACCGTGATGGCGCAGTATGGCAGCAATGCGGCAGCAATAGACGCAAGAACGCATCCGGACGCATAAGGATACTCAGCCTTCATAAGGACGGGATTTTGCCTTATATAAGCGACATACTGCTATGTAGTAGGACGTAGCCGGATATGCTCACTCGGATTGTGGCTCCGAAGGGCGCGGGTTCGAGTCCCGTCGGTCACCCTCTCACACAGGTTGGTACACAGCGGATAAGCGCGTTCTTCAAAGGCTGAGTAAACGCCTCCAGGCACTCGGGTGAGCAGAGGGCCCAAGGAAGCCTCCGCTGCTATAGTGTCCTCTTAAGGGAAGCAAGGAGGACATCAAGGTAGTGGCCAGCCCGCCAACAGGTACCGTAACCTTCCTGTTCACCGACGTAGAGGGCTCCACCAAGCTCTGGGAAGACAATGCCCCGGCCATGCAAGCGGCATTAGCTCGCCACGATAAGATTCTAAGGAACGCCATAGAGGAGCGTGGCGGTTACGTCTTCAAGACTGTTGGTGACGCCTTCTGTGCCGCTTTCCCAACTGCCCCTGCTGCGCTGGAAGCCGCCCTCGTTGCCCAGCGGGAACTCTTCGCCGAGGAGTGGGACGAGGAGATCGGCACTCTGCGGGTGAGGATGGCGTTGCACACTGGCGCAGCAGAGGAGCGCGATGGGGACTACTTCGGTCCTCCCCTAAACCGCGTGGCGAGGTTGCTCTCGGCTGCCTTCGGCGGACAGGTGCTCCTACAGCTGACGACCCAAGAGCTTGTACGCGATCAGTTGCCGGCCGATGTAGAGCTGTCGGATCTGGGCGAACACCGTCTGAAGGATCTCGGGCGTCCGGAGCACGTCTTCCAGCTCGCCACCTCAGGCCTAACCGCGGACTTCCCGCCCCTACGTACCCTGGATGTCCACCCTAACAACCTGCCCCTGCAGCCCACGCCTCTGGTGGGCAGGGAGCGCGAGATTGGGGAGGTCGCAGACCGAGTACGTAGCGAGGAGGTGCGCCTGATTACCCTCACCGGCCCGGGCGGGGCCGGCAAGACAAGGCTCGCCTTGCAGGCTGCAGCGGACGTCCTGGAGGAATTCTCCGACGGGGTGTTCTTCGTAGCTCTCGCCACCATAACCGAGCCAGAGCTTGTAGCATCCACCATCGCGCAGGCTCTCGGGGTTAAGGAGAGCGCAGAGCAGCCCCTAATGGAGAGCCTCAAGAGCTATCTGCACTACAAGCACCTGCTCTTGGTTCTTGACAACTTCGAGCAGGTCCTGGAGGGGGCACCTGTTGTGGCGGAGCTTCTGGGTGCCTGCCCGAAGCTGAAGGTTCTTACAACGAGCCGCATACCCCTTAGACTCTACGGCGAGCAGGAATACTCGGTTCCTCCCCTTACCCTGCCAGACCCAAGGTTAATGCCCCCTCTAGAAGTCTTAACCCAGTACGATGCTGTAAGGCTCTTCGTAGAGAGGGCGCGGGCAATCAAGGCGGACTTCTTCGTGACCAACGAGAACGCTCCTGCCGTAGCGGAGATCTGCGCTAGGGTAGACGGACTCCCCCTGGCAATAGAGCTAGCTGCGGCCCGCACCAGAATGCTTCCGCCTCAGAAGATGCTAGAGCGGCTAGGCAACCGCCTCAAGCTCTTGAAGGGAGGGGCACGAGACCTGCCCACCCGCCAGCAGACTTTACGGGGGACCATAGACTGGAGCTACGAGCTTCTTGAGGAGGAGGATAAGACTCTCTTCGGGAGGCTCTCAGTCTTTTGGGGGGGTCGCACCTTGGAGGCTATAGAGGAAATTTGCGACCCTGAAGGGGAGCTGGAGCCCCTGGAGGGGGTGGAGTCACTCTTGGAGAAGAGCCTCCTGAGGCAGGAAGAGGGAGTAGAGGGGGAACCCCGCTTCGTGATGCTAGAAACCGTTCACGAGTACGCCCGCGAGAAGCTTCAGGAGAGCGGGGAGGAACAGGAGATCAAGCGTGCACACGCCGAGTACTTCCTGGCCCTGGCCGAAGAAGCCGAGTCACAAGTGCGAGGATCAGAGGCAGCGACATGGCTCGAGCGCCTGGAGGCCGAGCACGACAACATGAGAGAGGCGCTCTCCTGGGCGCTTGGGCAGGAGAAGGTTGAGTTGGGGCTGCGGCTTGCAGGAGCGTTGTGGCGGTTCTGGTGGATGCGCAGCCACTACAGCGAGGGTCGGAGGTGGCTGGAAAACGCGCTGGCAGTGGACAGGCGAGGATCGCCCTCGGCTCGGGCGATGGCACTGGCCGGCATTGGAGAGATTGCGTCGCAGCAAGGCGACCTCGACCAGGCCCAGGAGGCTTGCGAAGAGGGTCTTAAGCTCCTCGCGCGCGAGGCAACGGAGGCAAGCAAGGCTAAGATATACCTCCTCTTACCCTTGGGGAAAGTGGCACGGATGAGGGAAGACTACACGTGGGCAACGCAGTTGAACGAAGAAAGCGTGGCGCTGAGCCGGGAAATGAGGAACACCTGGGGGCTCGCAAGCTCACTTCTTAGCTCGGCGCTTGTGACTCAAATTCAGGGCGACTCTGAGAGGGCGACCGAGCTCTACGAAGAGAGCATGGATCTCTTCATAGAGTGGGGTGACAAGCAAGGTCTCGCCTTCTGCTTGGTCAATCTGGGACTAGTGGCGATCACCCAGGGCGATTTAGTGCGGGCTCAGAAGCTTACCGAAGAGGGCGTCGCGCTGTTCAGGGAGCTGGGATCCAGAGGAGACGTCTCTATGAGTCTCAACAACCTGGGATGGATAGCCTTTCTCCGAAACGATCTGGGCAAGGCAGTGGATCTCTATAAACAAAGCCTGGCTCTCGCGTGGGAGACTGGAATGTATACGGTTGTCCTCGACGACTTGGCTGGGTTTGCATGCTTGGCTGGAGCACAAGGAGATGCTGTGCGGGCGGCACAGCTGTGTGGAGCGGCGGAGGCCCTGCATGAAGCCACAGGTTATCCCCAGGATCCGACCTCGTATGCCGAGATGGAACCTTATCTTGCGTCGGGACGCTCCCAGATCCATGAGGCGGAGTGGGCGAAGGCGTGGGAAGAGGGACGGAAGATGACGCTTGAGGAAGCCGTCTCCTATGCACTGGAGCAACAGGCAAGCGGTTGATCACTCCCCGTCGTTGCGAACATCAGAGAATTTCCCGGTATGCAAACTCTGGAGAAAACATGCTCCTCTAGGTCAGGAGTGAGAGTGACATCAAGCCCTTGTCGCCTATACACAGTCATGCTGGATGACACCACCTTTGACACCACTGAGTGTGCAATACGCAGCAATGGTGTGCAACTGCGAGCAAAGAAATCAGCTTATCTATGCCGATTCTGCAACGTGTAGCAACGCCTGGAAACAGATGTCGGCGGATTGTGGCTCCGAAGGGCGCGGGTTCGAGTCCCGTCGGTCACCCTTTGATTAGCAGGATAAATACGAAACCGGCACTTATGCTGGGCCTTCTTGAAACCTTGCAGATGGGTCTTCTCGGAAGTTCGGCTAAAGGGGAGGTTCAGGGAAACGAGGACCGTGGCTGGGCTCGTCGTGGTGTGCCCCGCGACGCTGCGGGCCCCTTGCATGAGCGGGGAATTGAGCGTTGCGTTACCGGGGGATTCAACATCGCGCCATGGAGTTTGCCGGGTTACCCAAACACCGTCTAGAATGTTTGGGTAACCTACCAACGGGTTAGGGGAAAGCAAGAATGGCGCAGCGCATACCTCACGTGGCTGATGGGGTGCTCTATGTTCAAGAACCGCCCGGAGCGCCACAGGTCGCGCTCGGCTCGCCCGTGTGGACTGCGTGGTTGGAAGATCGGGCGACACACTCGTTCTCGTTTGAGGGGCCAAGCGGAATCTTTACCGCTCGAAAGGAGCGCCGGTCGGGCAGCAACGAAGAGTATTGGAGCGCCTACCGCAAGCAGGGTGGAAAGCTTCGAAAGGTGTATCTCGGTAAAGCGGAGAAGCTGACGCTCGCCAGACTGAACGAGGCCGCGGCACGGCTGACTAAGTACGCGGAGAAGGCCACGGCAAGCCTACCCGCAGATGCAACCGCAGTGGATGGTGGTCCTTCTGGGCGTGCCGGTGTCGTCGCTACGAAGGGTTCTACGACGGCGGACGACCATGTGCGGGAGCGCCCGCGCCAGGAAACCAGCAGTGACCCGCTCCTTTCGACCAAGCTCTCTGTTCCGGCCGTGCGCTCTTCACTCGTTCCGCGCACGCGATTGAGTGGACGGCTCGAAGAAGGGCAGGAACGAAAGCTCACCCTCCTCTCGGCACCCGCCGGCTTTGGCAAGACCACCCTCCTGAGCGCATGGGTCGGTGAGATCTCCGGCGGTCGACCAGTAGCCTGGCTCTCCTTAGACCCTGGCGACAACGACCCAGTGCGGTTCTGGCGCTACTACATTACGGCTATAGACCAGCTCCAGCCGGGCTCAGGGGAGAGTGCGCTGACGCTGCTTGGCGCTCCGCAGGCGCCGCCAATCGAAGCAATTTTGACAACCCTACTCAACGAGCTTGCAGACTTGCCTACGGACGCGGTGCTCGTCCTAGACGACTACCACCTCATCGAGTCTGGGGCAATCCACGAGGCGCTGAGCTTCCTAATCGACCACCTCCCGCCGCGGACGCACCTGATAATTGCCACGCGGGCGGACCCGCCCTTGCCGCTCTCGAGGTTGCGGGCGCACGGCGAGTTGAACGAGCTGCGCGCGGACGACCTGCGCTTCATGCCGGAGGAGGCAGCGTCGTTCCTCAACGAATTCATGGGCTTGAAGCTCACAGTGGAGGACATTGCCGAGCTGGAGGGGCGTACGGAGGGCTGGATAGCGGGACTGCAGATGGCGGCACTAGCGATGCGGGACCACACCGACGTCGCTGGCTTCATCGCTTCGTTCACTGGCAGCAACCGCCACGTGGTGGACTACCTGGCCGAGGAGGTGCTTGGGCGGCAACCGGAAGAGCTGCGAACGTTCCTTCTGAGGACCTCCATCCTCGATCGGATGTGCGCCCCCTTGTGCAACGCCATTGCCGAGCATACTGATGGGCAGACGACTCTGGAGCGTCTCGAGCACGCCAACCTGTTCCTCGTGCCACTGGATAATGAAAGGCAATGGTATCGCTACCACCATCTCTTCGCCGACGTGCTGCGCCAGCGCCTGAGCCAGGAGCGGCCCGACCTCGTTCCGGAACTACACCAGAGGGCCAGCGGGTGGTTCGAGGAGGAAGGGCTCGTTGCCGAAGCTATTCACCACGCCTTGGAGGCCCAAGATTGGAAGCGGGCAGTTCGCCTGATCGAGGCGAGCGGTATGGCAGTCGTGCTCAGCCAGCAGGTCCAGACGATGCTCGGTTGGATCGACGAGCTTCCTGAGGACCTTATACGCGAGCGTCCGGGACTTTGCACGATTCACGCAATAGCGCTCGTGTTTCTCAATCGTCCTGATGCTGCCGAGGCCAGGCTACAACAAGCCGAACGATGCTTACGTGGAACCCCGACCACCGACGAAACTCGCGCCATCCTGGGCCGGGCAGCGGTGATACGTGCGGGCATCGCGCGGTTCTCCGGTGACCTCGAGCTCTGCGTCGAACTCGCACGTCAAGGGCTGGAGCTGCTGCCGGAGACAGAGACAACTGCGCGAGAGCGTGCGGCCGCCATGACCAATGTGGCTCTTGCGTATCAAGTGAGCGGCGACGTGACGCCCGCCAACGAACGCTTGTTGGAGGAGGCGAGCGCGGCGTTCCGTACCTCCGGTGCCCTTATCGCGTTGCTAAGGAGCATCAACTTCCTTGCGCGCTTACGGACCCTTCAGGGACGCCTCCGGGCGGCCGCCGCCACCTACGAGGAAGCGACCGATGTGGTGTCGGGACGGGGCGGAGTGCGGGATGTGGGGGGGAACAGCGCTGCCTACTACGTGGGCCTGGGAGACATCTACCGCGAATGGAACGATCTCGATTCCGCCGAACGCTACTTGAGGCGCGCCGTGGACTTGGTCAGCGGAGCTTTAACGGTCGATGCGGACACGGTCACGCACGGCTACTTATCACTCGCTCGTGTGCAGCAGGCTCGCGGTCTGCATACTGATGCCATCGCAACGCTGGAGGAGTTCACTAACCTTGCTCGCCAGCGCGACTTCTTTCCGCTGCTGGTCGCACGCGGTGAGGCAGGGCGGGCGAGGCTTGCCCTCATGCAAGACGACCTGCCCGCGGCTGTCCGTTGGGTCGAAGCCAGCGAGCTCGCCGTCGGCGACGAGCCCAACTATCCACTTGAGGATCAGTATTTGACCTTGGTGCGTGTACTCATCGCCCAGGGACAGAACGATGCGATGGGTTCTTACCTCGACGATACCTTAGGTTTGCTCGATCGGCTGCTCGGAGCAGCTGAGGCCGGAGGTCGGATGGGTAGCGTCATCGAGATCCTCGCCCTGCGGGCGTTGGCACTGCAAGCGCAATACGAATCTAGTGAGGTGCTTGCTGCGCTCGAAAGATCTCTTGTACTCGCTGAACCCGAGGGTTACGTCCGCCTCTTCATAGACGAAGGGGCGCCCATGGCGGCCTTGCTCTCGGAGCTCCTTAAGCCGCGGAGCAGGGGCTTCCGTAACGCACGCCAACACCCTTTGCACAGCTACGTGCGGAGTTTGCTCAAGGAGTTGTTCGAGTCGCCATACACGAGCACCGACCCACTGGTGCCTGGCGGGTACGCCACAGGGCAAGATCAACCCCTGCCCGAGCACCTCCCTCTCACTGCGCGCGAGAGGGAGGTGCTACAGCTGATCGCTGTGGGCCTCTCCAATCAGGAGATAGCATCCCGGCTGTTCATCGCCACCGGCACCGTCAAGGGCTACGTCCATAGCCTCTTGCGAAAACTAGAAGTAGATAGCCGTACCCAAGCGATCTCACGTGCGCACGAACTGCATCTCCTCTCCGAACAGTAGTTTTCCGGTTACCCAACAAGTCCTTGACGCTCCTAATGCGGTCGAGAGATTCTCTTAGCCCTACCCTAAAACACACCCTAATCCCTATCTTTGGGTGGATGCGGCCCCACCCGAGCCTTCCCTATGGTGTGTAACACAGGCAACCGGAAAGGAGATTGGAATATGATGTCCCGTCTATCGAGCGTGGTGAAGCGACACCCGATCATCACGTTCTTCGTGCTGGCCTACGCATTCGCCTGGATCATTGAGAGCCCGCTCGTTTTCCTTACGGACTCCGTCACCGACACCCAAGTCTTGGTCGTGCAAATCCTCTCGGCCAACGTCCCTTCTGTGCTAGCGATCGTGCTTACGGCCATCGTCTTTGGCAGGGGAGCGCTACGCAAGCTACTTGGCCAGCTCTTGATCTGGCGCGTCAATCCCCTCTGGTATCTGGGGGTAGTGTTAGGGCCTGTCGCCCTCGTAGGGGGC
>Ga0126305_10001188_pt1 | contig 11542 bp, 4 predicted proteins | sample Plot26_FD_92536 | JGI IMG/M metagenome (GOLD analysis project Ga0126305, IMG submission 92536) | Serpentine soil microbial communities from UC McLaughlin Reserve, CA, USA - Plot26 | ecosystem: Environmental > Terrestrial > Soil > Grasslands | place: USA: UC McLaughlin Reserve, Lake County... | reverse complement strand
GCATGAGCGGCTATAAATAGAAATACAAACCACGTTATCCCGCCATGGACATCCCCCGAAAAAGAGAATGCGATCAATGATAAAGAAACGATGTAACCAATAGAACCGATATACATTAATGTTCTCCTGCCAAGACGATCGATGAGATACCAGCCTACCATGGTGAAAAGAAAGTTCACAATACCGATACCGACACTCGATAGAAATGCACTGCTCTTTTCCAATCCGGCCATTTTAAAGACCCGCGGAGCAAAATATATGATAGCATTAATACCCGATAACTGGTTAAAGAAAGCAATTAAAAAAGCAAGCAGGATATACCGGTTAAATTTCCCCGAGAAAAGCGATTCCTGTTTTTGGTGCTTAACAGAACTCTTTATTTCTTGGATCAATTCACCTGCCGGCGCACCGCTTAAAGCAAAGATTTTTCTTGCTTCTTCTTCATTGTTTCTATAAAGTATCAGCCAACGCGGGCTTTCAGGAGTAAACAACATGAAAATTGAAAATAACAAAGAAGGAATGGCTACCACTCCAAGCATGTAACGCCAGTCACTTTCTCCGCCCACCCCTTGTAATAAATAATTGGATAAGTAAGCAAACAAGATCCCGGCAACGATATTAAGCTGGAAAGAAGCCGCTAAACGTCCACGGTATTTTGGAGGCGCTATTTCAGAAATATAAATGGGGGCAACGACAGAAGAAGCGCCAATAGCCAAACCACCAAGGAACCGGAAAACCATAAATGTATTTACATCTTGTGCGACCGCCGCTCCCACTGATGATATAAGAAAGATGATCCCGATCCAAAGCAATGTCTTTTTTCTCCCAAATTTATTTGCAGGGAAACTGCCAATGAGTGCGCCCACTATCGTTCCGTATAACGCCATTGCGATCGCTGTACCATGCATTAATTTACTTAAGCCCCAAAGACGTTGGATCACCTGTTCTGCACCGGAGATCACGGCCACATCCATTCCAAACAAAAATCCGCCGAGTGCTACAGTGATCGACCAGACAATTAAATTTCTGTTCATATTTATGATTTTTGAATGAACCAAGTCTTGCTTCATCAGGGTTAGACAAAAAGCATTGACCCCATGAACGAATCCGTAACGGAAAATACCGATGAAAACCCGGATTTCATCAAGTTTTATAATGGTATAGGTGCAAACTTCTGAAGTTCCCGTAATACCCTATTTAAGCTCCACTACCTATTTTTGCCAGTCCTGAACAAACAAAGGCCATGAAAAAAATATTGATCCCCGCGGTTTTGTTAATAGTATTTGCATTAGCAGCAGTGTATTTATTTATCCCGGCTAAAATAAAAATAGAAGCAACGATTTCATTGAATGCTGCATTGCCGGCTGTATCCCGTTCACTTTTTAATGACAATACCTGGAAGAGATGGTGGCCGGCTGAAACCCCTTTTTACTATAACAAACAAACATATTCGATCAGATCAAAAATATCCAGTGTATTTGATATTGATATTTATGCAGCTGCAGACACTATTCATAGCCGGCTCGAGCTCATTCCTGTAAAAAATGACATGATGACGATTGACTGGCATACAGAGCAAGTGACCAGCAGCAATCCTTTTTTACGTTTCTCCCAATACAGGCAGGCAAAAGCAACACAAAAAAACATGAATGAGATCCTCCAAAGCATGAAGGCATTCCTTGAAAAAACGGAAAATATCTATGGATTTGAAATAAAGAAAACAGTGGTTACCGACTCCGTATTGATATCAATGCGCCGCTCATTTGCACATTATCCCAGTGTGCAGGAAATTGGTGCGATGATCCAGGAGCTGAAAAAATATATTGTTCAGAACAATGGCATTGAAAAAAATTCCCCGATGCTGAATGTGCTGAAGTTGGATAGCTCGCACTATGAAGCAATGAGTGCCATCCCGGTTGACAAAGCATTACCACGAACCCATGAATTTGCTCCAAAATTTTTATTGAAAGGAGGTAATATTTTAGAAGCGACGGTGCAGGGTGGCCCAGGTACAATTGAAAACGGTTTGCAGGAAATTGAAAATTATCGTTCGGATCATAGATATACTTCGCCTGCTATTCCTTTCCAGCTTTTACTCACTGACAGGTTGCAAGAACCAGACACGGCAAAATGGATCACCAAACTATACTACCCCGTTTTCTGATCAACGAAAGCTGATCACTTTCAGGCTATCATTATTTCTTGCAAGAATGAATGATTCTTTTTTTCCTCTGTTTATTCTCCTTATATGACGCACTTCACCTTTTATAACACAGCCATTCAATAGACCGCAACTGAAGTTTCCATTACCATTATTTATTAAGACCGTTCCATAGTCGCCATCATATTCGCCCATCTGAATATTATTAGGATAAAAATTTCCCGCCAGTAAAATATCGGGACGGTTATCATTATTTACATCTGCGACCGCAGCATCACGGTACGAAGTAAGCTGTGCTTCCCACGGCAACTCTTTTAAAGCAAAATTCCAGTTGCCATTATTTATTAAAATGACGTTCGAAAAATAATTGGCCGTTAACAGCGCAGCATTTTCCAGTTTCTCTTTTTTAAAAATATCGGTCAAACCAGCCTTTGCAAATTCTTCCGCATATAAATATTTCTTTTTCAACTCGGGAATTTGCTTTACCAATTCATCTTTGGTTGCAAACGGAATTTCTTTACCACCCAGATAATAGGTAAGCACTTGTTCCTTTTTACCATTGTCATCATAGTCGTTGTAATAAAGGCGCACCGGGTTCTGAGCAGAGGCTTTAAACCGGTTATTTTCTCCAAGATTGCCGGCAACCAGGTCAAGATCGCCGTCACCATCCACATCGACAGGCAATGTAAAATTCCACCAACCCTTTTTATCAGTAAGATATTTTTTAGAAAATTTTCTCTGCCCGTTCGGCAGACGGACCTTATCATTTACGAATGCAACCAGCCCATCCCATTCCAATGATAACACCAGGTCCTCATCGCCATCTTTATCAAGATCACTCCATACCGCATGTTTTACAAATCCCACCTTTGATAATTCATCACTGTACTGACCCGTTACATCTTTAAATTTTCCTTTGCCATCATTTTTTAACAAAAAAGATCGTGGGACTGTTCCATATTCATTTGGCACAGCTCTTCCGCCAACAAAAAGATCAACAGCTCCATCGCTATCAAAGTCATAAGGAACAACACAGGACGCTGTTAACATTACAGTTCTGTCAAAAGCATCCGGTAGTCGTTGAAGGTTTCCTTTGCCATCATTTAGGTAAACTCTTGGGAGCAGATATTCACTATTTCCATAATATTCGTTACCTCCGCTTGCAATTACAAGATCATTGAATGAATCATTATTTACATCTGTCCAAACTGCGTCTACATCCTCATAAGTGCTATCAGCGTCGAGCGCAGGTTGGCGTGATCTCAAAAACTTACCACTTGATTGCTGCAAGAACAAAGCAGGCTTTTTAAATTTCGAAGAGCCAATAAAAACATCATCAAGACCATCGCCATTTACATCGCCAACGGCTAATGCAGGTCCCTCTCTTGAAGTCATGAAAGGGATCAGCGGCTCCCGGTCAAATTCATTAAAAGGATTTTCCTCGTGCCGGTATAACAAACCTGCTTCATACGTTATAACGTCCGCTTTTCTTAACGGGGTATTAATGTGTTTCCTGATCACATCGTAATTAAATTGTGGCAATCCTTGTCTATATGTAATATTTAAAATTGAATCTTTTATTCCCGCTAATTTTTCATAAGAATTATCAGGCCACACAAGCAAGATAGAATCTACAGTAGTATTGTTAAGGCCAATATGCAAGGGCACTTCCATACTCCCCTGGAAACCGCGCACCGGAAATTTTTCATAAGTCCTCACTTCTCCGAAAGGAATCCCCTGGACATTCTTTGTAAATACAATTGCTTTTGCACCTGTCGCATTTATGTTTCCTGAAGACCCTTTTAATTTTAGTTCAAGAAATGACTTTCGTACTCCTCCATCATTTGAAAGATTTTTATAGATCACAGCCGTTTCATCCACATTATTCACCACCATATCCATATCACCATCGTTATCAAAATCCGCATAAGCAGCTCCGTTGGAATATTTTTTCTGATTATTCCTTACCATCGAAGAGGCGTCCACAAATTTTGCCTCACCTTTATTCAGGTAAAATTTGTTTGCCAGTTTTATTTGCGGGAATTTTTCTATCAGCGCCATATCATTCTCACTCACGCGATTTGCTCTTATTTTTTCCTGCAACTCCTCATTGCTGACATAATTCACATAATCCATATCATTCAATCGCTTTGGAATTCCATTGCTGATGAAGAGGTCTTTCCACCCGTCATTATCAAAATCTGTCCACAACGCGGACCAGCTCCAGTCGGTCGCAAATACATTGCTGTAAAAACCTATATCCGTAAATAATCCATTTCTCCTGTTTAGTTGCAAGGTGTTTCTTGCAAACTGCGGATGATAGCCATGCTGAATTTTAAAATGGAATAAATTATATTCATCCTCACCCAATGATCTTTTTAAGATATAAGGGTCTTCAGGCATCATATCCATTGATATAATTTCAGGAAAACCGTCATTGGTAATATCAGCCACATCCGTGCCCATGCTGAATTGGCTTGTATGCATAATGGAACCTTCCAGTGAATCTATAAAGGTTCCATTCCTTTGGTTGATATAGAGATAATCGTTTTCATGAAAATCATTTCCGATATACAGGTCAGGATAGCCATCAAGGTTTATATCAGCAACCGAAAGTCCCAGACCATAACCGATAATTGACCTGTTAATGCCAGATGATGCAGACACATCAACAAATTTTACCTCCCCGCCAGTCCTGCCAGAAGCGGATTCATTTCTAAAAAGATAATCAGCAGAAAGTGTATCAAACGTATTTAAGTAAGAAGAACGTTCATTAAAAGTTCCATTGAAACGAAGCGAATGATTCATCAGGAAAAAATCAAGATCCCCATCAAGATCATAATCAAAAAAAGCTGCTTGTGTGCTAAATCCACTGAAGTCAAGCCCCATCTTTGTTGCTTCATCTTCATAGTAAGGAATTCCATTCGCATCTTTTCCTTTGCAGATCAAAAATTGATTCTTGCTTTGTAATTTTTCGTAGTTGCCTACGCGACAAACATAAATATCAAGCAGGCCATCATTATTAATATCGACGACAGAAACACCGGTACTCCATCCGCCGTCTTGCGGGATCTTCGCTTCCTTTGTCACATCCCTGAATTTCATCCCGCCTTCATTCAAATAAATTTTATTCTCCCCCTGGTTCGATGAAAAGAAAATATCACTCAGCCCGTCATTGTTAAAATCACCAACACCCACACCGGCGCCATTGTAGAAATACATATACTTGAACATATTAAACTGGGCGGTCGGTGTCAGCTTATTTGCAAAATCAATGCCGGTTGACCCTGAATCCAATGCTTCAAACAAAGCAGGCTGTTCTTCCTTTTTATCATTGCACGAAAAAAAAGTAAGACACAACGTGATAGTTGAAAAAAAAATTATGTACCAGGCTTTAGTACTACTATTAAGCTTATGTTGCGACGCTCCGTTCAAGGTTCTTTTCAACTTTGAACAGCTGCGTCGTCCCGATTTAATCGGGAAGCTTTGTCGAAGTATCGCACTTTTCATCATTCTGTAATTCTAATCCACAACCTCTCCTCTCGTTCTCCTCTCCGAAGGAGAGGAGGGGCCATGCAAATGTTTTTCAGTCAACTTTAGTAATTAGGCATTTCATCTTTAGTAATACTGTCATCCCTAATCCATCCAATTCTTATCGTCTTGATAATATATTTTCACTCATTCATGATACGCCAGCATAAGTCACCCCTTTAGGGGGACAGGGGGTATTTATAAATAACCGGGTAATCATTATTTCTTAAAAACATTAAATAGTTTCCTTTGTTTCCATTTATCCATGCAATATCTCTAACCATTCCCGTTAATGAGATCCCGGTTGTCTTTGGTGACATTACGGTAAACTTTCGGCTGCCTGTATTTTCTAACACAAGACCATAGTTGGCATCCAGTCTTCCAAACTGGGGAAGACATTCCGTCATATTTCCTCCTAGTACAATATCCAGCTTGCCGTCTTTATTAATATCCTTACAAAGTATTGCATTTACACTGGACAATTGTGCTTCAAGTGGCAATTCCTGTATCGTAAATTTTCCATGCCCTTCATTCCATACGATCACACTGCTGCTATAATTAAAAGTCCTAACTAATGCCGAATTAACCAGCGCCGCATCAAAGAGAGTCTGGATCGTTTTCGTGGCATATTCATGGTGACGAAGATTCTCTTTCTTCATCGACGGCAACGCATCAGTGAATTCCCTTTTCAAAAAGACAGGAACATCTTTCCCGCCGATCGTTCTTGAAAAAACTTTATCTGGCAAAGTGTTCATGTCAAAATCATTTATCCAAAGTTTCACCGGCTGTTGCAGATCAGGATGCAAATAGAAATTATTACCATAATTGCCGAATACAAGATCATTATCTCCATCTCCATCAAGATCGGCTGCCTTTACGGATTGCCACCAGCCAGACATATTATTCATGACGGTGATAATTTCATTCATCTTTCCAGTGCTAAAAGAAAATATGCGTGGCGTCATCCATTCACCCACAATGATCAGTTCATTTTTATCATCGCCATTTACATCGCTCCAGGCCGCAGAAGTCACCATTCCAATATTTGAAATTGTCGGGTTTAGTTGTTCAGTTACATTGGTAAAATGTCCTTTACCATCATTTTCATAAATATAACTTTGGGCATTGGCGCCATAGTTATAGGAAAGGCTCCTGCCGCCAACAAAAAGATCAATATCCCCGTCGTTATCATAATCATCAGCAACAGCCACTGATATGTTTGAATTATTTCCTCCAAAGGCAGTTGTATCTTTTTTAAAACTTCCATGCCCATCATTTTTATAAAGCCTGTGTTTCAAGTAAGGATTGCGGGGTGGCAGATCATTTCCACCTGCGCCCACAAACAAGTCATCATCGCCATCTTTATCACAATCAAAAAACAAAACAGCGACATCTTCAAAGTTCTTATCCTCTTCAAATGCAGCCTGGTTTGTTTTTATAAACCCATTTTTGCTTTGAATATATAATTGTCCAGCCTGTCCTTTTGCGCCGCCAATAAAAATATCCTGCAGACCATCTTTATTTACGTCAGCTACGGCGGCTTTAGGTCCTTCACGGGAAAGCATGACGGGGATATTTCTTTCTGCATAATAATCCACGAATTCATTTTCTGTATGCTTATCAAATTGTGTAGCTGATGAATCAAATAATCCTATGACTGGTGCCTTATATTCGATGTCAACAATATCTGGACCGGTCTCCTCAATAATATTGTTTTTATCCAACAAGTCATCGTTAAGATATGTCTCAAATCCACGGGGCCAAATAACTTTTGCGTATTTTATTTTTCTATCTCCCAAGCCGATCACAATTTTATAATCAACACTTGATTGAAAACCGCGACTTGGAATTACTTCTCTTGTTATCATCCCACTGTCAGTAAGCAATTCAATTTTAGCACCGATGGCAAACTTATTTGGCGCTTTGCCTTCCAATTGAAATGAGATAAAGTGATTGCCATTGATCTCCCTGCTATTGTTCTTATAAACAAAGCAGGGCATATTTACATTGTTTACTACCAGGTCAAGATCACCGTCATTATCCAGGTCGCCATACGCGGCGCCATTCGAAAATGATGGCTTGGAAAACCCCCAATTCAACCCTTCATCAGAAAATTTAAGATCCCCCTTATTACGGAATGCTTTATTCAATATTGGTACTGATGGCATACTATCAACGATCTTTTGCATTTCTTCTTTCTCGCCCGATATGGCCATCTTTTGATATAATATATTGCTGAAAAAATCAATAAAATCCTGGTCAATTACATCCTTATAAATTCCATTGCACACGTAGATATCATTTAATCCATCATTATCTGCGTCAAAGATCAAAGCACCCCAGCTCCAATCACTGGCACTTACTCCGCTATAGTATCCCGTTTCCATGAATTTACCGTTTCGGTTGTTTACCTGCAATGCATTTTGCTGAAACTGGTGATAAAATCCCTGCAGTTCTTTTTTTCTATAAAGATCATAGGAATCAAATGAAGAGGTTGTCTTTAACCGGTAATCATCGGCGGGCAGCATGTCTGTTGTAAAAATGTCCGGATACCCATCATTATTTATATCAGCAAGATCCGCACCCATTGACGCAAGGCTGGTATGCTCTATCCATTTTGGCAACTCTTCCTTAAATGTCCCGTTTTGCTGGTTGATGTATAGATAATCTCTTTCAAAAAAATCGTTGGAAATATATAGATCGGGATAATGATCATTGTTTACATCGCCAACAGTTACCCCAAGTCCAAAACCGATAAGACTACCGTAAATATTTGCTTCTTTGCTAACATCATTGAAATGCCCGTTATCATTACGCAACAGTTTATCCCCTCCTCCTTTTATAAAATCTTCAACAGGCCAGTCTTCCGCCCGCTGCTCTCTTTTGTTCTCATAGTTCAAGGTGTTTACAGGGATGAAACTATTGTTCAGGATATAACAATCCAGGTCGCCATCAAGATCATAATCGAAAAAAGCAGCGTGGGTAGTGTAGCCTTTTTCATCCAGGCCATATTCCTTTGCTTTTTCAGTAAATGTCAGGTCATGGTTATTGATAAAAAGCCTATTTCCGTCCTGCTTTTTCCATTTATCTATGCCAGCATTGCAGACGTAGATATCCAACCAACCATCATCGTTGACATCAACCATCACCACACCTGTATTCCATTTTCCTTTTTCTTCGATCGCAGCTATTGATGAAATATCCTGGAACTTAAATCCTCCTTTATTTAAAAATAATTTATTGGCCCCCATGTTGGAAGTCATAAAAACATCAGGGAACCCATCATTATTAATATCTCCAATAGCTACGCCACCGCCATTATAAAAATTCCTGTAATTGAAGATGTTGAAGTCATCTGTATCTTCTACCTTATTAACGAAGTTGATACCCGTGTTTTCTTCAAGTGTGAAAAGCGTTTGTTGTTTTTTTCCTTTACATGAAAAAAAAGTTGTCAACGATATTATAACACCTAAAGCAACAATAGATCTTTCCATAGTCAGAGAATCTCAATGTTGCAAGCTAACAGTAAAACAGAAAACTAAAAAGGCCATCCCGATATGTATCGGGGTGACCTTTTTAAGTAGCGCCTGTATACTACGATATATCAATAGCCAGGGTTTTGAACAAGATTAGGGTTTGCTGCCAACGACCTTGAGGGGATCGGAAATATTAACCTTTTTGCATCGCTTGCAGGTTTTTCCTGCCATGCATTCAAATATTTTCCAAACCTGATAAGGTCTTGTCTTCTCCAGCCTTCCCAATATAATTCACGACCTCTTTCATCCAATAAATTATCCAGCGTTAGAGAAGCAAGAGCAGTAGCTCCGCGACTTGCATGAGTTCTCAGGAAATTCACTTGTCCCAATGCTGTATTTGATCCACCAAATGCGGCCGGGTTAGCGGTAGCTGTACCGCCTCTAAGAATTGCTTCAGCCTTCATTAAGATTACATCGCTAATCTTGAAATAAACATAGTCATTATTAGCATTATCGCCCCCTGTGTAGTCAATTGGATATTTCATTACACGAATACCGGTTCTTTCAAGGTCACTACCTGTTTCAACTAATTTTACCTGAGGGGTAAATACAAGCGGTGCACCAGTTCTGTCAGATAAAGGCTGACCAGCTCCATTGTATTGTTGTCCAATTAAAAACCCGGGAAGTATTCCCTGGGTCGAACCAGGATAAGGATTACCCCCTCTGCGTTTATCAGCTGCTTCAAATTTTCCATAAAAATCTGAAAGCGTTGTAAAGCCATTCCAACCACTTGGGTTTTGATTGTAATGCAATCCGCAGAACCATCTTGAACGAACATTACCACTGCTTGATCCACCAATGTTCTCCGCTGTCCAGATATCTTCTTTGCTTATAGTTGCATTGGTTGGCGCATAGGCATCAAAGAAATTTGACTCAAGTGTATAACCTCTTGAACTATTCATTACCTGGTCTGCTAATGTTATCACCTGGTTCATATCAGCAGGAGTAAATGTTGGGGTAGCTCTATTAGCAATCACGCCTTTATTTAGCAGACATTTCATTAACAAAACCCTTGCTGCATCTTTATTAGCTCTGTTAGCAGGACTAACAGGAAGATCAGCAATAATTGCATTCAACTCAGATATGACATAATCAAGTGCTGCAGCGCCTACTCTTACTTTTGGCACTTCTTCAGAATTTGCAGTGTTCTCCCTATATGGCACCTGGTCCCATCCCTCAACTAATTCGAACATTACCATCGCTCTAAGGAATCTCCCTTCAGCTGCTTGTTGTGGTGTGGGACTAAGTCTTAATAAGTCAGTTGCCGAGAAAACAACACGACCAAGGTCACGATAAGTATCTGCAAGGAAACCATGGTTAGCATCCCACTGATGCGTGTGCAACACCCTCCATACCCCGTTATCATCCCAGTCGCCGGCTCTTGTTGGTCCGATCGTTTCGTCAGTAGTGTGTTGCTCTACGGCCCATACCCTGGATTGATCCTGGTAAGGCAGCCTCATCGCATCATAGGTCCCGGCTAGGATGTTAGCTGCAGTAACTCCACCACCACTTCCCGATCCGGCAGTGGTCTGGCTGCCCAAATGTTCGTCCAGCTTGGTGCATCCGGCTGCGATGACTAAGGCTGAAACTATTAAAATTTTATTTTTCATACGAACAATTTTTTAATTATTTAAAGTGAAAAATTGATTCCTAAAGTAAATGTACGGGCTGATGGATAAGGTATGTACTCCATGCCAAAAGACGGAATACCGTTTAGTGGTTTCGATACGTTTACTTCCGGATCAAAGCCGGTAAAATCAGTTAAGATGAACAAATTCTGACCGGTAAGGTAAATATTCGCATTCTTTATGCTTTTTCCTATTGATCCTAGTGTGTAACTGATCGTCGCATTCCCCATTTTCATGTAATTACCTTTCTCAAGATACCGGGTAGAAGCACTGCTTGGGTTTACTGGCTTTTCGCCTAAAGATCTTGCCAACTCCAATTCAGATTTTCCAATATTTCTTTTACCCAAATTATTGAATGATGTAATGGCATTGGCAGTGTTATTATAAATATAATGACCAAAAGCACCATTCATAGCTGCTTCAAGAGACAGCTTTTTAAAGGTAGCGTTAATGGTAAATCCAAGTAACACATCCGGATTTGCCGAACCAAGTAAAAATTTCTCTTCGCCGCCTTCATACAAAGAAATACCTGTAGTCTTATCAATACCAATGAATTTTTTCAGGTAAAACGTATTGAGAGGTTGATCATTTACCAATAGCTGGGCATATGCACCCGATAATCCCTGGCCATTAACTTCGCCGGTAGGAATTTGCAATGCTCCAAAGTCCAACAATGTATTGGAAAG
>Ga0126305_10001187_pt1 | contig 11543 bp, 9 predicted proteins | sample Plot26_FD_92536 | JGI IMG/M metagenome (GOLD analysis project Ga0126305, IMG submission 92536) | Serpentine soil microbial communities from UC McLaughlin Reserve, CA, USA - Plot26 | ecosystem: Environmental > Terrestrial > Soil > Grasslands | place: USA: UC McLaughlin Reserve, Lake County... | reverse complement strand
TCATCGAGATTCAGGACGAGCAGCAGCGGTTTGGCCGAGAGAAACTGGAACCCTCGTAACCGCTTCGCGTCCTCGACGGCAAGATCGAGCGCGCGCAGCGGCTTGCCTTCCTCGAGAGCGACTCGGCACCGGCCTAGGATCTCCTGCTCCTTCTTGAGGTCTGGTGTATTTCCTTTCTTGAGGTCTCGTTCCAGCCGTTCCAGTCGCCGCTCGACGACTCCAAGATCGGCCAGGATCAATTCATCCTCCATCATCCGAACGTCACGGGCGGGATCGACGGATCCCGACGGATGCGGTACCGATGGATCCCGGAACATGCGGACGACGTGAAGCAGCGCGTCGGCGGTGCGAAACGCGGCGACATCGAGGAGGGCCGCCGCACCAGTTTTCGCGCCACCCACACCGGCGATGTCGGCAAACTCCACTGTGGCCGGCGTGTGCTTCCTGGGATTGAAAAGCGCCGTCAGCTGGTCCAGGCGGTCGTCAGGCACCCGGGAGACGCCGACGTTCGCCTCTGATTTACCGCCCGCTCGCGGCAGGTCGCGCGCGCTCGTCAGCAATTGAAAGAGCGACGTTTTGCCCGACGACGGAAAGCCGATGAGTCCTGCCCTGAGCATCTTGTTCCTCTCCCAGCCCAGCGGGATGAGCCAAATCTGCACATCCTAGCACGCCGTCCCGTTCGACGACCGCGCTTACGCTTTTGGTTCGCCGTGGCGAAAATTTGGCGTAACCCCTTGTCTGTGTTCATTTAGGTTGACATCGAGAGGCCCCTTCTCTACTCTACCCGTGGAAATTTGTGGAGCGAAGTGGAGTAAACAGACGTGCTCCGGGGCAACTACGCCGCCAAAATTGATGAGAAGGGCCGGCTCAAAATCCCGAATGCCTTCCGAACCCTCATCGAGGGACAACACGGAGCTGAGGTGTTCGTGACGAGTCTGTCGGGGGAGTACGTCCGCATCTACCCGATGGCTGTCTGGCTTGCGCACGAAGAGAAACTCGCGCGCGTTCCGTCCACTCATCCTGCGCGGCTGAAGTATTTCGATCGCGTGAACTACTACGGGCAGACGGCTGAAATCGATGCGCAGGGTCGCGTGGTGATCCATTCGCGTCTCCGCGATGCCGCCGGGATGATCGGCGAAGTGGACGTGTTCGGTCAATACGAATGGCTCGACGTCTGGAGCCACGAGCGCTTCACCGCCAAGCTGCAGCGGGAACCGTACACCGACGACGACGCGCGGGCGTTGGCAGAGTTCGGGATCTGAACATGGACGACGCACGCCACGAACCGGTGATGGTGCCCGAGGTGGTGTCGCTGCTCGCACCGGACCGCGGCGGCCTGTTTGTCGACTGCACGATCGGACTGGGCGGGCACGGAGCGGCGCTTCTTGAAAATGGCGCGGCGCGGTTGCTGGGTCTCGATCGCGACGAAGAAGCGCTCCGGATCTCGGGGGAGCGGCTGGGCCGCTGGGGAGACCGGGTCGAACTCGTGCACGCGGACTATCGCGATCTTCCCCGTGTCCTGGGCGATCGCGGGATCACTGCTGTAGACGGGATCCTGGCCGACCTGGGTGTCTCGTCGATGCAGTTGGATTCAGAGGGCCGCGGCTTCAGTTTCCGTCGCGATGAGCCGCTCGACATGCGGATGGATCGGAGCACCGGTCCGACCGCCGCGGAGTTGATCGCAAACGCCGGCGAAACCGAACTTGCGAACGTGATCTTCGAGTTCGGTGAAGAGCGCCACTCCCGCCGCGTGGCTCGCTACATCGTCAACGCTCGTGCGGCTCGCCCGATCGAGACCACCGGTGAACTGGCCGGGATCGTCCGGCGCGCCGTCCCGACGCGGGGGTATCAGCGCATCGATCCGGCAACACGGACGTTCCAGGCACTGCGCATCTGGGTCAACCGCGAGCTCGACGGGCTCGATGCTTTCCTCGAGAACGCGACTGGCCGCTTGCTGGCTGGTGCCCGGCTGGCGGTGATCACTTTTCACTCCCTCGAGGACCGCATCGTGAAGCACACGTTCCGTGCCCTGGCGGCAGCCGGCGGCGCGCTCCACGTGTTGACGCGAAAGCCGGTGACTGCGGGCGAAGAAGAACTGGCGCGGAATCCCCGCGCGCGCAGCGCGAAACTTCGCGCGATCGAGAGGCTGGCATGAGCGCTGTCGACTTCGAGTACGCCATCAAGAAAGACGTTCGCAACAATCCCATCGTCCGCGAGGTCGATGAGGCGCGGCAGCGGCAGCTGTGGCGCTCGTTCGGCATCGGCGGCGTCCTCGTCGTCGTGCTGCTGTTCTCAACCTGGCAACACGTCGAGCTGGTGAATCACGGATACAAGGTGCAGCGGCTCGAACGCGAGAAGGCGCAGGAGATGGAAATCAATCGTCACCTGATCGTCCAGATCGAGATGCTCCGCTCCCCCGAACGGATTGAAAAGCTCGCGAAGCAGTTCGATCTGGTCGCGCCAAGGCCGGAAAAGTCTTTCATCCTCGAGCGGGCCGCGCCGTCCGCGCCTCCCGATAAGTCCGCGCTCGCACTGCGCTGACGAGAGCAGGAGCACCCCGTGGCTGAAGTCAACAGCAGCAGGTTCAGGCTTCCCTGGATGGGAACCCAGCAGGTCGCGAAGCGCGAAGCCGCACCTGGTCCGCTGGTGTGGCGCGACACCATGCGCTCGCGGCTGGTGGTCTGCGCGGTGATCTTCGGACTTTGGACGGCCGCCATCGAGGCTCGGCTGGTCTACCTGCAGGTCATCTCCAAAAACCGCATGGTGGCGATGGCCGACAAACAGCAGTCGATGTGGATCCTCTTGCCCCGAGGACGAGGGGCGATCTACGACCGCAACGGCAATGTCCTCGCCTATACCGTCGAGGGTGAGGCGATCAACGCCGATCCGAAATTGATCACCGACCCGGAGAAGGCAGCGCGCGAGATCTGCGCCGCGCTCGACGAATGCGACGGGGCCAAGCTTGTTGACCTGCGGGCGAAGCTCGGGGCATCCGAGAAACGGTTTGCCTTCCTCGACCGCCGTGCCTCCGCGCCCGCGGTTCAGCGGGTGCGCGCGCTGGGAATCCCGGGCATTGTCTTCACGAAGGAAAACCGGCGCTACTATCCGAAGCGGGAACTTGCCGCCCACGTTCTTGGCTACGTCGGCATCGACAACGAGGGCCTCGGCGGAATCGAAGGCGTCTATAACAGCCGGATCAGCGGACGTCAGGGCCGTGTTCGGTACCTGGTCGACTCGCGGCGGACGGCTATCACCATCCGCGAGGAAAGCCCGGCCACCCCCGGTGAATCGCTCGAGCTCACGATCGACCAGTATCTTCAGCATATCGCCGAGCGTGAGTTGCGCGCCGGCGTCACGGAACACAACGCTGCGGGCGGAACCGTGGTGATCATGGATCCGCGCAACGGTGAAATTCTCGCACTCGCCAACCATCCGACTTACAACCCCAACTCGTACGCAGACTTCGGCGACATCGATCGGAAGAACCGCGCCATCCAGGACATCTACGAGCCTGGGTCCACCTTCAAGATCGTGACCGCGTCAGCGGCGATCGAAGAACGTGTGCTGCGGCCGTCGGACCTGATCGACTGCGCTCCTGGACGAATTCTGCTTCCAGGCGGACGCGTCGTACGCGACGTGCATCCATACGGCTCCCTCTCATTCGAAGACGTGATCGTCAAGTCGAGCAACGTCGGTGCGATCAAGGCCGGCTTCCGCATCGGCGCGGAGCGTCTCGGCCTCTTCATCAATCGCTTCGGGTTTGGCCGGTCTTTGTCGCCAGACTTCCGCGGCGAGAGCGGAGGAATCGTTTGGAATTCGGCCAAGCTCGATGAAGGAGCACTGGCGTCGATCTCGATGGGCTATCAGGTCAGCGTCACCCCGCTGCAAATGGCGGCCGCAGTCAGTGCGGTTGCCAATGGCGGCACCTTGTTCGAACCGCGCGTCGTCCGCGCGTTCATCAAGAACGGACAGCGGAATCCGGTGGAGCCGAAAGAGATCCGCCGCGCGATTGCCCGAGATACGTCTGCAACTCTGACCGAGATCATGGAAGCGGTCGTCGAGCGAGGGACAGCGAAGTCTGCGCAGGTCGAGGGGTACACGATCGCCGGGAAGACGGGGACGGCCGCGAAGCTCGTCGATGGACGCTACTCCCACTCCGACTACAACACGTCCTTCGTCGGGTTCCTTCCGTCCCGCAAGCCGGCGCTCACCATCCTCGTCGTGATCGATTCACCTCATGGAAAAGTCACCGCGTACGGCGGGACGGTTGCCGCACCGATCTTTCAACGGATCGCCGAAGCGTCGCTTCGTCATCTGGGAATCGGCCCGACGATCAATCCGGCGCCGGCGGTGATGGCTGCCACCGAACGGCCTGTGCAGCCGCTGTCGGCAGCTGGAGCCGGTGCGATCGAGACGGTGTCGCTGGGCGAGGGCTACATGCCCGACGTGAGAGGGCTGAGCGCGCGCAGCGCGATCAGACGATTGTTGAAGCAGCACCTCAACGCCAGGATCGCCGGCGACGGCCTGGTCGTCGAGCAATCGCCCGAACCTGGCACCCCGCTCGTTCCAGGGGAAGACGCGATCCTGAAGCTTTCACGGCGTGCGTCCGCGGTCTCGACGGGAGGCGCGCAGCAGTGACGCTTTCCGATCTGATCCGTGCGGTGGGAGCGCGTGCGGCGATCGCCGCGTCCGGTCCGCTGCCGGATTCGGTTGGTGCGGTGACGGTCACCGGGGTTGCCTACGACTCGCGTTCGGTCCATCCGGGTGCGGTGTTCGTGGCGCTGAAGGGACTTCACGCCGACGGGGCGGCGTACGCGCGCGACGCGGTCACACGTGGTGCCGCCGCGATCTTCTCGGAGAGTGCCGCACCGGCCGGTGTTCAGGTTCCGTGGCTGAAGGTTGCTGACGGACGCGCCGCGCTCGCAGTCCTGGCATCCGAGTTCTACGGTCGCCCGAGCGAGCAACTCACGCTCGTCGGGATCACCGGTACCAACGGCAAGACAACGACCTCGTACCTCCTCACGTCCATTTTCGAAGCCGCCGGGATGAAGTGCGGCCGGATCGGAACGGTCGGTTATCGCATCGGCACCCGCGAATTCGAAGCCGCTCGAACGACGCCCGAGGCACCGGAACTGCAGCGGATGCTGCGCGATATGGTGAGCCAGGGATGCAGTGCCTGCGTCATGGAAGTCTCCTCGCACGCACTCGTGTTGCGCCGCGCCGACAATCTCCAGTTCGCCGCAGGGGTCTTCACCAACCTGACCCGCGATCATCTCGACTTCCACGGCGACATGGAGGAGTACTTCGCGGCCAAGCGGCGGCTGTTCGAATTGCTCCCGCCGGACGCGGTCGCGATCACGAATGCCGACGATCGGCGTGGTGCGCAGTTTGCCGCCGCAGCCCGCCGTCCGGTCACGTACGCCATTGATTCGCCGGCCGACGTTACCCCCGGCCCGATCGCCTTTTCGCTGAACGGCCTTCAATTCGAAGTCCGAACGCCACGCGGCACGCTTCACCTGCGCTCGCCCCTGGTGGGTCGCCCCAACGCCTACAACATCCTGGCCGCCGTCACGGCCGCGATGGCGCTCGACGTGCCGTTCAGCGCGATTGAGAACGGCATCCGCGATTTGACCAACGTGCCCGGGCGGTTCCAGGTGGTTTCTGGCAACGACGATGAGGTCCGCGTCGTCGTCGACTATGCGCACACCGACGATGCGCTGAAGAACCTGCTCGAAACCGCGCGCCCGCTCGCCTCCGGGCGCGTGATCACGGTGTTCGGCTGCGGCGGTGATCGCGATCGCACGAAACGCCCGCTCATGGGTGCGGTCGCAGCACGCCTGAGCGACGTCGTCATCGTCACCTCTGACAATCCTCGCTCGGAGAATCCGGGCCAGATCATCGACGAGATCAAACGGGGCATCGTGTTGCCGCCGGACCGCGTCGGTCCGAAGGGAACAGGACCGAGGGCGCCGGTCTGCCTGACATTTCCGGACCGGAAGGAAGCCATCGAGCGCGCGGTGAAGGACGCGCGGCCGGGTGACCTCATCCTCGTGGCCGGCAAGGGACACGAGAAGTACCAGGTGATCGGCGATCGGACGTTGCCGTTCGACGATGTCGCAGTGGCACGGGCGGCGCTCGCGCAACGGCGCGGCTCGAGAGTGTCGTAGGTCGTCATGGTTGTGGCGCTCACTGCCGCCGACGTTGTCGCCGCCACGGGCGGACGGCTTGCCGCCGGCGACGAAAAGACGCCGATCGGACGGATCTCCATCGATTCCCGGTCGCTGGCAGCGGCTGATTTCTTCGTCGCGATCCAGGGCGAGCGCTTCGACGGACACGCCTTCGCAGCCGAGGCGCTCAACCTCGGGGCAGCCGGCGTGCTGATCAGCGATCCCGCTTCGGTTCCCGCCGACACCAGCGCGCTGGTCATCCAGGTCCGTGACACCACTCAGGCGCTCCAGGATCTGTCCCGCTGGATTCGCCGGAAATCCGGTTCGCAGGTGGTCGCGATTACCGGCAGCGCAGGCAAGACCACGACGAAGGAAATCTGCGCCGAACTGCTGTCGACCCGGTACCGGGTGTTTCGAAACAAAGGAAACCTCAACAACCACATCGGCCTGCCGCTGTCGTTGCTCGACCTGCGCGAGGTTCCCGACGTAGCCGTCGTGGAACTCGGTATGAACCATCCGGGGGAGATCCGAACGCTGGTTGGGATCGCGGAACCCGAGGTTCGTGTCTGGACCAACGTGGGGGACGCGCACATCGGGTTTTTCAAGTCCGTCGACGCAATCGCCGACGCGAAGGCGGAAATTCTCGAGTCGGCACGGCCCGAGGATGTGCTGGTGGTGAATGCGAACGACGGCCGCGTCATGAGTCGCATCGCCTCCTTCAAAGGGCGCGTCGTCAGGTTCGGCACCGACGTCGACGGAGATGTGGTCGCTCGGAACGTGAAACTGCGGGGCCTCGAAGGCACGAGCGCGACGGTGCGCACCCCGGCGGGGGAGTTCGAGTTGAAGTCACCGCTTCTGGGCCTTGGGAACCTCTCGAACATACTTGCGGCGACCGCGGTGGCGGTAACGATGAACGTTCCCCCTGCGGCAATTGCAGAGCGGGCTGGGTCCCTTCGTCCGTCTCATCACCGCGGTGAGCTGCTGCGGCTGCCCGGGGGTGTCACGCTCGTCGACGACTCGTACAACTCCAGTCCGGCCGCGCTGCAGCGTGCGCTCGAAACCATCGCCGCCGCGAACGGCAGCGCCCGGAAGGTGGCGGTGCTCGGACAGATGCTCGAACTCGGAGAGCACGCGCGGCGCCTGCACGAAGAATGCGGCCGTGCGGCGGCGCGCGCGGGTCTCGACGTTCTGGTCGCAGTCGGCGGTGACGATGCCCGCGAGCTGGCGGCAGCCGCGATTGCCGGCGGCATGCCGTCCGGTGCGGTCTTTCACGTTCCGGGCAAGACCCAGGCGGTAGATGTCGCGCTGCAGCGGGTTCGTCCCGGAGATCTCGTGCTGGTGAAGGGATCGCGCGGAATCGGGCTCGACCTCGTGGTCGACCGTCTTCGGGCGGAGTTTGCCTGATGCTGTACTACCTGCATCACCTGAGCGAGTACCTGCCCGTCCTGAACGTCACCCGGTACATCACCTTCCGGACGGCGGCGGCCAGCATCACCGCGCTCGGCATCGGACTGTTCCTGGGTCCATGGATGATCCGAAAGCTCCGTGAGTTTCAGATCGGTCAGGTCATCCGCCAGGAAGGCCCGGCGACGCATCGCACCAAGGCCGGCACCCCGACGATGGGTGGACTGCTGATCCTGACGTCCGCCGTTGTTCCGACGCTTCTCTGGGCAAACCTTTCGAACGGTTTCATCTGGGTAGCGGTACTGTCGACGCTCGCGTTCGGCGGGGTTGGATTCGCCGATGATTACCTGAAGATCGTACGGCGCTCACATCATGGATTGTTGCCCCGGTACAAGATGGGGTGGCAGGTCGTGATCGCGATTGTCGTCGGGGTGATTTTGCTGGTGCTGGCGACAACCGAGCCGCCGCTCTATAACACGCGGCTGGTGATTCCGTTCTTCAAGCGCGCGATCACCGACCTGCACTGGTTCTACGCGGCTTTCGCGGTCTTTGTGCTCGTTGGATCGACCAACGCGGTCAACCTGACCGACGGTCTCGATGGTCTGGCGATCAGCGTCTTTGCGGTGGCCGCTGCGGCGTTTACGGCGCTGGCCTATGTCAGCGGCCATCGCGAGTTCGCGGAGTACCTGCAGCTTACGCGATTCTCTCCGCTGACCGGCGAGTTGACGGTGTTCTGCGCGTCACTAGTCGGCGCGAGCCTTGGGTTCCTCTGGTACAACTCCTACCCCGCTGAAATCTTCATGGGAGATGTCGGCTCGCTCGCACTTGGCGGCGCGCTCGGAACGGTGGCGCTTCTCATCAAGCAGGAGGTTCTGCTGGTGGTGGTCGGCGGCGTCTTCGTCATCGAAGCGCTCTCGGTCATCATCCAGGTCGCCTCCTTCAAGCTCACGGGCAAGCGCGTCTTCAAGATGGCGCCGCTGCATCATCACTTCGAACTTATCGGCTGGAGCGAGCCGAAGGTCATCACGCGATTCATCGTCGTGGCGATCATCTTCGCGCTGTTCAGCCTCACGACCTTGAAACTCAGATGACGCCCGAAGGTTCCTTCTCCGTGCATGGCAAGCGGGTCACCGTCGTCGGCGCGGCGCGGAGCGGCGTCGCTGCGGCCGAACTGCTCGTCCGGCGCGGCGCATCGGTCACGCTTACCGATTTGCGCCCGGAGATCACCGGGGAAGGTGCCCTTCGAGAAGCAGGCGTACGGCTGGCACTCGGTGGGCATCAGCCCGGCCTGTTCAATCGAGCCGATTTGATCGTTCTCAGCCCTGGCGTGCCGTTCAATCTCTCTCTTCTGGACGAAGCTCGTACCGCAGGTATTCCGGTGATCGGCGAACTGGAGCTCGCGTCCCGCTGGCTGCGTGGCCGGATCATCGCGATCACCGGGACGAAAGGGAAATCGACGACCACCACCCTCGCCGGGCGCATGCTCGCAGCCGGTGGGCACCGCGTGCTGGTTGGCGGAAATATCGGGAACGCGCTGAGCGCGCAGGTTGACGACTCAACCGAGGACACGATCCATGTCGTCGAGACGAGCAGCTTCCAGCTCGAGTCGATCGACACCTTCAGGCCCTGGATCGCGGTGCTGCTGAACTTCTCCCCGGACCATCTCGATCGCCACGCGGATGTCGCCGAGTACGCGGCGGCGAAATCCCGCATCTTCGTCAACCAGACGGCCGCTGACTGGGCCGTCCTCAATGCAGACGACGAGTCCGTGCGCCGGATGGCAGCGGAGGCGGCGTCGCGAAAGTTGCAGTTCTCCATGACCGATTCGCTCGCTTCGGGTGTGCTGGTTCAGGGGGATGCAATCGTGCGGCGCACACCGGACGGAGATCGTCCGCTCGTGCCGCTGTCATCGATACGGCTGCTCGGCCGGCACCTGATCGCGGACGTTCTTGCCGCATCGGCGGTGGCGTCGCTGGCCGGGGTCGATGCCGAAGCGATGACGATGGCGGTTGAGGGATTCCGCGGGCTGGAGCATGCGCTCGAACCGGTCGCGGAGTTCGGCGGCGTCATGTTCGTCAACGATTCGAAGGCCACCAACATCGAGTCGGCTCGTCGCGCGATCGAGAGTTTCGATTCGCTGGTCGTGATCCTGGGTGGCAGATACAAGGGGGGGGACTTCGCCGACCTGATCGAGCCGCTGGCACACCGTCATGCCACGGTGGTCGCGATCGGGGAAGCGCGCAGTCTGATTCGCGAGGCGCTTGCCGGTGCGGTGCCAGTTCAGGAAGCAGCAGACATGAACGCCGCAGTGCGGACCGCTTTTACCGGCGCCGCGCCAGGAACGGCCGTTGTTCTTGCGCCGGCATGCGCAAGCTTCGACATGTTCCGCGACTACGCGGAACGCGGCCGGGCGTTCAAACAGGAAGTACTGAGATTGGAAGAGGAGTGGAGCGGCGCGCGTGAGCAGTAAGCAGTCATCAGTCCGACTGGTGCGGTGAAGAACCGTCCGCTGAGAACACAGGCTACCCCGGCCTGTGCGGGTGGTGTCTTGGCCCCCGTCCGGCTGATGACTGCTGACTGCTCAGGCGCCCCGATCGTTCCACGTGTTATGTCGGCCACAGAGTGGTCGAGCTTTAGTGGAGGCGGAGTATGGCCCGGAAACTGAAATCAGACAAGTTACTCTTCACGGCCATGCTGCTGCTCGTGTGTACATCAGTCGTGATGGTCTACAGCGCCTCGGCCGTGATGGCCGGCGAGCTGTACCACAATCAATACCTCTTCCTCTTCAAGCAACTCACGTTCGCACTCCTCGGACTGCTCCTCGTCCAGCTGATCATGCGTGTCGATTACCGGAAGTACCGCGAACCGCCCGTCATCTGGACCTGCCTGGGGGTCGTCGCGCTCGGCCTGGTCGCGGTGCTGTTTGGTGAAGCCCGAAACGGTGCACAACGATGGCTGAATCTCGGCGGTCTTGGGATCCAGCCTTCGGAGCTCGCGAAAATCTGCGTGATCATGTTCGTGGCCGCGCTGCTCGAACGGCGGATGGACCGGATCGACGAACCCGGCCGCACATTGCTTCCAATCGCCGCGGTGCTCGGCGCGGTCATCGGGTTGATCCTGCTCGAGCCGGACCTCGGCACGGCGGTCTCGATCGTGATGATTGCGAGCGTGATGATCTTTGCCGCCGGAATCAACTACAAGTATGTTGCCGGCCTCGCCCTGACGGCGCTGCCGGCGCTGTTCATGCTGATCTGGACCTCCGAATACCGGTGGCGGCGCCTGCAGGCGTACCTGGATGGGCCCTGGAGGGATCCGCTCGGCGACGGCTTCCAGCCCATTCAGTCGATGATCGCGGTTGCCACCGGCGGCGTCTTCGGACGTGGTCTGATGGGCGGCGTCCAGAAACTGTTCTACCTGCCCGAGCCTCACAACGACTTCATTTTTGCCGTCATCTCCGAGGAACTGGGGATGATCGGGGCGACAGTCGTGCTGGGCTGCTTCTGCGTGATCACATGGCGCGGACTTCGCACCTCCCTTCGCGCGCCCGATCGCTTCGGAGCATTTCTCGCGCTCGGTCTGACTACGATGGTCGCCTTCCAGGCGTTCTTCAACATGAGCGTGGTGATCGGTGCTCTGCCGACCAAGGGCATCCCGCTTCCATTTGTCAGCTATGGCGGATCGTCATTGCTCGTCAACCTGGTGGGCATGGGAATGCTGCTCAACGTTTCTCAGCATGCGTCCGGCTCGCACCAGGTGGTGACGACGGCGCTCCCGATCACGGCGGATGCATGACACCGCTCCGGATCGTGATCGCCGGTGGCGGCACCGGCGGCCATCTCTATCCGGGGATCGCCGTTGCGCGCGAGCTGCAGCGCCTCGCGCAGGCGACGGTGACGTTTGCGGGGACGGCGGCCGGCATCGAGGCGCGCGTCGTGCCGCACGAGCGCTTCGAGCTCGACGTCATTCGCAGCG
>Ga0126305_10001186_pt1 | contig 11551 bp, 14 predicted proteins | sample Plot26_FD_92536 | JGI IMG/M metagenome (GOLD analysis project Ga0126305, IMG submission 92536) | Serpentine soil microbial communities from UC McLaughlin Reserve, CA, USA - Plot26 | ecosystem: Environmental > Terrestrial > Soil > Grasslands | place: USA: UC McLaughlin Reserve, Lake County... | reverse complement strand
CGCTGGGGAGGACTATGGCCGTGGCATTTGAAGGCCGACCCACTCCGATCGGCACTCCTGCGGGTGCGCGTGTAGCCGACGGCGACGTGGTGTGGCACCACGACCACCCGCGAGACGCTCCAGATCACCACGGAGCTTGCCGTCATCGACTACCTCGGCGACCCTCAGGAGGGCGTCACGTTCGTCGATCGTGAGTTCCCGCTCCATCGTCACCCCCGACTCGCCCCCTCTGGGCGATTCTTCACAGAGGTTATCCACAGCCCGCAGTCGCAAGATCCGTATCTAGGGCGACCACGTCGAGCGGTATCTGCTGGAGCGCAACGAAGAGCGGGACGTCGCCGGTCTTGAGTCAGCGGGTCAGCGCGCATCCGGGCCACGCTCCGGCAGGTCCGGGACGACCACTATGACCGCCTGCCGGACCGGGGAGATCATCTCCGTGAGAGCAGGCGCCTCCGTGGTGCTATGGGGCAGGCGAGGGGTACCAGGGCAACCCCACCGTCATGACCGACGTAGACACCAGGGCGGTCCCGCGAAGGGCCCCGGACCACGTCGTCGTCCTTCGCACCCAGCAGGGCGGGGGGCCAGCCACCTGGATTGGGATCGCCGAGAAGCGCTCCTGAACGACCGACTCCAACTGCACTGGCACTGACGGCGGCGCCACTCGGCCGCGGGAGGGAGGGGAGGCGATCCGATCCCGTGGTGAGGCAGGATCATCGCTGCGCTTCTGGCGCGGCGCGAAAGGCGTCGCCGAGGACGTCGGCGCCGATACGGGCAGAGCGCTGCCATGGCCACCGTCGTATGAAGGTGAGGGCAGCCCACAAGGTGACGGCGGTGGCGAGAGCGATCGTGGTGTCCGAGAGGTCGGCGGTGCCCAGGACGCTGCCGCGTATGGCGTCGGTCGCGTGTGCGACGGGATTGGCCGCCGCAATCGTCCGCATGGGGGCTGGCATGGTGCTGAGCGGCGCGAAGGCGCCAGAGACGAACATGAACGGCATCATGATCATCATCCCGGCGAACTGGACGACGTCCGGACGGCGGAGACGGTCGCCGATCCGGCCGAACAGTGCACTCATCGCGGCGGCGAGGGTGACCAGCACCGCCAGGGCGGCGACGGCGTCGAGTACGCCGCCGTGGAAACGGAACCCCAGCGCGAGGGCTGCTGCCACCAGGAGAGCGCCGCGCACGAGGGTGAACAGGACCTCGTTGATGGTCCGGGCCACGCCGGCCAGCCGCGGTGACATGGGCAACGTGGAGAAGCGGTCGTGCAGGCCGTTGGTGTGATCGATCGCGGCAGCGACGCCGGCATTGGTGCCGGCCATCACGGTGGACACTGCCAGCATGGCCGGGGTGAGGAAGTCGATGTAGCTGACACCGGCGGGAAACCCCGGGCTGTCCGAGACGCTGCGGAACACCTGGCTGAACAGGACCAGCATGGCCATCGGCATGGTCAGCGAGAACATCAACAGCTGCGGGACCCGCGCGCTGGTGCGCAGACTGCGCCGGACCAGGATCGCAAGTTGGTCCACGACGAGTGGCGGGCTCGTGGTGGTGCTGTCGGTGGTCATGCGGACGCTCCGGCCGATGCGGTCGTCGGTGCTGGGTTGGCCAGGTGGAAGAAGACGTCATCGAGGCTGGGAGCGGCGACCTCAAGGTCGCTGAGCCCGCCGGCGTCACGGGTAAGTTGCGCAAGCAGCCCGATAGTGGCGTCGTCATCGGGCAGCGTGTAGGACACGGTGGTACGTCCCCATCCGGCCGGGGTGCTGGTGTGGGGACGATTGCCCAGCACGGACAGTCGCCCGGTCGGGACGGTGGCACGCAGCACCTTGCCGCCGACCAGGCGCTTGAGCTCGCGCGGCGTCCCCTGGCCGGCGATCCGACCGTGGTCCAGAACGATCACCTGGTCGGCGAGCCGGTCCGCCTCTTCGAGGTACTGGGTGGTGAGCACCACGGTGGTGCCCTCCGCGGTCAGGTCCCGGACCACTTCCCACACGGCTTGGCGGGCGGTCGGGTCGAGCCCGGTGGTCGGCTCGTCGAGGAAGAGGACCCGCGGTGCAGCGACCAGGCTCGCGGCCAGATCGACCCGGCGCCGTGTCCCGCCGGAGAGCTCTCCAACCCGGCGGGTGTCGAACTCGTGCAGGTCGAACTGGTCGACGAGGTGCCTGGCCCGGCGGCGGGCGGCGTGGCGCAGGCCGGCGAGGCGCCCGACCAGCTCGATGTTCTCCATGACGGTGAGGAAGTCATCGAGGCCCGCGTACTGCCCGGTGACCCCGATCCGTGAACGGACCTGCGCCGGGTGGGCCACGACGTCGACCCCGTCCACGAGCACCCGACCCTGATCGGGCCGGACCTGGGTGGTGAGCACCCGGATCAGGCTGGTTTTGCCGGCGCCGTTGTGCCCGAGCACCCCGAGCGTTTGGCCCGAGGCAACGCTCAGGCTCACCCCGTCGAGCCCGTGCATCCGGCCGTAGCTGACGCGCAGCCCGTCAACCAGCACTGCGTCGTCTGTCATCTCATGCCTCCCCAGCTGATGCGCCGCAGCACGGCACATCGGTGACCGCGTCGCCGGCGCAGCACCCGCTCTCAACGCTGTCCGAGCTGGTGCTTGCGGCGGCATCGTCGTCCGCGAGCACGGTGTAGAACTCCCACGCCCCCAGCGGGACATCCGGCACGTCGACCCAGATCTTGTCCTGCACCGCGTGGCAGCAGCGGTCGTCACGCGCCACGGTGTGCGCCAGGCCGCGCTCGGCGAACCGGTCGCCAGCCGCGCGGACGTCGTCGGTCGAGCCGACCTCGACGCCCAGGTGGTTCAGCGGCGACGTCGCCTTCGGGTTCTCGAACAGGACCAGCTTGAGCGGCGGATCGGCCAGGGCGAAGTTCGCGTAGCCGGGCCGGCGCTTGGCCGGCGCGACCGCGAACACGGCCGTGTAGCGCTCGACGGCAGCGTCCAGGTCAACGACATTGAGCGCCAGCTGGAGTCGGCTTTGGGTCATTCTGCGTCTCCTCGAAAGGCCCGCGGTGTACGGGCGGCAACAAGGAGGACGAACGACGCGCGGTAGGGACGCATCCAGGGACAGCCCGAGGCTCTGCCTGCGACCAGGGTTAGAGCCCCGGTGCCGAGGCGGGTGCCGCGGCCGTACGAACGTTGCTTACTGAAGGAGCTGACACGCCGCCAGCCGCCTGATGCATCGTGAAGGGATGAACACTGGACATGCTGGGACGCAGCCAAACGACAACTTGGACCCACCACTGGACCGCACGGGGACCGATTCGCAGTTGGAAGCCGCCCGGCTGACCCTGCATGACCTGCTTGCCCACGCTGACGCCGAGGACTTGCGCCGCGGCAGCGATGGCACCCGCTGGAACAACGAGCAGTTGCTGTTCCACATGGTCTTTGGCTACATGGTCGTCGGGGTCCTGCTGCACCTGGTCCGCCTCATCTCCCGGCTACCTACCTCCGTTGGGCAGCGTTTCGCGGCCGTGCTCGACACCGGTCGGCGACCGTTCCACGTGATCAACTACTTCGGGTCATGCGGCGGCGCGCTCTCGTCTTCAACCATGCCCGGATGGGCTGGCTGTGCGACCGCACGATCGCCGGTCTGCGCCGGTCGCTTGCTCGCGAGACCGACGTCGCCCTGCAGCGAGAAATGCCGTTCCCGACCAGCTGGGACCCCTACTTCAAGGCATCCATGAGCGTGGCTGACGTCTACCGCTACCCAACTCAGCACTTCGAGCACCACCGCCGCCAGCTGACGCTCACGCACCGGCCCTGACACCGATACGCGCAATGACGACGATCATCAAGAGTGAACCACCCGCTCGGTACCACCTGGCGCGGTACCGTCCCTCCGCTGTAGTACCGGCGCACGGGGCGCCGGTCGAGGGAAGCTGCTCATGACCGAGGAGACCTGGCGCCAGGCACGCCTTGTTCCGACGTCCGGCATCAACCGCGACGAGGAACAGGAGCGGCGGGCGACCTCTGCTCTTCTGGCGGTCATGTCGGCCGTCCGAGAGTTCGGGCGGGCGCTCAGCCAGCCGCTAGGCGCATGGCCGGGGCCTTGGAGACGTACATCGAGGTGCCCTTCATCTGGGCGGAGAAGCGGTGCTTCCCCGACGGGCTGATCACAATCTCTGCGACAACACCAGGGAAGTTGCGCTCGCGGAGTCTGGCCAGCAGATGAAGATCAAGCACTCGCGGCAGTCCCACGCCAAGCTCGCCCCCGCCCGGGAAGCGCTCGGGATTGTGCACTCGCTCGGTGATGAGTTCGCCGCCGAGGTGGCCGCCCTCTGCGCCATCGAGGTCACCGACGCCCAGTGGCCGGAGTTCCTCGACCACCACATCCCCGTCTCGGAGGACGCCCCTACCGGTCGTGGCCGGACCACGCCGGTGCCAGGCGCCAGCAGTTGACCGAGCTCCACACCGAGGACCCACGGGTCGCGTCCTGGGCGGGCACGGCTCACGGCGTTCTCCAGGCGGTCAACACATACGAACATCATCTGAGCACTGTCCGGGGCGCCAGCCGGGCTGAGCGCAACATGCTGCGCACCGCGACCGGGGATTTCGGCAAGCTCGATCGCAGCACGCTGGCCAACCCGTAGAAGGGTCCTAGCCCGAGCTGATGGGGGCTGGGTGATGCCGATGGGCATCGCCCGGCCATCGCCGGCCACCGGACCAGCATCCGCACTCTCCCGAAGGGTGGCGCGGCTACCGTGCCACAGGGACCCGATTCGCTTCCGGCCTTGGTTGAGCGCCTACGTGGCGGGCAGAACCTACGTGGCCGGGTGTGTCCCGGGCGCAGTGCGGGATCACGCCCTTGTAGTGGCGGATGAGAGGGGATGACTGCGATGGTGGATCGAACGCGCAGCGGCATCGGCGCCACGAACATGCAGAAGGCGGCGGCGGCGGTAGGCGCAGTTTTCGTCCTTGTCGGGATCTTGGGGTTCATCCCCGGGATCACCAGCGACTTCGACTCGATGGAGTTCGCCGGGCATGAGTCGGACGCGGAACTTCTCGGGATCTTCGAAGTGTCGATCCTGCACAACCTGGTGCACTTGCTGTTCGGGGTCGCCGGGCTCGCCATGGCACGCCGTTGGGACTCCGCCCGGGCCTATCTGATTGGCGGCGGCTTGATCTACCTGGTCCTGTGGATCTACGGCCTGGTGGTCGACAAGGGCAGCGATGCCAACTTTGTGCCGGTCAACACCGCCGACGACTGGCTGCACTTGGTGCTGGGTCTCGGCATGGTGGCCCTCGGGCTGATCTTGCAGCGCGAGCGCGCCGGCCTGACCCGGGGAACGGCGACCTGACCGCCTAAGGGTGCTCCAGGCGCGTCCCCCTGCCGTTGGCATCCCCCGCCTGGGTCGCATGAAGTGGATCTTCACGGGTACACCGGGACCAGCAACGTTCGATGAAGGGATGCGCCCATGCCCGGCAAGTTCGTGATGAACAAGTCCGGCAAGGGGTTCCACTGGACCTGCTCGCTACCAACGGCAAGGTCATCGCCACGAGCGAGCACCACGAGACCCGCCGCGCCGCTCTGGCCGGCATCGCCTCGGTCCAGAAGAACGGGTCCGGCGCGTCCACCGTCGATGCCGACGACCAGCCTGCACCAAGAAGGCGGCCAAGCGCCCCACGCGCAAGGTCGCAGCGAAGAACAGCGGCTGACCGGAGGACAGACGCCCCGCCATACGGCCCGGGCGTGAAGCGTCTTGTGCTGACGTTGTCACGGCTCTGCGGGGACCTCAGCCGGGGCGTCAGGCTCAGGCTTGTCCGGGGGCACCGGGTGCGATGCACTGCGCCTCCGGCGGATGTACTGCCACAGAGCCGCCACGACCACGGCCGCTGTGAGCCCGCTCGCTGTTAAGGCGCCTTGCACGGTCTTTAGCAGCCGCTGCGCCGTGTACAGGGGCCGGACCTTTACCTCGATCTGCTCGTCGTAGGTGACCTGCGGAATCAGCGGAGTGCCCGGGTCCTCAGCGAGCACCACGGCGAGTCGTAGGCGAAGGTTGGACGTGCCGAACTTCTTCGGCGTTACAGTCCAGCGCCACTCGGCCGGGTACGTCGAGCTGAGGATGCGTTTCTGAGGACCTGAGGGCTCGATCTGGAAGTTTGAGCCCGTGAGCTCGGCGGTCATCGCGGTGCTGACCTTCACCGGAACGACAACCGGCGGTCCTTCGCCCGGTAGGTCCGTCGCAGGATCGCCAGGCACCGAGGGCCGCCGGACGTGGATGACCAGCTCGTAGGACAAGCCTTCCTTCATTTCGTGGGGCGGTCGGAACGCCAGGCTTCCCTTCTCAAGCGCGTTCAGCACTTCGTTGACCTGGTTGAGAAGCGGGTCATCGGTGGTGCGTGAGGGAGTAGGCGACGACGAACCCGTGGCCCCAGGCGTCGAGGATGGCGAACCACTGCCGTTAGACGGCGTCGGCAGCGGTTCAGCTGACTCAGAACTTGGCGTGGAGGGTGCGGTCGCCGTGGACGTAATCGGTGTTGGAGTCGGCTCGACCGTCACGATAGTGAACTCGACCTCCGAGTACTCCACCAGAACGGCACCGGTCGCATCCAAACACCGTGCGGTGAACCGATAGCCGTCGCCTGCCTCAACTGTCTTTGGCAACGGGTAGGCACCGCCCCACGCCCCATCGGCATCCGGAACATACGACTCTTGCGGCCCGACAGCGGCTCCCCCCGGCCCGACGAGGACGGACTGACCCGTACCCCCAACCTCGCATCCGGTCCCCTCCACGGAAACGACGTCCCCCGCCTGGGCCGAATTCGGGCTCACGTGAAAGGAAGGATCTTGGGCAGCGATCGAGTCGAGTGTCATCGTTCTGCCGCTGAGCCCGAAAGCCGCCAGCGCGACCAGAGCCGTCAGGGCAAGTAGGCCGTCCTGAGGGGAACGGCGCATGACACCCCTTCCCCGCTTCCATCGGCTCCCCAAGCCACTCCTTTCAGTGGTACGCCGGGCCTGCACAGAGCGCAAGAGTTCGGTCACTCTGAGGACACGAAGCGCGGCCTCCCTGAGCGGCCAGGGCCGTGGCAAAGGGTGGCGACCCGGGGGCAACGGGTCGCCGGCCTCGCCTGCGCGCGGGTCGGCCCGCCTCCGTCCTGGGGGTTCCGCAGTAGCGGGCCCGGTTACGGCCCCGAGGGGAGCGGAGCTACCCGGTTGTACTCACCGTGCGCGCCCGTCAAGCCCCGGTCAACAGCCGAAAGTCACATCCTCCAGCCCGGTCCGGACGGATCAACGGCTGAGGTTGACGTCGGAGCGTTACCCGCGATTGTCACCGCAGCCCCGCCACCTCCTGGTCAGCTTCGAGCACGTCGCGTCGCGTAGCGCTCTGACTCTCTTCTTCGAGCTCCGGACCTTGCCCAGCAGCCAGGACCCGAAGCTGGCGGTCACGATGCCCAGCGATGCGATACCTGAAAGCATCAGCCCGACGGCTACCAGCCGGTCCCTGCCAGTGACTGGAAAGTGATCCCCGTAGCCGACGGTCGTGATACTGGAGCCATGGGCGAGTGTTGTGAGCCTGGCAGCGGTTACCAGTCGACCTTCGGCGACCGGTTCGCGAGACGGATCGAGCGCCGTTACCAGAAGCGTGGCCTCAACAAGACCCAGCTGCAACTGGTCGGCTTCCTGGCCGAGCGCGGCCTGGAGGGCGCCTCGGTCCTCGAGATCGGCGGTGGCCTGGGCGAGATCCAGATCGAGCTGCTCCGTCGCGGCGCCTCCCGCGTGACGAACCTCGAGATCTCCCAGGGCTACGAGCCACGCGCCGCTGACCTGCTGGCGGCCTCGGGAATGGCCGATCGGGTCGACCGCCGGTTCCTCGACATCGCCACGGCGCCCGACGAGGTCGAGACGTGCGACGTCGTCGTGCTCCATCGCGTGGTCTGCTGCTATCCCGACTACGAGCGCCTGCTGGGAGCGGCCGGAGGCCACGCCCGGCGCCTGCTGGTCTTCTCCCACCCCCCGCGCAACCTGGTGAGCTGCGCGGCGATCGGCTGGGACAACCTCCTGCGCCGGGTGCGCCGAAACGACTTCCGGGCCTTCGTCCACCCGCCCGAGGCTATGCTTGCGGTGCTGCGCGAGCAGGGACTGACGCCTCGCTTCCACCACCGCGGCATGATCTGGGAGGTCGTCGGCCTGGAGCGTTAGCGGCATGTAGCGGTCGCGGTCAGGCGAGCTTCGTCGCGAGCACGGAGATGCTCTTGACGCCGTACCTCTTGCTGGCGCCGCGGGCCCGGTCGGAGATGAACTCGTAGGCGTTGTCCCGGATCGTCACCACGGTGAACCCGGCGGACTCGATCGCCTGTAGGTAGACCTCCTGCTGCGCGGCTCCTCCGATACACGAGGCCCAGAGGTCGGCGTTACAGACGATCGCGTCGGTCAGCTGCTGTTCGGTGATGATGTCGGCGATGGCCAGCCGCCCACCCTGGCGCAGCACGCGCGCCGCCTCGGCGAAGACCACCGGCTTGTCCGGCACGAGGTTGATCACGCCATTGGAGATCACGCAGTCGACACTCGCGTCCGCGAGCGGCAGCTCCTCGATCCGGCTTTCGCGGAAGTCGACCCACGCTGCACCGTGATCCGCCGCGAGCTTGCGTGCCTTCGCGAGCTGCGTGAGGGTGAAGTCGACCCCGATCACCTGGCCGGTCGGGCCGACCAGTCCCCCGGCGTACAGCGCATCCATCCCCGAGCCGCTTCCCAGGTCGACCACGATCTCGCCCGGCTCAAGCGCCGCCAGATCGAAGAAGTAACCCACGCCCGCGAACGACTCGACCGCCTCGGGCGGCAGCTCCGCGATCCGGTCGGGCTGGTAGCCGGCGCGCGCCGCCACCTTTCGCCGAGCTCGAAATGGAAGTCTCCTTGCGGAAGCTCGGCCACCTCGCGGTACATCGCCTTGACCTTGGCCTCGAGCTCGAGGGTGTCGACGGTAGTCATGCGCCGTCCCTTGCCAGGAGCGCCATGAGAGCGAGCCCGGCGCCCACCATGAACAACAAGGTGTCGGCATAGATCAAGCCGAGGTGCCCGATGGTGTCGAAGCCCCACGGGTAGTGCGCGGGCAGTGCGACCGCGAGGCCGAAGACCGGTACCACGACCGCCGTCACCCAGGCCCACATCTCACCGCGGCGTACGCCGTACCAGGAGAGGGCGGCGACTGCGATGCCGGTGGCGCCGATGAAGGCGGCCACCGCAATGTGGAGGTGGCTGATGTAGTGCTCGAGCTGCGGGCTGAACTCCTCGATCTCGGTCTTGCCGACATCGACCTGCTCGCGGCCGATCCCCAGCTCGAGGAACGAGTCGGTGAAGTTGCGGACGAGGAAGATCACGCCGTACCCGAGGAAGCCCAGCCCTCCCACGGCCATGATCGCCGAACCGAGGCGGAGCCGCGACTCGTCCGTCGCGCTCTGCTGCGTGGTGTTCAAAGTGGCCATTTGCCACACCGCCTTATCAAGTAGATACTTGATTAAGGCGCGGCATGACCATCTTGTCAAGCGGAGTCTTGAATAACATCCGGAGGTGCGGGGATGGGTGACCATGCGGCAAAGGCTGCGCTGTACGACTCGCTGGCCGAGGCCGCGAAGGCGTTGTCCAGCGGGCGGCGTGCCGAGCTAATCGACGTACTCGCTCAGGGCGAGCGTTCGGTCGAGGAGCTCGCGGATGAGATCGGGCAGACAGTGGCCAACACCTCGCAGCATCTTCAGCGCCTCCTCCGGTCGGGACTGGTCAGGTCGCGCCGGGACGGAACCCGCATCCATTACTCGCTTTCCAGCCCCGTGGTCTTCACGCTCTGGCGCACGATGCGCGAGGCCGCCCAGGCCCACGTGGAGGAGCTCGACAATCTGGCTCGCGCCTATCTCGGGGATCGGGAGCAGCTGGGGAGGATCACCCGCGACCAGCTGCGCAAGCGGCTGCGTGAGGGCGACGTCGTCGTGCTGGACGTGCGACCCAGGGTGGAGTACGACGCCGGTCACATCCGCGGCGCACTGTCAATCCCGGTCGGCGACTTGAAGTCGCGGCTGAAGGAGATCCCGAACGGAGCCGACGTGGTCGCCTACTGCCGCGGGCCGTTCTGCGTCTACGCCGACGACGCCGTGCGGCTGCTCGCAAAGTCGGGCCGAAGCGCCGTCCGACTCGAGGACGGCTTCCCGGAGTGGGCGGCGGAGCGGCTCCCGAGCGAACGCAGCGATTAGGCTCGACGGCCCCTGCTCGAATAGCTGGCTGAGCGGATCGTTGAAGTCCGACTTGGCCGGCTCAATGCCAACGCCCCGTGCCACTCGGCTCGACACGTGTGAACTGGTTCACGACCTCTGGGTGGTGGCGTAACGCTGCTTAGACCATTTGTGCCCCAGCACGGCACATACCATCCGCTTGACGGCCATGGTGTGCTCCTTGCTCAACAAGAGCCCTACAGTCACCATCCGCCTCTCAGTAGGCACTGTCGACTCGGAACCTTGTGTGGGGCCGAAGGCTGGGAGCACCCGCGCATATGGCCGCTTTCTCGATGGCAGCCTGTGCCGCGCGAACCATCGACGATGTCCTCATGGCTCGCGCGGACTATTTGCGCACCGAAGAACGTGATCAACTGCCAAATCCGCAGGTCACAGGAAAGGCGGCGGACGAGTCGGCCTGTAAGCCGGGTTCTGTCGTGCGCCGAAGCGCACGGACGGCCATCCATCTCGGGCTGCCGTTACCGACAGCCTCCTGCGGTCTACCCGGGAGCTGGGGCGGGCCGCCCTTCCTGCCGAGGCAGTCGCTCCCTGTCTGACCTTGCTCCGGGTGGGGTTTGCCGAGCCGCCCGGGTCACCCCGGGCGCTGGTGGTCTCTTACACCGCCGTTTCACCCTTACCGCCGTCGGCCGGAGCCGGCGGCGGCGGTCTGTTCTCTGTGGCACTGTCCCGCGGGTCACCCCGGGTGGGTGTTACCCACCACCCTGCCCTGTGGAGCCCGGACTTTCCTCGGCAGACGTCTCCGCAGAAACGCCTGACGCGACCGTCCGGCCGGCTCGTCCGCCGTGCCCCACAGCCTAGCGCCTGGCCGCCCGGCAGCCGGCGTCAGACCAGGGCGAACCGCACCGACCGCCGCTGCACGTCCGCCTCGGCCAGCCGCACCCGCACCGCCTCGCCCACCGGAAGCCGTCCCTCGCAGGTCGCCCGCACGGCCGGGTCGGCGAGCTGCACGGTGCCCGACGCACCGTCGCGGCTCACCTCGACGACGACCGCGTCGAACTCCTCACCCTCGCGCCCGTGCAGCACGGCCGCCTCCATCAGCGCCACGCACTCGCGCTCGAGCTCGTGCCCGACCCGCCCGGACTCCGACATGGTGGACGGCAGCCCCGGCAGCGCCGACCGCACAAAGCCGGGCACCTCGTCGCCGGCGCACAGGGCGAGACATACCTCGCTGACGTAGCGGTCGACGAGGCGGCGCAGCGGGGCGGTCGCGTGGGCGTACTCCGCGGCGACGGCGGCATGCGTCGCGTGCTCGGGCACGCCGCCGTCGAACGCGGTGTAGCCGGCGCCCCGCAGGAGCGAGGTGGCCTCCTCCAGCAGCGCCGCGTG
>Ga0126305_10001185_pt1 | contig 11553 bp, 7 predicted proteins | sample Plot26_FD_92536 | JGI IMG/M metagenome (GOLD analysis project Ga0126305, IMG submission 92536) | Serpentine soil microbial communities from UC McLaughlin Reserve, CA, USA - Plot26 | ecosystem: Environmental > Terrestrial > Soil > Grasslands | place: USA: UC McLaughlin Reserve, Lake County... | reverse complement strand
CCCAGCTGCGCGGTGAACTCATCCTTGGCGGCTTCGACCTCGGCAAGCTTGGCGGCAAGCTTCCCGTTGGCGGCTTCGGCCTCGGCGATCCTGGCGGCGAGCTCGTCGTTCGTGGCGTGCTCCTCGGCGAGGGCCTCGGCGGCCGCTGAGGCCTCGGCAATCCGCTCCTCGGCGCGCTCGGTCGTCTCCGCAGCGCGCTGCGTGGCCTCGGCAGCGTGCCGCTCGGCGCGCTTGGTGGCCTCGTGCGCCTGGCGCAGCTCGAAGATAAGCCCCTGGCTCTTGGCGCGCGCCCCGCTGAGCTCGGCGTTGAGGCCATCGCTGGCAGCCCGTGCGCGCGACAGCTCTGTCTCGAGCGCCTGCACACCCGCGCGCGATTCGGCGACGCGTGCCTCGAGCTCCTCATTCGCGGCGACCGCGTCATGCCGGGCGGACTCCGCCTCGCGGCGAGCAGCCTCCGCCGCCGTGACGGCAGCGCGAGCCTCATCCAGCTCCGCGGCGATCGCGTCGCGCGCGGTCATCGCGTCATCCAGCTCGGCGCTGTGGTCTGTGCCCGTGTTGCGCGCTTCGGCCTGCTCGGCCTCGACCTTCTCGAGCTGTGCGCGGACCGCCGCGAGCTCGGTCGCCACGCTCTCGTTGTTCGTGCGCGTCTCGGCCAGCCGCTCGGTGAGCGACTTGCGCTCGTCGCGGGCGGCGCTCAACTCCGCCGACAGGCGCTCGACCTCGCCCCGGGCGGTGTCGAGCTCGGCGCCATGGCCGGCCGAGGTGGCGAGGGCCTCCCGCAGCTGAGCTCCAAAGCTCTCGTTGTCGGCGAGCGCGCGGGCAAGCTCCGACTTGAGCCGCTCGCCGGCGGCCGTCGCGTCGGCGAGCTTCGCCCCATGCCCCGCGCCGGCCGCGCGGGAGTCGGCAAGCTCGGCCTCGAGCTCCGCGGTCAGCGCCTTGGCGTCCTCGCCCTCGGTTCGCATGCCCTCGAGCTGACGCTCCAGCTCCTCGACCCGCGTGTGGGCGGTCGCGATGCTCTCCGCGAGCGTGCGCCCTTTCTCGTCCGCGCCGCGGAACTCGCCCTCCAGCTCGGCTTTGCGGGCGCGCGCGGCCACGAGCTCGGACTGCGCGGCGGCGAGCTGCCCATGCAGCGCCTCCACCTCGGCCTCCGGCGCGGCAGCGTTCTCCCGCGCAGCGGCGAGCTCGGCCTGGATCTCGGCGACACGACTCGAAGCGGCCTCGCGCTCAGCGGCAAGGTCAGTCTGGGCAGCGGCGAGGCGCTCGGCGACGGCGTCGCGCTCCGCGGCCAGCGCGGCGGCCGCGGCTGCGCGCTCGGTGTGGCTCTCGGCCGCCTTCGCCGCGCGGTCGCGCAGCTCGGTCAGCTCCGCTTCCGCGCCTGCCACCTTCGCGCTCAGCTCCTCCACGTCGGCGTTGGCCTGCTCGGCGGCCTCACGGGTGCTCGCCAGCTCGGCCGTCAGCTGGTCGTGCTGGGCGGTCGTTCCGGTGGCGGCTTCGCGCGCCGCACGTAGCTCGGCGCGCGATGCCTCGAGGTCGGCACGTCCCTTAACGAGCTCGGTCTCGGCCCCGGCGAGCTTCCGGCGCAGCTCGACGAGCTCGCCGCGCATTCGCTCGGCGTCGTCGGATCCCGCCCCGGCAGTCGCCGCGTTCGGGGCGCGAGGCGCCTCCTCGGCGGAAGGCGCGTCCTCTGCGCCCGGCGCGTTTCGGGCTCCTTCCCCGTCCGCCTGCCAGAACACCGCCGACGAAGCCGCCGGTTTCGCCGCCGCGGACGAGCGCGCCCCAGCGCCATCCTTCGCCTCGGCAGCCGCGGCCAGCTCGACGAGCAGCGCATCCAGCGCCGAACGGGTCGTGGCTGCGGGCTGGACCTGCAGCTTCGTCATCACCGCTATGTCATTAACGGCGAGCGAGTCGGCCGGGTCGGTCATCGCCACCAGCAGCTCTTGCCCAACGAACCCGACGGGGACCGCCCGGTAGCGCCTGGCGGCCGACGGCCGGACCATCCCGGCTGCCTCACGATCGACCTCGAAGCTCTCCAGGTCGATGTACGCGAGGCCGTAGCGCTCGGCGGTCGCCCGCGCGAGCTGCTCCTCGCTGATCGACCCCTTCTCGACGAGCACCTGCGCGACCGTGCTGCCGCTGCGTGCCTCGCGCACGGCCTGCTCGACCGCGTCAGGCGTGGCGAACCCGAGCTCGACGATCACGTCACTCAGGAAGCCCGAGCGACCGCCCGCATCCGACGGCGGAACGACCCCTCTGGGAGGCGCCTTCGCGCTCACACGGCCTCCCCGGCCAGCCAGACCGCCCCGCTGCGGGCCTCCGTCTCAATGCGGGCTAGCGCCGCCTCCGGGGACTCCACGTCGCCGAGCGAGCAGATCGCGTACGCCAGCTCGAGCCGGGCCGGCCGCTCCTGTGTGACCCGGCTGAGCGCCTGGCCGTAGCGGCCGATGAACGCGGCAGCTCCCTCCAGGCCCTTGCAGCCCACCAGCACCGCCCCGAAGCCGTCCTCGGCCAGGCGCCCGGCGTGGTCGGTGCGGCGGATGGCCGTCTGCATTACATCGGCGGCGTCCTTCAACATCAGATTCGCCACCGCTGAGCCGTGCCGCTGAGCGACCGGGACGAGGTTCGAGACCCGGAACGCGAGCACGTACGTCTCGAGTGTCCCACGCTCGGCGAGCCTCCACTCGCGCTCGACCGCCGCGACGAAGGCGACCCGGTTGAGGAGCCCGGTGAGCGGGTCGGTCCGCTCGGGGTCGCGCAGCCGCTCGCCCAGCCGGCGGAGGTCGGCTCGCCACTTGACGCTCTCCCACTCGTATGTGAGGAGACGGCCCGCGACCGTCAGGACGTCGAGATGCTCCTGGTTGAAAACATCGGCACCCGAGGCGAGGGCGCAGAGCGTGAGCGCGCCGGCGCCCGAGCTGGAATCGAGCGGGAGGGCGATATAGGAGCGCACCGACAGGCGTTGAAGCGCCTGCGGGTCGAGGAAGCCGCCGCTTCCGCCGTTCGCGCCGGGCGCCAGCGGGACGGTGGAGCCGGCGCCCGGCTCCGCTCCCGCGCGGCCGCGCACATCGATCAGGCGCAGCTCGCCCTCTTCCCAGTCCACGCGGCCAAGCACAATCGAGCCAGGCGGGAGCTCGGCCTCGAGCAGGTCGAGGACCGTGTCGGCTGCCTCGGAGAAGCTTGTGAACCGCCGTTCCGCGAGGCGAGCGAGCGCGCTCAGGACGGTGCCGCTCACGCAGCTTGTATCGGCCGGCTGGACAAAAGTCTGAGGGCTGAACGCCCGACGGGCCGCCCGGAGCGGCTAATAACCTGCCGGAATCCATGACCCTTCGCGACCTCATGGGGCGCGGGGCGCCCGAGGTCGAGATCTCGGCCCTCGCGTACTCCAGCAACAGCGTCACCCCGGGGACGCTGTTTTTTTGTGTGCCGGGGTTCACGAGTGACGGTCACGACTTCGCCCCGGAAGCCGTGAAGCGGGGCGCCGCGGCGCTCGTGACGGAGCGGAAGCTCGACCTCGGCGTGCCCGAGCTCGTGGTGGAAGACGTGCGAGCCGCGATGGGCCCGGCGGCGGCGCGCTTCTACGGCGACCCGACCGCGCAGCTCGAGGTGATCGGGATCACCGGCACCAACGGCAAGACCACCACGGCATTCCTCGTGCGCCACCTGCTCGAGGCCGCGGGGCGTCAGGTCGGCCTACTCGGGACCGTGAAGCGGGTGGTGGGCGGGGTGGAGGAGCACGTGGAGCGCACGACGCCTGAGGCCATCGACCTCCAGGCCACGTTCAAGCGCATGCTCGACGCCGGCGACCAGGCCGTCGCGATGGAGGTCTCCTCGCACGCCCTCGAGCTGGGCCGGGTGGCCGGCATCCGGTTCGCCTGCCGAGTCTTCACGAACCTGACCCAGGACCATCTCGATTTCCACGAGACGATGGAGGCCTACTTCGCCGCCAAGCGGAGGCTGTTCGACGAGCCGGGCGTGAAATCGGTGGTGAACGTCGACGACGAGCACGGGCGCCGCATCGCCGCCGAGATCGACGCCGTGACCTTCGGCATCGAGCACGACGCCGATTACCGGGCGCGCGACATCGAGTTCGACTTCGCGGGCTCGCGCTTCATGCTCGACACCCCGGACGGCGCGGTCGAGATCGAGTCGCCGCTGTCCGGCCTCTTTAACGTGCTCAACGTGGTGGGCGCGATCGCCGCGGTCCGCTCGGTCGGGGTCGAGGAGGTCTCGTTCGAGGGCTTCGAGCGCGTGCCCGGGCGCTTCGAGCCGGTCGACGAGGGACAGGCTTTCGGCGTGCTCGTCGACTACGCGCACACGCCCGACTCGCTCGAGAATGTGCTGCGCACTGCGCGCGAGCTCACGCGCGGGCGGCTGCACGTGGTCTTCGGCGCCGGGGGGGATCGCGACCCCACGAAGAGGCCGCTCATGGGCCGGGCCGCGCGCGAGCTGGCCGACCGCGTCCTCGTGACCTCCGACAACCCGCGCAGCGAGCCGCCCGAGGCGATCATCGACCAGGTGATGGAGGGCGCCGGGCCCGGCGCCGAGCGCGACGCGGACCGCCGCCGGGCGATTGGCCGCGCCATCGCCGAGGCGGAGCCCGGCGACGTCATCGTCATCGCCGGCAAGGGCCACGAACAGGGCCAGGAGTTCGAGCACGGCCGCAAGGAGCCGTTCGACGACAGGACCGTGGCGCGCGAGGCGCTCAGGGCGCGGGTGACAACCTGATGCTCGGTGAGATCGTCATGGGCGGCTCCGCGTCGCTCCTGATCTGCATGTTCCTCGGGCCGCGCTTCATCGACTACCTGCGCCTGAAGGAGTTTGGCCAGCAGATCCGCGAAGAGGGACCGGCGGGCCACCACGGCAAGGCGGGCACGCCGACGATGGGCGGGCTCGCGATCTTCATCGCGATCGCGGTGCCGTTCCTGATCCTGTCCGACTACAGGACGGCGAGCCTCGCCGTGCTGGCAACGGCGCTCGCGATGGCCGCGCTCGGATTCGCGGACGACATCATCAAGCTCCGGCAGCGCCGCTCGCTCGGCGTTTCCGGCCGGACGAAGCTGTTGGTACAGGCGCTCACGGCGATCGCGCTGTGGGTGTTCGTGACCGAGTCGGTTGGCCTCAACGGAGAGCTGGAGTTGCGCGTGGTCGACGCGTCCGTCGACCTCGGCCTGGCGTATCCGGTCCTGATCTTCCTGGTGCTCGCCGGCGCGACCAACGGTGTCAACCTCACCGACGGGCTCGACGGCCTCGCGGCCGGCTGCGCCGCGATCGTGCTGCTCACGTACACGGTCATGACCTTCATCACCACCGGCCAGGATGACCTCGCGCTCCTGAGCGCTTGCCTGGTGGGCGCGTGCGTCGGCTTCCTCTGGTTCAACTCGTTCCCCGCCTCGGTGTTCATGGGCGACACCGGCTCGCTGGGACTCGGTGGGGCGATCGCGGCCCTCGCGGTCGTGACGAAGACCGAGGTGCTCCTGATCGTGATCGGCGGCATCTTCGTGATCGAGGCGCTGTCGGTCGCGATCCAGGTGTTCGCGTTCCAGCGCTTCCGAAGGCGCGTGTTCCTGATGGCCCCGATCCACCACCACTTCGAGCTCGCGGGGTGGTCGGAGACGAAGATCATCCTCCGCTTCTGGATCATCGCCGCCATCTGCGCGGCGATCGGGTTCACGCTCTACCAGGCGTCGATCCTGCCGTAGTGAGGCCGCCGCTCCCCAATGGGCCGTACCTCGTGGTCGGGCTGGCGCGGTCGGGCGCCGCCGCCGTGCGGATGCTCCGCGACCACTGCGCAGTCGTCGCGGTCGACTCGGGCACGCCGGACGTGCCCGCCGACATCGACGCGCACCTCCGAGTGGACGGCGTGGAGCTGCTCGACGGCGTTGCGTGCGTCGTGAAGAGCCCGGGCGTGCCGAACGAGGCGGCGGTGATCGCCGCGGCGCGCGAGCGCGGCATCCCGGTGCTGGGTGAGCTGGAGCTCGCCTGGCGGCTGCTGCCGAACCGCTTCGTCGCCGTGACCGGCACGAACGGCAAGACGACCACGACCGAGCTGCTCGGCGCGATCTGGCGCGAGGCCGGGTTGCCGGTGGCGGTGGCCGGCAACATCGGGACGCCGCTGTCGTCACTCGTGGGCGAGGTCGAGCCGGAGAACACGATCGTCTGCGAGGTGTCGAGCTTCCAGGCCGAGGACTCCGAGGCGCTCGCGCCCGACACTGCGCTGCTGCTCAACATCGAGGAGGACCACCTCGACCGACACGGGACCTTCGAGGCGTACCGCGAGGCCAAATTGCGGCTGTTCCGAAACCAGACGTCCGAGCAGGTGGCGGTCGTGCCGCCGGGGGTCGACGTCCCCGGCTCCGCCCGGCGCGTGGAGTTCGGCGCGCTGCCGCTCCCGCCCGACGAGATCCGCCTCCGCGGCCAGCACAACCTCGAGAACGCCATGGGCGCCGCCGCCGCCGCGATCGCCTCGGGCGTCCCGGAGGAGGCGGTAGCCGGAGCACTGCGCAGCTTCGCCGGGGTGCCGCACCGGCTCGAGGAGGTCGGCTCGGCAAGCGGCGTCCTCTACGTGAACGACTCGAAGGCCACGAACGTGTCGGCGGCCGTTCGCGGGATCACGGCCTTCGAGGGCGGAGTCCACGCGATCCTGGGCGGCAGCCTCAAGGGCGGCGGCTTCGAGGGGCTGCGCGATGTGCTCGCCTCGCACGCCGTCGCGGCGTACCTGATCGGCGAGGCGGCGGACCGCCTCGAGGCCGACCTCGGCGGCACCGTGCCGTTGCGGCGCTCGGGCGACCTCGCCACGGCGGTGCGCGACGCCGCGGCAGCGGCCCGTCCGGGCGAGGTGGTGCTCCTTTCGCCGGCGTGCGCGAGCTTCGACCAGTTCCGCGACTACGAGGACCGCGGCGCGGCCTTCAGGTCGCTGGTCCCGCGGGGATGAATCCGCGCCCGGCCGTAGAAAACGGTCTGGATGCCCCGGAAGCGCCCGGTCGAGTACTCGATCCTCTACACCGCCACCCTTTGCCTGCTGGCCGGAGGGGCGGTGATGGTGTACTCGGCGAGCTCGGCCGAGTCGCTGCTCTCCGGCCCGGGCGATCCGTCCTACTACCTCAAGCGCTACGTGCTCTTCGGCATGGCCGGGCTGGTGGTGCTACACCTGGCGTCACGGCACGGGGTGCGGGTCGTCCGCGGTCTCACACCGGTCCTGCTGGTCGCCTCGTTCGTGCTGACGACGGCGGTGATGCTGCCGGGCGTCGGCGTGACCGTGAACGGCGCCACGCGCTGGCTGGGTGCCGGCGTGCTGCAGTTCCAGCCCTCCGAGCTTCTGAAGGTCGCGCTCGTGCTCTACGCCGCTCAGCTGCTGGCGGCACGGCCGGGCTCGGTGCACAGCGTGGGCACGATGATGAAGCCGCTGCTGCTCGTAGTGGGCGCGGGCTGCGCGCTCCTCATGAAGCAGCCCGACATGGGCACGACCGTGGTGATCTGCTTCGCCATCGGCGCCCTGCTCGTGGCGGCAGGAACGCCGATGCGCAACTTGGCGCTGATCGGCGGCGTGCTGCTCTTCCTCGCCACCGTCCTGGCGATCGCCGAGCCCTACCGCCGCGAGCGGCTGTTCTCCTTCCTCGATCCGTTCGCCGACGCGGGCGATTCCGGCTTCCAGGCGGTGCAGGCGCTCACCGCGATCGGGCACGGCGGGATCTTCGGGGTCGGCCTGGGAGAGTCGGTCCAGAAGATCTTCTACCTGCCCGAGGCGCACACCGACATGATCCTCGCGGTGATCGGCGAGGAGCTCGGGCTGTTCGGGATCGTCGGCCTGATCGGCCTCTACGGCATGATCGGCTACTCGGGGCTGCGGGCGGCGAAGCTTGCAAGCGACCGGTACTCGAAGCTGCTCGCCGCGGGCATCACGTCGCTGATCCTCTGCCAGGCCACGCTGAACTTCTTCGCGGTGCTCGGCCTGATGCCGCTCACCGGCGTGCCGCTCCCGTTCATCTCGTACGGCGCGAGCAACCTGGTCGTGTTGTTGGGCGCGATGGGGCTGCTCCTGAACGTGGCGGCCACCGGCGGCCGGGCGCAGCGCGCCGAGCGGCCGGAGCTGCGCGCCATCGACGGAGGTGGAAGTGAAGGCGATCGTGATCGCCGCCGGAGGGACAGCGGGACACGTCGTGCCGGCGCTCGCCGTAGCTGATGCGCTCCGCGCCCGGGGCGCGCAGGTTGAGTTCATCGGGGGCGAGCGGGCGGAGGTCGAGCTCGTGCCCGCCGCCGGCTACCCGTTCCACCGGCTGCGCGTCGCGGGGCTCGACAGGAGCAATCCGCTCCGCGCGGCCCGGGCGCTGCTGCTATCGGCCCGCGCGACCGGCCGCGCTCGGCGGCTCCTGAAGCGCATCGGGGCCGACGCCGTCATTGGCGGGGGCGGCTACGTGGCGGGGCCGGTCGGGCTGGCCGCGCGCACGCTTCGGCTGCCGCTGGTACTGACCGAGGCGGACAGCCACCTCGGGGTCTCAAACCGGTTATTGGCGCCGTTCGCGGCCCGGGTATGCCTGGCGTTCCCGATCCCCGGGCGCACCGGGGCGAAGTGGCTCGTCACGGGACGTCCGATTCCGCCTGGCACTGAGCGTGGTGATCGTGAGGCCGCGCGCGCCCGGCTCGGGGTGCCCGCCGACGGCCGGTGCCTGCTCGTTTTCGGCGGCTCACTGGGCGCGCGGCGGCTGAACGAGGCGGCTGTTGAGGCGTTCGGCGCGGGGGCGCCGTGCGCCGTGCTGCACGCGTCGGGCCGGCGCGACTACGTCGAGCTGCGCGCCCGGCTCGCCGAGTTGGGGTCGCCGGCGCACTACCGGCTGTTCCCCTACATAGAGCCGTTCGCCGACGCGCTGGCGGCCGTCGACCTGGCCGCCGCCCGCGCGGGCGGATCGGTCTTCGAGCTTGCGGCGGCCGGGCTGCCCTCGATCCTGGTGCCATATCCGCACGCGACCGGCAAGCACCAGGATGCGAACGCCCGCTTCATGGAGGCGGCGGGCGCGGCCGTGGTGATCCCCGACGCCGAGCTGGACGGGCCGCGCCTGGCGCGCGAGGTGGGCGGCCTGCTCGCGGGGCCGCAGCGGATGGCGGAGATGGCGGGCGCGGCGCGCGCCGTGGCGAAGCCCGATGCGGCCGAGGTGGTGGCGTCGGAGTTGCTCCGCCTCGTGGCGAACGACGCGCATTGAGGGCGAGCTGCTTCCGGAGCGTCCTGCTTCTCGGTTGGCTGGCAAACCCTATCCAGCACACTCCCGGACTATCGTGCCGCCCGCCGTGGCCAGTGACCCCCCCAATGCGCCGTTCTCCGGACGACGGCTGCATTTCATAGGGATAGGCGGCGCGGGCATGAGCGGCCTTGCGCTGGTCGCTCGGGAGCTCGGTGCGAGCGTCACCGGCTCCGACCAGGCCGAGTCCTCCTACTGCGAGCGGCTGCGCGCCGCGGGGATCGAGGCGGTGATCGGGCACGACGCTGCGAACGTGCCCGAGGGCGCCGAGGTCGTGGTCTCGACCGCGATTCCCGAGGACAACCCGGAGCTTGCCGCGGCGCGGGCGGCAGGCGCGCCGGTGATCCACCGCGGCGACCTCCTCGGTGAGCTATCGCGGATGAAGCGCACGATCGCCGTGGGCGGGACCCACGGGAAGACGACCACGGCCTCGATGATCGCCCTCGCGCTGCTCGACACCGGTCGCGATCCGGCCTTCCTGATCGGCGGGGAGTTGCAGGCGGGCGGAACGAACGCGCACTGGGGAGCGGGGGAGTGGGCGGTGGCGGAGGCGGACGAGTCCGACCGCTCCTTCCTGAAGCTCGGCCGCGACGTCGCGGTGGTCACGAACGTGGAACTCGACCATCACGCCACCTACGGGAGCCTCTCCGAGCTCGAGGAAGCGTTCCGCGAGTTCGTGGCGCCGGCCGAGGTCCGGGTGCTGGGGCCGGATGTGGATCTGCCGGGAGACGGCGAGCCCGTCACGTTCGGGATCAACGAAGGGGCAATTAGTGCGCGCGACGTAGCTCTCGGTCGGGGGAGGTCCAGGTTTCGGGTGGACGGCATCGATGTGGACCTCGCAGTGCCTGGTGAGCACAACGTCCTCAATGCCCTCGCGGCTCTCGCGGCGCTGCGCGCCGCGGGTGTTCCGGTGGCCGAGGCGGCGCCGGCGCTTCGCAAGTTCCGCGGCGCGGGTCGGCGCTTCGAGCACCACGGGCGCACCGAGAGCGGGGCCGAGGTCTACGACGACTACGCGCACCATCCGACAGAGGTCCGCGCCACGCTCGAGGCTGCGCGGACGCTCGAGCCGCGCCGGCTCGTCGCGTGCTTCCAGCCGCACCTCTACTCGCGTACGCGCATGCTCGCGCGTGAGTTCGGCCGCGCGCTGGCTCTCGCGGACCTGATCGTGGTGCTCGACGTGTATCGCGCGCGCGAGCGGCCCGAGGACTTTGAGGGCGTGAGCGGCTACCTCGTCGCGGAATCTGCGGCGGACTTTGCCCGCGGCAGGCCCGTGTGGTGGATGCCGGGACTGGACGACGCCGAGCGACAGCTGCGCGGCGAGCTCGGCGAGGGCGACCTGCTGTTCACGATCGGCGCCGGGAACGTCGACGAGCTCGCCCGGAGACTCGCTGGATGATCCGCGCCGGCGACGTCGACGAGCTCGCCGGAAGGCGCGCCGGATGACCGGGCGGCCGGCCGGCGTCGAGGCCGACTATCCACTCGCCCGTCTCACGACGATCCGGACCGGGGGTCGCGGCGACTTCTTCGCGCGTCCGGGCTCGGCGGAGTCGCTCGCCGAGGTGCTCGCCTGGACCAGCGATGAGGGTGTCGAGGTAGGAGTGGTCGGCTCCGGCTCGAACCTGCTGATAGCGGATGAAGGGTTCCGAGGACTGGTGATCAAGCTCGACGGCTCGCTGGCCACCATCGAGCAGGAGGGTGAGCGGCTGCTCTGCGGCGGCGGCGCACGCCTTCCGCAGGCCGCGGCCTACGCGGCACGGGCCGGCCTGAGCGGGCTCGAATTTGGCGTGAACATCCCGGGCACGGTCGGCGGGGCCGTGAAGATGAACGCGAACGCCTATGGCGGCGACCTCGCGCGCGTGCTCGAGTGGGTCGACATCACGACGCCGACGGGGACGGACCGCCGCGCGCCCGCCGAGCTCGGCTTCCAATACAGGACGTCCAACCTCTCGCCCGGCGAGATCGTGGGGCGGGCCTCGTTCGCGCTCAGCGCGGCCGAGCCGGGCTCCGTCAAGGCGACGCTCGCCGAGATGCGCTCTGCGCGCCGGACGGCGCAGCCCTCGGGCATCAAGACCTTCGGCTCGACCTTCAAGAACCCCGACGACCCGCGCGCGGCGGGCCGCAGCGCCGGCGTGCTGCTCGACCAGGCCGGCTGTCGCGGCCTCACGGTCGGCGGCGCGCGGTTCTCCGAGAAGCACGCGAACTTCGTGGAGAACAGCGGCGACGCCACGACGGCCGATGTGATCGCGCTGATGGGCGAGGGCCGCCGCCGCGTGCGCGAGCGCTTCGGCATCGAGCTCGAGGCCGAGGTCCAGTTCCTGGGCGAGGT
>Ga0126305_10001184_pt1 | contig 11554 bp, 9 predicted proteins | sample Plot26_FD_92536 | JGI IMG/M metagenome (GOLD analysis project Ga0126305, IMG submission 92536) | Serpentine soil microbial communities from UC McLaughlin Reserve, CA, USA - Plot26 | ecosystem: Environmental > Terrestrial > Soil > Grasslands | place: USA: UC McLaughlin Reserve, Lake County... | reverse complement strand
CGGAGGTCGATCCCGTCGACCGCCCGCGGACCGTTCTTGAACTCGCGGACGAGGCCCTCGACCTCGATGCCGTTGCTCGATTCCATGCGAGTCCTTTCCGCGCCTGGGTTACGCTCGTTGGGGATCACGATGGTTGAATATATCAAAGGTCCAGCCGATGAAGTATCATCGTCCCTGTGACGACTGCAACGACCAAGAACTCGCCCGCCACCGACGACGTTGCGAGCGAAACGTGGTCGCTCCTCCAGGAGCTCGTGTTCTCCAACCGACCCCGGTGGATGGCCGTCATCCGCGAGTACGACCTGATCCCCCCGCACTGGATCGCGCTTCAGACGCTCGAGGAGCCGAAGCCGATGGGCGAGCTCGCGAAGCAGTTGTCGTGCGACAACTCCAACGTCACCTGGATCACCGACCGGCTCGAGGAGCGTGGGCTCGTGACACGCACGCAGGCCGAGCACGATCGCCGGGTGAGGCTGCTCGTCCTCACGCCGAAGGGGCAAGAGCTTCGCGAGGAGATCAGCGCGCGGCTCGCCGAGCCTCCCGAGGCGATCGTCAAGCTCTCGCGTGCCGACCAGCGCAAGCTGCGAGAGATCCTCGGCCGGGCGATCGCGAACGTCGAGACGGATCGCTGACCGAAGCCGAGCTGCGGGTCCGCCTTCAGCCGCGTGCCGCGCGCACGGAGATCGCCGGTGAGCGCGACGGCGCGCTCGTCGTGCGAGTCACCGAGCCGCCCGTCGACAGGCGTGCCAACGCGGCGTTGGTGAAGCTCATCGCCAAGCGGGTGGGTGTCGCGAAGGGGAGGGTTGCGATCGTCAGCGGCGGGCGCTCGCGCGACAAGGTGGTGCGCGTCACCGGCCTGAGCGTCGCCGAGGTGCGCCGCGCGCTGAGGTTGAACAACTAGGCGCCGGTCGCACTTGCCGTTTGCCCGGGGTGGGACGGAGCAATAGAGTCGCTTGGTCCGCGGAAGCGAGGGGTGGAGGTGACGCCGTGAACGTCATGGACACGATCGAGGGCGCGTTCTCGCGCATCAACTCCACGGCGTTCCGGCAGGTCAACCGCGTGCGGGATTGGTGGCATCTGCCGACCCCCGTCGCGCTGCTCAACCTGCGCGCATACCGCGACGACATGCGCCAGCAGAACCTTTACGACACCGAGGATCACGGCACCACCACCGAGGCACCTCCGGAGCTGCCGAAGTACCGCACGTACGACGGCTCCTTTCAGGATCCGACCGATCCCCGCATGGGGATGGTGGGAACCCGATTCGGACGCAACATCGCTCCCGATGCGACCCCGCCCGAGTCACCCACCGAAAGGCTCGACCCCAACCCGCGCGAGGTCAGCCTTCGCCTGCTGCGACGCGACTCGTTCAAGCCCGCCACCACGCTCAATGTCCTGGCCGCATGCTGGATCCAGTTCCAGAACCACGACTGGTTCGGGCACGGCGAGAACGATCCCGACGAACACGTCGCGGTCCCGCTGCCGGAGGGCGACGACTGGCCCGATGGCGATCCGATGCAGGTGCGCCGCACCCACCCCGACCGCGCCCGGCTCGAGGCCGGTGACACCTCGCCCACGTACGTCAACACGGTCACGCACTGGTGGGACCTGTCGCAGCTCTACGGCTCGACCGAGGAGCGCAACCGCGAGCTGCGCTCGGGCGAGGACGGCAAGCTGGCCATGCAGGACGGCCGGCTGCCCAACGAGACCAAGCCAGCCTTGGCCGGCATCGACTTGACCGGTTTCTCGGACAACTACTGGATCGGGCTCTCGCTCCTCCACACGCTCTTCGCGAAGGAGCACAACGCGATCTGCGACCACCTGAAGGGGGCCTATCCGACCTGGGACGACGAGCGGCTCTTCCTCACCGCACGGCTGGTGAACTCGGCGCTGTCGGCCAAGATCCACACGGTCGAATGGACGCCGGGGATCCTCGCCAACCCGGTGCTCGAACGGGCCATGAACGCCAACTGGTACGGGGTCCTGCCCAGGTGGGTCCGCCAGAAGTTCGGCCACCTGGGTACCGAGATGATCGGCGGCGTCGTCGGGTCGGACCAGGCCCACCACGCCGCGCCGTATGCGATCACCGAGGAGTTCGTCTCCGTCTACCGGTTGCACCCGCTGCTTCCCGACGACTACGAGATCCGAGAGAGCACCACCGGCCGGCTGATCGAAGCCACGGACTTCGAGCCGATTCAGGGCGCGGGCACACGCGCGAGGGTCGACGAATACGGCATGTCGAACCTCCTGTACTCGTTCGGTGTGGCCAACCCGGGCGCGATCTGCCTGAAGAATCACCCCCGGGCGTTGTCCAACCACGTCCGCCTCACCGGCGAGCGCGTCGACCTGGGCACGATCGACATCCTTCGCGACCGCGAGCGCGGTGTCGCCCGGTACAACGACTTTCGGGAGAAGCTCCGCAAGACCCGCGTGAGGTCGTTCGACGAGCTCACCGACAACCCCGAGTGGGCACGGGAGATCGAGGACGTCTACGACGGCGACATCGATCGCGTGGACCTGCAGGTCGGGATGCTCGCCGAGCCGCTGCCGCCCGGATTTGGCTTCTCCGACACCGCGTTTCGGATCTTCATCCTGATGGCGTCGCGCAGGCTCCGCTCGGACCGATTCTTCACCAACGACTACTCGCCCGAGGTGTACACGCCCGAGGGACTGGGCTGGGTGGAGAAGAGCACGATGTCGGATGTGCTCCTTCGCCACCACCCGGAGCTGGCGCCGGCGCTCGACGGGGTCGAGAACGCCTTCGCCCCGTGGCGCAAGCTGGCGTGAGCCCATCCAGCGCCTCAATCGTCGAGAACGCGCGGTTCAACTCGACGGTCATCGTGCCGAACGCCCTCCAGGGGTTGTTCCGGCGACGCCGCGCGGCCGTCCGCGCCGCAACCGCCGCCGACGTCGACGGCTGGGCGGTTGGCCTACTTGCCGGCATGCGCGACAAGCACTCCGGCGGCCCGGTCTGGGTTCGCGTGATGACCGACCGCGCCCTGCTCCTGCTCACGCCCGCCGACGCCCACCGGGCCCTCGAGGGCTCCCCGGATCCGTTCGCTCCGGATCCCGACGGCAAGCGAAAGGGAATGGTCGCCTTCCAGCCCGACGCGCTCACGATCTCCCGCGGGGACGAGTGGCGGAATCGCCGGGAGTTCACCGAGGCGGTACTCGAGACCGGCGCCCCCATGCATGGCCTCGCCGACGGCTTCGCCGCCACCGCGCGAGAGGAGGCCGGTGCCCTGGTCGGCGAGACCGCGGGCGAGCTGACCTGGGACGAGTGGCAGCGAGCCTTTCGCCGCCTCGCACGCCGAGTGATCCTGGGCGACCCCGCGCGGGACGATGATGAGCTGACAGGTGAGCTCGCCGCGATGATGGACGAGGCGAACGGCATGCCGGGCAGGACGTCGGAGCGCTACACCTACTTCGTTGAGCGTCTCCTTGAATATGTCGACGCGGCGGACGAGGGCGCGTTGGTCGGCCTGTTCGAAGGCGCCCCGAGCGACGAGAGGACCAAACGGGAGGGGCAGGTCCCGCACTGGCTGTTCGCCACGCACGACACCCTGGCGATCAACAGCTTCCGCGCCTTGGCCGCGATCCTGTCCCACCCACGCCAGCGCGGGAAGGCGCTCGACGAGATCCGCGGTCTGGACGAGCACGCAGATGGGTCCCAGATCGAGGCTCTCACTTACCTCGAGGCATGCCTCCAGGAGGCGATGCGCCTGTGGCCGACCACACCCATGCTCTCCCGCGTGACTCTGTCGGACACCGATTGGCAGGGGGAGAGGGTCCCAGTCGGAACGCAGGTCCTCATCGTCAACACGTTCTTTCATCGCGACCGCGAGCGGCTGGACTACGCCGATCGTTTCCTGCCGGAAGCCTGGATCGATGGGGACGCAGCCGAGCGCTGGGAGTTCAACCACTTCAGCAGAGGCCCGCAGGGGTGTCCGGGCGCCGGCCTTGCCCTGTTCTGTGGAAAGGCGATGCTTGCGTCGCTACTGCGGGCGGCCGAGGTCGAGGTCGCGTCGCCCCTCGACCCCGACCGCCCGATGCCTCACATGCTCGACTTCTACTCGCTGCGGTTCAGACTCGGCTAGGCGCCTTCGATCGCCGGTTCGCCCGTCGGCTGCATCTCCACTTCCTCAACGCCGGTCGGCTGCATCTCCACTTCCTCGTCGCGGATCAGCGCCAGCGTCAACAACGCGCCGGCCACCGCGATCCCGGCTCCGACCAGGAACGCCCAGTGGAACCCGTCGACCAGCGCCGCGGGCATCGCGCTGGCGGCGCCGTTAGCAGCGGCGAGCGCGCTGTTCGTCTGCGAGGTCGCGATCGTGCTGAGCACCGCAAGACCCACCGCTCCACCGATCTGCTGCGAGGTGTTGATGAGCCCGGAGGCGAGGCCGGCCTCGTCTGGCTTGACGCCGGCCTGCGAGCCGATCGTCTGCGGCACGAAGGCGAGGCCCAGGCCCCAGCCGGCGAGCACCGAGGGGAACAGGATGTCGCTCACGTAGCTGCCGCCGACGGAGACCTGCGAGAACCACACGAGCCCTCCGGCGACGAGCACCAGGCCACCGAACAGCACCGGGCGCACGCCAAGCCGCGTCGTGAGCTGCGAGGCGACACCGGCCGCCGCGATGATGCTCAGTGCCAGAGGCAGGTAGGACAGCCCGGCCTTGAGCGGGGAATAGCCCAGGACGTTCTGCATGTACAGCGTGACGAAGAAGAACATCGCGAACAGCGCCGCGCCCGTCAGGAGCCCGATGAGGTTGGAGGCCCCGATCGCCCGCGTGCGGAAGATCTTGAAGTCCATCAGCGGCGCTCTCGTGCGCAGTTCGATGACCGTGAAGGCCGCGAGGAGCGCGACCGAGACCGCGAGCAGCGCAATCGTCTCCACCGAGCCCCAGCCGACATCGGTGGCCCTCACTACGGCGTAGACCAGCACGATCAAGCCGGCGGTGACGCTCACCGCTCCGGCGAGGTCGAAGCGCCGTTCCGCGACCTCGCGGCGGCTCTCGGAGACGAACACGCGGGCGAGGAGGGCGGCGGCGATCCCGATGGGAACATTCACGAACAGCACCCATTCCCAGCCAAGGCTCTGAGTGAGGATTCCGCCGAGGATGACGCCCGCGGCGCCACCGCTTCCGGCGACCGCGCCCCAGATGCCGAGTGCCTTGTTGCGATCGGCGCCCTCGGTGAAGGTCACCGTGATGATCGAGAGGGCTGCCGCGGACAGGATCGCTGCCCCCAGGCCCTGCACGCCGCGGGCCGCGATCAGCATCGCCTCGCTGGTCGCGAAACCGCCGACGAGCGAGGCCAGGGAGAACAGTCCCAGTCCCGCGATGAACATCCGCCTGCGGCCGAGCAGGTCGGCCGCGCGACCGCCCAGGAGCAGGAAGCCGCCGAACAGCAGCACGTACGCGTTCACCACCCACTGGAGGTTCTCCTGGGAGAAGTCCAGCGCCCGCTGGATCGAGGGGAGGGCGACATTCACGATCGACGCGTCGAGGACGACCATGAACTGCGCGGCGCACAGGATGATCAGGGCGATCCAGCGGCGGTCCGAGGTGTTGGGAGTGTCCATCTTGGCTCCTTGCGAGACTGCTGTTTTCCGGGTAGAATCGGAACCTGAGTTCCGGTTCCGAGGCAGTATACGGAATTGAGGTTCCGTTTGTCGTCCGCCCCCACAAAGACACCCAGACCACTTCGCGCCGATGCCCGCAGAAACCGTGGGCGGGTGCTCGACGCCGCACGTAAGACCTTCGCGACGGACGGCCTCGATGCGCAGATGGAGGAGATCGCCCGCCGCGCCGGCGTTGGCGTGGGCACCGTCTACCGCCACTTCCCGACCAAGGAGGCGCTGCTTGAGGCGCTCTGGGCCGACAAGATGGCGCGCATCGTCGACCTCACAAAGACGGCCCTCGAGAACCCGGACCCGTGGGGTGGTGTCGTCGAGATGTTCGAGCGGGGAACCTCGATGCAGGCTGAGGACATCGGCTGGTGCGAGGCGGTGGGCGCCAGGCCGGGAGGGCTCAACTCCCAGACCGCGCCGCCGGAGCTCCTCGAGGCGACCACGGAGTTGCTCGACCGGGCCAAGCGCGCCGGCAAGCTCCGCGAGGACTTCGAGTTCGACGACGTGAGCAAGGTGTTCTGCGCGATGGCCGGCGTGATCAACGCACAGGGACCTGAGGCTCGCAAGAGCATCCTTCCGGTCATCCTCGACGGCCTGCAAGTCAGGCGCGACTGAGCCCGCGGCGAACGCCGAACTGACGCGCTCGAGGCGAGGATTGACGACGATGTAGGGGGTCGAAGTGCCCCCTCGTCCGCACAGCCGGAGGCTCGTCGCAGCGCTGACCCTCAGCGCCGGCCTCGCCGTGGTCACGGGGGCTATGGCGCCGTCGGCGACGGCCGCAAGCCGCTCCCCTCTCGACATCCGCGTCTTCGCCCGGGTCCCGGAACCCGGGCAGCCAGAGCCGATTGCGATTGGCCCACATCAGCGCCGGGTCTACGTCGGCACCAACCAGCAGGGGAAGGGCGAGGCCGACGTCCCATCGAAGGTGTTCGTCTACTCGCGGCAGGGCGGGCTTCTGCGGGATATCGAGCTTCGCCGCCAGGACCTGAGCGACGACCACGGCATCCAGGGACTGGCGTTCGACGCCCGCCGCCGCCTCTACGCGCTCGATCGCTCGGCCACGCCACGCGTCGTCCGGATCAATCTCCGTACGGGACGCCAGCACGACTACGCGAGATTCCGGGACGTTCCGCCCTGCACCGAACCCGAGCAGAGGGGGTGCTCGGCGACCGTCACAGACGCCGAGCCGACGCCGGACTATCCGGCTTTCGACCGGCGCGGCCGGCTGTATGTGACCGACTTGGAGCAGGCCCTCATCTGGCGCGTCCCGAAGAACGGCGGGAAGCCGCGGGTATGGCTCACCGACCCGCGGCTCGAGAACATCTTCGGCCCCAATGGGATCCAGTTCGTCTCGCCTCGCACGATCCTCTTCGCATGCACCGCCACCTCTCCCTCCACGGGGGATCCCACCTCCGGGGCGCTGTTCAAGGTGCGGGTCCGCCGTGACGGCACCGCCGGGCCCCTGAGGCTCTTCTGGCGGAGCAAGCCGTTCGACGGCCCGGACGGCTTCGCCGTGGCGCGCTCCGGGCGGGTTTACGTCGCGCTTGCCGGCGCCAACCAGATGCTCGTTCTGTCCCGCACGGGCGAGGAGCTCACGCGCGTCCCGGCGACGCCGGTCGACAACGCGATGATGGAGGTCCCATTCGACGGCCCGGCCAGCGCGGCCTTCCTGGGCCGGCGCCTGCTGGTCACGAACCAGACTTCGCCGCTCGCGGGAAGCGGCAACCCGGAGCATTGGGCCGTGTTCGACGTCTTCGCCGGCGAGCGCGGCCTGCCGCTGTACCGGCCCTAGTCCTCAGTCCTCGAACAGCGCGTAGCCGTACGCGCCGCGCTTGTAGGCGAGCTTGGCGATGGCCGACATCCGCTCGTCGTCGTTGTCCTCGACGTGACCGAATCGCCCTCGGACCCGGCGCGCGGCACGGTTGCAGAACGTCTCGGCGATGTAGCGCTCCTGGCCGGAGGGCTCCACGCCCTGGTCCTCGAAGATCCGTGTGACCCGGGACAGCACCGCGATCTGGCCGTAGATGTCGGCGATCGAGTCGGCGATCCGCTTCTGCGCGAACTGATGCTCGACGATGCCGCGCTTGTGCTTGCGAAGCAGCGATTCGGTGACGTCGCGGAGCTGCTTGACCTGATCCGAGGCCGAGTCGGCGAGGTCGGACAACTCTGGATGGGCCGCTGTGATCCGATCGGGCCGGACCTCGCGCTGGATGCGTCCGCCGACGTAGTCGACAAGCACACCGATCGAGCCGATCGGATCGCCCAGGCCGACCTCGCCCAGCTCGGAGAGCTTTTCCCCGACCGGCTTCATCCCGGATAGGGCGATGAAGGCGCGCATCACGTCGTTCGCTCCCTCGAAGATCGGGAAGATGCGGATGTCCCGAAGGATCTTCTCGTAGGGCTCGTCGCGCATGTAACCGGCGCCGCCCTTGAGCTGCATGGCCCGGTTGGCGGCGTACCAGAGAAACTCGGTGGCCGACACCTTGCAGATCGCGGATTCCAGCGAGTAATCCGCGACGTCGGCGTCCACCAAGCCGCAGGTGAGGTAACACATGGACTCCAGCCCGAACAGGTAGGAGACCATCCAGCCGATCTTGTCCTGGACGAGCTCGAAGTCGGCCAGCGGGTGGCCGAACTGCCGCCGCTCCTTGACATGCGCGATGGCGCCGTCCAGTAGCCCCTTCGTGGCGCCGACCGAGCCCGTCCCCAGCCCGATGCGACCGTTGTTGAGGATCTGCATGGCGATCCGGAAGCCCTCACCGGGCTCGCCGAGCACGTTCTCGGGCGGCACCCGGACGTCATGGAAATACAGTCGGCGCAGGTCGTTGCCCCGTAGGCCCATCGTGTCGTAGCGCTCGCCCACCTCGAAGCCCTTCATGCTTCGCTCGACGATGAGCGCGATGTGGGTGTCCTTCCCATCGAGCTCGCAGCGGGCGAACGTCGTGAACAGCGACCCCGTCCCACCATTGCCGATGTAGCGCTTCTCGCCGTTCAGGATCCAGGAACCGTCGGCCTGGCGGACGGCCCGGCTTTGGATGTTGTGGGCGTCCGAGCCGGCGTTCGGCTCCGTCAGCGCGAAGCCGGCCAGCTTGCGGCCAGCCGCGAGGTCGGGGAGATAGCGCTCCTTCTGCTCGTCCGTTCCGAACATGTGAATGCCCTTGAAGCCGATCGACTGGTGCACGCCCATGACGATCGAGAGGGTGGCGTCGATCTGGGCAAAGGTCTCGAAGACGCGCGCGTAGCCCGTCTGGGACAGGCCCTGCCCGCCGTAGCGCTCCGGGACGTACAGGCCGCACAGCCCGGCCTCCCCGAGGTCGCGGACGAGGTCGGCTCCGAGCCAGCGCTTCTCCTCGATCTTGTGCGAGTCGATGCGCTCGCCGATCTCGCGTGCTGCGGCGATCAGGCCGCGCACCCGGTCCTGCTCGGCGGCGTCGGGCTCGGGCCACGGGAACACCATTTCCTCGTGGATCTCCCCGCAGAAGAGGGACTTCGCGAACGAGGACGCCGGCTGTTCGGAGCGGTCGCGCTCCTCGCGCACTGTCGTTACCGCCTCCATCGGTCCCGAACCTACTCCCCCGGATGCCGGCGTGCTACCGCCAAACGACGCCGACCTCCTGCTCCGCGACAATTCGGGCATGCCGTCTAGGCCGGATCGCCGCGCACCGCGAACGGTCGCCTCACGGCGCCGGGGCCAGTCCGCCGCCTACCGGCGCCGCCGGACAGCCGCGCTGGCGCTCGTCGCAGTCGCCGCGCTCGCGGTTGGCCTGCTCGTAGGAGGCAACACGGGCGGGGGCGAGTCCCTCAGCGCGAAGGCAATCATCCGCATGGAGCGCGAGGCCGAGCCGGTGCACTTCACCGTCTCCGCCAGCGGCGATCTGCTGATCCACACGGCGGTGTGGGAGCAGGCGCTGGCCCTGGGGGGCGGTAGCCGGTACGACTTCGCCGGCGAGCTCAAGGAGCTGCGGCCGTATGTCGCCGACGCCTCGCTGGGAATCTGTCACGTCGAGACGCCGATGACCCCGGCGACGCCGACGAGCTACCCGATCTTCAACACCCCGCCGGCACTCGCACAGGGCATCAAGGCAACCGGCTGGGACGTGTGCGACACGGCCTCCAACCACTCGCTCGATCAGGGTCAGTCAGGCATCGACGACACGGGCACGGCGCTCGACGATTCGGGGATCGAGCACACGGGCTCGTTTCCGTCGCAGAAGGCCCAGCGCCAGATCACGATGGTGGAGGTCCAGGGCGTCAAGGTGGCCTTTCTCGCCTACACGACCGACACGAACGGGATCCCGCTGCCGCATCCGTGGTCGGTCAACATCGCGAGCGCCGATCGGATCCTCGATGCCGCCAAGCAAGCGCACAAGATGGGCGCCGAGGCGGTGATCGTGAACGTTCACTGGGGCGGCGAGATCGTCGCCGAGTACCAGCCGGAGCCGAGCTCCGGCCAGATCGCTCTGGCGAAGAAGCTGACGGACTCGCCGTTGATCACGGCCGTCGTCGGCCAGGGGCCGCACGCGGTGCAGCCGATACAGCGGATCAACGACAAGTTCGTCGTCTTCAGCGAGGGCAACCTGATCTCCAACCAGAGCCCGGCCGCAGGGCTCCCGGCGGAGAGCCAGGACGGCATGGTCGTGCTGCTCGATTGCGTGACGGACGGCCATGGGACCCGCGTGACCGGAGTGCGCTATGTGCCGGTGTTCGTCAGCCAGCCGGACTACACGGTGCTGCCGGTCGGCTCCGCGCTCGAGAAGGGCCAGGGCGACTCGATCCTGCTCCGCGACTCCTACCAGCGCACCGTCAGCGTCGTGGGCAAGAGCAAGCGGATCGAGCCGATCCCCGAGAAGCTCCCCAGCGGATAAGCCCGGGGATGCCGATCTAGAGCCAGCGCTCGGCCTCGTCGGCGATCAGGCGGGCCAGCGCCAGCGACGAGGTGGCGGCCGGAGAGGGGGCATTGCGGACATGCACCGCCCGTTCGGTCCGGTGAACGACGAAGTCGTCGACCAGCGACCCGTCCCGGGCGAGCGCCTGCGCGCGGATGCCGGTGGGCCCGGGGAGCACGTCGGCCGCGCGCAGCTCGGGGACGAAGCGCCGCAACTCATCCACGAAGGCGCGCCGGCTCGCGGCGTTCCGCAGCTCGCGCCTCGCGGTGCGGCGAAAGCGGGCCGCCAGACGCCAGGTCCCAGGCCAGGCGAGGGACGACGCGAGATCGGATGGTCGCACTCGCCAGGGCCGGTAGGCGTCGCGTGCCCCCACCATGAGCGCCGACGGGCCGAGCAGCACCTCGCCGTCGATCCTGCGCGTGAGGTGCATGCCCAGGAACGGCAGATCGGGGTCCGGCACCGGGTAGATGTTCGCTCGGACCAGCTCGCGCCGCTCCGGCCGGAGACGAAGGTAGGCGCCGCGGAACGGGACGATCCGGGGCGCCGCCGGCGCGCCGCACGCCACCGCAAGCCGGTCCGACCAAGCGCCGGCGCAGGTCACAACGGCCCGGGCCCGGGTCGCGCCTCGCGCGTGGCGCACCGATATCGAGGTCCCGTGAGGCTCCAGCGCGCTGACCGCGCAGCCGGTGGCCACGCTGCCGCCGCTGGCAGCCAGATCGCGAGCGAAGCTCGCCGCGACCTGGCCGAAGTCGACGACGCCGGTGGCCGGAGAATGGAGCGCGGCGATGCCGACTGCGTGCGGCTCGATCTCACGAATCTCCGTGCCTTCGATCCGGCTCAGGCCCGGGACCTGGTTCTGTTGCCCCCGGCGCTCGAGTTCGGCCAGGGAATCCAGCTCGTCCTCGGCCGTCGCGACGATCAGCTTGCCGGCGCGCTCGGTGCGGATCCCGCGTTCCTCGCAGTACTCGTAGAGGGCGCGGGCGCCGTTCACGCACAGGCTGGCCTTCAGCGAGCCCGGCCGGTAGTAGATGCCCGCGTG
>Ga0126305_10001183_pt1 | contig 11568 bp, 14 predicted proteins | sample Plot26_FD_92536 | JGI IMG/M metagenome (GOLD analysis project Ga0126305, IMG submission 92536) | Serpentine soil microbial communities from UC McLaughlin Reserve, CA, USA - Plot26 | ecosystem: Environmental > Terrestrial > Soil > Grasslands | place: USA: UC McLaughlin Reserve, Lake County... | reverse complement strand
TAAACCCTGTGTCGGAGGTTCGAATCCTTCCAGGCGCGCTCCGAAAATCGCTCGGTTTGCAGGCAAAAACGCGAACCAGGCGTTCTGCTTTTTCAAACTGCGTCCTCTTTTACCACTACCCGTACCACAACGGCGTTTTAGAAGGAACCGGAGAACCGTTCGCCGAACCTTCGCATTGCCTCCCGCTGCATGTGCGACGCGACGTGCGAGTAGGTCAAAGCTCACGGGTGAAACCACCCCTACGACAGGCCGAATAGAAACGCGTAGACCAGGAACTGGTGGCAGCCGAATTTGCTATAAGTTCGTTGCTTACGCCTATTTTGCAGACGAGTCACGCTGCGGGGCGCATGGAGAAGGAGGAGGATCATGGCCGCGGCGAGGCCGTTGACCGTTCAGGAAGCCGTTGACCGGATCGGCTTCGGGCGATTCCAGAAGCGCTTGCTAGCCGTCTGCGGGGTAACCTGGGCAGCGGATGGTGCAGAGGTACTCTTGCTGGGGTTCGCGCTGCCATCCGTCATCGAAGACTTCGGGATATCACCGACTCAAGCCGGTCTGATTGCCAGCGCGACCTTTGCCGGAATGCTGGCTGGCGCCTGGTTCTGGGGAACCATCTCCGACTACATAGGCCGGCGCGTGGGCTTTCAGCTGACAGTCCTGATCTTCGCCCTCTTCGGCCTGTTGTCTGCTTTCGCCCCGGACTGGGAATGGCTCGCGATACTCCGGTTCATCACGGGTTTTGGTCTCGGTGGTGCGCGGCCGCTGGATTTATCGCTCTATGCCGAGTTCTTGCCGCGCGAAAATAGGGGACGCAACCTGGTCTTGCTCGAAAGTTTCTGGGCCGTTGGCACGATCATGGCCGCGGGACTTGCGTGGCTCCTCGTACCGACCTTCGGCTGGCGACCGCTGCTCGCGAGCTCGGCGGTGGCGGGGGTCCTGGTGCTGTGGATTCGAAGGAGTGTCCCGGAATCACCACGCTACCTGGCGATCTCCGGGAAGGTTGATGAGGCCAAGGAGATTCTCGCCCGTATTGCAGCGGTGAACGGTCGGCCCACACCCGAACAGGATCTGATCGTTGGCCAGCGGCAGGCCGGAGTCCCTGTTGCCGCTTTATGGGGGCCTCGGCTGCGACGCGTAACCTTGATGATGTGGATCACCTGGTTCTGCATCTCTCTAGCCTATTACGGAATCTTCACGTGGTTGCCCGCTGCCTTCGTCGAGCGGGGCTTACCGCCTCTTCAGACGTACCAGAACACCTTCATCCTGGCTTTGGCGCAATTGCCGGGTTTCTTCTCCGCCGCCTACCTAATCGAACGCTGGGGCCGGCGTAACACCCTCGGTGTCTATCTCATTGCGAGCGGCGTGTTCACGTTCCTCTTCGCCGTTGTTACGGGCTTCGGGGGGCTACTGATCTCCGCGGTACTGATGAGCTTCTTCTCTCTTGGTGCCTGGGGTTCGCTGTATGCGTGGACGCCCGAACTCTACCCGACCGAGATCAGAACCACCGGCATGGGATGGGCGAGCGGTATGGCGAGGGTAGCCGGCATCATCTCCCCTATCCTCGGGGGCACCTTGTTTGCTCTTGCTCTTCTGAACGTGCTGGCTCTGTGGGCCGCCGCCTTCGCGATAGGAGGACTCACGGTATTGTTGCTAGGTGTCGAAACGAAGAGACGAGCCCTGTCCGATACCATGTCCGACCCCGCAGGACGGTGAATAAGGAAGGCGCTTTTTGCTCTTTTGGCCCTCAATCACTAGCACCCACGCAGTCAGCGGTTGCAAAGGTCTTAAGCCACGCCTTGGCCTCTGTCTCTGCCAGCGGTGGCGGCGCCCTGAGCCTCGGCATCCTGGCGGCGACGCTGAGGGTCGTTGAGGCCCTATTCAACGATAACTTAGGCTAGACACAGTCACCTACCAGACTGAAATCCTGTCGGGACTTCGGCCTTCGTTCAGCCTCTACTGGGTCCTTATCATGCACCCTTCCCGGGGAGGTAGTAACTGATGAACGCTCGGAGCAAACTACGATCGTCATCAGAAAGCCACTCTGGATGCTCGTGGAACAACACCTCCGCGCGAGCTCTGGTTTCGTCCACTAGACCGAAGTCTTCCAAGGGCTGCACCCTCAGCTCAGAGTGTTCGCCCGCCTCAGGCTTCTCAATCCAACCTTCGAAGACAAGGCTGGTCTTCGTGATGTAGCTGCGCAGGAGCTCCGACAGTCCTTGTTCGGTGCCGATGACGCTCACCAGGTACTCCCTCGGGCCCTCATCACCCCTCGCGTATTTCCACAGGTAAAGGTATTCGTTGAACAGATCACTACTCAGTAGTGATCCCGCTTGGGCCTTTTCCTCTATATCTTGCACCGTCGCTGAGAGAACCTCCCCTTCGTCGCTACAGATTTACTTACAGTTTAATGGAGGGAAATGAGCAGTAGAGGTAGAGGCAAAGTTCTATCCACAAGAGACAAGACGGTTGTTAAGGAGGTCAGTACAAAGTACAGTGCCAAGAGGGAATAAAAATCTACTAAATATCTTATGTAAGATCCGCAAAGAAGTCGCGACAAACTAGTCCGCGCTATAGCGAACAAGGACTCCGGAATCGTCTTCGATTCGGGTTCTCTGAAGATCGGTAAACATTTGAATAGGTGGCTCGATACCGCCAGGGATAGACAAGGTATGTGGGGACTTCAGGAACGATCTCAGGATTTTAGAGGGGAATCATATATTCTATTCTGTGCCTCTTTGAAGTTTGAGGGGGTTAAATATACGAGCAAAGAGAAGCTGCGTGAAGGAAAGGTGTCTACCGAAGCGGGGTAAGCCCAATGGATGCTCTCATCGTATACGGAAGCTTGATTAACAAATCGGAGTTAATCGAGGATGGATTTTCTTTAGATAGCACATGCCCTGTTATCGTCCAGGGGTTCAAACGTGTATTTAGCCAGGAACCTTCTTGGAGGTCAGATCAGGGAGAGAAGAGGGCCGTGTTGAACGCCGTTAGTTCTCAGCAGTATTGGCTCAATGGTTTGTTGATTTCAGGCTTAAACGACGCTTTCTTTACTGACCTAGATGAGCGGGAAAAGGGTTATAACCGAATCGGGGTAGCTTCCTCCTACCTTCGAAAATATGACTCTTCCTATACATATCCAAGCCCTCAAAATATTTATATGTATACCGGAAAAATGAACAAACAGAGCGATTCCATATTACCTAACACGGCATATTTGCATAACTGCTTAAAAGGAGCAGAGCAATGGGGCAAGGATTTCTATAATGATTTCCTCGATTCAACCTTCGTCGAAAACAATACTCTGCTAAGGGCGTACATAGAATAGGTAGGTGTACTTAGACTATAAATTAACGTCTTAAAGCCGTGGGTTTAGCTCTACTACTACTCATTGAATAGCGTTGAATTTCAGGGCCTCAGACTTACATTCGGAACTCTATAAGTACGGGTAAAGGAGGTTAAAAGCTGTCCCGTTTACTACAGCTTGGCGCCTGCAAAGCTCAGGAGACCGTAAGGGGGGCCGACAAACAGGCTTTTCTTGGTCTATTTACCGGATTAGCAGAGGCTTCTTAAGCCCCATACCAAAGGTTCGAATCCCTCCAGGCGCACGCCGTGAAACCGGCCAGCTTGCGGGAGAAACGTGGGCCGGGCGCTCGGCTTTTTCGGCGTCTCGTTCGTCTGATGCCATTACGGCGCAGAGCATGAGTTCGAAGAGGATTTCTCATCTCCCTCACCCTTCGCCTCTGCTTCGGAGTAATCCGCAGTTCGGCGTACATTCTCGCTATGCCGTGCTGAATCTCTAAGTTCGCACTTTCTTCATGGTCCTGAAGAATGCGGGCGGGAATATTACAGTACGCACAAAGTGAACAACCGTGGTGTGCGTTTTGGATAAAGGACTGGGACCGGTATGAACCGTAGACAGCGTAGACGGCTTAGTAGTGAGAGGATCATAGAAATAATCGAAGAGGAATGGGTCAGGACGCGCTCGTTAGATGATGTGGGAACCACAGAGAGCAAGATCGTTTACGACAGGTTGGTGGCCCAGGGCGTAGACGTTCCTAAGAGAGCTATGGCCTGGATACTCGAAGCCCTATGGAACGAAGGCTTTATAGAAGAGACACCCGATCAGGACAAAAGCGGCATAACTATCACCGAGCCCAAATGGCGTGCAGACCTAATGCGCAAGTCTGAAAGCAAGTGAGCGTAACCTGGCGTCGAACTGAGTCAACGACTCTAGAGAACGTGCCACCGAGGGTGCCGGCAGCCTTACCGTACATCATCTTTCCTATGGCGGCACCGATCTTGTATCTCGTGCTACCACAGTGGCCAGCCTCATGGAGCTTTGCTACCGGCTAACTGGTAGACGGCCGGGTTGCGGTCGTCAAAGGCGTGAGAGCAGCTCGTGAGGCGCTTCTCTCGACGGGACCGTTCGGGATCGATCTTAGCGCTCGCTAGCTCCTCTTCTGTTGGGCTTCCGAAGGCGAGGATGCTACCGCCCGTGTCTACGATGCAACTGCGCCCCAAGTAGCTGTCTCCTATGCGGTTAGCGCAGGCGACGAAGAGGCGGTTGGCATTGGCGTGGGAGATGGCGTGAGCGTTTAGCATGGAGAGATCTCCCCGGCGCTGCTCCTCCGGTACCCAATCATCTGGAGCGTTTGCAGGAACGCAGAGGAGGTCCGCGCCGCGCAAGGCTAGAGTGCGGGCTGCCTCGGGGAACCAGGCGTCGTAGCAGATGAGGACACCGATGTTGCCAAGAGGTGTTTGTAAGACCGGCAGATTCCGGCCCGCTTCGTAGAAGAGCTTCTCTTTATCCCAAAAGTGCGTCTTACAGTAGCGCCCAAGAAAGTTGTCTGGCCCGACGACGACCATGGAGTTGTACAAGGCGTCGCCCTCTCTTTCGAGCAGGCCACCGACGACAAAGACGCCGGACTCCTCCGCTAACTCCTTCCAGGCCCAACGTGTGGGACTGTCGGGGTTTCCCAACTCCTCGGCGAGTCCGAGAGCATGCTCGCGGGAAGAAAATTCGCAACCGGAGTTAGCGAGCTCGGGTAGGATGATCAGGTCGGCGCCGCCTTCGATGGCGTCGAGGATCGCAGTCACCGAGCGCTCCAGGTTGGCCTCCGAATCGCCGTCGCGAACGGCGTACTGCGCGCAGGCGACGAGCACTTACGTTCCTTCTCCTTGCCGGAGATGCTCCACCTCGCCCTCGAAGAGCTCGATCGTGCCGTCTGGCGTCTCGAGGAGCAGAGCACCCTTAGGGGTTAGGTCTACGGCTCTACCCTCCAGCACCTCCCCTAACCTCCTCACCCGTACCGGTTTTCCCAAGGTACAGTTCAGCGCCCGCCAGTCGTCGAGGATGACGTCGAAGTCTTTGATCCTTTCGAGCTCGATGTCGAGGTTGGAGAGAAGAGTGTCGAGCAGTTCCACGAGGTCCACGTCGCGTCCTAACTCAGACCGGACTGTGGCGGTCTTTCGGTAGGGGACGCTCAGCTCCTCGGGGTCAAAGTTCGCGTTGAGACCAACGCCGAGGACGACGAAGGCCGGACGACGCTCGCTGTGAGCTGCGTTCGAACCAGGATAGTTTATAGCAGTATCTTCGGCGTTAGACTCAGCGAGTATGCCGCAAATCTTACGTCCTTCAGGCTCGCCAGGCTTCAGAACGAGCAGATCGTTGGGCCATTTTATGGAGACCTCGACCCCGAACCCCCAGAGGGCCTTCGCGACCCCTACGGCGGCGGTTTGGGTAATACGGGGCGCCAGCGAAGCCGGAATGTTGGGGCGGAGGACGAGCGAGATCCAGATCCCGCCCAAAGGCGATCCCCACCGCCGCCCGAGCCGGCCCCGGCCGCCGGCCTGCATCCTGGATACCACGAGCGTCCCGTGTGGGGAGCCCTCTTGGGCCAGCACGCGCGCCCGCTCCTGGGTTGAGTTAAGCTCCTCGTGAAAGACTACCCTTCTCGCCAGCGGGCTTACCAAGGCTTCGACGGTTTCCCTGGTCAACACACCCGTCACCTACCTGCACCGAGATCTGAGGGCGAAGAAGAGCAAAAACACGCGGTCGGCAACAAGGGTGGCATCAGTTAGGAGAACCTTCGAGACGGATGCCCAAAGCACGCGCGAACCAACCCTCGGTATACGCGGTGCCCAAAGCAGTCAGGCTGATGAGCGTCAGCCAGGCGGCAGACACCACGAAAATCAAGAGCTCTCCCCCGAAGACCGCCAGCGCACGCGTCTTTAGCAAAGCCGCCGCAGACGGCGCCCGGCAACACCCACAGAAGAAGGCACACTATCATCCCATCCCCGCCTCGTCGAACGTCGCCACCTCGCCGAGCACGCGCGCTGCGGACTTGATTATCGGCACTGCCAGAAGTCCGCCAGTTCCCTCCCCGAGCCGCATGCGTAGGTACAAAACCGGCTCAAGGCTGAGGTGCTCGAGTACCACCCTCGCCCCCGGCTCTATAGAGAGGTGGCCGGCGATCAGGTAGTCTGTACAGCCCGGCGCGAGAGCATAGGCTACTAGCGCCGCCGAGTTCGAGACGACCCCGTCGAGTACGACCGGTACCCTGTAGGTAGCCCCCATGAGCACGAGGCCTACCAGCGCCGCGTGTTCGAGACCCCCGACCGCGGCCAGAGTACCTAACGGATCTCCCGGGTCCGGCTCGTGCAGCCTCAGGGCCTCCTCGATGACGCGAACCTTTAACTCTAGCATTTCGTCGTCTATACCAGTGCCGCGTCCGGTCACCTCTCTCGGAAGAAGGCCGGTGAAGGCGGAGATCAGGGCCGCAGCCGGCGTGGTGTTAGCGATGCCCATGTCACCGGTTACGAGGAGATCAACCCCGCTCTCGATCAGTTCCTCGGCGATGCCAGCACCCGAGATGACCGCCCCTGCTGCTTCCTCCCGGCTCATCGCCGGCCCGCGGCTGATGTCGTTAGTTCCGAAGCGCTTCTTCGCCGTTCGGAGGAGCGGGTGCCGCTCGAGCTCGACGGCCACCCCGACGTCGAGGACGCTGACCCTCGCGCCTGCGGTCCTGGCGAGGACGTTCGCCGCAGCGCCCCCGGAGCAGAAGTTTTTGACCATCGCAGCGGTGACTTCTTTGGACCAGGGCGAGACGCCGCGCTCAACAACGCCGTGATCACCAGCGCAGATCACGACCGCAGCATTCTCGGGTACCGGCGGCGGAACCTCTCCAGCTATCCCCGAGAGCCGGATGCCTAACTCCTCCAAGGCTCCCAAGCTCCCCGGTGGTTTGGTGAGTGTAAGGTGTCGTCTCCGCGCCTGCTCGGTAGCGTGCGCGTCAGGGGGGCGTACCTCCCGGGCGAGCTCACGCACCCGCTCATCGAGGCTCACCCCTCTACCGCCTAGTGGTGGTTATGCTGACCGTGATCATGCACGTGGTGGTGCCTCGGCTCGTCGGGGTGGTAGTGAGGCGTTGCATGGGCGCCGACCTTCTCCTCAAAGCCGGGAAGGGCGACCCGGTGGACGCAGACGTCGCAGTTCATCCGGATGTCACCCTTTATAGCTTCCTCGTACCGCTCCAGAACAAGATCCGCCACACGCTCATGTGGGCCGAAGTAACCTGCGTACGCGACCTCTAAACTCGGATTTTCGGCACCGAAGCGTGAGCTCTGTTCGCGGATGCGCTTTTCCAGAACGCCGGTAAAGAGGAAGTAGGAGAAGACCACGATCTGTTTCGCGCCTAATCCTTTGAGGCGGTCGAGACCTTGTGCGACGTTTGGGGGAGTCATGCTCACGAAGGCGGGTTCAACCATCGGGTAGGGGCGGCCCTCGTAGAAGAGGCGCGAGACCTTGAAGAGGTCTGAGTTGGCGTCGGGGTCCGAGGAGCCACGGCCCACTATCAGGACCGCTGTCTCCTCTTTTTTCTCTTCAGGAACCACGGCAGAGATCCGCTCGTCCATAAGGGAGAGGAGCTCGGGCCGGATGCCCAGAGCCCGGCCGTACACGAAGCTGACGTCTGGGTAGCTCATCTTCTCGCGCACCAGGGTTGCGGGGATGTCGTCCTTGGCGTGCCCGGCGGCGAGCAGCATAAGCGGGACTGCGGCTATCCGGTGTGATCCACCCTCCGCCAGGCGGTTCACGCACTCCGAGATCGGCGGCCGCGAGAGCTCTATAAAGCCGCCCTCGACTGCAAGCGAAGGATTTCGCTCCCTTACAAGAGCGACGAGTTCGTGGAACTCTTGGGCTCCCCGAGGATCTCTGCTTCCGTGCCCGACAACGAGGAGCGCCCGGTCAGCACTCTTCCCGTTAGCTTTACCAGCTCCGTTCTTTGCGGTGATGAGATCTCTCATATCAGTCCTCCTCATAGTATAAGAGCGCGTTCAGGGCCGCTGCCGCGACCGCGGAGCCGCCCTTGGGACCGCGGTTAGCGATCCCAGGTAGCCTGCTCCCTAGCAACTCCTCTTTAGACTCGGCGGCGCCGACGAACCCGACGGGTAGCCCGATCACAAGCGCCGGATCCGCCTCCAGATCCAGGAGCTCGAAGAGCGCCGTAGGCGCGTTCCCAATGACCCAAACAGCGCCAGACCCGGCTTCTCTCGCCGCGAGCCTGAAACCGGCCGCCGAGCGGGTAATCTTTAGTTCCTCGGAGAGCTCGCGGGTACGGGGATCGGAGACGTAACAGCACGCTTTTCGGCTCGTGATGCCGGCGGCGACCATCTTTACATCCGTCACGATAGGGGTGCCACCACGGAGCGCTGCAAAGCCCCCGGTCAGGGCCGCTTCGTCGAGCACGAGGCTCTCGGCGTACTCGGGGTCTGCTGAAGCGTGGATCACGCGCTCCGCGACGGTCCTGCTTAAAGGCCCAAGATGCGAAAGATCCACGAGCTCGCGCAAGATACGATAGCTCTCGGCCTCTATCGGGTGCACCCGCCTCACTTTTCCTCCAGAAGGACTTCGATGCAGGCGGCGACAGGGCAGACCTCCGCGCACTCGGCGCACCCCGAGCAGCGGTCTTCGAGAACTACGAGGGGCGAGAAGTGGTCTCTCGGGGCGGGTCGTATCGCCTTTTCCGGACAGGTCTTTAAACAGGCGCCGCAGCCCGCGCAAGCATCCGTCACAGCGAAGATTTTTTTCATCCCAGGTACCCTCGGGGTGTGACCATCCGGCCAGCGACGAGCCTGGTCTGGGAGCTGCCGACGACTACTATCGTCAGCATGTCCACATCCTCGGGATGTAAAGAGGCAAGGTCTGTCAGGATGATTCTCTGGTCCTCGCGATAAGCGTCTTTAACGATGCCGACCGGGGTATCGGGGGGGCGATGCTCCAGCAGTATCTTTTGCACCTTGCCCAGCTGCCAGTCGCGGCCCGTCGAGCGCGGGTTGTACAAAGAGATCACGAAGTCCCCCAAAGCCCCCGCCCGCACCCGGTTCTCTATTACCTCCCAGGGGGTGAGAAGGTCGGAGAGGCTGATCGAGCAGTGGTCATGCCCCAGAGGCGAGCCTAAAAGCGAGGCCGCCGCCTGCGCAGCTGTGATGCCGGGGACCACGACCACGTCAACGTCGTCCCCGGCAAGCTCCAGCGCCGGCGCGGCCATCGCATATACCCCGACGTCGCCGCTCGAGACGATAGCTGTGCTGCCCCCGGCACGTGCCTCGGCCAGGGCTTCTTCGGCTCGCGTAACCTCATCCCCCAAAGGCAGCGTGAGCACCCTGGTCCCTGGCCTCAAGAGGTGCCGGACCCGAGCTATGTACTGCTCCAATCCTACGACAAGCTCTGCTTCCGCTAGCGCGTCGCGGGCGAGGGGTGGTATGAGGACATCGTTCCCCGGACCGAGGCTCACCAGGGCGAGCCGGCCCCGCACCAGAAGACGCCCGATCGCCACCGTGGCGTTCCTCGATTTTCGCTTCTCCAGAAGAAGCTGAGCACCCGCGGCGAGTACGGCAGCCTCGGCGACACTCGGGGTACCGACCGCGCCCGCCACAACCGGCGAGGGGTTCGGAACCTCGACCGCCGCGAGCTTCTCAGCGGTGTAGAAGGAAAGCGGTACGCTTAAAGCTTGTGCCGCCTCGAGCAGCCCGGCCTCGTCGGACTTTACATCGATACTAGAGAGGCTCGCAACGCTCTTTTGCGAGAGCCCAGCCTCGCGAAGTGCGGACTCAAGCAGACCCAGGATCTCTGCGGCACTCGCCCCGCGGCTGCAGCCGACGCCGACGACGAGCGACGGCGGCCGGTACACAACCGACGGGCGCGGCGCATCCGGGAGGAGTTGATCGGTGATCAGGATAGAGGGCCCTTCCAGCTCCCCAAGAGATGTCGAAGCCTGCACCGAAGCTACGTTCTCCGGTAGCGGCCCGATAGGCCAGCGCCGCTCTGACATAAGCTGCACCTTTTCTCCCGAGATGAGCGCCGCCCCAACTGCCGCGAGATCAGAACCCTCCTCGACCTTGAACCCGAGCTTCTCGCCCAAAGAGTCCAAGGCAGGGACATGGAGAGAATCGCTCGCAGTGGTGACCACAGCAACTGCACCCAAAGCGTCTGCTACCCGCTCGGCAAGCTCGTTGGCGCCCCTTGCGTGCCCCCCGACAAGAGCGACGGCGAACCTGCCAGCGTCATCCACGCACACCACGCCGGGGTCACGGCGCTTGTCCTTGAGCAGCGGGGCCAAGAGACGGACGGCGGCACCGGCAGCTAAAAAAAGGACGAGTGCGTCATCCTCGTTCCAGGCGGCGGCGAGCGCTTCCTTGGGTTTGCCCTCGTAGAGACGGGCGTCTTCAAAGACCTGTGCGAGATGTTTGGCCTGGCAGCGACCGTTCGCGGTTGCGGCGACGAGCCCTATCATGGCCTATCCCGGCGCCTTCCGAAGACGACGAAGACAGGAGTCTCAGGGGCGAGCCGGTGGAGCACACCTAAACCCTTTAAGCGGGAGGTTTGCAGGAAGGTGGTCTCGACCTCGAGGTCACAGCTCTCCAGGAGCTTTGCGGCTGGTATTACCCGTTCAAGGGTCACGAGGGTTATGACGACCGAACGGCGTGTCTGGACAGCGGCAAGCTTGACAATCTCCTCGAAATAGTTGGTTCCTGTCCCACCGACGAACACAGCGTCGGGTTCTGGCAGATCGTGAAGCGCATGGGGCGCCTCACCCTCGATAACCTGTACATAGACCTCGTGGCGAGCGGCGTTTTCGCGGATTCGGTCGCAGCTTTCAGGGTCTTTTTCGACGGCGACTGCGGCGGCGCCGAAACGGGCGCACTCGACCGCGACCGAGCCGCTCCCCGCGCCAACGTCCCAGACGAGGCCCCCGGGACCGGGACCGAGCCGGGCAAGAACGAGGGCGCGGGTCTCGGCTTTGGTGATCATGCCGGAGCGGTGTTCGAACTCCGCCTCGGGGAGCCCCCAACGGCCGCGACCCTCGGCCTTAGAAGAGATCCAACCCTTCCCCCCTACCGCCCGCGCAGGATCGTAGACCAAAACCACGTTAGGATCCTCCCATTTCATCCCCGCTACTTCCCCGGCGCTGCCCTTATACGTCCTCTCACCTGGCTCTCCGAGCTTCTCAGCGACGAGAAAGGTCCGGTCGAGGCCGTCCAGAGCCTTGGCGAGTTCGGCGGCACCAAACG
>Ga0126305_10001182_pt1 | contig 11577 bp, 14 predicted proteins | sample Plot26_FD_92536 | JGI IMG/M metagenome (GOLD analysis project Ga0126305, IMG submission 92536) | Serpentine soil microbial communities from UC McLaughlin Reserve, CA, USA - Plot26 | ecosystem: Environmental > Terrestrial > Soil > Grasslands | place: USA: UC McLaughlin Reserve, Lake County... | reverse complement strand
CCCGTGCTGCTGATGTTGGAGGAGGCGATCTCGCCTTCGATGTGCTCGAAGCCTTCCGGCATCACGACCCTTATCCGGTGGGGCACGCCCGTAACCGGATTCTTGATGGGCTCCACCTCGGTCTCAAGTACTCCGGGGATGCGCAGACGCGCGGTGCGGGCATCCTTGTCGAAGTCGAACGAGATCGGCGCAAAGATCGGGTCGTGCATCTTCGTCACGATGAGCGTGACGATGTGGAAGAGCGTGCCCTCTGCCGAGTTCTGCCCCGACATGATCTTGAACAGAGCGTCCCGCTGCTCAGGCGTCGCACGTTCATCGATGATGGGCTGGATCTCGCCGTTGCCTTCGTGCAGCGGCCCCGGAAAGTGGACCGTGACGAAGAAGCTCAAGCCATCGAGCGAGACATTCTCGAAATGGCCTTGCGTGATCCGCATGCCGAGGAAGCCTCGACACTCGCCGTTCGTCGGCCGAGCGTTGAAGTCACACGGGCAGCCGTAGGCGCAGGTGCAGTTCTTCAGCCATTCGCCTTCAAGACGCCAGTTCGCGGGCATAGCGTGCCTCCAAGGATGAACTGCCGGAGGCGAGAGCTTACGCCGATACGGCCGGACAGGCCATGATCTCCTCGGAGCGGCCAACGCCCCCAGCAAGGTCGCTGGGGGCGTGGCTCGACGCTTCAGAACCGACTAGGCGGCCCGTTCCGCGCGGTCCGACTTGGCACCGCGTTCGACAGCAGCGGTGTGCGTGGCCTCCTCGATGACCTGGACAGACAATTGAGCGAGGCGCTGGCCATTCTCCAGCGTCAGGTCGACGTTCTGACGAACCAGCGAGGTTTGAGCCTCGACGAACTCAGGAACCGAGCGGCAAAGGGAGAATGCCGCGAACGCCTCGACGTTCTTCTGGAAGCGGTGCTGCGTCATCTCGAAGTAGGCGCGGGAGACCTCCTGGAGCCCACGAACAAGGGCGGTGCTGGAGTGCGCAACCGCTTGCATGCGCTGAGCGGCTTCCTCGGCGGCCTCTTGCGTCTGTTTGCCCGAGGCGCTGAAGAGTTGCACAACGTGCTCGGTCGAGCGCTGGGCAATCTCCGAAGCGGTGCCCAGACCGGTGCGGACGGTGTCTTGGCTGGCGCGTGCGGCGCGTTGCGCACCTTCGGCCGCGGACCGCACGCCGGTTGCGATGCTGTCCGCAGTGCGCTTCACGGTCTCAACCTGCTCACGCTCCTGCCTCGCCTCCTCGCGGCGCTCGTCAGCCTCGGCGCGCTTGGCCGCCTCGAGCTGCGCCTTCTCATTTTCGATGTTGGCGAGAATGGTTTCGGCCTCTTCGTCGCTGAGCGCCTTCAGGACGGCCGGCAGAAGCTCTTTCTTCTCATCCCGGACGTGCTGCTGAAACGACTTCCTCAGCTCCAGGACCTTCGGAATGAACTGCTCGTCATCCTTCGCGGTGTGCTCCAGCTCCGTCAGGAGCTTGCGGGTTTGCTTGTTGTCGCTCAGCGCCTCCTGAACCAGCTCCTTGGTTTCCTTGTGCTTTTTCAGAACCGGGAAAAGATGCTGCTCCTCGAGACTCGCGGCCAGCTCGAGCTCGTCCTTGAGCTGGCCAAAGAGCCGCTCGCGGGTTTTGACCGCCGTGTCGGACGTGTCGACGAGCCTGCCGAAAAGCTCCATTGCTTTGGTTGGACTCGTTTGAATGAATTGCCTGATCGTTGTCATGTGCTCTCACTGATCAATATGAGCGGCTCGCGACGCGCGCAGGTTCGCAGCCGTCCATCGAGAAGGGAGGCCGACAGAACTCCACGCTCGGCCTGCGAAGGCGCTCAATCAGAATCTTGCCGGTGCGGCAGTCCGTGGCTGAGTGCCGGAGCGACCATCATTTTGCTTAGTGGCCACACCATGGCAGCCCCTTGTACCTCACGCGATCGCAGCCTTCACGAGTAAACGACGCGCGGGGCGCATCAAAGTACAAGCTCGCGTGCAATCCATTCGCTAGACGCTGGCTCCGGCGCGGCCCCCGAAGCAATGCGCTCGCATGCGTTCGCAATAGGCGCGCACCCTCGGCAATGACCGGGCGTGCGCGGCGACTGGGGTCTCCATTGGCCAGTAGACCATGGGCGCAACCAAGCCGAACACTGCGGTATCGGGCGACGCCGGTCGGTCGCTCAGCAGGAATCGCTTGTCGGCCAGAAAAACCTCCAAAGCGTCGAGGTCGGCACGTCCTTTCTGGGCGATGACCTCGGGGGGGTGTCTTGCAATCCCACGCGCATAGAGCTGCCGTCCGAACTGCGACCGCATCATAAAAAATAGCGGGCGTGCCAGTACGGCCGGGACCTGCGATGCGAAGCTCGCGCGTATCCAGGTCTCGCCAGCCGGATGAAAGAAAAGCTCCCATTCGAGGACCTGGTGGAAGTGCTCCTCGAACGTCCTTCGCCAAGTATGGCCGAGTGCGAGCTGCTGAGGTGTCAAACCCTCGTCCAGGTTAACCCCGTGCCGCGCCTTCAGCAGGTCGATGATGATCTCGCTGTCCCCGATGCGCTCGCCGTCCAGTTCGATCCATGGGTTCTTACCCTTCGGACCTTTGCGCGGGTTGCCCTCGACGACCTGCTCGTACGGAATACCGGCCAACTCCAGCCATGCGAGAAGCTTTAGCGCAAATGGTCCAACCGTCGGCAGCCCCCAGTCGGGCGCGAACGTGAAAACGCGCAGGCTCATGTTTGACCTCGTCGGAACGGTGTCGGACGAAGCGAGATAGTCTCAGGGGCCGGCCAAAAGCGCCAGCACCCCCCGGCTATGACACGGCGAAATCCCGATGCAGACTTCCAAGCGTTACGCGCTAGTACCGAACGTGGTCGCAGCACGCTTCAAGTCTTGTCCAGCCCTGAGTTGGCCCTCAAGCTCTCAGTCAGGAGTTCCTGAACCACATCGACTCGTCGAGCTTTCGCGTCGAGTTCCCCGAGAAGTGCATGCTCAGGAGCAACGGCGCGGAGCCGCCCCGCAGTGCGCCGGATTTCCCCTTGATCTGTCCCGAGCGCGATCTGATCGCAGGCAAGGTGGAGCAGAACGAGGTACTCGTACGCGTCTACATGAGCCGTCAGCATTGCCGAACCTCCTGGCGCGCAGGAACGGGTTTTCTCGTCCCGGTGCATCGGAGAGAGCCGCATCGGTGATGACGTACACGGGATGCCACGGTGCGATGCACCGCTTAAGCCGACATGGCCCTAGTGCTCAACTCACTCGCAGGCGGTAGCCCTGATGGCCGTGTAGGTGCTCTGCCCCCACCCCGGCCAACGAACGCTCGCGAGGGCCACCTCGACGCGACCGCAGTCGCCGCGTGTCGCTAACGATGAGGAGTGAGTTCAGGATCGAGCGGCGCGGGGGAGCGCTCGCCCTCGGGCGAACGAGGCCTACTCTTCAGCTCCTCAAGCTCGGCCCGCAAAGCTTCTAGCTCGTGCTCGACAGCTTCCTGCTCCGAGCGCCGTTCCGCGATGGCTCGATGGACGAGCGCCTCTGTAGCACGCGCTTCGTCGGCCGCCTTCTTCAGATCGGCGAGCGTTTGCTTTTCGCTCGTGACGGCGTCGCGGAGCGCTGCGAGTTCTGCCTGTTGGTTCCCAAGGGCCTCCTTGGTCTGGGCTAGCCTTGCTTCCAGCTGCCTCACGCTGCCAAACAGATCGTCTCCGGTCCTCGCGAGCTCGGAAAGCCGGCTCCTTTGGCTCTCAACCGTGCGCTCTCCGTCGGCCAGCTGAGGAGCCAAGCGCGCGCGGGCCTCGGTTGCGGCAGCTAAGTCTTGCATCGCAGCCGCGCTCTTGGCTTGCAGATCGGCGAGTGTGCCTGCTGCCTGCCGCAGTTGATCGCGTTCGATCCGCGCCGTGCTCTCCGCGATCATCAAAAGCCGGACTTGGCGCCGGTGGTCGTGGCCTCGTTCTGCCTGGGACCAGAGCAGTACGATCACGAGCACCCATCCTATCCCGGCGATGATGGACACGCCCGCAAGCGCAAGAGAACGGGACCTGCTGGGCATTTCGTGTTCTCCCGCCGACTTGTGCCCACCGGAAACGCGCGCTGCCGACAACAGTTCGCCGACAAGCTGGGGGCGCCGGTAGATCCGGCCGAACCAGTTTTCGGGGAGGGCGCTGCTGACCATGTCGACTAGGCTGGCGGCCGCGACAGGGTTCGAACCTGTAACCCTCAGCTTCGAAGGCTGATGCTCTATCCGGTTGAGCTACGCGGCCCCACGGTGTCCTCGGCCCAGTCCAACGCTTCGGCGTGCCAGCGAGCCTCGGCCGCCGCACACTGTAGCTGGTACGCCAGCGAGGAAAGGCCGGCCGCCGCCGCAGCGGCCCGTAACTCCTCGATCTCCGCGAACAGGTACCGCGGATCGCCGACGCCCCGGAACGGGCGTGGTGGTTCGGGAACGAATCCTTCGCGATCAGGTCTCATCCACGTCGGGGTAGGGTCGAGCCGCAGGCCTGCCAATCCTCGCATTCGAACTTCGTGTTGATGGTCGGGCGGGCAGGCGACTGGGTCGCGACGCCGCTGTGCTGCTCGCGGTGGTGCTCGGGCTCTGGCTAGCCTAAGCGTGCTGGAGCTGCCAGCCGACCAACAAGCGTTCGCGGCGCAGCCCCGCGTACCGGGCTGGGCCTATCGCACGCGCTTAAACCCCGTGATTGTGCCGTCGGGCAGATGACCAGACTTTTGCTGCTCGCGCGCCGTTGCGCCAAGCATGTGGTCCTCGCTTGCTGAACCGTGGCTTTCGACGACCATGTAGCCCGTGCGGCCGTCGTCATAGGACACCGCGAACATCACGGACTTAGGGTGATGAGCTTTTCGAAACTGGTACATGGTCCCTCGCTGAAAGAATAACGGACAGCAAAAAGCCGCCCCTAAGGGCGGCTCAGAGCCTGTGCCGGGGGTGTCCCCCAGCTGCCGCTTTACGCCAACTCGATGTTGTTGACGGCGAGCTTGCCCGAGCGACGGTCCTCGGCCGTGTCGAACGCGACCTTCTGGCCGTCTGCGAGGCCGCGGATGCCAGCCCGCTCGAGTGCGGTCGCATGGACGAACACGTCCTTGCTGCCGCTATCCGGCTGGATGAAGCCGAAGCCCTTTTGGTCGTTGTAAAATTTTACGATGCCCGTGTTCATCGGGTGATCCTTCATTAGCAGTGCGCATAGACCGCTGTGCCGCAAGGCGACGGTGGTCCGGTTAGTCGAATTTTGGAGAGGTCTGAACGCGCGCCCGGCAATGAAGCGAAGGCAAACGGACCGATTGTCGGGCCAAAGTCGATACCAGCTAGATGGGGTCGGCGAGGGAACGTTTCAAGAGTCTCGACAGCTTCGATGCGCACGAGTGCGCAGCTCGTCGGCATGTGGGCAGGGGCTACGACAGACGGCCTCACGGGTCTCCTGAAGCCTCAGAAATCGCCGCGGACCAGCTCGTAGGAGCCTTTGCGGCCACGCCCGTACACCTTGCCCGCAGCAGCGTAGATTTTGCCTCGGTGAGCGTCAAAGGTCTGGAATGCAGCCCCCTCAGAAAGCGGACGCTCGTCGGCCAGCATGCATAACGCATCGCGGCTCACGAAAAACGAGACCTCCATCGACGCGTCGTGACCCCAGAAGCGAACCGCGTCCCGGGTCGTGTCGAAGCTCCTGCTTTGGTTGGTGAAGTTCAGTGGCATGTGCGCCTCTCCCCCATCGCATGCGCCCGGATGGCCACTCCAAGAGCAGCTTCACATTCGTTGCGCGCATCTCGTGCTGAGCGTACCGTCACGCCTGAGTGCCGGATCACCTTCCCCCATTCATAGACCGCCCACCGAAAGTATCCGGGCACGGCATCGCAGGGCTGGACGGCGAGCGTGTAGCGGGACGGCGACGATGTGCTCATGACCCTATGTGGTGAGTGAGGGTCGCTTCTACATCGGCCTGGCGCGCTAGCCGCGCGCGTTCACGGCCGAGATGATCAGGTCCGCGGCTTCGCGCTTGCGCTTCAGCTCGCCCACGCCCTGCCCGCTGTAGGCCATCTGGGACACGGTCGCGCCTCCTGCGTCTTTGATGACGATCCCGCTCTCATTCTTGATGGTGCGCCAGGGACGTGGATGGCCGCTTTTCCCGACCCTCACTGCCGGTCACGCGGATGGAGGATGCGCTCAAGCTCCTCCTCACCCCGCTTACGTGCATCCGCCGCAGACCGTAGCAGCCGATCGGATCGCTGGATGAGCTTGCCCCTGTCGCGGATGGCCCAAGTGAAGCTGGCGGCGGAGGTCGCTGAGGCTTGGATGTCGAGGGTGTAGCGGGCGGTCGGAGTATCTGATGGGTTCATGGCCTTCATATGGGCCTTCGTGGCTTGCGCTGCCATGAGTACCTCGGAACTGCTCATGTCCAGAACGCCGCACCTACCCTACCGAGTGGTCGAAACGACCTCAGGCTGAGCGACACACGACCGCCGGTCGCCATGCAGGTCACCAATGAGGTGAACTGGGGTGAGACCGATTTCGCGGTCTTTGCAGCCATGCTGGCCGTCGCTGCTGGCTCCACGGGGTCGCAGCCAGGATCACCGGGCGCCGAGCGTCGCCGCTTCTTCGAACAGGCTTTCTTCTTTCGGCCGCGCCAAGGGCCACCTGAACGCGCCGCTGAGGTCCGAGTTACCCCTGGGCCTCACCAGGACTGGTGCATTGGTCTATCGCCGCGCCATGGCCTACTTCACGCCGGATTGGGCGTGGATCTGCGTCCTTGTGCTCCTGATCGCCGTGTCGGTCGCGGTCGGGCTGCTCGAGGCGTGGCCGCTCGCCGTCTTGATCGACAGCGTGCTTACCAGCGAGCCGAAAGGTGACTGGGTCCACGGCCTTTTTCTGTCGGTGCTCCCCGCCGACAAGATGGGCCAAGTCATCGGACTCGTGCTCATCGCGATGGCCGCTCAGATCGTCGGGTATCTGGCCTGGCTCGGGCGGATGATGATCAACTACCATCTGAACTACCGAGGTACCACACGGGTCCGATATGACCTGTTCTCGAAGCTGCAGGAGCTAGGTCTGACGTATCATCGCAGTCGCGCTCAAGGCGATGCGATCTACCGCCTGACAACGGACGCTTTCGGTCCCTGGGGCATCATGGACGTCGTGATCGGAACGGGCGTCGCAGCTGTGACGCTGACGGTGATGACCGTCATACTGCTGTCCCGCAGCGTGCCGCTGACGCTTGCAGCCTTCACGGTTGCGCCCCTGATGATCTGGAGCAACTGGCGCTTCGGCGTCCGCATTCACAAGCGCGCGCTCGAGTCGAAGCAGATCGACGCCGACCTGACGGCTCATATCCAACAGGCCATGACACGGATTCCGCTCGCGCAGGCGTTCCGCCGGGAAAACCGCGAGTTCCGAGGGTTCCGGGTTGCTGTCGGGCGGAGCGTGCGAGCCTTGCTGCGGCTGAATTGGCAGGAGCAACTCTATCCTCTGTCGCGCGACTCCATATTGGCCGTGGGGGGAGCGATCATCCTCGGCTACGGCGGCTACCTCGTGTACCGCGACCAATTCCTTCACCCCATCGCCGGAGGGATGACGGTCGGTGTCCTGATCATCTTCATGGACTACGTCCGAAAGCTCTGGGACCCGCTCAAGTGGCTCACCGAGTTCGTAGCGAAGGTGCGCATCTTCGAGGCCGCAGCGCAGCGGGTCTTTCACGTGATCGATACGCCCGAGCCGATCCGAGAGACACCCGACGCACAGCGGCTTCCTGTTAGGCCGCGGACGCTGCACCTTGAGCATGTCGGGTTCAGTTACGGCGCCGGGCCGCCAGTGCTGGTCGACGTCTCAGCGGAGGTACGGCCGGGCGAGATGGTGGCCTTCATCGGCCCGAGCGGCACCGGCAAGAGTACGCTACTCGCGCTGATGTTGCGGTTCTATGATCCGACCAGCGGCGCACTCCGGCTCGACCACGTCGATTTTCGGTCTGCTCGCCTCGCCGACTTGCGGGGCCATATGGCCCTGGTCGGCCAGGACAGCCTCATTCTGCCCACCACAGTTCGCGAGAACATCGCCTACGGACGTTCAGGGGCGAGCCGGGCAGAGATCGCCAAGGCAGCGCACCTCGCCGGGGCTGCGAGATTCATCGAAGCTCTGCCCGACGGCTACGGCTCCCTACTCTCCGAAGGCGGGCAAAACCTGTCGGGCGGTCAGCGACAGCGGATCGCTATCGCACGTGCGCTCCTCAGCGACGCCCCGATCCTCATACTCGACGAGCCGACAAGCGCGCTCGATGCTGAACACGAACGCCACCTCATCGAGACGCTCCGAGCGCTGAAACGCCACCGCACGATCATTCTGGTTACGCACCGGCTGGAGTCGGTCGAGGCTTGCGACCGCGTCTACGTCATGGGGAATGGCCGGATCCTCGAAACGCGTCAGCCACGCCTCGGAGACCACCTGCGCCTCGTTTGATCTCTGAGCCTCGTTGGCTTCCTTACCGCCGCAGCCGTTCCGAGGCTCAGGGTAGCACCTCGCTTGCATGGGTCACCCGGTCGGGGTTGCCGAGCCATTGCGCGGCGTCGGGAAAGCTAGAGAATTCGTGGACCGGCTCCAACGCTTCCCGGCGCGCGTTGCAGGATGCTGATAGCTCATCGGGTAAGCGTCACCATCTCTGCGCCTTTCCGGTCCGCCACTCTTGGCCCGGCGGTGAGGATCTGCTGCTGTCGCCTCAGTTCTCGAGCGAGGGTGGCGCACACTGTCCGCTGCCCGCGCTCGTTCGGCATCGACAGGAGCCCGACGGGGCAAACTCGCTCGTTCTCCCAGCCGGGGTAGTCGAGGACCGGATAGAGGCAAACCCCCTCGACCGTAACATCGAGGTCGCGGGCGGTTTCGACCTCACTGCAAACGTAGTGCAGCCAAGCCGGGCGTCCCGATCCTTCAGCCCCGGTTTCGGCGATGAACACCGGCCGGTCGTACCGCCGTTCAGCCTCTGCCAGCATCTCGTGCAAGGGGCGATAGGCGTGGTGCCCGAGCGGAATCGTGCTCCCGCCGAAGTACCACTGGTTATCGGGATAGAAATTGAGCCCGACAAGGTCGAGCAGATCAGGCGAGCCGCCCAGCTCCGGCTCAAGGCGGCCCGTCAGCAGGTCTAGGGATTCAAACTGCGACAGTCGCTTGCTTTCGGCAGCCTCGATGTCTTGGGGTGAATCGGGTCCCGCGAGCACGTTGATGAGCGGCTCTGCACAGACGAACTTGGCGCGAGGATCCACGACGCGAATCTCGCGGCTCGCGGCGATAGCGGCACGAACAAGCTGACGATTGAGCTCTGGCCCCCGGTCGAGTGCGCAAGGATTGAAGCGGCCGACGTGCCCTCCCGCCCAGGCCCAAAACGCCATTTCGTTGATGGGGCAGTAGTAGGGCGTGCCCTCGCCCTCGTCCCGGATGAGCGCCGCGGTGGCAGCCGCGAACCGGGCGAACCGTTCGATGAAGTCGGCCGACCAGATATCGATGTCGTCCGGCCACCCGTAGTGACACAGGTCCCAGATGACCTGGGTGCCGCAGCCTCGTGCGGCGTGGAGCATCGGCAACACGCTCGACCAGTCGTACCGTCCAGGCGACTTCTCGATCAGGTGCCAGCGCACGCTGTCTCGAACAGTGGTGATCCCGTGGTGCCCCAATAATTGATAATCCTCGACGACAAGGCGGTCGTGCGCGGTAGCCGCCAACAGGTCGAGACGCCTGCCGTCGGCTCGTCGATGCGTCGAGGACTCGAAACCGCCCAGGAAGAAGCTTGTGAACGCATTGTGCGCTCGCGGAGTGGATGTAGTGGAACGCTCAAGGCAGGTGAGGTCGAACCGCTCGTGACGCATCGATGTCTCCGGGGACAGATGCGCGACGGTTGGCGGCTTATGGTTAACAGAGGGTTTCGAGGGCGCTCGAATGCATCCCATTGCTGGTGCCCGGCGTTGTCCCCGAACACCCCCCACGGAACCGAACCATGTTCACCCTTGAAGTCGCCGGGAAGCCGATTGCGGTCACGAACGCGAGCGAAGACGAGGCTCGCGAGGTGTTCGAGAGCGATGCCTTCAAAGAGGACCTGATGACAATCGAGAGCGAGGGTGCGCCCATATGGGACGGCTTCGCCACACTCAACATCCGCCCTGCGACCGGGGAGGAGGTGAAGGACTTCGAAGACGCTCCGACTGAGGATGACGGCGGGGAGCCGGCCGAAGAAGCGACACCTCTTATCATGTTCCTCGTGGATATCGACGAAGCCGAGGAGGACGACGGCCCGGCGCTGCAGCACTAACTCTGCCCGCACGGACGCGGTGAATGGCCTAGATTGCCGGCTATTCCGCGGCGATGAGACGCTCCGCTTTGCGCCAGAAGCGGACCTTCGGCCCGAACGGGCACCTAAACCAGGCGGCAGCTTCGCGACAAGACCGCCGGGCAGTGTGGCGAGGCGGAGGCGCTCTCGTGACCGCCTGCGAATACGATGGCGCATGGTGAACAGATTCTAAACCAATGTCGTCCTAGGGTGACCGCCCCACCGCGGAACGCCTAAGATGTCGGACTCCACTCGCCGTCTGTTGATCATGGGCGCTGCCGCCTCAGCCGTCACGTTGACGGGCTGCGGCAGCCGCGTCTCGCCATTCGTCGAGGGCGGGTCCACGTCCCGCGTCAGCGATCGACGGCCTGCCGATCAAACGCTGGCACGCGCCGACCACGCTTCCGTTTACGGAGCGATGGACGGCGAGCGCTTTCCTATCGCCGCGTTCGACTATGGCCAGCTCGATCCGACGTTCCTGCGCCAGGAGGTCGCCTTCGCCGGAGGCGAGGCGCCAGGGACGATAATCGTCGATCCGAATGCTCGCTTCCTCTACCGGGTAGAGGCGCCGGGACGGGCGACGCGGTACGGAGTAGGCACTGGACGGGAGGGATTTTCTTGGTCCGGCCAAGCCACCGTCCACATCAAGCGAGATTGGCCCGATTGGGTGCCACCGCGGGAGATGGTGGCTCGAGACCCGGAGATCCGGTCCCAACTCGTGTCCATGCAACGCGGGCTTGGTATCCCGGGAGGCCTAAAGAGCCCCCTCGGCGCGCGTGCCATGTATCTCTTCGCCGGCGGCCAGGACACGGGCTATCGAATCCATGGAACGACTGAACCGGAGACCATCGGAACACACGTGTCGTCCGGATGCGTCCGAATGGTCAACCACGACGTCATCCACCTTTATCACCGGACGCCAAATGGCGCCAAGGTAGTGATTCTCCCGGCAACGGCTTGAGTCCGCGGCGGGCGCTCGGCAGCCGGCGAGGCCGGCGCCTTGCCACGGCTCACATCGATCGGTTCCGTTCTTGACGAGAACGAGACGCGCTCGCCAGCGTTGCGCGCGATCACCCGCATTCGGTCGTGCTTTCACTCCGGCCCGGTCGGGATCGTTGTGGCGGGCGTGAGCAGGCGGCGCTCCTGGAAGAGTCGCTCAGATGGAGGGCGGTTGACGGCAGCGGCAACGTGGCGGGAGGATACGGAACCGTCCCGGCGGCGGTTGCCGCTTTCCTACTACGCTAAGCTTCCGTCATGTTGCCGTGGCTACCCGCTGCCGTCGCCGCCGTCCTCCTCGTCCAGACTGATGCGGG
>Ga0126305_10001181_pt1 | contig 11582 bp, 6 predicted proteins | sample Plot26_FD_92536 | JGI IMG/M metagenome (GOLD analysis project Ga0126305, IMG submission 92536) | Serpentine soil microbial communities from UC McLaughlin Reserve, CA, USA - Plot26 | ecosystem: Environmental > Terrestrial > Soil > Grasslands | place: USA: UC McLaughlin Reserve, Lake County... | reverse complement strand
TCAGGGTCGGTGACCGGCTCCGTCCCTATGGCCCCAAGCTCGTAGTCCAAGCCCGCGCCGCGGATGACCCAATCGATGGACGTGGTCCCTCCATCCGAGCGGGCATCGACTCTCGAGGTGGGGAGGAAGGAGACCGGCAGGCCGGTCTGCTGCAGCTTGGCGAACAAGAGCGGGTTGTCGGTGCCGTACCAGACGATGTACTGCTGCTGAAGGTGGTCGCCTCGGGGGTCATCGAGGACGTCTTCGACGCATGAAGGCCGAGTGCACTTGGGGCTCGGCCGTGTGCCGTGAATCGCTCGACGCCGCGAAGGACGCGGAGCTCTGGTTCGTCTGCCCGGGCCTCGACGGCGACCTGCTGTCGATCACGACCGAGGCGGAGAAGCGCCACCTCATCACCGCCGCGCAGTCGCGCAGCTACGTGCAGAAAGGGATCGTGCTCGGCATCGAGGAGGGCGAGAGCGGGCCGTTCCTCGTCATGGAATTCGTTGAAGGGCCGACGCTGGCCGATCGGATCGCGCAAGGACCGATCCCGGTTGATGAAGCGCTGGCGATCGCGCGACAAATTGCCGATGCTCTGGAGAGCGCGCACGAGAGAGGCATCATTCATCGCGACCTCAAGCCCGCAAACATCAAGGTGTCGGATGACGGCGCGGTGAAGGTGTTGGACTTCGGCCTCGCCAAGGCGCTCGATCCCGTCGACCTTTCGTCGCTCTCATCCGCGGGCCAGCCGACGATCACCACGCCTGCGATGACCGGCCTGGGAGTGATCCTTGGAACCGCGGCGTACATGAGTCCCGAACAAGCGAAAGGCCGCGTCGTTGATCGCCGCTCGGACGTGTGGGCATTCGGCTGCGTGCTCTACGAGATGCTCACCGGGCGTCGCGCGTTTGACGGCGAGGATGTCACCGATACCATCGCAGCCGTCGTGCGCGCCGATCCTGATTGGCGTGCGCTCCCGGTTGAGGCGACGCCGCAGATTCGTCTGCTGCTGAAACGGTGTCTTGAAAAGGATCGACGCGCGCGCATCTCGGACATCGCCGTGGCCCGCTTCCTGATGACCGAAACCCTCGACTCGCCAGTTCAGCCGATTTCCGCAGCGCTGCCGGCGGCTCGTCTTGGCACGGTGACGCGTGTGGCGGGGGGCTTGGTTGTCGGTGCCCTCGCCCTCGCCGCCTGGTGGGTTTCCGCACAGCCTCCATCTACGCGCGTCGAGGAAGTACGGTTTTCCTTCACGCCTCCCGCCGCGCAGCAGCTGTTACTGCAGGGTAACGATCACGACATCGTCGTCGCGCCCAACGGCGCATTTGTCGTGTATCGTTCCGGCGACAGTTCGCTGATGCAGCCGCGGCTGATGATGCGTTCGGTCAATCAACTAGAGCCCACGCCGCTGGCCGACACCGCGAACGCGCGCAATCCGTTCGTGTCGCCCGATGGACGCTGGGTAGGTTTTTTTGTCGGCTCCGAGCTCCGCAAGGTGTCGGTAGCGGGCGGATCGGCGGTCGTCATCACGCGGACGTCGGGGCCGCCACGAGGCGCGAGTTGGGGAGACGATGACTCGATTGTCTTTGCGACCAGCGATGGTGCGGGCCTACAGCGCGTGGCCGCGAACGGTGGGGAACCGGCGCGGTTGACCACGACTGAAGCGGGGAACCGCGAGATCCATGCTTACCCGCACGTGCTGCCGGGCAGCAAGTTCGTGCTGTTCACGATCTACTTCGGGAGTGACTTCCTGAGACTCCGCGTCGATGCGGTTGAGGTCGCGACGGGACGGAGAAAGACAGTGCTCGAAACCGGCAGCGATCCTCAGTACGCTTCAGGGTACCTGGTCTATGCAACGCTGAATGCGTCGACTGATGCGCAAAGCCGTTTTCGCGCTTCACTGCGGGCGGTGCGGTTCGATGTCGGACAGGTCGGCACTATCGGTGACTCGGTAACCGTGGTGGAGCCAGTGATGATGGGGACCACCGGCGCGGCCAACTACAGCGTCTCGGCGCGGGGCGACCTGGTCTTCGTGCCTGGCGGGAACGGCCCTGCCGCTTCGCCGCAGAGTAGCCTCGTGTGGGTTGACAGAAAAGGAATCGAGACGCCGATTCCTGCCCCGCCGCGGGCGTATGCCTCGGCGCGGATTGCGCCCGATGGTACGCGCGTCGTCCTCGATATTCGCGATCAAACCAACGACGTGTGGATATGGGATGTCAGCCGGCAGACGTTGACGTCACTCAACCGCGACCCCGCGCAAGACATGAGTCCGATTTGGACGCCGGACAGCAAACGCGTCATCTGGACCTCGACGCGAGGCGGAGGAAATCCGAATCTTTTTTGGCAGGCTGCCGATGGCACGGGCACAGCGGAACGCCTGGGTTCGAGTCCGCGCAATCAGTTCCCGACTTCGATTTCGGCAGACGGCAACACCGTCGCGATCTTCGGAGCTAATGGGGATAGCACAGACATTTTCACGCTGAGCCTGAACGACCCTCGCCAGCCTCAGAAGCCACTCCTGACCTCATCGGCCTTCGAATTCGGTGCCGAGATTTCGCCGGACGGCAAGTGGATGGCGTATCACTCCAACGAGTCGGGGGACCAGCAGGTCTACGTTCGACCTTTTCCAAATGTGCAAGACGGTCGCTCGCAGATCTCTACAAGCGGAGGCAGCCGTGCGGCCTGGTCGCGTGACGGGCGTCAACTGTTTTATCTCGACAAGGATGGTTATCTGACCGGTGTCACGGTTGACGGCAGCGCGCCTGGCGGTTTTTCAGCCGGCGCGCCGGCAAAAATTCTCGGCACCAAGTATTTGCTTGGCAACACGGTGCTTGGTTTAGACCTACGGGCCTATGACGTGTCGTCTGATGGTCAACGGTTCTTGATGATTAAGGACGACCTCGAACGCAACAAGTCTCAGCCACTTGCGGGCATGGTCGTCGTGCTCAACTGGCTCGAGGAATTGAAGCACCGCCTCGGAGCCCAGTAATGAACTATTCCTTGAGCTCGACGATCGTCGCACCGCCGCCGCCCTGGTTGTCCGGCGCGGCGTAATACTTCTCCACTTGCGGATGCGTCTTTAAAAACGCTGCGATGCCCTTGCGCAGCTGGCCGGTGCCGTGGCCGTGCACGATGCGCACCTCGTGCAGGTCGGTGACCATGGTGTCGTCCAGATAGCGCGACACCCGGTCGACCGCCTGGTCGACCGTCATGCCGATCACATTCAGCTCGCTCAGCATGCCTTCACGTGGTTTGAGGTCGACGTTCACTCGAACGCGAGCCTGGCCCGCCGAAGCCGAAGGCGGACTGATCACGCGCAGTTCCTTCACCTTGGCCCGAATCCGCTTTCCGCGAACGTCAATTTCTGCGCGGTTGCCGTCGATCGAAACGACAATTCCTTCCAACCCCAGTCCACCAACCGTGACTTTCGCTCCCAGTTGGGGGTCTGACCCCTCGACGGATTCTTTGCGCCCCGTCGAGGGGTCAGACCCCTCTGAGCGCGGGTGACGCAGATCTTCGACGATGCGATCGATCTCCGCGCGCGCTTCGGCGCGAGCGGAACCCGTCTCGCCGGTGTTGATGGCGCGCAGCGAGACCTTTTCGGCGATCGCCTCTGATTTCTCCTTGAGCTGTTCTATCACCGCATCAACATCGCGCCGGGCTTGGCGGAGGCGCTCGTCCAGCCTCTCGTTGAGCCGTTTCTTGAACACCTCTTCGCGCTCTGCCAGGGACTTCTCCCGCTTCGACAGCTCCGCGTTGATCTCGTTGAACGTGCGCCGTTCGCGTTCGAGCTTGACGCGGTCGCTTTCAAGCGCGCGTGCCTGCGCATCGAGCCGCGACAAGTGGGCCTGCAGGCGATTCTGATCGTCGCTGAGATAGCCGCGCGCCGCTGTAATTACGGCCTGCGGCAAACCGAGACGCTGCGCCATTTCGATCGCAAGGCTGCGGCCCGGAGCGCCATAGAGCAGCCGATACGTCGGGGCGAAGTTCTGCGGATCGAATGCGAACGCAGCCACGGCAACGCCCTCCGTGCCGATGCCCCACGTCTTCACCGAATCAAAATGGGTGGTCGCGATGATCAGCGCGCCGCGCTGACGGAAATGCTGGACGATTGCCGTCGCCAGCGCGCCGCCCTCATTCGGATCCGTGCCGGTGCCGACTTCGTCAAGCAACACCAGCGCCGGCAGCTGCAGGTCGCGATCCATCGACACCAGGTTGGTGATGTGCGACGAGAACGTGCTCAGGCTCGCCTCGATCGATTGTTCATCGCCGATGTCCGCAAATACGCACCGGAACACCGGCAGCTTCGCCACCGTCGCGGGTAAGTGCAGTCCGGACTGTGCCAACAAGGCGAACAGGCCCGCGGTCTTGAGCGCGACGGTCTTGCCACCCGTGTTCGGTCCGGTGATCAACAGCACGCGGTTCGGAGGGTCGAGGAATACGTCAACCGGCACCGCCCGCTCGAGCATCGGGTGCCGGGCGGCCTTGAGGTGCAGGCTGGTATCGATCGTGAACTGCGGCTCGATGCCGTTTACCTTCGAGCTGTAACGCGCCTTGGCCTGCGCAACATCGAGCTGCCGCGCCACGTCACGGCTGATCGTCATGTCCGCGGATCGCGCTCGGAAACGGTCGGTCAGTTCGAGCAGGATGCGGAAGATCTCTTCGCGCTCGCGGTCTTCGAGCTGGACGATGTCGTTGTTGATCTCGACGGTGGCGGCCGGTTCGAGAAACAGTGTGGCCCCGGTGGTGGAGGAGCCGTGCACGATGCCCGGGACGTTCCCGCGGTGTTCCGCGCGCACCATCAACACGAAGCGGCCGTTGCGCTCGGTGATCACCTCGTCCTGCAGGTACTTGGAGGCGCTGCCGCGCGTGTAGTGCTCGAGCGTGCCGCGCAGTTTCTGGCGCTTCTGGCGCAGTTCGTTGCGGATCCGCCGCAGCTCGGCACTGGCCTGGTCGAGAATCTCGCCGCCGGCATCGATCGCCTGCCGGACCGCCGTCACTTCGTCCTTGAACGCGGTCACCTTGGCGACGAGCTCACGCAAGATCGGAAAATCGGCGCCTGCGCGGCCCACGCTCGCGCGCGCCTGGTCGACCGAGTCAATGAAATCCGCGACCATGCGCAGTTGCAGAGGATCGAGCGGCCGGCCGACCATTTCGAGCGCCTGGAGCGCGTCGGGCAGTGCCTCGCCGGCTCGCAGCGGGAACAGCGGGTGGCGCTCGAGAAACTTCACCGTCTCGCTGGTCGACGCCTGTAGCGCGACCACGACCTGCGGCTCCGTCGAGGGCTCGAGCTCCGACAGCGCGGCAACGCCAAGCGGCGTCAACGCCAGCGCCGTGACCGCGTCAACGATCCGATCGAATTCGAGTGTGCGTGTGGCAATCATTGGAAAAACGTCGCGCGGAATCACGGAATCACTGAATCACGGAACGGTCTTTTAAAAGATGCCTTCCGTGTTTCTGTGTTTCCGTGGATGTTTTTACAGATGGTTAATCATGGAGGCGATACAACCCGCGCCATAACCGTTATCGATATTCACGACGGACACTCCATTGGCGCATGAATTCAGCATGCCGAGCAGCGCCGCGACGCCGCCAAAGCTGGCGCCGTAACCAATGCTCGTGGGCACCGCGATCACCGGGACGCCAACCATGCCCGCGACCACGCTCGGCAGCGCGCCTTCCATGCCGGCCACCACAATCACGACCCGTGCCGCGTCCAGCCGATCGCGCTGCGCGAGGAGACGATGAATGCCGGCAACGCCGACGTCATAGATACGCTCGACGGTATTGCCGAGGATCTCTGCGGTGACCGCCGCCTCTTCGGCGACGGGTTGATCGGATGTGCCGGCCGAGCACAGCACGATGGTGCCTTTGCCCCGCGTGCACTCGCCTGTGACGGTGATGCAGCGTGCCAGCGAGTGATACTCGGCGCTCGGCACAGCAGCGTTGACCGCTTCCCACGCCACCTGTTCCGCGCGCGTGACCAGCAACGAGTTTCCACGCGCCACAATCTGCGCCGCGATCGCCGCCACCTGATCCGGGGTCTTCCCGAGGCCGAGGATGACTTCAGGAAAGCCCTGCCGGATTGAACGGTGATGGTCGATTTTGGCAAACCCAAGATCCTCAAAGGGTTGCTCGCGCATTGCGGCCAGGATGCGCCCACTGGTGGTTTCTACGGTTGTTCGCCCTTCGCGCAAATCAGTCAACAATGCGGCCAGGCTGACTTCGTTATTTAACGACATACGATCAAGCTAACTTCGTTATTTAGAGACACTTGTCGTATTATGATGGTTTGCGACGGGGCCAGAAACCCCCTTCTTAGATGACCCTAGTCGAAACGTTTATCCTCGCCTCGTATTTCTTCGTTCTCCTCATCCTCGCTGTGTATGGATGGCACCGGTACTATTTGGTGTACTCGTACATGAAGCACAAGCACGAACAGCCTGTTCCCAAGGCGTCGTTCGAGCAGCTTCCGGCCGTCACTATCCAGCTGCCGCTCTACAACGAGATGTATGTCGTCGATCGGCTCCTCGATGCGGTCTGCAAGATCGAGTATCCGCGTGAGCTCCTCGAGATCCAGGTGCTGGACGATTCGACTGACGAAACCAGGGAGATCGCGCAGCTCGCGGTGCGCCGGCACGCGCTGCAGGGGATCGACATAAAGTACCTCCACCGCGAGGACCGCACCGGGTACAAGGCGGGCGCGCTCGACGAGGGCCTGAAGGTGGCGCGCGGCACCTACGTGGCGATCTTCGACGCCGACTTCATCCCAAAGCCCGATTTCCTGATGCGCACCATCAATTACTTCACCGACGACAAGGTCGCGCTGGTGCAGGCGCGATGGGGGCACGTCAATGAAGACTATTCGCTGCTGACCAAGATCCAGGCGGTGCTGCTCGACGCGCACTTCGTCCTCGAGCACGGCAGCCGTAACCGGGGCGGCTGCTTCTTCAACTTCAACGGCACCGCCGGCATCTGGCGCAAGGATGCGATTGCCGATGGCGGGGGCTGGCAGCACGACACGCTGACCGAGGATCTCGATCTCAGCTACCGCACGCAGCTCAGGGGCTGGCAGTTCGTGTTCGTCCAGGATCACGTGTCGCCGGCGGAGCTGCCGGTCGAGATGAATGCGTTCAAGTCGCAGCAGCATCGTTGGGCAAAGGGGTCGATCCAGACCTTCCTCAAGCTGATGCCGCGCATCCTGCAGTCGAACCAGCCATTCCACGTCAAGGCGGAAGCGTTCTTCCACCTGTCGGCCAACTTCAATTACCCGCTGATGTGCGTGTTGTCGATCCTGATGGCCCCGTCGATGGTGATCCGCTACAACATGGGCTGGTACGAAATGATGCTAATCGACATCCCGCTGTTCTTCGCGGCGACGGCGTCGGTGGCGAACTTCTACATGGTCTGCCAGCGCGAGCTCTACCCCCAGACCTGGACCGAACGGTTGAAGTACCTGCCGCTCTTGATGTCGATTGGGATCGGCCTTGCCGTCAACAACACCAAGGCCGTGTTCGAAGCGTTGTTCCACAAGCCCAGTGAATTCGTGCGCACGCCGAAGTACGCCGTCGAAGGCGCGTCGGATGAGTGGAGCCAGAAGAAGTATCGCCAGGCGGTCTCGGTGCAGCCGATGATCGAAGTGACGCTCGGCCTGTATTTCACCGCCACCTTGTTCTACGCGCTCGCCAACGGCATCTACGGCACCGTGCCGTTCCTGATGTTGTTCCAGGTCGGCTTCCTCTACACCGGCATGCTGTCGCTGCTGCAGCAGTACGGCCCCGAGACCGTCGAAGTGGCCCAGGGCAAAGAAGCTTAGAAGAATTTCAGATTTCTGATCTCGGATCTCGGATTGGGTGCGGACGGTTCGCATACAATCCGACATCGTGAGACTCGTCGTGTCGACGGCCGCCGTTCTTGCGTGTGTGCTTGTCGCCGTGTTTGCCCAGGCGCCCAATGTCGACTGGGCGATCAATGGCGGCGAAGGCAACATCCGCTTCTCGCCGCTGACGCAAATCAATAAATCAAACGTCGCGTCCCTGCAGGTGGCGTGGACCTACACCAGTGGCGATCACTTCACCGCCTCGGAGATGCAAAGCAATCCGATCGTCGTGGACGGTGTGTTGTACGCGACGACGCCGGCGATGAAAGTGGTGGCGGTGAACGCCGGGACCGGCGCGGAGATGTGGCGATTCGATCCGAGCGGCGGAACGGGCGCACGAACCCGTTTCCGCCATCGCGGCGTCGCGGTGCATGCCGATCGCGTGTTCGTGACGTATCGCAATTTCCTGTTCGCGCTCGACAAGACCAGCGGACAACCAATCGCGTCGTTTGGCAGCGGCGGCCGGATCGATCTTCGGGAGGGCCTCGGCAGGTCCGCCGAAGGCTTGAGTGTGAGTGCCAGCACGCCGGGCGTAGTGTTCGAGGACCTGCTGATCCTGCCCAGCAGCGTTCCGGAAACGCTGCCTGGCACGCCGGGCCACATCCGTGCGTTCGACGTGAAGACCGGCAAGCAGCGCTGGATGTTTCACACCATTCCGCAGCCGGGTGAATTCGGGTACGACACCTGGCCGAAGGATGCCTACCAGCTTGCCGGCGGCGCCAACGCGTGGGCGGGTGTGACGGTCGATCAGAAGACCGGCATGGTGTTCGCTGCCACCGGGTCGGCCTCGTTCGACTTCTACGGCGTCACGCGCCACGGCGACAACCTGTTCGCGAATTGCGTGCTCGCGCTCGACGCGCGTACCGGCAAGCGCATCTGGCACTTCCAGGGCTTGAAGCACGACGTGTGGGACTGGGACTTCCCTGCGCCGCCGAGCCTCGTCACCGTCACCCGCAACGGCCAGTCGATCGACGCGGTTGCCCAGGTGACAAAGTTCGGCGAAGTGTTCGTGCTCGATCGCCGCACTGGCGCCTCGCTTTTCCCGATCGAGTACCGCAAGGCGCCGCCCTCGGCCATCGACGGTGAGAAGGTCGCCGAGGCGCAGCCGTATCCGACCAAGCCGCCGCCCTTCGCCCGGCAAGGCCTGAGCGAAGACATGTTGACGACGCGAACTCCCGAAGCGCATGCGTCCGTGCTCGAGCGGTTCAGGAAGATGAAGTCCGGCTACCTGGCCCCGCCGTCGTTTGAAGGGACGATCGTGTTTCCCGGTTTCGATGGCGGCGCTGAGTGGGGCGGGGCGGCCTTCGATCCGGAATCCGGCTTGCTGTTCGTCAACTCGAACGAGATGCCGTGGATCATCAAGCTGATTCCAAACAACGACACCTCGCTCTACAACTCGAAGTGCGCGACCTGCCACCGTGAAGATCGCACCGGTTCGCCCGCGGCGCCGTCGCTGGTGAACGTCGGACAGAAATTATCCCGCGATGAAATCGCGAGCATCGTCCGCCAGGGCACCGGCCGCATGCCGGCGTTTCCCGACATGGGCGCCCGCAACATCAACGACGTCGCCGAATTTCTGATGACCGGCAAAGACAAGGGCGCCGATCCGGCGCTGCTCAAAGACCCAAGCCGTTTGAAGTACCGCAGCGATGGCGAATCGATCTTCATGGATCCCGATGGCTACCCGGCCATCACGCCGCCCTGGGGCACGCTGAACGCGATCGATCTGAATGAGGGCGCGATCAGGTGGAAGATCCCATTCGGGGAGTTTCCTGAGCTCGCCGCCAAGGGCCTGAAGAACACCGGCAGCGATAATTACGGTGGCCCAGTGGTCACGGCGAGCGGGTTGGTGTTCATCGGCGCCACGAACTTCGACAAGAAATTCCGCGCCTACGACAAGCTGACCGGCGCGTTGTTGTGGGAGACGACTCTGCCTGCGGCAGGTAACGCGACGCCGTCGGTTTATCAGCTCAAGGGCCGCCAGTACATCGTCATCGCCTGCGGCGGCGGCAAGAACGGCGCGCCGTCCGGAAGCACCATCGTCGCTTTCGCGCTGCCGCGGTAACTACTGGCCGATGCGATAGAGCTTGGTCTGCGTGCGCAGGAAGATCGCACCGGGTGCGAGCGCAGGCGATGCGAGGCTCATCTCGTCGACGCTGTTCTTCGACAACTCCACGTATTTGTCGCCGGCCTCGATGACGAAGGCGTGGCCGTCCTCGCTCAATAGATACACTTTTCCATCCGCGGCCCAGGGCGACGCCGAGAAGGTGTTCCCAGAGCCGCCGGCCCTCGCCTTGTAAATCTCCTTGCCCGTCTGCGAATCGAACACCGTGAGAATGCCGTTGTCGTTCACGACATACATGCGGCCGCGATACACCAGCGGCGACGAGGTGTATGCCGACGCGCGCGGGTGGAACCACGCGACGAACTGATTCTGGTCTTCGCCTTTCGCCAGTGAAATGTCGCCGCTGGCGCCGGGACGCACCGCAAACACCGGGCGATTGCTCTCGCCCTGTGATCCCGTGGCGAGGTAGAGCAGTCCATCGGCGGCAACCGGGCTGGGTGTTGACTGGCCGGTGAGTCCGCCCATCCGCCAGAGTTCCTTGCCGGTATCCGGCGCGTACGACACCGCGTGGGCGCGGCCGATCACTACGACCTCGGTCCGCTGAGCGTTCTTCCATACAAAGGGCGTCGACCATCCGGACGTTGGCCCGTTCGACTTCAGGTCGCGATCGACCTTCCATACCTGCTTGCCGGTTTGTGCATCAATCGCCGCCGCGAACGACTTGCCATCGTTGTCGTGCACGACAAACACCCGCCCGTCGCTGACAACGGGCGAGGCTGCCGTGCCGAAGTCGAGATACATCGGCTGGGGATCGAAGCGGGTCGTCCATAGCAGCTTGCCGTCGAGCGAGTATGCGAACAATCCGACGTTGCCGAAGTAGACGTAGAGCCGCTCCCCGTCGGTGGTCGGCGTTTCCGACGCGTAGGTGTTCTTGCGATGCCGGCCGCCGAAGGGCGCGCCCTTGTGCGCCTCGCGCTCCCACTTGACCTTGCCGGTCTTGGCATCGAGCGCGTAGACCATGTATCCGATGTCGCCAGTCTCGCTGGTCAGCTCGATGTCGCGCGACACAACCTTCTTTACGACTTCGTCTTCAGGGAGACCTTGCTTCGCCAGTTCGGCGACGTAGTCGTTGCCGAAGATGCCGGTCGAGGGGGCCTTGAAGGCGCCCGGGCTGATTGCCGACGTCACGAATACAGTGTCGTTCCACGCCACCGGCGACGACCAGCCGCGGCCCTTGATGTCGACGCCCCACACGATGTTGTCTTTGGCCGACCACATGGTCGGCAGCTTGCCCTCCCCGAGGATGCCGGCGCCGCCCGGGCCTCGGAATTGCGGCCACGCCACTAGCGGCTCGGCGCTGAACACCGAGGCCGCGGACGATACAGAGAACGGGGCCACAGAAAGCACAGACAGCACAGAAAATCCGAGGGCGGTTAATAGACGGCGCATCACTGGAACCTAACACACAGTCGAGCCATGGGTCGAAGTCTGTGACTGCCAACTGGCAACTGAACTGTTGACTGCAGACCTCAACTCTTAACTGCCGCCTGTCGACTGCGGACTCTGCCATAATTCACCTGATATGAGCACAGCAGAAAAGCCGAAGGGCGGTCTCGAAGACGTCGTGGCGACCTCGTCGCGCATTTGTTTCCTCGACGG
>Ga0126305_10001180_pt1 | contig 11582 bp, 13 predicted proteins | sample Plot26_FD_92536 | JGI IMG/M metagenome (GOLD analysis project Ga0126305, IMG submission 92536) | Serpentine soil microbial communities from UC McLaughlin Reserve, CA, USA - Plot26 | ecosystem: Environmental > Terrestrial > Soil > Grasslands | place: USA: UC McLaughlin Reserve, Lake County... | reverse complement strand
ATCTTTCCCTCCTGCAACGCACGCAAAACCTTTGCCTGTGCATTCAAACTCATATCTCCTATCTCATCAAGAAATAAAGTACCGGTATTCGCCTGTTCAAATTTTCCTATACGTTGTTTTATAGCTGAGGTAAAAGAACCTTTTTCATGACCAAATAATTCACTCTCGATCAGTTCGCTTGGGATCGCTGCACAATTCACTTCTACCAGTTGACCTGATGCGCGGCTGCTTTTTTCGTGCACCCACCTCGCGACTAATTCTTTTCCCACGCCATTCTCGCCAGTAATAAGAATTCTTGCCTCTGTAGGCGCCACTTTTTCGATCGTCTCTTTTATTTTTTTGATAGGATTTGATTCCCCGATCATTTCCTGTACACGATTCACTCTGCGCTTCAGCACTTTTGTTTCGGATACCAGGGAACTTCTATCCATCGCATTGCGAATAGTAATCAGCATCCGGTTCAGATCAGGCGGTTTTGATATATAATCAAATGCTCCTTTTTTAACGGCATCTACAGCAGTCTCTATATTACCATGACCAGAGATCATGATGACCGGAACATCTGCATTTGACTCAGTGGCCTTCTGTAAAAACTCAATACCATCCAGCTTCGGCATCTTTATATCACAAAGCACAACGTCATAAGATCTTTCTTTGAATTTTTTCAGTCCTTCTTCCCCATCACCCGCTTCTTCTGTTTTATATCCTTCAGCAGAAAGAATTTCTGTAAGAGCCTTGCGGATGGCTTTTTCATCATCAATAATTAGTATATCAGCCATAGTCTGAGGTGTTCAATTGGCGTGAAAATAGTTCAAATCAGGAACATCTTAAAAAATCATTAACATGAAAGAATATGGAATAAAATCGTTGGTGTTTCTCAGGAAAAACCACAACCATGCCAATATACATTCAATTGCTTTCAGCCCTCATGATCGCAATCAGTTCATGCACAAATGCAGAAAATAACATTGAAACAAAACCAGGCGACACAATAGCGCAGGTCATTCCGGAAACAATAAGGGGAATTTCCTTACCACAGGGATTCAATTATGTGACCGATGGTGATTCAGCTTATTCAAATTGGCTGCTTGACCTGGAACTTAGAAAGAATAAAACCGTCTATCTGTACAATGGAAAATTAAAATCAAACCAGGATGCGCAATATGGAGTATTGAACATTGAGATCGGGAAAAAAGACCTGCTCCAGTGTGCAGATGCAGCAATGAAGTTGAAAGCCGATCATCTTTTTGAAAGGCATTTATATGATCAAATACGATTTATAACAACTTCAGGAAACGAAGTATCATTTGATGATTGGTTAAAAGGCGTTCGATGGAAAGCAAAAGGCGCTAAACTTGTTTCATACAACGTAAATAAAGAAAGAACAAATATTCACCAGGAGTATGATCTGTTCATGGAACTTGTTTTTTCTTATTGCGGCACTTATTCTTTATCAAAACAATTGAAGCCGGTTAATGACGGCAATTCAATTCAACCGGGAGACATTTTTGTTTATGGCGGTTTTCCGGGCCACGCTGTCACCGTTATGGCAGTAGCAAAAAATGAAAGAGGCGAAAAGATCTTTCTTTTATCGCAGGGCTATATGCCGGCGCAGGACCTTCACATTTTAAAGAATTATGCAAATGCGGATCAAAACCCGTGGTACAAAGTTTCAGGTCTTTATCCTTTATATACACCTCAATGGCAATTTGAGAAAGGAAGCTTAAAACGATGGTAATCAATCATGCATAAGTTTTTATCTCGCCTTTAAAGAGGGCCGAAAATAATAGAGGCCGGGTAGAAACCCAGCCTCGTTGTAAAATCCAATATCCTATGAAAAACCGTGGCGAAGATGCGTATAAAAAGCCAAACCGTTGCATAACAACTGAACTATTTTTTATAAACACTATCGGGATAACTATAAATAAAAAACCCTGCATTCTTGTGAAAAAATGCAGGATAATCATTGATCGGAAACGTTTATTTTTTTATATACATTACCTCTTTTACCAGCTTCACCGTTCTTGAAATATCCGGCAATGCTGCTGCAACAAGATTAGGCGCATAATGTAAAGGCGCATCTGCAGCAGTTATGCGACGAATTGGTGCATCCAGATAGTCGAATCCTTCTTTTTGAATAGTATAAGTTATTTCGGAAGATATAGAAGCGAATGGCCATTGCTCTTCTACGATCACCAAACGATTTGTTTTTTTAACGGATTCAAGTATTGTCATCCAATCAAGCGGCCGAATAGTTCGAAGATCTATCACTTCAGCGCTGATACCTTCTTTTTCCAGTTCATCAGCAGCCCCAAGCGCCACTTTCATCATTTTATTGAAAGAAACAATAGTGACATCACGTCCAACCTTTTTTACATCCGCCTTGCCCAATTCAATATAATATTCTTCTTCGGGCACCTCACTTTTATCACCATACATCACCTCACTTTCCATAAACATTACGGGGTCTTCTTCGTAACGGATCGCCTGCTTCAGCAATCCCTTTGCATCATATCCTGTGCTTGGCGATACAACTTTGATCCCGGGAATATTTGCATATAACGCTTCGAACGCGGTTGAGTGCTGAGCCCCTAACTGACCGGCTGAACCATTGCCACCCCTGAAAACGATAGGACAATTAACCTGCCCGCCACTCATTGCCAACATTTTGGAAGCTGTATTTAATATTTGATCCAAAGCCAACACCGCGAAGTTCCAGGTCATGTATTCGACAATTGGCCGTAAACCATTTTGCGCAGCTCCAACACCGACTGCTGTAAAACCTAATTCAGATATCGGAGTATCAATAACCCTTTTAGGGCCAAATTCGGCCAACATGCCCTGGCTAACCTTATACGCTCCATTGTATTCTGCCACCTCTTCTCCCATAAGGAATACCCTGTCATCACGTCTCATTTCCTCTGTCATTGCCTCACGGAGTGCTTCACGAAATGCAATTGATCTTGCCATTAAAATTTAATTTTTTTTCTGGTTATCGGGACGCAAAAATAAGTGAGCCTTTTAATATAACCTAAAGGGAATGTACGGCGCTAATAAAAGCTTCAAGCTTACCAGGATCAAGCCGTCCTTCCGTTCGTACACCATTGCAAACATCAACAGCAAAGGGCCTGACCATCTGAATAGCCTGCCGGACATTATTTGCATGTAATCCGCCCGCAAGGAATACAGGTATATCAACTGCTTTCACAATTTCCCTGCTTAGGTCCCAATTATGAACGTTACCTGTACCGCCTAATGTTTTTATAGTGGCCCGGGGATTGCCACTATCAAGTAATAAGGCATCAACATTTGGAGAAATGCGAATAGCTTGATCGATACTTTCTTCACCGGTAACATGAATGACCTGTACAATTTTCAGGTGTGGTAACGCAGTTCTTATATCACCATAAGTTCCTGTTGTCAACTCATCAACTACCTGCACTGTATTTGTATCGACTCTTTTTACATGATAGATTATTTCTTCAGATGATTGTTCGCTTGTTAATAAAAATGATGCGACCGGAGGATGGATCGTTCTAACTATTTCTGCGATCAGCCAATCGGGGATCGGGCCGGGACCATTTGGCATTTTTCCAACGAGCCCAAGTGCATCGGCTCCGTATTCGATGGCCATTTTTGCTTCGGTCACTGATCCGATGCAGCATATTTTTATTCTCGTTCTCATGTCTCTTATAAAAATAAGTAAAAACAGTTTGTGAGCCGCCAACAAGTATATTGAACAGTCAAAAAGGAATTATTTACTATAAGATCATTAATGCAGACGGACAATCGCCTGGTACCGGAAATCTTTTAGTGAATTAAAATAATCAGCGCTAAAGCTTTTTCATCAGCAACCAATCTTTTTGCAGATCGTTGCCAAGAAGAAAATCCTGCTCGCTAAATTTTTCAAACCCCCACTTTGTGTAAAAAGCAATTGCCCGGGGGTTTTTCTCCCATACACCCAGCCAGATGATCTCTTTTTTTAATTCCCTGGCAATAAAAATACATTGACGCATCAATTGCTTGCCCACTCCAGTGCCCAGGTAGCTGTTCACCGAATATATCCTTGCGATCTCGATTGAATCTTTACTTTCGAATTCAGCGAATTTTTTTCCTTCTCTCATCCGGGCATAACCAACCGGGATAATGCCATCAAATGCAAGCAAAAAAGTATTGCCGGGCTCCTGCACTTCTGTTATTAAGTTTTCTCGGGTAAACTGTTCGTTCATGAATTTATCCATGTTGTCCTTGGTGTTCACATATCCAAAGGTTTCATGAAATGTTCTTCGGCTAAGGTCGGCTATAAGTTCAGCATCATCGGCTGTTGCAAACCGGATAAGAAATTCCTGCATGAATGCAAACTATGAAAACAAAACAAAAGAAATTAAAAAAAACTGTCCCGACAAGTCGGGACAGTTTTTTTCATCATGGAGTATATATGAAGAACTACTGGGTCAGTATAATTCTTTTTCTCCCGGCCCAGAGTGATTGTGATGTGCAGTTTTCATAGCTGATCCTTTCGAGAGGGAGAAAGACAATAATAATGCCGTTTGAAAATAATGTTGAAAAGTAAACGAAGTTTAGCCGCCTAAGAAACTTCGATGCTGCTTTATGTTTTCAGAATGGTGACCAACAAATAACAGGTAAATTATTACACCAGGCAAGTCGTTAAAAAAGGACACCGGTTCGGTAGAAGGTAAAGGTGGCCAATGGCCACCTTTTTTATTATTTCTTCACAAACGTAATAGACCTTGTCGTAAACATCTAAAAAAAACCTTCTTGGTCTACTGGGTCAATGTTACGGACCCAATATCCGCTACTTCACCAATCGTAACTATGATATTGTTTTTCGTTTGATCGATATAACCATTGTTACCATCTACTAATACTGACCACGTGCCGGGAGGGACACCGCGAATTAAGAATTCACCAGTTACAGGATCCGGAATAGCTGTCACAATATCAATACCATTTGTTGCCTGTACAGTTGCATTTGCAGCGAGCGGTAAAACAACTCCTTTGATCGATCCGCTTGTTGCCGCCGTGAAAGTGCGGAGCACAGGCTTAAGTATATATCCACCTGCTCCATTATCGACAACCGAACCGTCCATGTCAAAATCGATCCAAAGCTTATATTCAATACCGGCAACAAGATCAGCATGAATATTAAACTTTAATCCTGATTCCTGTCCCGATGGAACTTCTAATGGCAATGCAGAGGCAACACCATTTACCACAATTGTATTCTTTTCTCCAAGTTTCAATCTTAATTGAGAAACTTTACCAGCGGGCAATTCAAAAGTTGCTAAAAGTGCTTCCATACCATTGGTAAAGTCGAGGATATTATAAGTGACCGGAGACACGGGCATTGGCATAGTTATCCAACCGCCTTCGCCGGGATCGGAACTGGCTTTAACTTCTATACCTATCACCTCGACATTAACTTCGTCATAAATTGCCGGTGCATCCGTCAGGTAAACCGTTAACCTTGATGTAGTATCTTTTTTACACGATGAAATAAAAAGAAGAGTACTGAATAAAATAAACAGCACGCTTAATGATCGGATTGTTTTCATAAAGTAAATTTTATTAGGGTACAGTAAACAATTATAATGCCTTTGTGCCAGTAAGGCCATAGGTTAACTACGATACACGAAGTTTTAAGTATTAAAAAATGTAATTCTTCGGATGAATACGACGCTAAACTTCCTGATAAAAACCCAAAAAAAAATTAACTGCAAAAAGCAGCGTATTTCCTCAATGTGTAAAACCTCTTCATAGTTGAAGGGGCTTCGAAATTTATTAACCGCTGCTTTTGGTTGGCTTAATTTCATTCTCTAGGTTACAGCTATCTCATGATCTTATCACGACTATACTGCGCGACCCGATATGATCGTCGCGATCGCTGCGGGAAAAAAAGCCTCCCAAAGAGAAGCTTCAATTATTTTATAAAAATATTCAACTAACCTTTAAGATAAAACCTGATCTATTGCCTGGTTGACATTGTCCAGTGAAAATGGCTTTTCAAGAAAAACATCAGCACCATTTTCCAGGGCAACATCACGGGCAGTACCAAAGCCGGAGATCATAATGATCTTTATAAGCGGGTACTTCTTCTTAACATAAGAGATAAAGTCAACTCCATATCCGTCGGGCAATTGGTTATCGAGAAAGATCAGCGAAGGCTTATTGTTCCGGAGGTATTCATCAGCATCCAAAAGATTGTTCACATAATCCGATTCAAATTTTCTTTCAGAAAGAATAAGATCAAGTATAAGACACATCTCACCCTGATCTTCAACAACAAGCATTTTTTTTGCTCGTTCCGTTTTCGACACAGTTGTGTTTCGCATAAAAATGGATTTTAGGTTAAGGTAAATGCTTTAGTTTTCGAACAGGGAGGATCAGGAAAGGATCAAAAATACTGCAAACTTATTGCCTCTGTGAGCAGGAAGGATGGACTGGCTAAAACGAATGTTTATTCTACTAATACATTAACGGGTAAATACACCGGATAGTGTATAGATTATTGTGCAAGTCCTATCGATCTTTCCACATTTTGGCGCGAAAAGTAAATCTAAACGGAAAAAAAGGCCGTGGTAACATCAAACCCCTAAATCCCCAAAGGGAACTTTGAAGAATTCATCAATATTCAAGCTGTAAGTTGAAAAATCATTTTCATCCCGCGATGGCTGTGTACTGTTCCGTTGGGTCGAAGGCGGAGCGATTAGGTGAGGTCGACTAAGTAAAAAAGCTTCCTTGCGGGGAAGCTTCAATACCTTTAAAAAAATCGTGAGGCATTTGTAGCAGCTATTCTTTATTTCCACGTATGACTCTCACGAAACGGTAATAAATAAAACTGACAAATAAGATGAGAAAACACAACACCAGATACCTTGTTTTCATAGGGTAGATTTTAAACGGGTTAATATCAAAATACTGCTTTTATGCTTTCTTATAAAAGAAAGAGTACGATAAACGCAGTTTTAAGTAGTAAAAAAGCCTTTCTTCGGATCAATAGCTCGCGAAACTTCCTGATAAAATCTACATAAGATCTATTCAGAATAAATTTAACCGCAAACACACGCTAAGTGACCGATATGAACCGAAGACTTAACGATATCATTCTTCCTTTGCTCCTTGCCGTCAAACAAAAAGGTATTCGATCCAAAAGCTCCATACGATCAACGAAAGCCGTTGTCCGATCACAATTTGATATGGCACGTTAGTTGGAGCAGACTTTTAAAATCAATTTTATGCCAGACAAAACAACCATAGAAAAAGCTGAACAGGACAAAGCCGAAGGAAAATCTCCAGGCACGCAAGCCGGCGAATTTGTTCATGATGAAATTAAGAAGATAAGAAAAGGGAAACATGGTGCCCGTTCGGCTAAACAAGCCATTGCTATTGGCTTGTCCGAAGCAAGGCGTGCCGGTGTTGATCTTCCTGCTCCAAAAACCGGAGGGGAAGAATTAAAGAAAAAAGCAAAACGTGATTCTGAAAAAGGAAAAAGACATGAACCCGTATCCAGAAAAAGATCAAGAGCAAGAATCAAAGCATTAAAGAAAGAACCTACAACAACAGTTTCACGCAGCGAATTATCAAAACAGGCAAAGCAGGCAGCAGGAAAAAAAACAAAAGCAGAACGGTCAGCATCGGCAAGAAAGGCGGCAAGGACAAAAGGACCAAAAGTTCGCAGACTTGCAGCAAAGAAGGCAGCGAGAACAAGAGCAAGAAGTCATTGATAACTATTGACCTCACCTGCCTGAACTACGTTCCTAACCTTCGCTTTGCTCGGTTACCTCTCAATTTGGAGAGGAAGCGGCGCTTTAGTTTAGAGCCAAACTTCCTGTTTGTCCCCTTCAATCATTTCCAAGCCCTGTAAATACATGATATCCGATAGTAAAAGACTCTGAGATGTCTCCTTCGTCGACATGACAAGACTCAAATTATTTGCAAACTCTTTAGATATTCAATTGCTTGACAAGAAAAAAGCTTCCCAATCTGAGAAGCTTCAAACAATTTACGCAAGGATAAACTATAGACTAAAAACTATAAACTTTAAAACAACATTGTCAATCACCATCCTAGCGCACGGAAAATATAGTCTACTTACTTAGATTCTGATTTATTATCTTGAAATACTTAATATCTTTCTCAATAAGCTTCGTGTCATAGGAACTTGGTGTGTCCTTGAATTCACGTTTTACTTTTTCTCCCTTATATTGATCCAATAAGTCATGCTCTTTCAACAACTGTTCGAAATACTTTCGTGTAATTTTATTAATTTGACCAGCAATACCTGTTGAATAATACTCCACGGAAGTCCCGATCGTTGTATAAAGACAAATAGGTGCAACTAATAAAACAGTATAACAATCTCCACCGAAGCTGCGGTGCAACATGTTATCATATTTATACAGTTCCGAGGGCAGATCACCAAGCTTTTTTCTGTCAGTACTTCCATTATGAAAAACCTTGAAAGATTCTTTGCCAGCGAAATCTTGTAACCAAGTATTGGAAGCTAATTCCCAGTCCTGGATATATTTTTCAGCCAGATAATCTTCGTAGCTGGCATAGAACCGGTTATTCTCCTGGCCAATAGAATCAAATGAAAAGAAAAATAGAAAGATGATAAACAGCTTTTTCATGATCGAAGTTTGATATTTTAAAATTAAGAGATAAATTTTATTATCAGGTCTAAAAATACAAAAGCTTCCCAAGGTGGAAAGCCTCAAACAATTTACGGAACGATAAACTATAGACTAAAAACTATAAACTTCAAACAACATTCTCAATCACCATCGCACTCGCGCCGCCTCCTCCGTTGCAAATCCCCGCCGCACCATACTTTGCATTATTCGCTTTTAACACATTTATTAATGTAACAATGATCCTTGCACCACTTGCACCAAGCGGGTGACCAATAGAAACAGCGCCACCATGTACATTTACTTTGGATGGATCAAGCTTCATACGCTTTGTATTTTCAATACCAACCACCGCGAATGCTTCATTCAGTTCCCAGTAAGAAATATCTTCCATCTTCAATCCGGCTTTAGCAACAGCTTTTGGAACAGCAAGCGAAGGTGTGGTCGTGAACCATTCCGGCGCCTGCTCAGCATCTGCATAAGAAAGAATTTTTGCGATAGGTTTTAATCCCAATGCCTCTGCTTTTTCTTTACTCATTAAGACCAATGCAGCGGCGCCATCATTCATCGTGCTTGCATTAGCAGCGGTAACTGTTCCGCCTTTTTCAAATGCAGGGTTCAAAGAAGGTATCTTATCAAACTTTACATTATAAGGTTCTTCATCTTTTACAAACACAACAGGATCACCTTTCCGTTGAGGAATAACAACAGGTTCAATTTCATGATTGAACTTACCACTCTCCCATGCTTCCTGGCTGCGTTTATAACTTTCAATTGCAAATGCATCCTGTGCCTGACGACTAATACCACATTCTCTTGCACACAATTCAGCCGCATTGCCCATTGCTTTGCCATCATATACATCGGTTAATCCATCTTTGGCAAGACCATCCACCGCAGTCACATCACCATATTTATTTCCCCAGCGAAGTTTAGGATCATAAAAAGGAACATTGCTCATGCTCTCCATGCCGCCCGCCACCACAATATCAGCATCGCCTAATAAAATAGATTGAGCTGCCTGTGCAATTGCTTTCATGCCACTGGCGCAAACCTTATTTACCGTGGTACAATTCACTTCATTTGGCAGACCGGCAAACTTTGCTGCCTGTCTTGCAGGCGCCTGTCCAAGATTAGCCTGCAGCACACAACCCATTAATACATCTTGTATTTGTTCAGGCTTTACACCCCCTTTTTGCAATGCACCTTTAATAGCAATAGCGCCAAGCTGTGTAGCCGAAAGATCTTTTAATGAACCACCAAAGCTTCCGATCGGGGTACGAACTGCGGAGATGATGTATACTTCTTTCATTTAGAATTATAATTAAGATTGCAAAGATAAATATTATGAGCCCAATATGACTATAACTGCTCATCACAGTCAGTTTTCCGAAAGGGCCTGCGAGGGCTGAATAATTGAGTTGGTTTATATTTCTGCGTTAACCGTTTTATTAGTCTAGATTTACTGGTTGTTCTGGTGATCAATTCAATTAAACTCTTTATTATGAAAGACTTTTTTATTAAAACATTCAGAGGCCATCAATTGATTTTACAAGAGTACTTGCTACAAGTTATGATCCCTGGTATTATATTTCAGTTAACCTTGACGATGTAAATGTTAAATACAGGATGCATTATAACAAAAAAGGTGATTGGAAAATAACTGCTGAGCGGTTGCCACGCCTTTTATATTCATTAGAAGAAGAATTCAATGAGTTTTTACAGCTTAACGAAAAACCATCAAGTCCTACTTACTTTCGAAAGAGTTAGTTTTTGTAAAATAGAAAACTATTCCCCGTGTTACGATTGCGCTTTTTCAGGAAGTATTCCTACATGCACGATAATAAAAGCTACCCTGGAGCAACGCGTTTCTTAAAAGAACATCTCAGTGGCTATAATTGTAGCTGGATAAATGAGGCACTCTTTACAGGTGAAGCCATCCTCCGTCTTTTTAACCGTACAACGGTAATCTTGGCACAATCTTTAACATGCTTTACGGTACACGCTGAATAACAAACACCATCTATGAATCAGATCTTCATCATTGGAATTATTTACGGCTTGCTGCTCCTTATCGTTTGCCTTCGTATTATATATGAAACAAGAAGTGCCACCAAGACAATGGCATATCTTCTTTTGGCTCTTTTTGTACCGGTAGCCGGCATTATCTTTTATATATTATTTGGCATCAACTACTGGAAAATGAAGTTATATAATAAAAAATCCAGTGAGGATGACAAAGTATTGCAAGCGTTGAAAAAAGAAATAAGCGTGTATAAAGACGAGATCAGTGCTCCTGAAGAATTATCGGCAGAAAACAACAGGGAACTGGCAATTATGTTATCGAAAGAACTCCGAAGTCCTTTAACCCGGAGAAATAAAGTGAAGCTATTATTAAATGGAGAAGAAAAATTTCCTGAAATCCTGGAAGCCATCCGCAATGCCAAACATCATATACATATTGAATATTACATTTATGAACAGGATGAGATTGGACTACAGATAGAAAACCTCCTGCTACAAAAAGCGAAGGAAGGTGTACAAATACGTTTTATTTATGACGATTTTGGAAGCCCCAATATTAAAAAGCCGGTCGAGAAGAAAATGAGAGATGCGGGTATTGAGATCTACCCCTTTCAAAAAGTGTTGTTCTATCTTTTAGCTAACCGGCTTAATTATCGAAATCACAGGAAGATCATCGTTATTGACGGACAAACTGCATTTACAGGCGGAATAAATATATGTGACAAGTATATTAACAACGGCTCTCACAAATTATTCTGGCGTGATACGCATCTTCGTATTGATGGTCCCGGTATCTTTTTCCTGCAATATCTATTTCTTGCTGACTGGAATTTTTGCAGCGGTCAAAAGATACAAGCAGATGAATTATATTTTCCCGTTCCGGCGGCAGGTAAAAATGATTGTTTT
>Ga0126305_10001179_pt1 | contig 11585 bp, 7 predicted proteins | sample Plot26_FD_92536 | JGI IMG/M metagenome (GOLD analysis project Ga0126305, IMG submission 92536) | Serpentine soil microbial communities from UC McLaughlin Reserve, CA, USA - Plot26 | ecosystem: Environmental > Terrestrial > Soil > Grasslands | place: USA: UC McLaughlin Reserve, Lake County... | reverse complement strand
GAGGTCTACGCCTTCGGTTCGCTCCCGAACGGCCTCGGTAAGCTCAGAGGAGTCCATGTCGCGAGCGCTCACCTTCGGCAGGTCCAGCATCGGCCGCGCGTCTATCTCGACGTGCTCCACGCTCTTGAGCCCACCGCCGTCAAACTCGACGACAGCGAATCCCGGCTTCGAGTCCACCTCCCCGAAGCCGAAGCGCTCCGTGGCGCCAGCGTAGAAGGCGTTCGGCTTGTGTTCGTGAAACTTGTGGTAGTGGCCGAGGGCGACGTAGTCGAAGCCACCCTCGATCATACCCGGCTGCAAGTTCGCCTCGCCCATCTCGTGCTGCTTGGCCTCCAGCCCCGGCACCATCCCGTGCGTTACCAGCACGTTTACGTCTGCGCCTCGTTCCGGCGTCACAGCCCCTGTCCCGAAGACTGCCCCATGGGGGACCAGCGTCACGCCCACACCCGCGTCGCCGACCTCAATCAACTCGTAGTCCAGATCGAAGCCGTGGGCGGAGATCGCGTTGACCAGGTTCGCGTATTCAAGCGCCGCCGTCGTCGTGCGCAAGCGTGGCGTCTCGTGGTTGCCGGCGGCGACAAGGTAGGGGAGGCCCGCCCGTGCGGTGACGCGGGCCGTCTGCTTCAAGAAGCCGATGATCACGTGCGTCGCCGGACGCACTGAGTCGAAGACATCGCCCGAGTGGATCACGATGTCCACCTCCCGCTCCAGGATGACGTCGACCGCTCGCCGGTACGCCTCCTGCACGTCTACCTCCCGCTGGTTGCGGTTGGTCTGTGGGCAGAGCTTCGCGTACCGGGTGTACCCCAGGTGTGTGTCCGAGATGTGGGCTATACGAACTATGTGGCTGTGCTCCTTTCCGCCTGGAAGCCTACGTTATTCTAGCTATATCTTTTGCTGATTCTAAAGATAAATTTCCTGGCGTGGGATTCGATCCTCGCGGCCCCCATAGTCCTGGACCTCGCGCTCTTTATGGGTCTGGCGCAGAGGGTGAGGATGGGGGGCATCCAGGGGTGGCTCTCGTTCTCCTTCAAGAGCCCTATGACCCTGCCCGAGCTCTACCCGGAGCACTACTCTTCGGCACCTGAGGTCCGGAATTCGGTCGGCGATAGCGAGCGTGTCGTTGACGTCAAAGGAGCGAACTCTTCTACCCCAAAGCTTAACAAGTAAAGCCGGATCCGTCGGTCGGCGTCCGCGAAGGTCTCATCCCGGGAACGCGTGCTTGCCGTGGAGCCTGACAAAACGGGCACCGGTGATGGTGCGGCGGCGCTTCAGGCCTTCCTTTGCTTTCTCGAAAAGGACTACTTCCTCCTCACCGCCAGAGCCTATCGGCTGGACGAGGCGTCCACCGGGGGCGAGTTGCTCCGCGAGGGGCGGCGGAACAGAAGGGAACGCCGCGGCGACGAGGATGGCGTCGTAAGGGGCGTGCTCGGGGAGCCCCTCGGTTCCGTCGCCCGCGCTGACCTCGACGTTCGTGACGCCGTGGTGGGAGAGGTTTTCCCTGCTGATATCGGCGATGTCTGGCCAACGTTCCACGCTCCACACGAAGTCGGACAGGTAGGCGAGCAGCGCCGTCTGGAAGCCATAGCCGGCCCCGATCTCCAGGACGCGCTCAGAGCCTTCAAGCGCGAGGGCTTCGATCATCCTCGCCACGAGCGAGGGCTGGGTTGTCACCTGACCGTGAGGGATCGGCAGCGGCCGGTCCAGATAGGCCCATTCGACGAGGTCCGACGGGACAAACCCCGCCCTCGGTACCTTGCGCAGGGCACGGAGCACGCGGCGATCGAGCACGCTCTCGGCAGCGATCTCCCGGACGAGGTCCTCCTGGCTCTTCACAGCACCATTATGCACGCATCCGGATACTCAAGAAAATGCTTCGGCCGACTTGCTCTACTTTGCTTACTAATGATAAGTAGCGAGAACGTGAACCTGCTGACAAGGTGGGACTGCTACACGATGGGGTATGCTCTGGACGGACGCGAGCGCTTCGCGTGCTCGGACGCACAGGGATGCGTCTTTATCTCAGTCGGCGTGGCCTCAGCGTAATGCTGGTGGACGTGGCGGCTGTCGGGCTTGGGAGGCACGCTTCTCTGGGGAGGTCATGGAGATCCGGTTGGACATGTTCGAGCGCCCGGCGCACGACCAAGACGAGTCATCACCGACCGTTCCGAAGCGGTCGCGACCTTGCTCGGCGCGGGAGGAGAACGCGCTCACTCGCCGCTAGTGGGGGTGGCGCTAAGAAAGGGCCGTGAGAAAGACGAATGGCGACGCGGGAGGCGGGGCGTGCGGGCTGTGTGGGCGCACGGTGCAGAGGCTGACCCGGCACCACCTCGTCCCCAGGACGCGCCACAAGAGCAAGCGCAACAAGAAGACATTCGACCGGCGGGAGGTCCACCGCACGGTCGGCCTCTGCTCCCCCTGCCACCAGCATATACACACCGTCCTCGACAACAAGGAGCTAGAGCGCGAGTACAACACGCTCGAGGCCTTGAGGGCTCATCCCCACGTGGACAGGTTCGTCGAGTGGGTCAAGCGCAAGCCGCACGGCACCTCGGGAAGCGTCCGCCGCGGCATCAGGTAGGGTGGCACGTCGGGCAATCGGGTAGGTCTCCGTAGCCGGAGGTCGGGCTTCGGCTACCTGCCCGGATCTTGTGGCGCACTCGCGCGGATCTTAAAGGGCTAAGATGTAAGGTGGCAATATTCACCGTGGAGGTCCGTGCGCACAAGACAGCGGAGAAAGCACGTTTGCCTAGAGTAGAGGGGGCACCATGAAGCATCGCGTCGCCGTCGTCCCAGGAGACGGCATCGGAAACGAGGTGGTTCCGGAAGCCATCCGGGTCCTGGAGCGCGCTGGAGAGATCTGGGGCTTCGGGTTCGATTGGACGTTCTTCAACTGGGGGTGCGAGTACTTCCTCAAGACAGGCAGCATGATGGCCGAGGATGGCCTCGACCGATTAGGCGAGCACGACGCCATTTTTCTGGGAGCAGTCGGGCACCCTGAGGTTCCCGACCACGCGTCGCTGTGGGGGCTCTTGATCCCGATCCGGCGCAGTTTCCGCCAGTACATAAACCTGCGCCCGGTGAGGCTGTTCGAAGGGATCGAGGGCCCGCTGCGGGGGGTGGTGCCCGAGGACATAGACATGGTCGTCGTGCGCGAGAACAACGAGGGCGAATACTCCGAAATCGGCGGCAGACTCTACCACGGAGGCCCCGAGGAGCTGGCCGTGCAGCAGGCGACCTTCACGCGGCGCGGCGTCGAGCGTGTCATGCGCTACGCTTTTAAGCTCGCCGGAGAGAGGCGGTGCAGGGTCTCCTCGGCGACCAAGTCCAACGGCATCATCCACACCATGCCGTTTTGGGACGAGATCTTCCGGGAGCACTCGGCCGAACACCCCGGCGTCGAAGCCGACCAGTATCACATAGACGCTTTAGCCGCCGCGTTTGTGCTCGACCCGCGCCGCTTCGACGTAGTGGTCGCCTCCAACCTCTTCGGGGACATCTTGAGCGATCTGGGAGCCGCGATCGCGGGGAGCATAGGGATAGCACCTTCTGCCAACCTCAACCCCGAAGGCGAGTTTCCGTCCATGTTCGAACCCGTGCACGGCTCGGCCCCCGACATCGCCGGCAGGGGCGTCGCGAACCCGATAGGCCAGATCTGGTCCGGCGCCATGATGCTCGAGTATCTCGGGTACGCCGAAGCGGGCAAAGCCATCGTGCGAGCCATCGCACAGATGCTGGCCGATACCCCCATCCGCACATCGGACCTCGGCGGTAAGGCGAGCACCCATGAGGTGTCCGAGCAAATCGTTGAAGCACTTCAGGAACACTCTTCATCGGGGACGGAAGAGGCTTGGCCAGGAAAAGGCGGCTAAACTAGTCGAAATTCCTGGCCTCTTATACTCTCGCAGACTTGCACCCGGCTACGACGAGCCGGATCAGCTTAAGCCAGAGTATCCATGATGTCGGCGAACCCTGAAACCCTTCGACGGACACTAAGCCGTGGTTTAGTACTATCTGAAAGATGTGGCTGGCGCGGTACCCCACGCTCTTGGTGCGCTACGAGAGGCGAGCAGAGATCCACGAGGCGTGCTTGCGCCTCGGATGCGCGCTCGTTGAGTGGGCCTAGCGCGATAAAGGAAAAGACGGATAGTAGGTCCAACAGATTAGCGAGGAAGACAACGCTGGCGCGCCGTGGCGGCGCGGCTTCTACTACGGCTGGGCGATCGCGGGGACGCTCGCTGTTACCGAGACCGCCTCCTGGGGTGTCCTGTACTACGCCTTCGCGGTATTCCTGGTGCCGATGCAGGAAGAGCTGGGCTGGTCCCGCACGGCCGTGACAGGGGCTTACTCCCTAGGACTGCTCGTCTCGGGGCTGGCTGCACCCTTGGTGGGACGCTGGCTGGACTGGCACGGCCCCCGCGGGCTTATGACACTCGGCTCGATAGCGGGAGCCGCACTCCTTCTCATGTGGGCTTCCGTCGAGGATCTCCTAGTTTTCTACCTCGTCTGGGTGGGCATCGGTCTCGCGATGGCGGCGACCTTGTACGAGCCCGCCTTCGCGGTTCTCGCAAAGTGGTTCGAGCGCGGCCGTGCCCGGGCGTTGCTACTGGTGACCTTGGCCGGCGGTCTGGCTAGCACGATCTTCCTTCCTTTGTCCGCCTGGCTAGTCGAGGTGCAGGGATGGCGCGAGGCGCTCTTCGCCCTGGCCGCGATCCTGGCCCTCCTCACGATCTTGCCCCACGCGCTCGTCTTGCGCCGTAGGCCCGAAGACCTCGGCCTCCTTCCCGATGGCATCGAGCCCACGCACTCACCTCGAGAAGAGACGGCCCGGGCGCTAAACGAACCCCGTGCGGAACCAAGGAGTGTGCCGCTCGGCGTGGCGCTCCGAGGCCCGGCCTTCTGGCTGCTTGCGGCGGCTCTCTTCTTGGGGACCCTCTCTCAGGCGGCGATCTACGTGCATCTGATCCCTTACCTCGCCGAAAAGGACTACGGGCTCGGTTCGGCCGCCACTTTGACCGGCCTCATAGGGGCGTCACAGGTCCTTGGCCGGGTAGTCTTGACCTTCCTTGAAGATCGCCTACCACGTGACGCGATGATGGCAGGGATCTTCGCGTTACAGGCCGTCGCCCTCGTCGTCCTGATCGGATCACGGAGCCCCCTCGGGGTGCTGATATTCGTCTTGCCCTTCGGGGCGGCGTCTGGAGCCGTGACGATCTCCCGAGCCTTGGCGATCGCAGACTTCTACGGGGCTGCGCATTACGGTAGCATAGGCGGGGTGGTAGGGATGTTCGTAACAGGAGCTCGCACGCTCGCGCCGGTGGGCGCAGGTGCGCTGTCCGCAGCTCTGGGCAGCTACGCGCCCGTTCTGTGGACGCTAGCGTTTGGCTCGGCCTTGGCGGCCATCGCCATGTTCATTGCCCAACGACTCGTACCGCCACTACGCTTCGAACCGGACACAAAGAGAGGTCGTTAACAGTGCGATCTCGGGCCTAGCGCTGGGCCAAGGCAGGGTAAAGAGAAGGGCCCCGAGAACCTGCTCAGGGCCCCTAGAGTCGAAGCTACGATGACATCGCGCTTCATCTCCTTTCGAGTTGGCTAGCTTGCCTCCGCTGTGGAAGCAGTAACCCTTACATTGGGTTCCATCTCCTTTCCGATGGCTCGCTCGCCTACTCAACCTGATGCTTACCCGCCTGGCGTGGGGGTTAAACACGAGCGGTACAAAGGGGGCTAGGGCCCATCGAGTCGGACCCCGGCCCCTTACCTAGCGGGACGTACAGTAAAACTTCCACCTTTGCGGGACTTTTGGGAGTGTGCTCGGCAGGACTCGAACCTGCGCCCTTCTCTGTTCGTAGTCATTTCCTTCGAAGACACGGGGGACAGGGAGGGGCAAAGGGAGACAAAACTGCGCACTTATGGAGAATTCGGCTTCCTCGAAGGGACACAGAGGCACCAGGAGACACCCAGTTGCAGTCGGATTGCGGTCACAAAACAAGACTTGGTGCTTTGGCCGTCAGGAACTAGATCACCTTCTCTTACACTTCCGTATAGTGTAATGGCAGCATAACTGACTCTAGATCAGTTAGTGAAGGTTCGATAGGGGCCCGACAGCTTCTCTGAATCATTGTAGGTAAAACTAGCAGCGTGCTCAGATCCTTTCCCCGCGGCTGCAGAACTAGCTCTATGATTCACCTCAATGCTTCTCAACCTCGCTGTGCCTTGTGGTCTGCTGTTTACTACTCACGTGCACCTTTTGTCACCAACGTTGCACAGTAGCGAGCAGCATGAGAGAATTGCAACTGATTTAGGAGCGGGGCCGCCAGGTGACCGACCGATTGTTGACGAGTCGGGGAAGGGAGGGCTGCAGATGACGGCGCAGGACAGGTCCGCGGTAGATGCGGCGACGCGAAAAAGGGCCGTCGCTGCGGCAGTGATCGGCAACTTCGTCGAGTGGTACGACTTCGTGATCTACGCTTACTTCGCGACGGTGCTCGCGACACTCTTTTTCCCTTCAGAGAGCCGCTTCGCCTCGCTCATGGCTACCTTCGCGATCTTCGGGGTATCGTTCGTCGTGCGCCCCTTGGGGGCTCTGGTTATCGGCAGCTACGGGGACAGGCTCGGTCGCCGAAACACTCTGGCGGTCGTCATCCTGTTCATGTCGGGAGCGACGTTCCTGATCGGAGTGTTACCAACCTACCAGTCAATTGGCGTACTCGCACCCCTTCTCTTGGCCCTGACACGCGCGATTCAGGGGTTCTCGGTCGGCGGCGAATTTGGCGGGGCGACCTCGTTCATGATCGAGTACGCTCCGGAGGGGCGGCGCGGGCTCTACGGGAGCTGGCAGTTTTCTACCCAAGGCTTATCGCTGATGACCGGCGCGACGCTCGGGATACTCCTTTCGTTACTGGTATCCGAAGAGACACTCTTTGCCTGGGGCTGGCGGGTGCCGTTCCTCATCGCGCTTCCCTTTGGCCTGATCGGGCTGTACCTCAGGCTGAGGCTTGAGGACACGCCGCACTTCCGGGCCATCCTGGAAACCGAGCGGGTGGAGTCTACGCCCCTGCGGCAGACGCTCAGGACCCACGGCGGAGACATACTGAAGGTGATCGGGACGATCTTCTACGCGACGGCGATAGTCTATCTGTTTATCTACATGCCGACTTACCTGCCAGAGGTGTTCGGGATCTCGCGCATTCAGACGTTCGTGGCCAATGTTGTCGGGCTGTCGACCTTTGTGGTGCTGTGCTTCGTGGTGGCCGTGCTCTCGGAACGCGTAGGAAGGAAGCCCTTCCTCGTCGGCGGGCCTCTTTGCGCGGTGATCCTCACCTATCCCGCCTTCCTACTGCTGCAGGGAGGCTTCCCGGAGATCCTGCTGGCACACATAATCTTCGGCTTATTGATAGGGTTCTTTGGGGGAGTGGCTGCCGCCGCCTTCTCCGAGTTCTTCCCCACGAGAGTTCGTTACAGCGCCCTCTCTTTGGGCTATAGCGTGTCGGTCTCCATCTTCGGAGGGACCTCTCCCTTGATCTTCACCTACCTGCTGGAGAGTACCGGCAACCCCATCTCGCCTGCTTTCTACATCCTCGGGGCCGCGCTCGTCTCGCTCGTCGCCACCCTCACGATCGCGGAGACCGCCGGGAAACCACTGCCGGATACGTAGGTTCCGGTGAAGGGGCACGGCGGTCCGCATAGTAGTAGTGTTTGTCTAGGCATTCTCAGCCGCAACATCTGGCCATCCTGTTTACGGAAAAGGTTACGTAAGGAGCACAAGAATCATGGCTGAAGAACTTTGCTTTACGCCGGCCACCGAGCTGGCCTTCAGAATTCGCCGGAGAGACCTGTCGCCGGTCGAGGTTGTGGACGCTTTTTTGGAGCGGATAGAAGATCGCAACGGACGGATAAATGCCTACGTGACCGTCCTGGATGAGGAGGCACGCAAGAAGGCCCGGGAGGCCGAACGCCTCTTGGGTTCCGGGAGGCCGCTTGGGCCGCTTCACGGCGTGCCGGTGGCGATAAAGGACCTCTTCGACTTCAAGGCGGGGGTGAGGAACACCTTCGGATCGAAGCCCCTGGCCGACTTCGTGCCAAGGCAAAGCGTCACGTACGTCGAGCGCCTGGAGGAGGCGGGCGCGATCGTTTTGGGCAAGACCAACACGCCCGAGTTCGGGCACAAGGGCGCCACAGACAACTTGCTCTTCGGCCCGACGAGCACGCCTTTTGCCCCCGGCAAGAACGCGGGCGGTTCCTCGGGTGGTAGCGCGGCGGCGGTAGCTGACGGACTCGCGGCGATAGCCCAAGGCACTGACTCTGGCGGTTCGATCCGTATACCGGCCTCCTTCTGTGGTGTGTACGGTCTGAAGGCCTCTTTCGGGCGGGTCGCCACCGCCCCCCGCCCGGACGCCTTCGTCACGCATACGCCTTTCAGCCACAGCGGCCCACTCTCCCGCACCATCGAGGACGCTGCGCTCATGGTTGAGGTGATGGCCGGTCCTCACCCACGCGATCCGTTCAGCCTCCCCAATGATGGCATTGACTACCTCGCCGCGACCCGCCAATCCATTGAGGGGATAAGGGTAGCTTACAGCCCCGACTTCGGGATATTTCCCATGGACGAGCGCATAGGAACAATGGTGGGGACAGCTGTGTGGGCGTTTGAGGAGGCCGGAGCTCACGTTGAGACGATAAGCATCAAGATAAGGCGATCTCAACGTGAGCTGAGCGAGCTGTGGCTTCGGGAGATGGGGATCCGCTATGCCGACTTCGCAGAAGGCCTGAAGGAAGAGGGTATGGACCTGCTTAGTGAGCACCGCGATGAGCTTACCCCCCAGTTCGCCGAGCTCCTCGAGTCCGTCCATGGTATGAGCGCCGTCGAGTACAAGCGCGACGACATGGCACGCACCGAGGTCTTCGATGCGGTCCAAGATGTCTTCGACGCCTACGACCTGCTCGTGACGCCGACGCTCGCCGTGCCCCCGTTCGACAACGCTGACGACGGGAACACTGTCGGTCCCACGAAGGTCGCTGGCGAGGAGGTGAACCCACTGTTGGGCTGGTGCCTCACCTACCCGATCAACTTCACCGGGCACCCGGCCGCCTCCGTACCCGCCGGCTTCATAGACGAAGGCCTACCCGTTGGCATGCAGATTATAGGGCGGCGGTACGCCGACGACGTGGTGCTGGCGGCGAGCGCCGCGTTCGAGCGCATCAGGCCCTGGCACGACTCCTACCCACCGCGCTGAACTACTCTACATTTGCTGACCACTGCGCCTCTTTAATCCGCATAGGCGTACGGACACTAGAGCCGCAGCTGCTGACAGGTATTTGACAGTCCCGGGCGAACAACGGCGAACAGCGAGAAACACGAGATCTATGGATCTGGCTTAATAACCGGGTCTTTGAACAGCAGCGAACAACCACGAAGGTGTGGAAACTGACTCTGGATCAGTTAGTCTTACTTCGATAGGGATCCGGCAGATCTTCTTGTGATTTGCACGTAAAGCACAAGGCTTTGCGAAAACAGCCTGTCGACTAGCCGAAGGTTTGACAGTTAACCACCGTAGGAGAGTGCCTTATCAAAGTGTTAGGGTATAGTAGATGCGGAGGGAGAATTCGCAGGGCTTCAGACAGAGCCAGGAGGAGGAGAAAATGTCCATAAGAGTGGGAGCTAGCATCCTGCCCCAGCACGCAGAGTACAGGCAGATGCGCGATGCATGGGTGCGGGCGGAGGAGATGGGGGTGGATACGCTCTTCACCTGGGACCACTTCTTCCCCCTCCGCGGAGATCCGAACGGTAAGCACTTTGAGTGCTGGACGATGCTAGCAGCCATGGCCGAGGTAACGGAGAGGGTCGAATTCGGTGCCCTGGTAACGTGCAACTCCTATCGCAATCCCAACCTCTTAGCAGACATGGCCCGCAGCGTGGATCACATCTCGAACGGCAGACTCATCCTAGGAATAGGGAGCGGCTGGTTCCAGAAAGACTACGACGAGTACGGTTACGAGTTCGGGACCAAGGGTAGCCGGTTGCGAGACCTGGACCGGGCGATGCCCATCATCAAGGAGCGCCTAGGCAAGCTGAACCCCCCTCCGATACGCGAACCCTTACCGATACTGATCGGTGGCTCTGGTGAGAAGGTGACACTTCGCATTGTTGCCCAGCACGCCAATATCTGGCACGGGTTCGGTGATCCTCAAAGAGCGGAACATCTGAGTGGGGTGCTCGACGGCTGGTGCGAGGAGGTGGGGCGTGATCCAGCGGAGATTGAGCGTTCTATAACGGTAAGAGGTGCCGAACAGATGGAGGCGGCTGATGAGTACGTGAAGGTTGGAATAACGCACCTTGTGATGGGCTTCAGCGGACCGTCCTATGACCTGGCTCCCCTCACCGAGCTGATAGCTTGGCGGGATGGGCGGAGGAGTACCAAGGCCACGAGCGCTGGGTAGCTTTGCGCCTAGATATGTCCTTGAGCACGACTGACCCTGGATCGGTTAGTCCTGATTCGAATCTAGGCTCGGCTTCACTGCGGTGGCGAGTATAGCGCAAGGCTAAGGATTCCGGTCATTCCACCGCAGAGCTCCTCGTAAATGCGCTACCTATGCAGCCCTAGGAGGTGCTAGAGGCCGAGCGGGGCGAGGGGTTCTATAGGAAGCTCTATTCGGGGAGTAGAGGCAATGGGCAGCCTGCTTACTGGCTCTGGGCGCGAGCGCTTTCTTTCGCAGCCTACTGCTGCCAAAGGCATCTGTTGCTGTTCTGTACTCTAAATTTTCTGCGATTTGCAGGGCTTTTAGGGGCGCGCACGGCGGGACTCGAACCTGCGACCTTCTCTGTTCGTAGTCCGTCTCGCTCACGGATACGGGTAGACATTGAGGGACAAGATGAGACAGAAGTACGCTTTTATCTGAGATTTGGCGCTCTTTAAGGGACGGGGAGGCACAGGGAGCGATACGGGGTTGTTGTATCGTTGTGGTAGAAGGACTGCAGTATACCCTGCCAAAAACACAAAACCTTCTGAGCTAACGCTTCGCATCCTGCTGACCGGCGACGCGCGAGAGGTGCGCTTTGAGCGGGTAGCCTCGGGCTAGAACGAGATGCTCATCTCGTTTCCAAATCACAAACCCTGTCGAGCTAAGGTTCCGGTGCTCTGCTGAACAATGACGGTGTGTGAGAGGTGCGCTTCGAGTGGGTAGGTAGGATAGAGTAGTCGGAAACAAAGATGAGGAGCAGCTCGGAATGCCGCAACCGATCAACATTTACTATTGGCCGACCCCCAACGGCAAAAAAGTCGCCATCTTCTTGGAAGAGGTGGGGCTTCCGTACGACTTGGTGCCAGTCGACATCACCGCTGGGGATCAGTTCGACGAGGAGTTCCTCAGGATAAGCCCCAACAACAAAATGCCCGCCATCGTCGACCCGGAAGGCCCGGACGGGGAGCCTATATCTCTCTTCGAGTCGGGGGCGATCCTGATCTACCTCGCCGAAAAGACCAGCAAGTTTTGGCCAACCTCCCCCCGCGTGAGGTACGTCGCCGTGCAATGGCTGATGTTCCAGATGGCTCACGTAGGACCGCTGCTTGGCCAGGCCCACCACT
>Ga0126305_10001177_pt1 | contig 11588 bp, 10 predicted proteins | sample Plot26_FD_92536 | JGI IMG/M metagenome (GOLD analysis project Ga0126305, IMG submission 92536) | Serpentine soil microbial communities from UC McLaughlin Reserve, CA, USA - Plot26 | ecosystem: Environmental > Terrestrial > Soil > Grasslands | place: USA: UC McLaughlin Reserve, Lake County... | reverse complement strand
CATTTTATTAATATTGCTTGCTTTTGCTCCTACTCTGGAAATAGCAGTTGTATTTTATATGATAAGAATGGCTTTATCTCAGATGGATGTTCCAACGAGACAGTCATATATTGTAGCAGTAGTAGAAGAAGAGGAAAGAACAGCCTCAGCGGGAATAACTAACTTGTCAAGAAATATAGCGCAAGCAGTTAGTCCATCAATTACAGGTTATATAATTGGAGTTCTATCTTTATCTGCTCCTTTTATAATAGGAGGATTGCTAAAGATATTGTATGATATAACTCTTTACATAAACTTTAGAAAAATAAAACCATGCGAAGAAGAACAAGACTAAAGATAGGTTTCTACATTTATTAAATCTAATTTAATTAAGGTTCGTGTCTGCTTTTACCCATTAATTAAAAAGGGTTCATTAATAATTCGAGGCACAATTTTATATATTCAAAAGAAATAGTTCAGAAGGAAAACTCCTTTTAAAAATAAAACCAGCCAAAATTATTCATCAAAAAGATCTAGCAGGATGGTAATTAATTCAATTGTTCTGACATGAATCTATTTAAAAATTTACAAAGATTAAAAAATTACTTTATATATAATTGATATTATAGAAATTGAGAGCTTAATTTCCATTATATCAAATCTTAGTAACATAATATTATAATTTTTTGAAATTTTAAAGTTATTTCTGTTTAAAGAATTTAATGTTCAATGATCCAATTGAAAGAATGGGATTTGAAACCTTCATTTTCATTTCATTATCTATGTTTGGAGTTCATAGTATTAGATGAATTCTTTTTGTATATGTTCCTTTTTTTGATATTAATATGCTAATTATTTAGTTTTTTACTCATTTGTTATTATAATTGTAATAAGCTATAATGTTAAAATATATTTATGAATAAGAGTGGCGAGAATTTCCAAATGTCAACTAAATCTACGTTAATAGAGAACAATAACAAAGAATCATCAGTTGACAAAGATAAAGAAAAATCTAAATCCTTTAAAGAGAAAGTAGTAAATAAAATATTACATATAGATGATATCAGGAGAAGTGAAATTGCAGTAGATGAATCATCAAATGTAAGATTTATAACGTTTGGTTTAGTTTTTCTGATTGGTTTTATAGTAGTAATTTATGCCATATTAGTTGCAGTAGTAGCAGACACGGCGATTCAATCTGCAAATGTATTTTTTGTAGTTACTATATTAAGTATTTCTACCTTATTTGGACCTCTGGTATATAAAATTCGTCCATCAAAATAGTGTATTATAAATTTAAGTGTATTATAAATTAAGTCATATTATCACGGCTTTTTTGTGTCATTTTTAATTCCATATGATATATATCTAATTTGTGGAATTATTTGTATTCTCTATTTCATATCAAGGGATAAAAATTTAGTTGTACTTCAGTATTTTGCAGTTTTTGAACATTTTCTAAAGCCTAATTCTTAAAAACTATTATTTTTATATCAATATTTATATTTATAAATACATTTAATCATAGTTTGCTATAGATGAAAGTTATAGGTCTAAAAACATATTTTGTAGTTTTATTATGATTTATAATATATCAAACAGAAAATTAGCTTTAAGAAATGAAACAATATGATAAACGATTCTATCCTATGGAAAAACAGTTCCAGAATTACTTGATAAAGTAAATGAGTTTACAAAAACAATATAGTGTTGGAAATATCTTTGATGTAGATATAATGGAAGTATTAGACAAAGAAATAGAAGTTGAAAAAAATTATACTTCCTCAGATCGTTTGGTTTAAGTCTAATAATGTTACATAGGAAAATGTAACAATGAGCAAGAATTCTGAAGCTGCCAAAATTTTTCGAGAAATAGCATTTATCTTGCAGACATTGGAAGAGAAGAAAAGCGAATCTAATACAATCTTTAAAATTAGATCATATAATCGGGCTGCAGATGAAATACAAAATTTATCTTCCGATATAGGCGACATATACAAAAAAGAACAACTAAAAGGATTGCTAAAAATCCCATCAATTGGAAAGGCTATTGCTACAAAACTTGAAGAGTATATTACGACAGGTAAAATACATTATTATGATGAACTAAAAGAGAAGTTGCCAGTAGATGTCAGTCAATTTTTCGGTTTGGAAGGTATTGGTCCAAAAACAATAAAGATGTTGTATGATAATCTAGGAATTAAAAATATCTCTGATTTGGAAAAGGCTGCGCTAGAAGGTAAAATTAGACGTGTTTCTGGATTTTCTCAAAAGAAGGAAGAATTAATTCTAAAGAAGATTCAGTTCTTTAGAAAAGGTGGAGGGCGACGATTAATTGGTGAGATCTATCCTTTAGTGAGACGAATAGAAGAGCGTCTTTCAAGAACTTTTGGAGTAAAACAAGCAGTAGTTGTCGGTTCTTTTAGACGAATGAAGGAAACTATAGGAGATATTGATTATTTGGTATCAGTTATGTCTGAAAAAGATGGAGATAATATAATAGATTATTTTGTAAATATGCCAGAAGTTAAAGAAGTAAACGGAAGAGGATTATCTAAAGCATTTGTTAAACTAAACAATGGGATAGATGCAGATTTACTTGTTGTACCTGAAGAGAGTTTTGGTGCTGCGATGCAATACTTTACGGGGAGTAAAGAACATGGAATAGCTATGAGAAAAATAGCCATATCTAAAGGTCTTCGTCTAAATGAGTGGGGAGTTTTTGACAAACAAAACCATAGAATAGCTGGCGCAACTGAAGAAGGTGTATATCAAGTATTGGGCCTAGATTGGGTTCCTCCAGAGATGCGAGAAAATAGAGGAGAAATAGAGTTAGCAAAAATGGTGAAGAATGGAATGGAAAAAAAGGGAAAAGAAACAGAGAAAGTAAGGCTCTCACAATTAATAGCATATGGTGATTTGAAAGGAGACTTACAAGTTCATAGCAATAATACTGATGGCACAATGTCTATAGAAGAAATGGCATTAAATGCAAGAGATAAATTCGGATTAAGTTACATTGCAATCTCAGATCATACAAAAAGTTTGAGACTAACTAATGGACTGGATGAAAAACAATTGTTAAATCAAGCAAACACAATTGCAGAGCTAAATGACAAAATTAAGATGAATAATAATAACAATAACAACAAGAACAAGCATTTTCGTATATTGTCTTCTGCAGAAGTAAATATCTTAAAGGATGGATCACTTGATATTTCAAATAACGTATTGGATAAACTGGACATAGTCGGTGCTGCCATTCATTCTCATTTTTCTTTACCAATAGAGTTACAGACAGCTAGACTCATAAATGCAGCTCAAAATCCTAGTATTGATATTATATTTCATCCAACTGGCAGAATTATTAATCGAAGGGAAGGATATCCTGTCAACATATCCAAGTTGATTGAAGTTGCAAATGAATCCAATACAATCCTTGAAATTGACGCATATTATGATCGATTAGATTTAAAAGATGAATTCATAAGAATGGCGATCGAAAATGATGTTAAATTGGTAATTGATTCTGATGCTCATCATCCTTTACATTATGCTTTTCTAATATTTGGTATAGGACAAGCCAGGAGAGGATGGGCTAAAAAGTCAGATATACTTAATACACTCCCAGCTAAAGAATTACTTGACAAACTCAAGTAGTGATACCTAAACCATTCATTCATTCATTCATTCATTCATTCATTCATTCATAATCGGTAAACAAAACAGACATAGATCCTAATAATTACATTTTATCTTTTTTATATTTGCACATTTTAATTCTGAATCATTTAGATATTATATCAATAGATATTCAAGGGAAATAAATATAATATAATTGGTATAAATGCAGGTTTTAGAGTATATCTCCACAATTGAGCGCTGGAGGGGACGATGGTATGCATGTATCAGAATCACAATCATCATTGTCTTCTGTTGAATCTGTGATATGCTAGAAAAGAAAACAATTAGCGCTATAAGTAATAATATACTTGTCGATATTAAAGCAATTACTCTTTTATTATTGTCATTGTAAAATTATAGTAAAATAAAAGGTTATTGCATGAAACCAAAAGTAATAGGATTGATAAATGACTATACAATGTGAATAATAAACAATTAATTAGATGGTAATCTAATCAAAGTTATTATTTAAAACTATTATGATTACTAAAAGGAATACAAAATTACTTTTTATTGTTATTAGTATATTAATTATTATTGTATGTTTTTCTATTTATACAATAGACAACACAAATTCTCCCAAGGAAAATAAAAAAAACGATAATATCGAATTTGAGGGAACAGTCACTTACATTGTGGATGGTGATACGTTAGATATCAATGATAACAGAATAAGGTTATCATTGGTGAATACACCTGAACGTGGACAAGAAGGATATATGGAAGCAAAGAAATTAGTCCAAAAATTATGTCTAAATAAAAAAGGTGAAGTTGATATTGATGATGGACAGCGTAGAGGTGACAGATATGGAAGAGAAGTTGGTATTGTTTATTGTGATGGGATAAATGTCAATAAAGCATTGATAGAAAATAATTTGGCAATAATATATTCTAGATATTGTGAGATATCGGAATTTTCAAATGAAGAATGGGCAAAGCCTTATTGTCATTAAAATATTTTTTTTATATTTTAAACCTATAGTAACATTACTAAAGTCATTTTTTATTTAATAACTATATAGCATTAATACAAACTTCAATTTCAAATTAAAAAATTAAATTTATTTATTTATTCAATAAAATTTTATTTAAATTTATTAATCTTACAATAAATAAAAATATAAATTTCTTATTTTACCTAATACAAAAATATTCTATAAAGTCAGTTGCAGAGAAGAAAAGCCTTAATTTAGATTAAAAATCGACATTTAATAAAAAAGTATTTGCATATTTAAGCAGTTCTGAAAGAAATTTTTAGATATTTGTAGGTAACCAGAATTAAGAGTTACTTTATCTCCAATGCTAATGTGTCCATTTTTATAAGAATATTTTACATCATTACTGTTTGTATCATTTTAGTTAATTTAAACTTGTGGATCTATCACTTTCTCAGTTGTAATTTCTTCAGTTAGAGTTTGTGTTTTTGTTACAGGTTTTTTCTTAACTACTAATTCTTCTATAACATATGGCTTTTTAGTAACTTCTATTTCTTCTCTCTTTAAAGGAATTTTTATGATTGTATTATTTTTTTCAAGTTTTAATTTTTCATTTTCATCTCCTGATAAAGTTTTATAATTATTATTATTGTTATTATACTCCACAGTTGACAAATTATCTATAACTGGTCTTCGTTCTATTACTAGTTCTTCATGCATAATAGGTATTTGCTCAGTTTTAGTTTCTTTAAATGGTTCCTTTGTAATAATTGCCTCGTCTACAAGTTCTGTTTTAGTAACTTCTAATTCTTGTGACATTACAGGAATAATGATTTCATCTTCTTTTTTTGTTTGGCTTAAATTATCAGTGGTAGTTTCTGTTTCTTCTTTCTTCTCATTAGAAGTGTCTTTATCAAGATTTAAACTTGAATCATCATTTTGGATTTCACCAAAATCATGGTCATCTCCTGGTCCTCTTGCTTCTTCTTCTTTTACAACTTCTTCATGATGATAGTCATTAGTATCATTAGAATTGGTATTTGACATGCAGTATATATTAGTATTTTATGTTATATAACAATAATCATATTTTAATTAATAGTGTCATAATAAGCAGCAAATTGGAATAACAATGAGGTAATAGGATATGGCAGGAGTTTATGCTTTCTTTTTATTTGTCTTTATTAGACTAAGGTAACATATAATTTAAAAATTTAATACAATTTATAGGCAATAGAAGAAAAGAAGAATCAAAGATGTAACAATTTTCAATGAACTATTATAGAACCTTCCAGCGTGGCAACAACAAAGAAAGCATTTGAGGTTACACATGTATAAAAGAAATAGCTAGTGATAAAGTATTAGCATGAAAGGCCATCATATCTTTTTATATTTTGATAGTATTTTTTTCGACACCGCAAAAGTTTTATTTATATCTGGATTGATCTCTGTGTTTTCTCATTAACTAATGGGTTCAATAACTAAAATTAAAGCTTTGAAGACTTCGAGTATGATATATAGTTGGGATCTGCTTTTACAAATTTAAACTTTCTTTTTAAAACTAAATGTGACTGTTTTAAAATACATTTCATTGAATGAAAATTTTTAAAACTAGCTTCTATCGTTGGATCGAATCTAAGTGGAGGACCTTCATTACCCTTAATCAGATCAACAACTCAAAATTCTTTATTGTGTTCTCCAGGAGATAGGTTATGCAAAAATAGTAAATATCCAGTAGCTATTGCTTTATATGTACCTGATGGAATTGTTCACTAAATGTCTAGTGAATGCTCTAGAAAGGTAATATTGAAAAAGTCCGTCTTTACTAGTGATTCGCTAAGATCCACTTTTATTTCTTCTACTTGTAAATATCATTAAATACTAAAGACTATGATCTTTGATAATGACAACTTCAATAGTACAAAAGTACATTTCTTGGTTAAAAAAATCAGAAGGAGTTGCTCTACTTGATAAAATTTTGATATTTTTTATAAAGATTATTTATATAAGTTTAAGATTTATACTGTTAGCCTTAGGTAGAAAAAGAAGAAGTAAACTAATTGAAAAACTAGGATTAGATTATGGAACACTGTGGAATAGATTTTATAAATTTTCGACAATAAATAAGAAAGATTCTGCATTACTAAAATTTAAAATGCCAAAATACAATTATGAATTCTATTGCAGAAATAATAAAGATGATTTTCAAATTATGACATTTCATGAAGATGATATAATTGAACATAATTTTACTCCTAAGAATGGAGATATTGTTATAGATGTTGGTGCACATATTGGGCCTTATACATTAAAAGCCTCAAAGTTGGTTGGTTTGAATGGAAAAGTAGTTGCTATTGAAGCAGCTCCTGACAATTTCGATATATTGAATCGTAATATTCAACTTAATAAATTGACAAATGTCATAGCATTGAATTATGCGGCATATTCCAAAGAGGATAAGATTAAGCTATATTTGCCAAGTAAAGAAAAAGAAGAAGAATCATCTTACACAAAATATAATACTATAATGACAGAAAGAGTACATAACGAAAAAAAATTTGTAGAAATTAATGCCAATACACTTGATTATCTTTTACAGTCAAATGGAATAAAACATGAAGTAAACTGGATAAAAATTGATGTAGAAGGTGCAGAATATGAAGTTCTCAAAGGTGCAAAAAACATAATATCTAAAAGCAATAATATCTCTCTTTTGATAGAGATTCATAATCTTTCTGAAAATACTAGCCTCAATGAACCAATAAAAGAATTTCTTAATTCATATAGTTTCAAAATAGACTTTGAAAAGGTAGTAAGTAGTGGAGAAAGACATATAATTGCACGAAAATATCAATAAAAGTATCTTTACTATTTGAAAAGTGGTATAATAAATAGTTAGATTCGTTTAATAACGTTTAACTAAATATTCTTTTTCTCTATCAAATAAAATATAATGTAAAGAGGATTTGTTATCACATAACATTCTAATTAATAAATTTGATAATAGGAGGGATCTTCAAATTCTCATTATAGCGGGATTTAGTAACATAACATAATTAAGTTTTTTGATTATCATAATATTTATCAATAATAAAATTTCAAATCCTTTAAAAAGTAAAAGTAATATTTTGCTTAATATTAAAGAATCATAAAATATAAATAAACATAATTATTTTTTTGTAATTATAATGATAAAACATATTACCTTATTATTGTCTTATTATTATTATTAAATTACATATTCTTATATCCTTTCACATTGGAGACACTTTGATACATTTGTAATTCAAAAATGATTATTCTATAATGTCAAGTCTTCTTTTAAAGTTATTATTTGATATATTTAGACTACATAGATTCAAGTTATTTGATATTATATCTACAATATTCGCTACAACTTTTGAAAACAAAAAAAATGTTCTATTAGAGTGTAATTTAAGATTTAGTCATATAACTTACTTTTATACTATAACCATGATAAGAATTTCTTTAATCTTTTTATTTTAGTTAATCTTCTTCTTTTTAATATTTATTAACTATAATACTTTTTTTGTTAGGCACTATCAATTAATGTATGACATACTTTATAGGATAATTAAATTAAATATTATTATGAGTTATGGATATGAGATAGATGCTGAAGAAAATCAAGGTATCTCAAACAGACAACTAGCGTTGATATTTGGAATTAGTATAGTAGGAATTTTTATAGTATTTGCTTTATTTATTTTTCCGATACAAAATCTATTTCCTGAATCAATTACCGAACAAGTGAAAATAATCAGTAAAAGTGAGGGGGAATGTGTTGTTAACAGTCAAGATCATCCTAGAGGAATTTCTAACTGTACCTATAATATAGGTGATAAATTGCAGATTACATACAAGTATGGAACTGCTCCAATCGAAACTCACAAAAAAATAAATTAAAATCAGATATTTTTAATTTTGAAAATGATATCTATCTTATAGTGTGATTATAATATACCACTAATATGTAAACTGGTGCTGGTTTTATCAAGATGTTTGAGGATGAATTTATCACACATCTCATGGTCTCCAAGTTGATAAATAAATAAATAAATAAACAAGATCACGTCCAAAAGCTGCTAAAACCATATGAGCAAAACAAAAACTCATACAAATTTTACTATTATATTAATATGGACTTAGGTTTAAAGAATCTCTTCTTACAAATAATAGAAAAGAGAAAGAAAAAGGATGAGAATACACGAGGATAAATAATCCTATCAATAAAAAAGAATTTTTTATTGTGCTATCTGTTTTTATAGTAGACAGTAACACACCACATTCATACTGTCATGATGGTCGTCGTCGTCTCTATTTACATATTGGAAAAAAATTTACTTTTCATTATTAGTAATGGGATATGGCTTTTATCAATTTTTAAATTATAAACAATTAGAGTTTGTCATCATGAGAAATAGATTTTGATATACTTTCATTTACTGCACTAATTAATTTAAATATAGATACACGCTTTTTGAGAATGTTGAATTTATAATTATATTTGAAATCCTTGAAATTGCTCAATAGTATTACATTTAGTTTTGGATTTATTTCTAAGAGCTTGGTACTACTAAACAATCCATTTATGTTGAATATTTTCTCATCGACAATTACTAACGAATATTTATTTGGATTTTCTTGGATCTGCTGATATGCCAAAAGAGGGTCAGTGAAACTAGAAACATCATAGCCACTCATTTTTAAGGCCTCGCTAAAGATATTTAATAAATCTGGATCGTAATCAATTATGACTATGGATTTTTTAAACATTAGAATATAGATTAAATGTAAAATCTATTTAAGTATGTGAGTTGTATATTTTCTTCTCTTTTTTGAAAATTTTGCTTATACAATAATACTACTACTATGATTAAAGCAGCAGTTAACTAATATAACAACAACAACAAAAAAAACCAAAAGGAGATTCATTGAGGCCCATGTATTACTATATATACATATGTACTCTAGTCTAGTCTGGTTTTTCGGTCAATAGAACTCCAGACTGAACCCCGATTAAGATCTTTTGTATTATATAGTTAAAATAAATAAAGAAATAAATAAATAAAATATTACAAGTTAATCTATTTTTATAATTAATTAATCTATTACTCTAGTGAAGAATAATCACGAGTTTAATCTATACTTTTTAGAAAAAATTTTTCATTTAATTTTTAAATAATTTACATTCTATGAAAAGATATGCATCGTACAAGGTTCAGATAACCTTCATCCTCAATTTCATCCAACGAAAAAAGGTTGGATCGATCTGCTAAATGAGTCAGTTCATACAAGCGATGATGTTGATATATGTGATATATATACAGTAAGCAGAAACTTTGTAGTTGTAATGAGAGGATTAATAAATATTCACTATTTTATATTCCTATAAATAAGGTTGAATGATGGGACGGTAATGTACTGGCTAAAAATAATAGAGAATCAGGTAAAAGAAAATTATGAAAGAAATATACTGCCTGATCCAAAGCAATATTATATCAAAAATTATCCAGACTATGACACTAGTTTTGTTGGTTATTACTCTTCAGTACCTGTGATTCCTCCCAAATATTCAGATTACAGTCAATACATTAAAGAAACAACTCCTCAGGAAAATGTTCCGATGATATACAAATGTGACCTATGCAATGATGCCTTTAATTCAGAAGATGAATTAGATAAACATATGGATGTCGCTAAACATTAAAACTACTACTATATCTTTTTATCCATTTTATATTGTTAGCAATACCCTTTTTATTTATTGATGAAATCTCTTAAGAAAGGGAATAAATAAACATATGTATATTTGTAACCAAATAATATGATCAAAACAACTGTATGACTTCAAATCCAAGCGGTATATGTGTAGGTAAGTAACAAAAACTCTTTTTTCTACTCTTTTTATTTACTTGTTAAGGATATTCATATTAGGCTTATTTATAGGATCCTTAAATATTTATTAAATATAAGATAGCATGGATCCAATTTAAAGTAATTAAAAAGAATATTTTCTTTATCAGTAGTAGTATATTGTTTTTATCCTTCAATCAATTATCTTTTGCATAGAAGGATGTTAAGAAAGATGAGGTTCTTTATTTCTTCCCTTTACTCTCAGGAACTTCAATTATTGATATCAAATTATTTCCTTTTGCACTCTTCTTCCACCTTCTCTCACAATACTTATAATATTACATTCTTTAACATACGGAAAGTTTTTTGCCAAGTCTTGAAAATCTGTAAGGTGAGTACGTAGATTTTCATATGTTCCAGATTCGTAAAGTCCTTTATCATCCATGACAAGATCTATTGTTACTTTGATAGGCATTTCTATCTGAAACATCTTTTACTATAAAAATATAGAATAAACTTTTTTCTGAATATTTTTCTTATCTTAGCATTAAGCACTTTAAAAGTTGCGAACCTATTTGTTGATAATTATAGCGATTGTTATTATCTACTCTGTTAAATAGAAAATTAGCCTCAACATTTTTTTATTTTATGTTGTTGTTCAAATAACAAAGACATCAATAATGATTCTGTAGCATTATTCTCTCCTTTAGCATCTATTGCATTTGAATATTTGTAGGATGATTGTAACATTTGGTTAAACAAGTCTCTATTAGGTTTCCGCAATATATCAGAATAGGTTTTCCATTTGTCTAATTCCTTCTGGAGTATTATAGGATTATGATTACTATCGTTATCTTCAATTGAGGATGTAGATAAGGTATTATCTTTTAAACTCTTGTAATGATGAAAAACTATTGACATCATAATGGGATATATTCTAACTGGAATAGAAGCATAAGAACAAGCAGAATTGTATAACCTGGCAATTGAAAACATTTCTTTGAATATTTTTCTATCATTTTTATTCAAATAATTTGTAAATAGTTTCCATTCTTTTTCTTCAAGTACTGCAGCAATTTTGAATGAAGGTATTGTTCTCCCCATTATTAGATT
>Ga0126305_10001176_pt1 | contig 11593 bp, 11 predicted proteins | sample Plot26_FD_92536 | JGI IMG/M metagenome (GOLD analysis project Ga0126305, IMG submission 92536) | Serpentine soil microbial communities from UC McLaughlin Reserve, CA, USA - Plot26 | ecosystem: Environmental > Terrestrial > Soil > Grasslands | place: USA: UC McLaughlin Reserve, Lake County... | reverse complement strand
TAATAGTCACGGTGAACGACCGTATCCCCTATGAGGGGAACTACGATCTCGACCTTTCCTGGGCTGCCGCGAAAGCCGTAGGGCTAACAGATATAGGCACAGCGGTCGTAGCCGCGGAAGTTATCGAAACTCAGCCAGCGTCGTCAGCGTAAAGAAACGTCAAATCCGCTCGAGAGGTTCCCAGGCAGCTTTATGCCTCCCGGTCCTATCAAGCTTCCGAAAGGGATGTTAGAGGTAACTATCCTCGTGAGTTGCGCGGTAACGATAAAGTCCTACTTACTAATAACAAAACCCTATCCTACGAAGGCCGTCCACACACTTTCGCATCTTCTCCGCGTCACCTAAGCTCTAAGGAACTAGCGAGCACCTAAGCTTGGAAGCCCGTCTACAGCCGCCCAAAACTCTTCGAAGCCTCAAAACCAAGCCGCAGTGCCCAAAAGACACATGAGGGGACCCGCTCACAAAGAGCAGTGCAATTGGGAAGAAGCCACCTTTATGCAGCCTCGGATTCTACTCGATAATTGCCCAACACCCCTGCAGCCTGTTGTTTGGCCGCATCCGGTTCAGCGTCCCGACGAACCGCTGGTCGTCACGGAGGCTTCTACGCTCCTCAGTGAGCTCGCCTATGTAGAAGTAAGCCTCCTGCTGGCGGTCGCACGACTGGCAAAAGGGCATGCCCCTGATCTTCACTGCTGCAGAACGCTTGCAGGGGTGTTGCGTTCTGGTACGCGCTTGGCACTGTTCTAGTTGTGTTACAGCCTTGCTAAAGAAAACTTCTTTTCCTTCGGATAGTTCGCTGCGCACTCTCTTATATCTAGTAAGGCTCTCGTTCAACGGTTGGCAGTCCGCGGCGAAGAGTTGCACCCTGTGTTACGATCGTGCAGCGAGCAGGCTCCGCTACGCAGCTTTAGGGTCCTAGGGCTTTGCACTAAAAGTTGGGGCTCGGTACTAGAAGTGGTAGTTCGAATCTGAACAAAACGCTACTTCTTGTAGTTGCTTATAATTTATGTGCAAGGCCGGGTCCTAGCATATCAGCCCGAGCTTCTAGGTCGTCAGCCCGGAGGCCAGTACATCTTACGCCCACCGATGAGGTGTAGGTGGATGTGCTCCACTGTCTGTCGTGCATCCGCACCGTTGTTGAAAACCGTGCGGTAACCATCTCTCAACCCCTCATCGGCAGCAACCTTCTGTGCTACTAGGAACAAGTGCCCGACGAGGGGCTCGTCTTCCTCGGCCAGAGCGTCGAGCGTGGGGATAGGTTTGCGGGGTACGATCAGGACGTGCGTGGGGGCTTGAGGGTTGATGTCGCGCAAAGCTACGCACTGATCATCCTCGTAGAGGATATCCCCTGGCTCCTCCCGGTCTATGATCTTCTGAAACAACGTCTTCTTCTTGGCCATAAGGGACAGCTTAGTGGTCAAGAACGTACGCCTCAACCGTTCGGTGGCCAAACACTCTACTTAGGGCAGGTAACCGCGATAGAAGGAGGGCGGTATAGGTATATAGTTGTCTTCGGAGCTACTTGCCTGCGAACTACTGCCTAGCTTTATTGTTCTACTCGATTGCTCGACCTCGCGGGATCGGGAGGCAACTCGTGCACCCTCAGCGAGGCAATACGCTTGTCCTGTTTGGTCTAGGTAGCATTTCTAAAAATTCCTTTTCGTTACCTTCTTGTTACCGTCTTGTCACCTGCGTTATGTATAAAGGAGACCAATTATGGTCCCGGCGCCATTTTCTACTACTCCTTTCCCCTTTCCCCACTCCTACCGGCGCCGGAACCGCCGTTAAGTCCCCCCGCAAGGGGGGAAGCTACCATACAGCCGTTCTTGGTGCCAAGCAGAGGTATAACCGGTGGGCTGAATCTCTTAGCGATGGCTATAGTGCTGGAGGTTTTGGGAAAGACGTATATAGAGCTTCTCCAAACCCGTTTCCTCGGTACCGGTCCTCTTCTTCTACGCCCTGACCATCGTCGCCGTGACCTTCGCGGACAATCGGCTAGACGTGGAGATGACCCATGCCGTGTAGCTGAAGATGGGCGTGGCGCTCGTGGCGATAATCGGGATATTTCTTACAGGAGTAGGCGGCTATGCTGATGACCGAGCGTACAACAAGGTTTCGGTTTAGTACCCACTAGCACCATCTACCATCGGACAGGGCGGTACCACCACGAGCACCACAGCGATACCGGACATAACGTGGTTTTGCTCTTCTCTGCTCCAAAATGCGTTGACGTACGCAGCGGGACGACGGGCGAGAAAGCGTCTCCGGGTGTGTTCGCGGATGCCTACGTGGCGATTGATGGTAACGAGATCCCTAGCAGGGAGGGGAGCCCCTCGTTACCGTCCACTATCGGCTCCCACCTCATCAGATGCCTCGCGACGCGCTCGCAACGTCTATCAGCAATGGGTGCAGAGACCCGTTACTCGCCACCAACCCCTTGTCTTCGAAGCCGAGCTCGCCTCCCCGGTAATTCGTGGCCTCGCCACCTGCCTCCTCGACTATGAGGGCCCCCGCCGCCACGTCCCACGCCGAGAAGCCTTGCTCGTAGCAGCCGTCAAGCCTCCCCGCCGCGACGTAGCACAGGTCGAGTGCGCCGGAGCCTAAGCGTCTCATGCCCCGGGCCAGGTCGGTGTATTTTTCGAAAAGGTCGAGTCCCGTGGGTATCTCCTCTGGATCATCGGGGTAGCTGGTCCCCAGAAGCGCCCGCGCAGGCTCGTCGGTGTGCGACACTCCTATAGATTCGCCGTTTAAGGTGGCACCGTCCCCGCGCTCAGCAGCATAAGTCTCGTTTGCTATCGGGTCATGCACTACGCCCAGGACCACCACACCATCTTTCTCCAAGGCTATGGAGGTAGAGAAAAAAGGGACGCCGTGAACATAGTTGGTAGTGCCGTCCAATGGATCAACAATCCAGCGGGCGTCACCCTCGCCCGGAAACTCTCCCCCCTCTTCGGTCAGCATGCCGTAGGCGGGGAATTGCTCCTCGAGGATCTCCTTGATCTTCTGCTCAGCATTTTTGTCCGCCTCGGTGACGAGGTCCGCCTCCCCCTTATATCCGACGTCCAATCGTCGCCCGAAGCTGTTTCGCAACATCCTGCCCGCCGCCTCCGCTGCCTCGACCGCTACCTCAAGTTCCTTCATAAATCCTGAGTCCTTCTACATGCTAAGAGCCCGTCGTCTCCATGATAGCTCTCAAAAGGTGTGAATAATAGCGAAAAACGTGGTGGACGTGTCGCAGAATGCCGTCCAAGTCGCCTGCAGAAATCATACGGAAGGGAAAAGAATTGCAGAACAAGCAAATTTTATGCGCTTGATGCCTCCCCAGTCAATGGTATAGATCTACCACCGAAACCCCTTCAAACCTATACTCCTAGCAAGGTGGGGTACGTACTTTACGGGGTTCTTCTGCGCGAGGAAACATCAGTTCACTGAAGGCCCCAGGCCTCTCGCCTGAACCTGACGTGTGGTTTGCCGGGAAGTAGTAAATCTAGTCCCCGATACCGTGTTCGGGGACCCGGCGTCTTACGAGGGCTACGTTAGGGATCAGTGTTGGCTATAGCCCACACAGCTTGCACTATGCCCGAGATACAGCCAAGCGTCCGGTGTATGATATTCTCGAAAACTGATCCCTTAACGGATTCGTTATTCGCAGTCATGATCACTATACAATGGTTTGCGGTGATATTGGCCCACCTCTAGCCCCGGTGTATGGGACCCTTAGAGCGTATTTCAAAGCCTTGATACGGCACTCGACGGTGCTAGAGAAAAGCCGACATATTCAGCGAGTATCCCACCTTGCCTATGTGCTCGTCTCCGTCGGGCACCAAAAATAGTAGCGGTTTTGAAACGAACTCTTAGCTTGCGTTTTTACTATTGACGGGTTACCGGTAGCCGGGGCGTGGGGGACGGTTCATACTATGGTGGCGGTCTTGAGGGGCAAGGCCATCCGGCCACGACGTGGCAGGGACGGCGCGTAGGGTGGTCATCTTGGTGGGACGAACTGGGGGCGACGTCGTAGCGGGATGGGTCTTGGTGGGCGCACCGCTCGACTGCTCGGGCACGAACAGGGGCGAAGCGCACGCACCTAAGGCGCTCAGGGACGCGGGGCTCGTGGAGAGGATCGGCGCGCGAGACGCCGGCGATACCGCGGCCACGATCGACAACCCGGACCGCGACGCGCACACTGGCGTGATCGGATTCGAGCAGCTCCGCAGGGCTTCTTGGGAAGTCAATTCTGCGGTCACGGAGGTCCTGGAAGAAGCGGGAAGACCGCTGATAGTCGGCGGCGACTGCGCGGTCCTCGTGGGGGCGCTGGCCGCCGCCAAGGAGCACTTCGGACGCGTCGGGCTGGCCTTCATCGACAGCCACCTCGACTTCTTTGGCGGTGATACGTCCCCCTCGGGTGAAGCGGCCGACATGGACCTGGCGTTCGTGACCGGTTACGGCCCGGAGGGGCTGGTAGACCTGGGAGGAGGCACGCCCCCGATCACGGAGCCCGGGGACGTGGTGGTGATGGGTTACCGTGACGATCCTGAGGAAGAAGAGGGAAGTGCCTACGAGGCGGACCTCGTGGACGAAAGGGTCCAGCTAGTCGACGCGCTGGCGATCAAGCGCGGGGATCCCGAGAGGCTGGGGCGCTACGTGGCGGAGAGGCTCGAGGCGCAAGCCGGGCGCTTCTGGATGCACTTCGACGTGGACGCCTTCGATGCGGAAGAGATGCCAGCGGTCACCTACCCGCTGCCCGACGGGCTCGGCCTCGAGCACGCGGAAGCACTGCTGCGTCCACTAGCCTCTTCCCCAGCGCTCGTCGGCCTCTCGGTCGTCGACTTCGTGCCGGACAAGGACCCGGACGGGAAAAACGCGCGCCGTCTGGTCGAGATCCTCGTCGGGCTCCTGTCCGCGCCACGGTCGTCCGAACTCTGAGCGGGCTTCTCCCTTTTCACAACCCCGACCGGAACCGATTAGGGCTGTCGTTGCCTCTATTCAGCGGAATGCCTAGAAGGGGTGGTCTCGGAAACTCGGAGGGACCTGAGCGCCTATGGTATTGTCACCCCGGTGCAGCTCTCGTCTCTACAGGACACGCCCGGTTGCGCAGCGGGTTAGTTTATGTCAACCAGCCCACCTATGCTATCGTACGTGTTGCCGCTTATTGTTATGCTCCCAACAGCCGAGGTCGGATTTTGACGGACGCGAAGAATTTGAGGTAAGTTAGCCGCGTGTTGTAAAGCGGGTAAGGAAGGAAGCGCATGGCGGAACAGAGCGTACCTGAGGCCTGGATCGGTGACGACGTTGGAGTTCTGATTGGGGATTCAAAAGAAGGGCTTGAAGGCCCACTCTTAGAAGTAAACGATAGAGGGATAGTTATTCGCGTCCTTCTTAATCTAGAGGAACTTGAGGAAAGACAGGCGGCAGGAGAAAGCATGGAGATCCTGGGCCAGGAGAGCAAATTCGTGCACTCCTTCTTCCCCTGGTCCATCATTCACTCTATAACCCGGTCGGAACACAAAGACGAGCAGCAATAAGGTGTATAAGGCGCAAGGGTTATTCGCCGATCTGCCTAGAAGAAGTGTTCTCATAAACCCGGCTTCTGGTATCTAGCATTCTCGGAAACTCGCCCCCACCTAGCGGTTGCTGTTTGCACCCTTTCTAGGAGGATACGGAGAAATCGTTCTCGGCAGTGATCTCGCCGCTCTCGTTTAGGGCTTCCCCCATCTCAAGCCCTACACCACCGCTGCTACTGCCGCCACGGGATTGTGGTTGTTGCTGACGCTGGTCTTGGGTTTGCACAACCGAAGGCGGACATACCGCTGACCCAGGAATGACTGTAAGTTCTTCCGTAGCCGCGTTGTTAGTGGCATCGGGATCGTTCGCACTGGCCACGGTAGCAGTGTTTGTTACGGTTTCTGGCTCCGTTGCACATACCTCAAAGACAAGAATCTTTCAAACGACATTAGGTTGATCCAGATCGCCAAAATTGCAGATTATTATGTTGTTTGACTCAACCCTGCATCCTGTTTGGCCGCGGAGGTCAGCAACTATCACATTAAGCGGTAAGGTATCTAGGAAAACTGCATCAACGGCGGAGGTGTTGACCGGCTTATTAATTGTCACTTCATAATAGAAAGGTTCTCCTACCGTAGCCGAAGGAAATGATTCGCTTAGGTTATCCGGGTTGCCAAAAGCTTTTGTATCTAAGGTTAGATCACCTGGTGGTAGCGTTTGTGTCTGTGCAGATGCACCCAGGACCAGAACACTAGCAGCGGTTAACAATGCAAGTAGACCAGATCAAACTGAGGTCAAGTGGTGTCGGTTCTTTTCTTCTGGCCCGGTACCTCTGCGAGGTTATTCTGCTTCCGCACGAGCTGCTCTTCTTCCCCTCCGGCAGGGGCAGAACTTGCGGACATCGTCGCACCGTCCTAAGCGAAGGTATACAGTAGCACATACAGGACGTCGTTACGTATCTTTCGGTTATGAGCTCTCGGGCGTCCTCTGCTTGTTTGCCAACCGCTCTAGACGAGGAAAAGCCTGGGACTGTTGTTACACTCCGGGGCGGCGCGAGAGGTAACGCGGCGGGACGTGCTCCACGAGCCATACATCGTTGCCGGAGCGGTAGAACTCCCAGCCGTCGCGCCGCATAGCGCGGGCGTTCACGCCTAGTACTACCGGTCGTCCACGCCGACGACCGACCACCGCGGCCGTCGCCTCGTCCGGCGAGAGGTGTACGTGGTGACGCCCCATATTGTGGAGTCCTTGGCGGAGGATCACCTCCAGGTTGCGCTCGGGAGTTCCGTGGTAGAGTTCAGGCGGCGGCTCGACGGGTTCCAGCAGCAGGTCCACAGGCACGCTATGACCCTGCTGTGCACGAACGAGGGTTCCCGAAGGGTCGAAGGCGAAGCGCTGCTTGTCATTGTGCTCGATGACCTCCTCCAGCTCGGCCCGGCTGACCGGGAACCGCTGTCGCGCACACGCCTCAAGGAGCGCGTCCACCTCTACCCACCCACCGGGTCCCAGCTCCAGCCCGAGCCTATCCGGCCGGTGCCTGAGATGCTTGCTCAAGTATTTGCTCAGGCGCAAGAGGCGCCGCTCTTCGTCACTACGCACCATCCGATGCTAACACGTCAGGACCAGCCTTTTGTACCCTGCCAGCTGGCGTCATCTGTCTTGCTTTGCTAGAGCTAGTTCGGGCCGAGCCTTCCTGAGGAGGAGTCCCCCATCTTCTCCTGGGCAGCAAGAACTTGGCCTCTTACAAGTTCGCCCTAGGAAGATCTCTCCTAGAGGTCGCGGGCCGAGGTGAGACCTGCGTTTCCCTGGAGGAGCTTGCGGAGCCGTACGCCCGTCATCCGGTAGAGCACCTCGGGCGGGAGATCCGTCGTCAGGACAACGCCATAGCGGGAACGGCAGCCGTGGTAACCATAACGGTGACCGCTGCAAAGCCCACAAAGATGCGCTTTAACTTCAAAACAGACCCCCCTTGTATGTCCGCCTTCTAACTGTTGGCCTCTATTCTGGGCGTGAACGCTTCGTTTTCGCCTGTTAGAAAGAAGGGTTTTCAAAGGACCCTTGGATGCCCAGAAGGAGCGACACAAAGTTTTCCGCAAGATGGAGGCACGTACTCCGTTTGTAGAGTGATTACGCGCTCGAAGATCGAGAGCCTCAGCGCAAGAAGAGGTATACGGCCCCGGCAAGCATGGCAAGGGCGCCGCGCAAGTCCGTCTGGGCGTGTCGCTCGTCGCTTGTGGCCACAAGAGCTCGGCGAGCTCTCTTCTTGAGTGCCTCCCCCCTTGGTGGCCAGGTAGCACAACAGCGCAAGGGCCTTCTTTAACCTGAACCGGAGGGGCCACCCCTCAAAGCTTGCCTCTGACTGGCCCAGCAGACTTATACGCCTGATACCCATCGGCCCTCTTCCCGGAGTTCCGTCTCTAATCTCCCGTGCCACGCTTTCCCACGCCCGTACCACGCTCTCGCCCCGCCCCGCTGGTACGGTGGTCTACGTGGCACCGCTTCGGAGAGCACCCACCTAAATGGTTGAAGGGGAAGATGGACTATCTCAAGTAGGGCTGCTGGCAACCTAAGCGCCCATTGTCCGTTCGAGGTGTACCTCTCGCGTGTCATTGCTCAGCAGGACGCGGAACCTTAGCTCCGAGGGTTTCGTGGCTTTGGCACTGTATCCCAATTCTTACCTGCAAAACACTTCTAAGGGCGGGAGAAGGATCGCAGCTACGATATGTAGTAGATCCATCGGAAACCTCCTTATGTCAGCTGAACAGGCGAACCGGTGGGTGCGAGGAGACCGGGTAGCCCCTAAGCCACCACGTGGCTCCTCAGAAAGCCTACCGGTGCTGGCCTCGCCGTCGCTCCTGGATCTTGCGTCACACTATAGGCGCAGCGAGGACGATCAGGCGTCTTAGCCAATGCTTAATATCTACTCCTTGCTAGGGACCTACACTTCTTATTACGCCGATTACTTCCGGAGGTTGCAGCGAACGGCTCCCGAGAAATTCGGACAGTATAATAGTTCCATTCGACGGTTCATAAGGTTATCGGGCGAGAGATATACGCTACTACCTTTCTTATCCTGTAGAAATTCTCATGTTCCTCGCAGGCTGATCATATCCCTGCACACCGTTAGCATCGGGGACCAAAAACAGGCTCCTAGCGGCACCTTTATGCTAGAGCTAGCCGGTAACGGTACCAGTTAGCCAGATCTCGCCTCTACCATCGCCTCGTAAAGCTCGTCAGGATCAAAGTGCTCGACGAGGACGCGAGCGGCCGCTTCCACCTCGCCAGGTACCGTCAAGGTCTTCCTAACGGGGCTTTGCTCGCTAGAGACCCTAGAGACGTTTTCGGCTTGCATGCCCTTCCTGCCCCGAACCATCTCGTAGGTTACCTTCTCGCCCTCATCAAGGGACTTGAAGCCGCCGCCCGCGATACCCGTGTGGTGCACGAAGAGGTCTTCGCCCCCGTCATCCGGGCGGATGAAGCCGTATCCTTTCTCGCCATCGAACCACTTGACGGTTCCCGTGCTTTGGGTCATGGCTGACCCCCTTTCCTACCTCTCATTTGGTTTAGTTGAATAAAGAGACACCGCCTATATATAAGGAGCGGCGCTTCAGTCGCTACATAGTCGCTATAAAACCTACCTTCGCCCACCTTCTGCTGAACCTGCACTATACCAAAGTTAAGTGCCAGAACCCGATGGACTTCAGCCGGTTCAGCGATGCACAAGCTTCTTGGCTAATGGTGCCAGCAGGGAAGGAAGAAGTCCTTCGCTATTCGTTGTCTTGTTCCTCATCTGTCCGTATAGAGCCCTAAGAAGGCGTCTATATTTGCTGGTACTGCTTCAACGCTTAGGTTCAGAAATCAACATACGCCTCCCTGGCTTCTGCTATAAAGTACTCCCGTCGTACCGGTCCCCCTTAAGAGTCTCCCACCTGGACTCACAGAACCGTTCCTTCTACAGGTACCTCAAGATCCGGTACAGCGTGCCCGGGTTTATCGCCTCAAAACCCTAGGTCGCTTATCCGCTTCATAAACTCGTACCCGTACAGGCTTTGCTCCCGCAATGCTAGAAAGATCACCGACACCAGCCAGTTCCCGGAGCAGACCTCGATACTGTAAACGGCGCAGGGCAGTGGTTTGCAACCTCAAGGAGCTTCGCAGATTGTACAAAAACTTCAAACCGCTTTACTAGGTGCTTGTCGAAGCCTTGTCTCGATTGTGGCCGTCGCGCTAAGGGGAGGCTGCGTCCGAAATAATCTAGCCTGCTCCGGTACCCCAGGTGAAGCAGATTAACGACCTGAGCTGAGGCACCAAGGTGGATTCGAGCGCTACTCGCTATACTGCGGCGAACCTAACGCGGGCGTGTCCCGAGGAAGGGAGGATGTTGAGAAGGAGGCTCGCGCTCATGTTGGCCGCCCTGACCTTGGCATGCGGAGCAGCAGCGTGCGGCGAAGCGAGAGAAAAGGACGCGCCGGGCGAAGTACCGGGCAAAGAAGAGCGACAACGGCAACAGATACAGCACCAAGCGCCTGAAGCAACGCAGTGGGAGCCTACGGGTCCGACGATAGGAGAGCGGATAGAGGGGTAAGGGTGCGGCATAAGGGAAGACGACCTCTGTGCGGAGTAACTATCCCGTGCCTTAACTACGTAACGTAAGGTTTGCCACCGAGGATGGAACGAGGTCACTTCGGCTGAGCTAAGGGGACAAAAAATCCTCCTACACTTCTACCCCAAGAACGACACTCCCGGCTGTGCGAAAGAGGCATGCGCCTTCCGAGACCGGATGAACGGTTACCAACGGTTGGGGATGCAGGTCTACGGAGTTTCCCTGGATTGCCCCGACTCCCACCAGCGCTTCCAGGACAAACATAGCCCAACCTTCCCACTCCTGACCAACGAGGGCGGAGCAACCACGACGGCCTTGGGCGTGCTGAGCGACCGGAGGCTGGCTAATCGTGTGACCTTCCTGCTCGGCTCTGCCGGGCAGGCCGCGAAGGCTTATTACCCCGATGTGAGCCCGGAAACACATGCTGACGAGATCCTCGAAGTCGCGAAAACATCGTGAGGCGGCACATGCAGGCCCCCAGGCGGATCCTACGCAGCAGCACTACGCCCTGGTACGGTTCGGTCACGATTCCCTCGATGTGCTCGGTCGACACCAGGCACCTTCGAAATCTTCTTCGACATGGCTTGAACCTCCTTCAAAATCACAGCGAGACCCTTCGCCCTCTCTCGTCCCTACCCACCGTCCTCGCGACGCTTAGAATCCCCTCACGTACCTCGGAGGAGAAGTGGTCGCAGTACCTCACATGTCGCTGACTCGATCCGCATAAACGTCTCGCACGTAAAGCTGATATTTCCGCAAAATGCGAGAAATCGTACTTGCCATTTTTGAACTAGCGTGGAGGAGAGCAAGGATCTCATTCGCTTGCGCTAGGCCGGTTCACGTGCCCTTCCGCAACTTCGAGTGCCCTAATCTGATTTCGCTACACACAGAGGCGAGTATTAGGATCTCACGGGCGTCTGCTTCCCTGACTCGGTCAAGGAGGAAGTTAAGGCGGAAGGACTTGATCATGAAAGTTCGACGAATCAGAGCGCCATTACAGGTGGAAGTGTTAGGAGGTCTCCGGCGGTCATCTGCTAGACTTATGCACCTGTTCGATGCGCGCCCGTCGCGCGTAACTTTGGGAGAAGAGCTTGGTAGACCATCTGGTGCTTTTCGAGGTGAAGGACGACGCGCAGGTAGAGGACGTCGAGGAGCTTCTATCGAGGCTCCGGGGTTTGAGGAGCGACATCCCGAACGTCGTTGACCTCTCTGTCGGTGAAAATTTCAGCGGGCGGGCCAAGGGTTACACCCACGGGCTCTTCGTCCGGTTCCAGACGCCGGACGACCTGTGGGAATACCTTAATCACCCCGAGCACCAGGCCGTCGCCGAGAAGCTAGAGACATTGACTACGGACCGCCTCGTCGTCGACTACGACCATGACCGCTAGCGGACGGAGCATTCCCTCGCAGGGACCACGCTACAGGAGCATCACGCCAGGAGAGCTCAAGGAGAGGCTAGACCGGCGCGAGGCTCTCGTCCTGCTCGAT